>Ga0210059_1001898_pt1 | contig 32115 bp, 17 predicted proteins | sample Ectturendosymbi2_FD_188042 | JGI IMG/M metagenome (GOLD analysis project Ga0210059, IMG submission 188042) | Ecteinascidia turbinata endosymbiont from Florida, USA - Sample 2 (SPAdes) (version 2) | ecosystem: Host-associated > Tunicates > Ascidians > Unclassified | place: Key West, Florida... | reverse complement strand
CGTCCCTTGTCCTGTGCACGTAGTCGGCCCGGGCGCAGTCGCGGGGCAGCAGGACTGTTTCAACAGGGACACGGAAGCGAGCGCGTTGTTACAACCGATAGTAGCTGCGTCGCGCGGGCAATTACAAAGCATTGTGACGTTTGCGAACCACTTTAACGCCGACAGTGGCTGAAAGGCGTCGCCGCCGCAATATTTCAACTGGGGGTCCTCGTGGTGAAGCTGCAGGTTGAGGGGGAGGTTGCAGCGAATCAGGCGGTGGGTTCAGTCACGCGCAGAGCACATGTCAGCTGTGGGTTTGCAGCAGCGGCAGCAGCAGTCCACAGTGCGCTCGCGAGGTCGGGTCCACAGAACTCCGGCACAAACCGCCTGATAAGAACCTGCTGCAAACCTGCCTTGTAGTTGAAATGCTTAAATCACCCGGGGTAGCTTTTCTGATGACCTTTGAACGTTGACGACGCGTTCTTAGCAAGAACATGAGAATGTGTCACTGGAAATGAAATGGGAAGCACAGACAAAGAACAAACGAACCTTGTAATCGCTGACGGGTCACTGTTTTTCGTCCTCTGGAAGAGCTAGCTCTGTCGTCACGCCTCAACGAATTCTGGTTCTTACGAGTTCTTTGACCATTGGTCAGCGATTTTGGTAAAAAAATTATCATTTGTTTTTTTTCAAAAAGTGAACCTTTTTCGGAATCATGTGGCGTTCGGTTTCGGGGCCAATAAACAACCGACCTCCCCCCCAACCAGTGACGCGACTGGACGAGTTGCAGCTGAGCAATGTAGTTTGAAACGAGACACCAGTCCGACGTTCTTACAATGATAAACTTTGCTTTGAAAAGGTTCACTCCGCGCGACTCTTGAAAAGCGGACCATTGCGACCAACGGGAAGTTGCTCATGTCAACTGGGTCGAGCCGCTTGCGCGCGAGTGGGCGGGGCTGCTGGTGTGGGTGGGTGTGTCGGTGTGTTGTTGTACGTACGCGCTGCGAGCAGGTGTCGTTATTAGGACAGTACTTCTGCTGTACCTGCGCTCGGAGACTGCAACGAGCACCTGAGGCTATGCGCCACTACATGGGCATGTGTTGTAACAACAGGGATATGTGCTTGGCCAGCTACAGGATTAGCGGTAGAGGCTCGCCACGTGCATCAGTGGTGCTTCACATCGGGTTCATTAACAGCAGCAACGGGCGATGTTGCGTTCTCACTTGTTGGCCTGTGCTTTTTAATTACCAGTTAGATCTAATTAAGACAGTTGCGCGGAATGAGGCGCAGTGTGCAGGATTTGTTCCACCACCTCTTTATTGTTTGTGCCTGTTGCTCTAAACGCCAGACATAAAATCTTTAAACTTTGGAAAAAGCAATAACACCAACGTTTATCTGCAAAAATAAATAGCCACCCTAACCCGTTCCGAGACATTACTTAAAAAACATTTTATCGGTCAAAAAAAGTTCTAAAACTTCTCTACTACCAGCAACAGGTGACATGAAGCAGCAACTCGAATTCGCTCAGAACCCAGTCACCTCCGAAATCAGAGTATTCAAGTTTTCGTGCAATTCGTAGAAGTATCCGGCAGTGATTCGATTCTCCTGCGACGCGGTCAAGCAGGCCCTGGCCATCTCGATCAGCTGGTGCCGGACGAAGCTCCATGCGGCGTCGGCCACCAGTGTGCAAGAACTGGCCTCATCGATGAACTCCTGTCAAAAAAGAAGCCGTAACCAGCATCAGCTTCGCGAGCAAGTGTTGAGGTACGTTGCACTCGAAGCTTCAAAGTGATGAGCGTTTCAGCAGCTTTCGCTGATGGCGATAATTACCAGTGTTGCTTTAATCGCACGTAAGAGCGGCTTGGCATTTGCAGAGAAAACAAAATCCTTACAGCAATCGCCGGGCAAGTGATTCTCACACAGCCCGGGTCAGTTTTTATGGCAGTGAGCATGGACTGCAGTGAACATAGGTTGCAGCTGCCGGTAACATTGAATAAGGTCCCGCGCAAATTCTGTCGTAACTCAACGGGAACCGAAACGTTATCTGCACTTCCCCCGTCTACGCGGCGTCACGTCATGAATGTTTCATCGATGCAGTCGATACTTAATAAGCAGCCCCTCGGTCGAAACGGGGAACACTGCAACACGAGACAATGACGTCAGGTTGGTTCGGAACAGAAACAGCGGTGATTACGTCACGGCACTGCACGTATAAAAACATTAAAGCTGCAGAAACACGTGCCTGCAGTTTCGTTTCCATGTGCTTCACGGCTTTGGGAAATTTTTCTCGGTAAACACTGTTGATCATGATCACTTCCGACTCGGAGAGCAGCTGGGAACGTCCGGGGCTCAAACTACGGGAGCGCGGTCTGTAATGTCCTCGGCCACCTAGTAAACAAAAAGCAGTAATTCACTTACGGTGAAGAACATGTTAAATTAGGTATCAGCAGCGAAGACAGAGTTCATAAAAATGGTATTAGAGCAGATCTGCTTGGCCGCAAACGACAACAATTAGAAGCTCTGGGCTTTCTGTAGGCTTTCGAGAAATCATCTGACTGGGCTCTGCTTTCATCTTTTGCGATGATTCAAACTTAATCTGTATTCAAGTTAATCGCTTTTCACGTGTAAGAAAAGCAAGGAATCTAGCGGCAAAATTTTAGTAGGAAATCAATTTCACGTAACACTACACATCGTCAGTCATGAAATCTTATTCAATAAGATAAAGATTAGATTTAAGGACTGATAGAATAGGACTTAAGGACTGACGATGCGTATTGGTTATGTGAAATCGACTTCTTATTAAAAAGTTGCCGATAGTTTCCTTGCTTATCTCACCTGCGGAGAATAATTGCTTGGCCGTAACGATATTTTTTTAAAGTTAGAAAAATTCACTGTTTTCCAAGATGGTCAAAACTGTTGGCGTAAAAACCAGGCAACACGAAAAACTGACTGAAAGTTTTTGTCTGGAAAAGGTCATTCCTCGATATAGACCAAAACGAGCACACAGTTATAGCGACTCGCATGCATTTGTGACGTAACAATGCGTGCATGCACTGCCACGCATCGTGCTGGGTGGATAGAGTGGCCCAGACAACACAACACACGATGCTCCCCATTTGCGATCCGCAACGATCACATTAGGCTACCATTAAAAATTAAAGGGCGTGTAGAGTTCATATTCCCGTTCGGTTCAAACGGAAACTGTCAGTTATCTGCCAACAACAACAACAGCAACAGTCGCAGTGCAAACACAGCTGAGTCACCATATTCATCCTCGTTTACGCTTTCGTGCGAACCGAAGTGTCTGGACAAGTACTGGAGTTGGTCTGCAGTGGGGTGGGACGGGAGCTGGTGCAGGCGATCCTTGAAAGCAAATAGGTTGCGTTTGCTCGGATAGGCTGAGTTTACTCGGGACAATGAAAACTCGATCCAGTCTCGGCAGAGTCGCATCAACCAACAATACCGCAGCCAAATTTCCGACAAGTGACTTTTTTCGTTTCAATGCACCTTTCACAAAATATCGTAATAAATCCAACGCAAGCGGTTACCAACCATTGTTTGCCCGCACTGGCTGCTGCGCCAGCAGTCGAGTCAGACCAAGCAATGCCGACCCGACGCTTTGAAATTTCCAAGGACAAAACCAAAATAATGCAAAGTTTCCCGTGGTTTGTCAAATTTCCTGCAACCATCGTTGTACTGTCATGACCAAAACGCGCAGCAAGCCCAGCTACGAAAATCGTGTCACTGCTCAGAGATACACGTCGTTAAAAAAACGTGCAGTCGTGAAGTCTGGGTATACCTAATGATGAGAAATGGTTCTCCTCGCAAGCCGCGCTGGAGCTGTTCACAAAATCACCAATTGGCCGTACGTAAAAATCGGCCCGTTTAGTGCATTACAAGTAGCACACCTTAAAGGTGCGGACATTACATTGTTGGCGGCAAGAGCTTCTTACATCGGGTAGGAAGCGACTGGCCACCCTACCTGTGACGAACAGGACGATGACGACAAGACGGATGACGGTGTGTTGGTGCCGTAACCACTTGAAGGCAGTGAAGCAACAGACCAGCGGCGGCTTTCAACTGTGGGGAGGAGGGGCCGCGGTTTGGCGGGGATCATAGCTCCAAACGAGAACTGGTTTGGCTGATTGTTCGGAGAAAGGTTGTGAGGGCTGTCCACTGGGCTTCTGACGCCTGTGAGCGGAGAATATAGTGTCACAACGCGTTACAGGTGTGATGCAGGAAGTTTTCTGCTGGTTCTGCTTGACGTTTTGTTTCTAAGTTTCAAAATGAACCAAACGACATTACTGGAACGCTCAGATCGCAGAAACAGCACTATGACGTTAACGCGCTGTAACAGTTCATACCGGGTCCAATGATGTTTGGTGACAAAGGTCTGTTCGGGTACGTTGGAGAAGCAAGGGCAGGCGAACCGAGTCTGTGCACTTTGTTTCGCGGCCTGTAGGAAACATTCCAAGCAAGGTCGTTACGGTTCGTCTTCAGCAAGACCAAACGCAGCTTGAACTCGCAGCAAACAGAACTTCAAAGATCAATAAAGCAGTAGCACAGAGGCAACATTTACCAGTTAGTCTCAATAAACATCTTTATTCCGGTCGCAAAAAATCCACCGAGCGACCCCGCGTTGCCAGCTGAGAAGGCGAAGCGTTATAAATTTCCAGAATAGTTTACGGCGCCCTTTTATTTACATTCAGACCGACAAACTGTCTCACAAGCAGCCTGGTGCTCCGTTAACAAGCAAGCACAAAACAGCCCAAGTATTGGGTTTTGCTCGTGGTTTACTTACGATGGCGTGATACTGCTTCTTCGCATGAAACTGGAATCTTTCTGAAATGTAAAAATACCCGTCTACACACAAACTATCCTCACAGATTAGCGCAAATCAAAACACACCTGGATTCAGACGTGGCTTTAAGGAGTTTTTTAATTGACTGCTGCCTCCAGCGCAAGACGAGTTAGCTGTTTCTTTTGATTTACTTGATCGAAAGCGATCAGCCATTTTGGGGTGCGCCACTGCAATCAGTGGGCTTTTGAGCTGCTTTTCAATTCCGCACAGCAGTTCGTAACAGCGGCACAAAACAATACCACACGACATTTAGAACAAGTTTCTGGGCATCAAATATATCTAAGCAATAATTGCAAGCATAACGATAAGCAGTAGAATGACGAGGATCCAAGCGCAAGGTGTTTTGAGGCCATCCATCAATTTTTACCAGTGGATAAGCACGGCGTCATCGCTACTTACAAAACTTGAATTTAGAGAAGGATCCGAGTTTCCCATTAGTTTGTTACGCATCTTGACAAGATTGCTGGTTTCGCCACCAAGTGGACTGTCACTGAACACCATCGAATCTCGCCGCGAACTCGCGTGTCGACCTTTCCAAAAGCAAAAGTGAACCGGTTGAAAAACTGACCAGAAGAACGGTGCAGGCGCGCAGCACTGATCGTCGAGACGTGCTTGACAACAAGCGCATGTTATGAGTGGTTGGGGCGTGCGTCGGTGAATCGATCAATAGCCTGCATCATTGCCGGGGAGCGGCGACAACAGCACTCGCTTGATTTGAGCGAAACGCCATTGGAAGCAAATCCTATGCATGAAAGCCAAGTTGCGCGAACACAGCCCTGTGCACACAGCTGTGGTGGCCACGTCGCTATGAAGAACATTTCGGCGGCAACGCCGTTAAAGGAGCGACGAGGAAAACACAGCAGGAGGCTGCGGCTTCAGCGTTTCGCACTCATCATTAAACGCTGTCTAAAAATGACAAGCCCGCCAGTATGTGCAGAGTGACTGCGTTGCAGTGGGTGATTGTGCCGAGAAAGCGAGATTGGCAGCAACGATGCTTTGCAACCACTTGCGTCGCCAGGAAATGGCCGCATTAGCAGAAACGCGTTTCATCTCCCATTCATCCATAAAACATGCTCGAGCTGTTTTAATGCACGCAAAGGAAGGAATAGGCCATGAAAGAAACCTAGCACTGCGACCAACATAAGTGAACTCAGCGAGAACGTTAAAACCTAACAAAACACAGGGACCGTTTGGTAACGCAAATGCTTTTATGGAAATAATTGCGTTCTGCAAATACCTGCTACTTTTTGTTTTGGTTATTTTCCTCAGGCTCTATGTCCATATTACATGGGGTTGTAGTAGTACAGAAAAAATACAAAAAAATCCTCACTACACAGCACAGGAGAGGCTATACAGATACGCAGACAATGCTACATAAGAACAAACACTGAATAAGAGCGCTGCAAGTGATTGCCATAAACAATTCAAACTGAGATTTGTTTCTAGCTTGTTCACTGTTTTCGTTGAATGCTTCTCGATTATTATTATCGATTATTATATTATTATTATTCTGATCGACTCGAACAAGGTTCAAGGAGGAATGCGTTAACTACATCGATGGATGACTGGAATGCTTGGAAGTTGGTGACTTGCTATGTCCAATGTCCATGCAGCGTGGGGCACGAACCGCCGAAAAGTCCATTTTCCACAGGTTTTTGTTCTATTCGCACCTGGCTATATACCTGCTCCATGAAGTTAATTTTTGCGGCCTTACGCACTGAAAACATATCACCACGCTTAAGAGAACAAACGCTCAAACCTCCCAAATAATTGGCGAGATTTAATCGATGTGTCACAACTTACGCCTGGAGGAAAGCTAAACACGATTGGTTTTACTTCATCCCAGCTAAACGTAGATGAAACCAAGCAACGCACCAAACATACCCAAGCACTGTCCTGCTAACTTTGCTAGAGATCGACCGATATATCGGCTAATATTTGGGTTTTACCGATATATCGGTGTCGGCCACAGTAGGTGTTGACAAAACGCTGTTATATTCCTCACGCATCCAGACAACTTGCGCAAGAAAGCACAACGAAGCAAGTCAAGACAGTTATCTTACAGCAACGCTAGGTGCGTATTCACAAACAAGCAGACGAGATGAATCATGAAGCACGCGTCGGCCGTCGCAGCCAAAACTAAAACACCATCATTAATAACATTAATTAAAAACCCTCGCAAAATATTGAAACTGCTGCGATTTGAAAAATTTTAGCTCAAATCCTGATTTTTGAAGCTTTGAAAAAAGGTAAGGCATAAAATACATTATATTTTTGATGAAGCAAAAAACAAGATTTAAAAATTCTGGAAATATCGGTATCGGCTATCGCTCCATGAATGGCCGATGGCCCCAAAAAAGCCATATCGGTCGATCTCGAATCACAACTGCACTTTCAAACCACTTTGTAGAGTTCAAGCATGTTTCAAACAAAGTTGTGAACAGTTGACACGCATAATTGCATAATAGTGACAAAGCCTGTTTAATTGCTCTGTACATGAACGGCTGAGGAAAACACTACTCCTGAACTGATGATAATGAACCCAGAACTGCAAAGCAAACAGGATTATGAAAATTATTATTACTCTTCCGTTATGAGGAGAGTTGAGGATGATGCCCTAAGTAAGGCACTGAGTCTCAAAGTGGATGGTCAGAGAAAAAGGGGACGACCAACGAAGACATGCAGGAGCCGAGTAAGAGAGAATATTAGAGGGATTTTGGGTTGCGGAAGGAAGACGCCCTTAATCGAGCAAGATTGAGGTATGGTGTTAAGTTAATTCATGTCAGAAAGGAGTTAAGTCCGGCCACCCCCGTTTAACGAAGACAGAACCGGATCAAAACTGGACTACTACTCTGAAAAGTGCAATGACAAAAACACCTACCAGGCAATCAGAGGGTGAAAAGTACGGCGGCTTACCTCACAGTAATTGAGATCAAGACACCAAATCCTGAAAAACCTGTTGACTTAATGCTTGTAATAGCTTATTCGCAGTTATGCATTTGTGAACAGGTCACTATAGAAACTTTTCTACCCTGCAAGTTGATTTCCTATAGTCGATTTCACTCTGCTACGTTTTTGAAAAAAAAAGTTTTAGACAAATACAAATGTCAAAATAATTAATGGACATGTTAAGTACAACCTAACAGCTTCTAGCGACGCACGGGTTCCCACCTAAATTTGGTTCCGGCAATCTTTTTATCTTAATGTGTAGTCGTCGACCCTAGACAGAACACATGAGGTGGAAGTGTTGTCGACTCTTGCGCTATTTCCTTTGACCAGTGGTTCTTAACCTGGGTTCGATCGAACCCCGGGGGTTTCGGTGGGTCAACTCATGTGTTCGGCAGAACTCTCGTGCATGGTTCGTTTTGTTCGCTAATAAAATCTACATATATGTTTTAAAGAAATCACATTTTATTTTTCCAATTACAAAGAATTCACTGAATGCCCAGGGGGAAGGCGTCCGGGGGGTCACTGGCTCCAACAACAAGGTCAAGCTAACCATTGCCTTCGACACATAACACTACCACTGCAGGCAGCAATCCCAACCTTATCTTACAGAAACGAACACCAAGGTTATGTTTTTGTTTTTTAACCAAAAGGTCACGTGATTCTCATGCTTACAACCCATGTCTTCTGAGTTATTTCCTTGAACTTTTCCATTTCCTCCCGCTCAGTTTTTGAGTTTAGTCAACCCTTCTCAGGAATCCTTAAAATGTTATACGGAAAAGTGGGTATAATGCCACCGATACTTTCATTACGTCATCCTGGGACATGTGACATCCGCTATTTCCGGACCAAACTATTTTTGACTTCCTGACGTCCATTTTTAATCATTTTCACAACAGAATTGTATCTGCACAGCGAAACATGCATAGCATGCAAATTCTGTGCACTGTACCACCAGAAAGGGGATTTTTAGAGGGGAATTTTGGTTTGTGAGTAAAAAACGTCATGCGCGTTTTATCTCCGTTTTATCTTCAGACTAAGTCATGGTATAGGAAGACTCTTCACATATAAGGTATCGGTGGTCATATTTGGCCAAACACCTTTTGCACTTAAAAGCATATTGAAATATTAAGGTAGCAAAATGCCCAAAATCTGTTAAACTTGGACATTCTTGTAAAATAACTCTGGCACTTATCTCTGAAAATCAGGAAAAGTCATGAGGCACAGGTTTCCAACATTTTTCTAAGCAAATAAAATCAACAAAAAAAGGAAACACTTGGGTGGTCCACCACCCAGGATTCCTTAGCAGGATTTCAAAGCCTTGTACGCTTCATTGACGCCTTCCATTCTCTGCGCGCAGCAGTTTTGTTTCACAAATTTGAAAAATAATAAAACTTGGCCCACCAGAAAATGTTGCTGATAAACTGGCGCAACTTCCACGTCGAGCAAGAGGTTGGTCAGATATTTGGCGATGGTAAAAATTCTTCGAAAATGACGAGAAGTCATGCAGTGTGCCCGATTTCCTCATCAAGGGATTGATCGTAAGGAGAGCCTGAAATGCCAGCGGCAATACCGTCTGGTTACGTCTTACGTAAAAAATGAGGAAGTATCATTCAACTCAGCTGGAGAAGCCTGAGGACTGGTGTCAGGTAGGAAGGGAAAATGTGCGTTGCATTTGTTTTGCAGCAAACGCTTTCGTAAACCGGACATTACGCTGCAGCAAATAAATGGCACCTTGGGTTTTCTTCGAAACATTTTATGCCATCTGTGCATCTGATGCTTCCCTGCAACTTAATTATGAATCGCCCATGCTGTAGAAGCTAACCTGGTCGAAATAGTTTTGTGCGTAGAGTCACTTGGCATGGGCTGTGTTTAGCCATATCAGAACCATACAAGGGTACGGCCCTTTCTGCGGCTTGTGAATGTGGCGCAGAGAAACAAGCCGGTGACCATGTTGTCCTTCATTGTCCAATCCATCGACCTCCCTGTGTGGAGTGCACGGCCTGGCGGTTTTGGACGATGAGACAATCGAATAACTGCTCAAAATCTATTCCGAGATCTAGTGCAGCCCAGTGAATTACAAGAACTGGCTCAAACAATGAAGAACCATGCAATAATAGCAAATATTCGATCACATTGTAAATATAACCAAAATAAGCATGGCCAGCAGCAGCTGGTCAATAAAAGCATGAAAAGCACATGGTTACAGCTAAACATCTATCAAACATAAATTCTTTGCTTTGAAAAGCTGTTTCGGGCATGTATCCTATGATGTTATGATGAACAAACTATTTGGCAGGACAAATGTTTTCATCGTCCAAGTGTAAGAACATACATAGTGTAACTGCCAGTAGTTTAGCGACAAACAAATTTCTGTCAGTACATGTTAACTCCCATGACCATTTTTGGGTGGGCTTTCGCTATTTTGGACATATAAGTGCATTAATGGTAATATTCGTTGAGTAAAAGCTCCTCTAATGCAATAGTTGGTTAAATAAGGTTTTCAATGGAATTTCATTTTTTTTAAATTAAGGTTTTCCATGGCAACTGATATTTTTGGATACAAGCAAAATTGTCTTGCAATGAGGAATTGCACATTCTTTCATCATTTTCTTTTATGAATTGCTTTAATAAAAAAAACTTTACCATCAAAGCACAGTCACAAGATTTGGAGAGGTGTAAAACATAATACATATCCTTAGTTTGGTACCACATACTTCCATCCACGTGATTTTGCACCACAATAATAGTCTTCCTGCATGCTACCACCCTAGCTTATGATTTCTAGCTAAATATTTTTTGATCATGGTTAATCAAAAAATCATATTCAGCCAGATCCACACAAACCACAGTTTTAGAAAATCTGGAACTAAGTTTTTGGATACATACATGACATTTCAGCAAACAACCGGGCACTGATTTCATTGCTCACCACAAACAGCTAATCCACAATCTAAGAGCATATTCAAATAAATTGTGACGTTATTGCCAAAAACAACACACAAATTATCAAAAAAATCAGGAATAATTTTTAAGAATATTGCAAGAGCGGCATACTCAACAGTTTCAAGATTGAGACTATTGGGTTAAAGGCATACAAGTTGAAATAAAAAGTCAAAAGGAAGACAAACCTACAGCTTCTCTTCAGCATTTATCATTGTCACCATTTTTTGAAAAAAAAATTTTGCGAGAAGCAAAATGCATATTTTCAAATAACATAACTCCCAAAAATTAACTCTGAACACTGATACCTTTCTTATTTGTGGCTCAGTGTCTCTTTCAGATGGCTCCCCCTCCTCTGCTTTGCTTTTGGAGACAGCTCTTAAAAGTTCTACCAGATCTTGAGGATTACTAATAGAATAATCATTCTGAAACAAAAAACACTAACATTGCATTTGAGCTAATTATCCTGGGGAAGCATGCAAGTCTGAGTGAATCTAAGAGTAAGCTCCATGAGAAACAACACACCTTTAAGCTGACTTTACTCAAAAAGACAAAACATGAGTCTGAATCAATGAATGACAGACAAATGAAAACAAACTGATGACAACTCTGCACAAACAAAATGGTTACAACATCATTTGATTAAACACTCCAAACACAACAAATTGTAGAAAAAAGTTTCATGCTCATTACTGTATCTTATTCAGATAGGTGTGAATTCTAAAAAAGTGGTGTTTTTAAACTCACACAGTCATACGAATGTGGAATCTACACAATTTGGCCACTGAGAAGAAATTAGCTAGGTCCTAACATTTCAACAAGTATGAAGTTATAGAAATGCCATTGCTTAATATGGTTTCTAAACACAGGTGACACATGATTGCTCAACATAAAACAAAAACCACCAAGACCTAATGACAAGGTCTGTAAATTATTTGATTTAGTTATGCTGAATGTTAGCTTGAACGCTTGATTACACAACTAAAGTTTTGACCCTTAAAACTGTGGAGCTACATTTTTCAACCATAACAGTTCAAAACTAATCTTTAAAATTGCAAAAAAAAACACATCAATAAAAAAGTCACAAAAAAGCTGATGGACAGCAGACAATTAAGACATCATCAGAACCTATCCATAAACTTTTTCTAGTTCTCATATTGTTCAGAAGATCTCAGAGTTAACTCCTGCATTTACACATGTTTTCAGACCTACAGTAGCAATCCATCTGTTTCATTCAACAAAGAACCAACACTGGGTTCTAAGCATTGCAAGGTACAAATAACCAAAATGAGGCGCTCAAAATTTGTGTTTTGAGATATTCACATTCCAAAAAATTAGGTTGAGATGTCAGCGAGCATGACAAGCACATTTCACAAAACTGATATAGAATATCCAATATCTGAGAACTGTCAATACATGAACATCACAAAGTGGTAGTCAAAACTAGCTTGTAAGACTGACTAAAGGCAACCTCATCCCACATGCTTTAGGAAGTTCCATTCAAGAAGTTATTGTCTGCCCACGCAATCATTTCTGTGGGCTAACATTGCAGGGTGTGATATCACTCTGATCAGAAACTTTCTAGTTGAACTTTAGATATGCATGCATTTATCTTAGTAGAACAATACAACTAAATATTGTGATATTTTTTAACGAACATGTCATACTACAAATCAAATGCTCTTTTAAATACAATCTGGCATACATTACTCACTTTTAATTCCTTTTCAGTCAAGCCTCGAAATTGCTCCAGTGTGAAGTTTGATGAAAATACCCCACGGAGTTTTCCAATGCCACAAGAAACCAGAAATGAGTAAAGCTCATCAGACAACAAAACACTGAGAAAAGGATAAACAATTTCTTACCACATAAAGAACCTAAGTCATCAACATCAAAAAAATTTTGGTCGAAGTTGAACATGACAAGCTTTGCTAGCTGTGACTTGCTTCAAACTAAACTCCTCAACATGACAGCTATCTACATTAAACTTGTTTTTTGAATGTTTTTCAAGAAACAAGTTTTGCACATGAGCTTTAAGAAATTTGGCTTAAACAATGTCAACAACAAAGTTTTTACCTAGTACAACTAAAAATGCAATTCCAATAGCAAGCAATTCTAATAAATATTTCTTTACCCAAACTTGTTATTTTGCCCAAATTTTGTTTTTTGGTCATAACATTTGAACCAGAAATGCTAGAAAGCCAATCAAGGGCTCCAAAGACTCAGATGTGGCCTAGTTTCCAAAAACACTTTCAAGAGTCAAAAATTGGCTCTTGTGTGGCTGAAGCCCAGGGACCAATGACCTTGGCTAAAATGCCTAAACCTATCCCACTTATGACAGCACCCACAAAAAAACCCAAATCCAAAACTTTCCAATTTTTTCAAATACAAACTAGAAGACCAGCTGCATCCTTTGAGGGTTTGAACAGCTCTCTAACTCAATAACCTGGTGAGTTATTGAGTTGCAAACTGACACAAGAAACATGGCTCATGTGGGATTTAAAGCGAAATCCATCTTGCGATGAAGGTGTTAATACAGAACATTCCGGTTACTTGCTTATCAGTTAAATACATTAACCGCTTTATCACATAGGATTCTGAAATCCTAAACGAAAACCATTCATAGGTGAAGAAAATAGCCTGGTTCATCGCTTAAACTGGATATTCCCAGATTTGTATTTACTTAGCGCATATTTAACATCAAAGAAACATGAAGTGCACTGCACAGACGAAAACCATAATGCCATTAATTTGATTAAAACTGAAGTCAGCATGGGGAGGACTAGAAAACAAAGTCGCCACATTTGGCCGAGATGCAAAAATTAACAATGCAGTTTCAACCTGGGTTTGTAGATACCTCATCAGCACAATGGCCAAAGGTCACTTTCACAAATGGCCAAAGCTTCATGCATAAGACCAAACGTGATTTTTATTTATATTTATAAACAAATATTTTCATTAACACAATTTATCCAGTTAATATGCCTGACTAAGCAGATTTTAATCCAGACTGCAAATCAGAAGTTTGATCAATTGATTACATAACAATGATAATCTTTAGGCTATGGGGCAAATGTCTCAGATCTCTACGTAAGTTGGCCAAAAGTTGCGGTTGGCCTCGTCATTCACAAAAATGACAAAAATTTGAATCAATTGTTGTTTGATGCCTCCTCTATAAGCATCACCATGGAAACAACCAAAAAATAGAAAAATAGAAGATCTCAACAACCAAAAACTCTAGAACAAATTTTTTTAACGAACCAGAACTAACATATCCCTATATGTATTTATTACATTTTCCTTGCTTATTTTGTATGTTTTTTGAGATATTAAAGATTTCTTGATTTTTGGATGATTTTAGGTGAAGTTTTTATTTTTGATGCTTACTGGTACTTATATGAAACTTAAGGAGAGAATTTAGAAAATCTTGTTGAACAATGTAATTCACAGTGCAATTATCAGCCAGAAACTTCAGGAGTGCGTTTTGAAGCACACTGTCATAAAGTTTCTTTGTTATAAATCAACAAAAGATACACTGCAGAAAATGTTTGCATTAAGCAACGTTACTCATAAGAATACTATCACTGAAGATGCTACTGTATCACTCACATAACAAACAAAAAACACTATTGCTAAATTAATATAAAATGAGATACCATTGCCATGTTTCAGTTGATCTGAATAAATATGAACAAAAGCACTATAGACTAATCAGCACAGTGGGATGGTACATGAAAAACAATGGCTTAACCTTAGGAAAGACAAAAAATAACAGCAGTACATTTTCAGAAGTTTGTCAGGCGTATAGTTAATAAATGTAATTGTCAGGTTTCTCACACCTTTTCAGCTCTAGTTTCATAAAAAATCCAATCGCTTCCTAACACTTTTAAGATTTTGCTTTGTCACTCTTTCACAAGATGTAGCAGTTTCATATAGTATTTTCCACAGCATGCTGACAATGCTTCTTTAATATTCCTGCTACATTCTACTTCTTGCAACTTTTCCCATGTAAAACGCTGGTAACAGATTGAGGGCATGTTCTGAAGCATCATGGGCAACATTCAGGTTCTTTGAAAAGTTGTGAGCAGTAATACAACCACTATTTTGTTGTCAAGACTTTAGGTCTGCTTTGGATAAGCCATGGTATATATTCAGGAGCTAAAGTAGTGTCCAGGAATATTTTCCAACACAAGATCAACAAGTGAAATGTTGTCAGTCAGAAGAGGGATCTATTGCAGAACAATTTTATTATTTTGCTTGGGGTGACACAGAAGTGCCTTAGCCATTGCTCGCTTTTCACTCAGGGGAACAGAGTCACTAAAAAATGGCCTGAAACCCAAGCAGATCATCCAAAGTATCAAAAAACTCAAATTGTAGCCTAGTTTCCAATAAAAACGTCAACGAAATATTACCATCTAACAGTTTGGGCCCAGGGCCAGGTGAAGTGGGCCAATGTGGCCTAAAAGTCCTCTACTTATGACGTCACTCACACAAAATCCTTACCCCCCAACCAAAAAATTTTTTTCGAGTGCAAACTACAAGACTTGCCCAGTCCTTTGAGCTTTTGACCAGGTCTGTAGTGCTTACCGGACCAGAAAAATTCCCGCGCAAAGCCACATACGATCCAGCTGTTTTTGCGCGAACCGCTTGAATTAGCCTGGCTGCAAACGTGTTAAGTTTCTGGCTGATCATTACACTGGGGAATACATTGTTCAACAAGATTTTTTTTCTAAAGTCTCTCCTTAAGTTTCATAGAAGTACCAGTAAGCATCAAAGATCAAAAACTTAGCCTAAAATCATCCAAAAATCAAGAAATCTTAAATATCTTTAAAAACATATATAAGATAAGCAAGTCAAATGTATTAAATGCATGCAGAAGCATGTTAGTTCTGGTTCATTAAAAAAATTGTTTGTGTTCTAGCTGTTTCGGTTGTTGAGATCTTGCATTTTTCTACTTTTTGGGTTATTTCCTTGGAAGCGCTCATAGAGGAGGCATCAAGCAACAATTGATTCAAATTTTTGTCATTTTTGTGAATGATGAGGCCAACTGCAAGTTTTGACCAACTTACATAGAGATCTGAGACATTCACCAAAACTTGGTACGGCCTAATCACATGTGTAGTGAAAAGGTTAAACTGGGTAATATTATCTGTCAGGAAGTGAAGCATGCTTGTGAGAGTGCACATGGAGACATTTTGAGTGTTGAAATTCCAGAAGGTGGTACCACATGCAAATAAGGCCAAATTCAGCCAAATTTTTAAAAATACTCAAAAAGGTAAAACAAATCATTTTTGGTCAAACCACTTGTGACAGCTGCTAAATCTTGGCAAATTGGCTGCGAAACGACCAAGTTCTCAACCATGGGTTCAACATCAAGCAGTGAATTTGCAGATTCAACTGATTAGACGGCAGATTTGCTATCTAATTGACTATACAGAACAAAAAACATGAAGTTCTAGCGTTAGAACACAAGTTTTGTTGTGTTCTTAAGGTCACTGTCTAATCTCAAGAAAAAGTAAATGACTACTTTGAGACATAAACGTGTTCACAACTTCATTGCACAGTCAAAAACAAGCAGAAGAATTGGGAAAAGTTCCATGACTAATGCAGATGATTGTTATATCACACACAGGGCATGTTAAAGATAACATGCAGTACAGTGCGAGACAACAAGTTGGAATTTACGTTTCAATTGATGACTGTTGATTTGCTAAAGACTGCAGGATTTCGTAATTTAAAATATCAGGTCCAAGCGATTTTTGCAACATCTAAAACAGAGATGCACAACCAACACCCGTACGGCCACATGTGGCCTTCGATACAGTTTTATGCAGCCATGAACATATAAGTCAAACTATAAGTTATGCGCATTAATTAAAACTTAATTAATTGAAACTGTATTAATTAAAACAGGCTGGGCATCATTTAAAACTATTTTGTCTATTGTATAAGGATAGTTTGTAGAAAGATGGCTAAACCAAAGTACGATAGGCTTAGTGTGCGGAACAGAACCGTCACCAGAAAGTCTTCAATAGGGGGGCTTTATGTTTGTGCAAAGGGACTTGACAATCCAAAATTTGACAAAAACTCCACTGATTTATAGTGTTTATATTTCAGTTTGGGAAGCTTAGGGCTTTGTTTGGGGAGCTAAGCCAGCCCCCTGTGGCGACGGGACTGGTGCGGAAGCAGAACAGAAGCATTGGAAAAAATAAACTATCTTGAATGTAATGGTGGCCGCAATTCATAGAAGCGCAAAGTGGCCAGCAATAGCGAAAAGGTTGTGCAACCCTGATCTAAAAGCAGTTTTATATCCAATAGTTCTAGAAATATCTGTGTTCGGCATCAAGCTACCAGATATCAGCAGTGTCAGGTAGCAAGCATGTGGACCGAAATAGCATAAGGCGGTAAACTTGTAGACATATTATGTCTGATACATGGATACTTGCATATTCTGGTTAAAGGCATAAAAAATATCTGATAATTGCCTATGCAATTAACCGGATTTGTCTGTACTACTGTACAAACTCAGTGGCTCTCTTTGGTGATACGACACCATGAGTAGGAACCATAAGAATATAATAAAAATTTAATCACAAAAACTAACCTTTGATGCAAAGGGCTGAACTCAGACATCCTTGCATGCCAAATAAATGATGCTTATGGTCTTAAGAAATGTCACCCAACTGCAACTTATTTTGTCCACCAGAAAAAAACCTAAATAGAAATAAAGACAGGCTCTGTTAAATAATCACCAAACCTTCTGAATGCAACAAAGCAGATAACTGCAATAGGTTTTTGAATATGCAGGCAGCATATACTTGGTGGTGTGCATCTTAAATAAAATTACAGAAATTCTGGGTGAAAATCCATTAGAAGCTGAAAAACAATACGTACTTCTAAACATATACTGTATTTTGTGGGCCATACACCGCACCAGGTTATAAGGTGCAGTATCACAGCAATGATTGAATGTTAACTGTTCTATTTGCATACATAAGGCACACTAGATTATAAGGTGCATTAAATAAAGCAAAACACAGATTCATGGCAGAGCACATACGAGGGAGTTTAATCTGTCAACACATGCCTAATCTGTGAGACACAAATAGAATAAACTGAAAGCTATGCGCATGTTTGATTCGGTGTGCACCAATGTAGTCAGAAGACTCGAGGCGTAATACATATATATAGCTCTGTGTGCAAGAGCCTTGCAGAGTAATACATCTGTGCTTCAACATTAAGGTATGTGCTAGCTACTCATGAAACCACATACATTGCTCATTGCAATTTTTGTTAGTTTGTTGCAGTGGTTCTCAACTGCCGGTCAGCGTAGATATTTTGCCGATCTGCAAAACAAGCTACATTTTCCATCAAGTACTTTTGCAGATTTTCTGTCAAGTAACTGAAAATGGTTAGCGTTCATGTTGAATTTGGTAAAATCTTGGTCAGTGACATGTGACTTGCGATGAAATGGACTGGATAGTTCATTTTCATTTATGCTCGGCTTTTGTACACCTTCCGGAGTGTCATGAGTGGTCTGTAGGCGCCTGTCTCTGCTTTCTTGCGCTGTGAGACACGCAGCTGGTTTGGCAGTGATTGCTGCATTGGTGGTGAGTCAATGGTAGAGCAGGCACGTGAACCGTTTCCTTGCATTCACCCATCAACGCCAAGTAGGAGACTGCATGGACAGGCCACCAGTACCGTTTAACAAGTCATCGGTATGACCTGACAGGGAATTGAACCATGCCTACCCAGCTTTGGTGGCACATGATCAACCAACCGTACCACATTGCCGTTTAGACTGGATATGTCGCAAAACAAAGTCCTTCCACAGTTTCTTAATTATTTTGTTCTTGAGAAGGTACAATGGAGGCTATTGGTAGTAATCAGTTTTTCAAAATTTAAGTTTTGATGACCGTTAAGAAATTCTGAGAGACTGTTGTCTGGAATTTTTTACCATAAATTTGGCACGACACTGGAAGTAGCTGTATTATACACATTGCAGAACGCAGCGGAAGTATTAAGATGCAGCCAAGAAAGCAACAGGGAATTTTGCATTTTGTAACAAGGAACAATTTCAGCTTTCAAAAAAGAACAACTCTCACAGTGGACATGAAGCAAGTAGCCTACCAACATTCAAATTTACAACAATCTGCAAGAAAGAGTATGTGCAGATATGTTGACAGTACCAGGATGAACTAAAAACCGAAAAGGATAATTTGTTAGGCAATATGTTGAAAAATGATTGGAACTTGGCTTTACTGAAGATTCATGTAGTGAACAGCCGCCGCAGCCCTTACCGTTTAGTATATGCTCCCAATTTATCTCAAATCAATGCCAGATTTAGGGGGGGCCCAGGCCCCCTACCATGTTTATGTGTTTAGCCATATATACGACATGTGCATGCCACTTAGTCATTTTTTATGAGCGAGGAAAGCTTGTTTGTAGACACTATTACATTATCAGTCGTCCAGACTGCGGTATTTCACTTGTATATTATATGATATTGTGATGAAACAACCATTACACTCATTGTGTTCCTGAAGGTGGGTCAGGTATCTGAATCTAGTGAATGCAAGGTCAAGGGAAATCCATGAAGAACGCATTAGCTTATTTCTCTACTCGTTACTGGTTGATTTTGCATCTGCTTTACTCAGATTTCCACAGGTCACATGAGTAGCACTGTTAAGTAGGGCTACCATATGCCTTCTTTTTGGAGTACATGTCCACTTTTTTCAAGAGAAATGAAATAATCTCCGAGGACATTCAAAAATGCCAAATTATCCTCCTTTTTACATTTCTTATTTTACATAACTATAACCAACAACATAACTTAAGGTTTGAGCCAGGGTGGCAAACTTAGATAAAAGGGGCCCATTGACCAATGTACACGGTCCACTAGCCAACACTCAGAAATAAAATTTGACAAATGATGGTGAATCCAAATGTGGATGGCTAAACTAAAATCTTCAATCATGAGAAAATCATCAGAAAAACACATAAAAACAACAACTTACTAAAAAAACAAATAAATACTAAAACCGAAAAATAAATTAAGTGGGAGAGCGGTTTTTACATTTGCTTGCCAGGGAGGCAATTCACCCCTCTGTCCCCCAAGTTACGCCACTGGCTATGATATATTATAATTACATACAGTAAGCTATCCCTACTCAACTGCAACAAGATATGAGCTGGTGGTATATATAACTTCGCTTATGGGAAGGCCTGCAAGTTGTCTAATAAATCATGTTTTGGTTGAGTTAATTGTCGACCGGAAAGGCAGCAGTGCTTTCACATTAATCGTTACATAACAGTGTTAAATCTTTTTTCAATAACTCAATGACTTTGGCATTAGAGCGCAGAGATCTGACTCCATCATAGGTACTGTACTAGCTTTGCTGATGAACCGTGATACAATGATCAGTGTATTGCACATAGCTTAGTGTTGTGGAAATTTGTCAGAAGCAGCCTATCCCTTTTTCAGAAAAGGATTAAGTGATTTTGAAGCTGAGTGAATTACGTGTGGTTAAGATCGCAAAAGAAAGTGAAAAAGCTATTGTGACTTTGTGGATATTGAGTACCAAAAAATTATTTCTCACAGTGTAACCATATGGCTATCATTTCATCCTAGATTTCCAAGAATGCTTCAAATGTACCCAGCTTCACATTCATACTTCATCTCCATCGACAAGCCAACTGATGTTCTGAAACATTTTTTGGAAATTCTCAGAGTGAACTCTGTTTATGACATTTCCAATCAATTCTGGTTGGTTTTAACACTTTGGCATCTGGCCGCTTTTGGGGATTTCCGAAAAAAAACACCGAAACGCACGTGGCTTTGCATGGGAATTTCTCTGGTCTGGTAAGTGCTACGGACCTGGTCGAAGCGTCAAAAGACGCAGCAAATCTTCTAGTCTGTACTCAAAAAAATTTTTTGCTTGGGGGATGCGGATTTTTTGTGAGTGACGTCATAAGTAGAGGACTTTTAGGCCACCTTGGCCCACTTTACCTGGCCCTGGGCGCCAACCATTAGATGGTAGTATTTCACTGAAGTTTTTATTGGAAACTAGGCTACAATCCGAGTCTTTTGATACTTTGGATGACCTGCAGGGGTTTCAGGTTCAAAAGTTATGATCTAAAGTAGTGAAAATATTTGATTAATTAGCTAATTAGATAATTAATTAACACTTTGAGAGCCGGCTGATTTTGGGTATTTTCAGAAAAAAAAACACCTAAACGCACGTGGCTTTGCGCATGAATATCTCCACTCCTGTTCGCTCTAGTGACTCGGTGAAAGTCTCAAAACACGCATACAGTCTAGTAGATTGCACTCTAAAAAAAATTTTTCTTGTGGGGTGCGGGTTGGCTGTGAGTGACGTCATAAGTGGAGGACTTTTAGGCCAACTTGGCCCACTTTGGCTGGCCCTGGGCGCCAACCGTTAGGTGGTAGTATTTCGCTGAAGTTTTTACTGGAAACTAGGCTACAATCCGAGTCTTTTGATACTGTGGATGACCTGCTGGTGTTTTGGGTTCAAAAGTTATGATGTAAGTTAGTAAAAATATTAGACTAATTAGATAATTAATTAATTTGTTTATTTTAGATCATAACTCTTGAACCAGAAACGCTAGAAAATCGATCAAAGGCTCAAAAGACTCGGACTCGAGTCTAGATTCCAATGAAAACTTAAGTGAAACACTTTGGCCTAGCAGTTGGGCCCCAGGCCGAGCAACATGTGCCAAAATGACCCTAAAACTACTTCATTTATGACGTCACTCACAAAAAATCCGTAATCTCCAACCAAAAAAATTTTTTTCAGTGTAATCTACTAGACTGGCCGATCCGTTTGAGCCATTGAACAGCTCTCTAGCGCAATTGGCGGAGGAGCTAGGGCGTTGGTAAGGCAACCGAAAACTGCTGTTTTTTAGGACGAAATCCAAGTACGAATATATCGTACGCCGGCTCTCAAAGTGTCAATTTGTTTATTTTAGATAAAAAAAACAAAAACGCTAGAAAGTTGACCGTTTGCGCTAGAGAGCTGTTCAAAGGCTAAAACAGATCAACCAGTCTTCTAGTCTGCACTCGAAAAAAAATTTTTGGTTGGGGATTACGGATTTTTTGTGAGTGACGTCAAAAGTGAAATAGTTTTGGGGTCATTTTGGCTCATGTTGCCTGACCTAGGGCCCAACCACTACGCCACAGTGTTTCGCTGAAGTTTTCATTGGAAACTAGGCTCGAGTCTGAGTCTTTTGAGCCTTTGATCGATTTTCTAGCGTTTCTGGTTCAAAAGTTATGATCTAAAATAAACAAATTATTAAATTAGCTAATTAGTCAAATATTTTCACCACTTTGGATCATAACTTTTGCACCTGAAACCCCAGCAGGTCATCCAAAGTATCAAAAGACTCGGATTATAGCCTAGTTTCCAATAAAAACTTCAGTGAAATACTACCATCTAACGGTTGGCGCCCAGGGCCAGGTAAAGTGGGCCAAGGCGGCCTAAAGTCTTCCACTTATGACGTCACTCACAAAAAATCCGCATTCCCCAATCGAAAAAAATTTTTTGAGTACAGACTAGAAGACTTGCCGCGTCTTTTGACACTTCGACCAGGTCCGTAGCACTTACCTGACCAGAGAAATTCCCATGCAAAGCCACATGCATTTCGGTGTTTTTTTTTTGGAAATCCCAAAAGCGGCCGGACGCCAAAGTGTTAAAGGCGCTTTTACATTTTGAAGAAATTTAAGGAAACTGCAAAATATTCATGAGCTAAATAAGACAAGTAAATAAGGATTTTGTTTTGTGCATTTTGACTGAAACATCGTCCACACTGGACCTCTTACTTCAATGCTTAAAACTTATCAATAGGTCTAATTGTTATTTGACTTGTTAAGTGCAGATAATACACTCAAACAAGTGACAGTCATAAATTTTCCTCCTTTTTTGTGATGAAAATGTAGCAGTATTATCGAGCCTGGACAGAAGTGGGATCATTATTTAACAAGTGTAGAGCTTATCCAAGTGTTTCTAAAAGACGTAAAAAAGCAAAAGAGGCAAAAATGAGAGAGGAAGAAGTTGTAGCTAAGTCAAGAAATATTCAAGTTACTATTTTATAATGCCAGTGAAGTCCAGCGGAGATGTTTCTGCGGAACCTGCAAGCGGACAGAAAATCAAAGAACATGTTGTGACAGACTTAGATCTACGTAACGATGAAAATAGACCTAGTTTAACCAGCAGGGCAGTAGCAGAAGAATGTCAAGATGTATCATCAAAAAAAACGGCAGATGAGATGGCTGACGCTGTAACTGGAGGCAACAATATCAGTCTCTGGGCCATCTGGCCAGCAAATATACTGGAAAAAAATTCGGGAATATTGTTTGAAAAATGAAACAGGTTCTGTTCTCCTTGACATGGTGATGAAGTCATTTTCAAAACATGATGTTCCACAACACAGAAAAGACAGAAACTTGTCACGGAAATGTACCGCAAGTCTTATTTGTTGTCAGAACCGCAATGGCGAAGTAGTTGACAAAAGCTGGCTTTGTTTTTCTCTTTCACAAACTTGTGTTAAATGTTTCACTTGCAGACTGATGACCATGGACACAAGTCTATGTGCGCATTTCCTTATTAGAAAAGGAATTTTCGACTGGAAGCACACTCTTGAGCACCTGAGGAGCCACGAGCATTCGCGGTAGACACAAAGACTTGCCGAATCTTTTGAGGGTTTGAACAGCTCTCTAGTGCGATCATCGGCGGAAATATTCCCACGCAAAAAGATGTGCGAACTGCTGGATTTTTGCCTAGTAGCCTACTGAAAAGGAAGGTGTTAAGTTGTAACAAGCAATAAAATAAATAGCACCATTTACCACAACCAGATTCATACATTAGGCGCACCGCATTATAAGGCGCACTTTTGATTTTTGAGAAAATTAAAGGATTTTAAGTGTGGCTTATGGTCAAAAATATACATTACTGAACACAAGATAGTGCTATCACAAGCTTGACATGTTAAGAAGAAAATTAAATAGTGCTGAGCTGCAACCAACACTATATAACAGGGGTGGCCAAACCTGCCCTATGTATAAGCCGCATATCGTAAAATCCAAGTTACAAAGAGACATAACATAAAAAACTCAAAACACGGAATTTGTTTGCAATCTACGCTTCTGTGACATCATAATTCTTTTTGGAATGACGTTCAAAAGTAATACTGTACGCTATGCTAGCTACCACAATACCATTTTACAATATTTCTACACTTTGCAATAGAAATAAAAAATAAAAAGCAAATATATAAATTTTCGGAAAGCTCAAAGAGCCACATGCAAAGGTTCAAAGAGCCGCATGCGACTCGCGAGCCTCAGTTTGGTCACCCCTGCTATATAACTTGGTTAAAGTTTTTCAAATATAGCACAGGTGCAAGTCAGCTCCAATCTATTCAAAATGAGGTGTGAAAGTGTAATGAGCAAAATTGGGTTGCATGCATGGAGCCTATAACTAGTGAAACACCTGGTGTAAACTTCAATTTGCAACATACACTTAGTAAATTCAGACAGAAGACAGTTGAAGATTTTGCACCAAGTGATATGGGCATTTTTTATTTCAGGCACCTATAATATGTGCTTTTTCAAGTTCAGTCAACTCAAATGCACATTAGTCAGTTTCTGCTTAACACTTTAAAGAGCCGGCGTACGATATATTCGTACTTCGATTTCGGCCTAAAACACAGCAGTTTTCAGTTGCCTTACCAACGCCACAGCTCCTCCGCCGATTGCGCTAGAGAGCTGTTCAATGGCTCAAACGGATCAGCCAGTCTAGTAGAATGCACTCAAAAAAAATTTTAGGTTGGGGATTACGGATTTTTTGTGAGTGACGTCATAAGTGAAGCAGTTTTAGGGTCATTTTGGCTAATGTTGCCTGGCCTAAGGCCCAACTGCTAGGCCAAAGTGTTTCACTTAAGTTTTCATTGGAAACTAGGCTCGAGTCCGAGTCTTAGAGCCTTTGATCGACTTTCTAGCGTTTCTGGTTCAAAAGTTATGATCTAAAATAAACAAATTAATTAATTATCTAATTAGCTAATTAGTCAAATATTTTTACTAGTTTAGATCATTTTGAACCTGAAACCCCTGCAGGTCATCCAAAGTATCAAAAGACTCGGATTGTAGCCTAGTTTCCAGTAAAAACTTCAGTGAAATACTACCATCTAATGGCTGGCGCCCAGGGCCAGGTAAAGTGGGCCAAGGTGGCCTAAAAGTCCTCTACTTATGACGCCACTCACAAAGAACCTGTACCCCCCAAGCAAAAAAATTTTTTTGAGTGCAGACTAGAAGACTTGCCACATCTTTTGACGCTTCGACCAGTTCCGCAAACCGTACAAGAGCGGAGATATTCCCGTGCTAAGCCACGTGCGTTTAGGCGTTTTTTTCCGAAAATCCCCGAAAGCAACCGGACGCCAAAGTGTTAATAGAAATATCACAGATCTTTCATGAGACTTTCAGTACTTCACACATCCAGACTAACTTAATGCTCCACAGAAACTTTTGGTGATTACACATGTTCTCATCACAATGTGTTCTTTTTTTAGTTTAATGGGTAAAAACATTATGCACAGATGGTAGTGGAACAGCTTCAGATTTGCACCCACATACTGCTGAGCCAATGTAGCCATCATCGTTTTGATTTTAGCTGGAAAACTTAAAATACACTAATTTCTCCAGCAAAGCTAATATGAATAGGACAACAAGTTCCAAAACTTATAAATCTCAGCAACAGGCTAATTAGATCACATAAGATATACTATTCAGATCACATTAGATTATATTTAATTTTTTTACATATGTTGCCCAAGAAACACAACAGTTCTGATAAGCTTCATTATAAAAATTAGTAGATATTGATACACAATAGTTTATAAGTCATTTACCATTGCTAGAACTTTTATTTTTTTTTACTATATGTTCATCACCTTTCAGACCACAATTCATAAAAAATAAGGAACTTCTGAACTTACTTAAATAGAGCATGTGCCCTTATCCTTCACCTGTCAGAAGCCAGCCCATTAACAAGCTTTGAAAATACTGCTGATCTTTCCAGAAACTTCCATCAAAAGATAATGATTAACAGTGTTTAACAATAGCCAAATAACCATCTGTGAGGTTGCAATTATGTTGGAATTGCTTGGGCTTTACAAGCAATTGCCCATCTATACTTACAAGCTATACATACATACTATCATTCCCACCTATGCAATGCAAAATAAGGTATCCAAATGACATGAAATCACATCAAATTTTTACTACAATAAACAACACAAAAGATGATGCAATTATTTGAAAATTACAATTGATAAAATTATGTTTTACAGCAATAAAATCAGTTTTAATAGGATGAATAATTGCAAATATACTGTTAATGCAATAATACAGTAAAATTTGCCTAATTCGTAACCTCAAAGGGATTAGAAAAAAATGATGATTGAGGCGAAGTGACGAATTATGCAAACAGGTGAAAACTCTGTCATAGAAGCTCGTATACATATACAGAAGTGCTCTTATCTGCAGCAAAATATAAGTTTATGACATTATGGTTGAATACAAAAATTAATTCCTCAACTCTATCTGGACTCCTCCATTCAATCTAGCATATTTCAAATCTTTAACAAACTGCAAAGACTTTCCACGTTCTCTTTATGGGGAGTCTGGTCACGCTTCGCACCTTCGACCTTGTGCATAAATTCGATAAACAAATTGTGAGGTGCAACCATTCTCAGATAAAGATCGTCAATTTATTTGAATTCCCACACGTACTAGATGCTTAGACATCAAAAACGAAACTGCAAATGACTTACTATTAGCCAAACAAAACGCTTTTAAGGGATAGAAAGAGGTGACAAATTGAGCAAACTAATGAATTAGACAAACAGAAATGTACACAAAATATAAGAATTCTGCCAGGATCGACGAAAAAGTGACAAATCAAGCGAATTGATGAATTAAACGATGACAAATTTAAATTAGACAAGTTCTACTGTATCAACATTCAATGCATTAACTAAGATGCTGAAGAAGTCATATCATTCTGTTGCAATCAGAAAGCCTGAGTGGCAAGTGCACAAAAGCTTCACACTTGCAGCAAGCAACATTAGAGATGATGCACTGCAATCACTCTATTATTGCTTGTTCGCGCCATATATATATATGGGCGTTATTCTTTGCGCACATCCCGTTCGTGGTGAATCGCACATTCAACGCAACGCTAACCAAGAGGTTGCAACAATACCACAAAACCTACGTTATAGGCTTCTTGAGCAAAAAAAAGCTAAAGACACAAAAAATTACGGTCCTATCCCAGGGTGGCCAACCTTTTGCATGTCATACACCATGTAACATGTTGCAGCATGTAACATTAGATGAAGCTAGGCTTTGTTTAATGGAATTTTACTATTTAACAATTCGAAAACACAAGAAAGTTTCTACATAAAGCAGCGCAACTCTTGTCACCCAAGCTCCTACATACGATTCAGACTTCAGTGGTACAACCCTCATTGTCAATCAGAAGCAAGCAGATAAGCACACACCTATGAATGGCAAAAATACTGAATAAATTTGTCATCAGTTAAACCGTAGTGCACATGCTTCCATCAAAGTCACTCACATACTGATTGACTGTCACAGATGGCCTGAGCACAAATGAAGAATTGCAATCCATATGGGTGAAACAAGGGCCAAACTTCATTGTGCGGATAAAGGGGTATAAATTGAAATACAAGGAAAAACTTGCTGTAACATGCCAATTTTTTCAAATGTAAGAACCAATGCACCATACAATTACAATTGACTATTTCTTATAGGCTAATCTTGTTATTTCACATCATTTTTTGCGATTTACAATCTAGCAACTAACAACATTGTTTGTCAAATGCAAATAGAATATCTGCGACAAACTTAACATTCACTTGCCATATTTTTCGGGCGATTAGCTGAACCAGACGAGGTGCACTTTCAATTTTTGAATGCCAGATGTTCATTTACTTTAGTTTTTTCATACAACATAGCGCACCGGATTAAAAAGTAGGCAAAATGAGGGATTATATACGAGGGAGTTTAATCTGCAACACATGCCTAATCTACTAGATATTAATAGAACCAACTAAAAGCAGCGCACGTGTTTGATTCGTTGTGCACCAATGTAATCAGGAGACTCACAAAGTAACGGATATACTAAGCAGCTCTGAGGTAGTTGAATAAGGTTTAGGTATTGTATTGCTATTTTTGTTGTTAACTGTCATATAACACTCTACTTACCTGCTGTGTTATACTGAACAACATGACCACCCGCAGTAACAACAAGAAATGCAACAAAGAAGAAATTCAAGCAACAAAGGATTTTGTGAACTATGAAAAGCAGTGGCCTACACTCTCTCCACAAACATCTGTGGATAAATCTGAGGAGTTGCTGGAAAAACTAAGTCAGCTTAACTCAAAAATGTCTAGGCTAGAGTCAATTCCAAACCAAATTTCAAATATGGCAAGCACTCTCAAAACAGTATCCATGGAGATGGAACAGCTGCATAAGGAAATGAAAGGCCTTAGAGAAGAAAACAACTCTCTAAGAGAAAAAAATCAGCTACTGGAGAATAAAATATCTTCCCTTGAATTTGATATTAATGATTTGGAACAGTACGGCAGGAGACAAAACTTGGAAATACAAGGAATACCCATGAGTGACAATGAAAACAATGCTGAGACAGAAAACAAAGTGCTAACAGTGCTGAAAAAAATTGATGAAAATATATCACATGATGATATTGACATTGCTCACAGACTGGGTAAATCAAAAACAAACAAGACCCCCAACATTATTGTTAGGTTTGTCTCTAGAAGAACCAGAAACAATATTTATAAAGAAAGAAGGAAATTGAAAAGTAATGCTCCAAGAAAACCTAACTCTGAACGTGTTTTCATCAATGAAAACCTTACAAAAAGAAATAAACATTTATTTTCCTTGGCCAATGAAGAAAGAAACAAATTTAACTGGAAATACATTTGGACCAACAATGGAAGAATTCTTCTCAGACAAAGCAATGACAGCAGAGTCATTGCTATCCGAAGTGAAAAGGACATTGAACATATCAAAAACCCTATGGACAACCCTAGAAATCCCAAATAAATTTCTGCACCTCAATCAATTTGAAAATTCGCCAATCCTTCCTTTTGATATGGTGAGTGGTCTACATGACTGGACATAATGGTTTTGGGCTTTGATCTAGAGCAGCTACGTCCAACCCAAATGGCTTACTGAGCCAAAACGTATGTCACTATCTGGCCCAGGGCCGCACATTGAATGACATATTAATGAGGGCCGCACATGAATGGCTTACTTTGATCTTAGCAGACTAAATTTAGTTCAAGCTACTGTACTGAAAGCGTTCGAATCCTCATTGCAGTGGTGACAGGCGTCATAAAGTGGCACTAAAAACCAACTGCATCGAAATTATCAAATTCAGGATGATCAAAATAAGGGCAGGTTATCAGTATATAGGATACATTTACTACAGCGAAAATCTAAACAGGGCCGCATGCGGCCCGCGGGTTGGGCGTAGTAGCGCTGGACCAAGCCCTCGTTTTCTGTAACAATCGAGTTATAAGCTCCTTTGAGTGCGCGTGTTTAAGTGCCTTGCTCCATTGTTGCCAATTTGGCATAATTTTTGCCAGATTTTGAAAATGGGGCATAATTTTGATGCCTTTGGCAAAAAATTTTGTGGCCTATTTTGCCAAAATATTTTTGGCATAATTTGGCATATTTTTCATATTTTGAATAAATCTGGCATAATCTGGCAAATTCAAAGAAAGCGTTGTTTAAGGCAGGTCATTTTTAGTTTTGCTGATTCATTCTTAGTAGTGAACCGGAGCGCGCTCACCACGTGAGATAAACAGCCGCACAGAAGAAATCTGCAAATACTTGCATCACATTAGTGCTAGTGACGCAATGGCTGATCGCAGTACAAGGACGAGTGCTGAGTGTGGTTTGCTCCGGCTTTCAGCGATGTTCGTCAAATAGTTTTCCTCAGTGGGGCCAGCCCATCATATGGCTTTGTATGCTGAATATAGGTGCAACTTGCAACTGCAAAAGAATAAAACAGTTGCATATTTACCAATTGCAGTATTAAGGTTCATAGGAAAATTTCCATTATTGTACAAAGATCTGATTATGATTTTATCTTTATGTGTTAGAGTACAGTTTTGTTTGATAGACTATAATCAGATAGAAATTTAATTCAAGCATTGATGTGGACTTACAATAAAGTGAATTAAGCTTTAAATGAATAGTCATTGTTGTATGCAGGTTTAGCAGTAGGCTATTGACTGCTGGAAAAGTTGCTAGTCTTGTGAGGTGAAGTACCGTGACTTTGGTGAGAAAAGCTAATATGCTGTCAGCAAGTAAGACGTATGATAACCAAAGAAAGCATTTAAAATCATGGGAAAATGGTTTATTGTTTCATATGAGTCAGCCAACAAGCAGAAGCATCATAAAAGCCATCGCATGCAGTAAACCAACCATTAGCGAACATTAGAGCAAGTGGAATCACAATAGCACAATAGTTGATCAGTGTAAACAAAGAGGGGCGCTGTGTCATATATAGGATTGGCGAAAGACCGTGGCGGTCATCTAGTTAACCAACCCTGTTTAGATGGATGGAAGGTAATTACAGTAACAGTACACAATAATAAAAAAATGAAAACTCAGACAAAGATATGTACACAAACAATCCAAAATGGAGTCACAAAGAAATGTATCATATAACAAAAAAAAAAAAACGCAATAGACATCAACGTAACACAGATGATGGTAGCCAAGCAATGGGTGAAGAGATGAGGCATGTACAGATGAACAGGTGAGGCAAGCACACAGGTGAAGAAAGTAAGCAGCAATAATGGTTATGAGGCAGAGGGCAAGGCATGTTAGTGCAACATTTCATTGCAATAACAAGTAGCATGGGCGGAAAACAATGTTTATAAATACACATCATGAAGAAAAGTAGATTTATCCACAGACCATAATTGGGTGGGTTGCATGGATGAGTTGTTCCTAACCAGATGCATGGTGTCACTGTCACCGAATGAAGTTGAAGAGTAAGGGATGTGAACAGGTTACAGTAATATTAGCAGTATATAATCATTATTAATTTCAGTAAGTGTTACGTACATGAAAAACAAAACAAAGCAACAAAAAACGGTTTAGTATGTTGGAGAATTATTTAGTTCTAAGGTGTAGTTTCATAAAGAGTCATAGCTTATCTATGTAGACTACCCATTTATTTCACAAATGTAACTGGTGTCATGTCATTGACACCGTCATTCAGCTTTATGTGACTGTGGGTCTAGAAATTAGGCTGAAGTCAATGTCCGTGAGGTCTTGGAGGTGAACATTACTTCGTTTGCCTCGAAATCCTCATATTGCAATAAGGGTGTTCAAAAGAGCAAACCTGAGCTTTGTTCTTATGTACATTATGACAGATGCATTGTTTAACGGCTCCCTGCATTTTTCAGCTATTTTTTCTGCCAGCCTTTTGTTTACTCTGTTGCATTCTAGTGCCATCCCCAGTAGTTGTTGTGAAGACAAGGGATTGAATGAACACTTCTCCATGTCAATCACTCTTTGATTGTATTTATCCTTCTCCTTTTCGTGTTGTAGGTAGACCTCTGCCAGGGACTTCCCAGAATATGACTGTGAGGTAGGATATGTGATCCTTATGTCCAAGAACGTTTTCTCACAGCTATTCCACAGTCCTCTTGCAGAGATATCCAACCTTGCATTGTCAGCCGTGTTGACTTTTCTTTGATAATCATTTTCATTGATTGGTAGAAGTGTGGGTTCGGTCTGAACATCCCTACAGACCTCTCTCATTATCTGTGTCTCAGAGTCTCTCACTGAGTTGTGCTTCATTGAATTGAAGTGTAGCCACCTAGTTTGCATATGAGGCTGTGATCCACAGAATTTGTCTCTCCACAAGCACAGTGAGTGGGTATGCCTTTCATCTTCCATCCATATCTCATGCAGATTGCATCTGTGAATTCTTGTTTATTCAGTGCGTATCCAATCGCTTTGATTGGCAAGGCTGACAGCCAAAAAGATGCCCCTTTTTCCATTGCTCCTTTTATTAGTTTTAGTGACTCGGGGATCATTTTCGCCAAAAGTTCATCACGGATATTTTTGCATTTTTCTTTTGTCGTATTCTGTTTTTTTGTGTGTCTGGTGAACTGCTGGTCCGAGGGGTTGTAGTCAAGATCAAGCTTTTGAGTGTAGATTTTGGCTGTTAGTTTATTAGTGATCTGAGTGGAGTGCTTGTATTCCATTTTGGCAGTTTCCCGAGGATCTGTCAGACCTAGC
>Ga0210059_1001897_pt1 | contig 32117 bp, 15 predicted proteins | sample Ectturendosymbi2_FD_188042 | JGI IMG/M metagenome (GOLD analysis project Ga0210059, IMG submission 188042) | Ecteinascidia turbinata endosymbiont from Florida, USA - Sample 2 (SPAdes) (version 2) | ecosystem: Host-associated > Tunicates > Ascidians > Unclassified | place: Key West, Florida... | reverse complement strand
TCCGTTAAGGGTGAATGCGATAAAAAGCGAAGAATTGCGCTTTGCAAAAAAACAACAATGAAATCACTGGATGAAAAACACGGTCAGTTAGCAACACCGACAATAAAATGAAGCAACCAAATTTATCCCACCTTCCAATCCCATCACGCCTGTCTGTCTGTTGATCTCATTAGGCTCATATTCACTGATGAAATTTCTGCACTGATCTTCGTTCATACTCACCTTCAGAAAAAAAGAAATGTGTACTGATCCACTCTCGGCGTCATACGTGGTTTCAACGTTTACCGTGAGTACATTGTTAGGCCAAGGCTTAATATTCGCATGCATTAGGTTTAGGCCGAGCATTTTTCTTTAAGCTGAGTCTATGGCAGGATTTCTCAAACGGGGTCCTCGGTCTCCCTTGGGGGCCACGAGCAGAGGCCTTCACTAGGTAGCTTTTCCGTGATATTGCATAACCCAAGTGTCATGATATATTTAGTATTCGCCAGTTAAATTTAGGAGGCCATGGCTCATGAAAGTTTGAGAACTACTGGTCTATACGGCGTAGAAAGTACGGTGCAAGCACTGGTGATGTGACTTTGGAGTTTCATGTTCCAAGCTCGTACTAGTATGTCGAGTAGGTGGTTATTTATCTAAAGAGCTTATTTTTACTTTTGCTCAACTAAACCAATGCCTTTGCTTTCAATCGGCACTGACACCCAATGAACATTTTCTTCTAACAAACAACAAGCAGCTGCCAAAATCTACAACTGCCTGCCAAATTCTTGCGGCGATATTTGGGTTGTCAGTGAAAAGAGTAAGGCAACCAACTATGAAAAAAAGAAAGTTTTTGCATAAAATTAATGAAAGCAAATTTACAAGCAAACATATGGCATTGCACGAAATTGCAGGACTGGACTAAAGGTTTAAAATGTGGTCTCGAGCATTTCAAAATGGCGAGAAGCTCCTGAGCAAATGCTTCAAAAATTTATATGGACTCCTGAACACAGCATATTCTGTAATGTTGGGCATGTTCCCAACATAAAATATTTTTGTAAACACTCTCTGTGCTGATTGTTTCAATTAAAGCCTCCTGCTGTGGCATGACGTAATTAATGAAACCATGTCGGTTGTTTGAGTTTTCCACCTAATTTTCTATTTGACATTGTCGTAAGGAAAGTTGCGTGGTTGACAACCTTAGAGTAATATACGAAATAGTAAATCTATACAATTAGTTTTGAAATACCATGCTTTTTAGAAATACTTGTGGCCTCGACCAGCATGACCACGTAGGTGATATGAACGGCTGATAAAATGCTTGATGATTTGCTGATAAAAAGTGGTTGCCGTTGGTGTACTGGAAGTTTCGATTTTGTCGAACTGACAGTGTAAAAAATTTAAAGCAGAAAACAGCTACAATACCAGAAAGCAAGTGCCGTTTGCAGCATCTTCAAGTACCAGATGTATAGCGTGTATCGAAACCTGCAACCTAGCTGATGCTTACCATTTCTTGCTTGCTTTTCATAAATGATAGCAACTGTTCTGGAGTAATCACATGTCCGCTCTTTGAAACATTTGAAAAAAGATCGACGATTTCTTTTCTCACCGCAACTTTTCGATAAAACACAATGAATTCATCGTAAACAAGATATCCGTCACTCTCTTCCACACTCGAGTCAGCTTCCTGATTCGACATAAGACCAACAATAAAGGCAAACTTTTGTCTTAAGAGTAGTTTAGTTTTTGTGAATTTTTAGTAAAGGTTTCGCCATGTTCGTATCAAAAGAGTTCGAATGGTGAGCCGCTGTAAAAACCATACGAATTAATGAATACGGAAGGATTGCTCTTTGAATATTTACGCTCATAAAAAGCTGTAGGCATATACAAAGCTTCTGTTGGAATTTCGGAAGACACTTTCACTTGTATTATTAAAACTTCACACGATTCACGACTTGCAAAATTTTTTAAAAACGAAAAAAGTGCTTGGGCGCAGAATTTTGAAAATCACTCTAAAAAATTTTGTTCAGCAAACAAGAAAGCTTGCAAAAGGCACTTGATGAGGAAAGCAACTTATAAGTGGTTATTCATTGTTAGATGACACCTTTAATTTATCAGGGTGAAACACATACTGTACTTCTTAATATGTCTTAACCAAATATTAGAGTTGTTTTTTGCCAAACTACAAAGCGCGTTAAACATTTCTTTTAAGAAACACCCACGTTAAACAACTTCTTTGCTTTTCGCTTTGAGAGATTTATGTTCAGTTTTCTCAACAAAAGCATTATTTCGTCGATGTTCAGTTTACCATCGCCATCCCGATCAGCCTGTTCAAAAGTGGCACGCACCCATCTGCACAACAGAAAATCATCTTGTTCATTCGTTGTGAAAAAACTCGAATAAGGTCAAAAGCCAAATGCAGCACGTTATGCAAAACCAATATGCTGCCCAACATCTCAAAAAGTTTTAACTTCTCACCACTCAGAGTCATTTCACTGCAAATGCAACAACTCATGTGTCTCACGTTTCTTTCGGCATTCTGGTTTGTTTTGTTGGCAAGTTTTCTTGCGAATCTACAAGACCGTTCATTAACTTTTGGATCCCGTACGACCACACTGACGCGGTGCGAGGTGATGTGGCTCTGAGGCATAGTAGTTTCACCTGGCAATACAAATCATTAAGCAAGCCTTTTGTTGTTTGCGCAGATTGTACAATACACTAATCGTAGCTTAAGGCTAGTTTAGTTGCAAACCACTGAATAATAACGTATTCTACAGCATTGTGTAGAGCACCGAATAAAAGGCATCTTAATTGCTGCACAGAAGAGAGAACAATCTCAATTTGAAACCATAGCAAAAAATTTGTCCATTTACAAACATAACAGTTCATTACAGACTATTCGCAAAATTGAAAAAAACTGCATACAAGATAACAAGCTTTGCAAGACGAAAATCGATGCGACAATCTTTTTGTTGTGAAGTTGCATATGTCAAGAAACGATCATGTTTTTAGGGGAGATCTCAAATTTTTGAAAACTATGTTTTATTTTGATCATCAAAAAAGTAGCAGGCATATGGATTACATTCGAAAGTATTCGCAACTGGTAATTGCAATGTTTTCCATAAATTGAGCAATTTTTGAAGTAAACAGCATCTTATCCCTCAGTTTTCACAGTTTGCAACTCTGAATCCAATTTTGTTCTCGCCTCTTTATGCCTTATTCTGTGTTGCACAAATCCGAAACCATAAAATACATTTTAGCTCTTAGCATGACGTTTGGATTAACAGCATTGATTTGTTGTTTTTTTCATCATTACTAAATTTTTTGTTGTTTGTTTTGATACAATGAATGTTCTATAGAACATTCGAGGGTGCGTGTTCGAATGACTATATTTGACGTGCCTGATCAAAACATAAAATAAGCTGAACATGTTTATAGCTTACCTGGCACATGCAAACTGAGATTAGCTAGAAGCAATACCTTGCTGCATTTGAACATGATAATGCCTCTCACCAGAATATTTTACAGCAACAGATTAACTAGATTTACGCCGCAGTTCGACACATAAGTTAATACGGTTCATAAAAAAATCTCGTATTCTGAAATATTCGAAAGTTTCAAAAACAAGAGAGCATAGACGATAGCCATAAAGGGAAACACAGTACATGGAGAGATGATTTGGATCAAAATGGCAATGGAAAAAGAAAGAATCGAAGCTCTCCCAAAAACTTCATTGGTCAATCACTAACCATTTAAAATATTCGTAAGTCGAAATAATTGGTGGATGTTAGAGCAGACCTAGCATTCTAAACTAAATCCGCAGTCGCAAAAAAAACACGCTAAGGTTTATTGAGAATGCGTCGCAGTCATAAACGCTCGAGATCTTTGAAACATAAAATTTTAAACTTTTCAGAACAATATGAACATCTCTAAGTGTTAAATAATGCCACATTTCGAGATAACAGCAAGACCAAATTTTCCCCATATGATCCGAAACTCTGAAAAACTCCTGCGCTGTGCCAAACTTTCTGACCTAGGTGATTTTTTTCTGGAAGCACAGTGACAGTGATTCAAGTTTCGCCTCGAATGCGCCGTAACCCCAACATAGTTTGGGCTTTTTTGTTTTTTGCGGATGGCTAATCGGCAAAAGACCAACGAAGGCAACGGCAACTCAATAACTTACTACTGGGCTGATTTGTGCTACTGTGTAAAAATGCATCCGAGAACACTTATAAATATGTAATTACTTCATTATTTCGGCACGCACACTAACAAAGCAAAATAAAATTGTGTAAGTAGCAAACAACTTTCTAAAATATTGCTTACGCAGCTGCGTGAATGGAGGTTACTGCGAAACCTAGTGGCGAATCTAGAATGAAAAATCTGGGGGGCATTGCGGGGCCAAGGAAAAAGTAGGGGGGCCAACATAAATGTCTCTCCTGCCTGGTGATTTTCCTTTGTAATGAAGATTGATTTCCTATGATTAAATTTAAACCTATCAAACCCAACATAGGTATGTGAATATCGTCAGAACCATCGCCAGAAAGTCTAAATTTTGTTTAAAATATTGCAGGCTAAAAGTTATCTGCTGTATACGTCAATCAAACGAACTTGAACGTGAAATTAAGCAAAAATACAGGGGGGGGCACGCAGGGAGCAAGCCAAAATCTGGGGGGCTATTTCCCCCCAGGCCCCCTCTTAGAACCGCCACTGGCGAAACCTCAGGACAAAATTACAAGTTTATTTCTCATTTACGCACAAATATAAAATGCTGAATATCACTTCAGTTGTGACAGTGACACAAATTGCTGTTTACATTTCCATCAGTGCAGAAGCTATGGGGTTAATCGAACAAAAAGTCAAGAAACGATACTAAAATCAGTAACTATAGTTCTAACGGGATAAAATCTAAGTGAAACTATTGCATGAAGTACTTCCCCAAAATATGTTTAGGGGCTCGTCTTCAAGAGCAAGAAAAATCAATTGACATATTAAGCCAATGGGCACATAGCCAACCTTCCAAGCTTTAATTAAAACCCAAAAAAGAACGGTTTGAGAAAAATCGAGTCTTGTCCGAATATTTCGGAGGTCTGCTCTCACTTTACCTCAGTCAGTAAAAGCTACATTTTCCAAAGACTGATTTTATGACTTTCTGTGCCATCTTGTTTTAAAACGTTTCACTTACTGGTTGCCCATATGTCAATGTGATGGTGCAATCTTCCTTGCTGACCGCAGATTTGACATTACAGGAGGAACCCAACTTAACACTTTTGATTTGTGAAACTGGAACTAAAAAGCAAATATGTGTTGAAAAATAGTGTAGAAAATTTTCTAGCTTATATAAATTTTTTAGAAAGACTTACAATGTTCACATGAACAATAGAAAGACCATCCTTGTATCTGACAAATTATAATATCCAGATGAAACCCACAAATCCAGTGCATTTTTTAAATTGTCTCTGGTGTCACCACTAATTTCCACTTCATTATGCACAGAAAATATGGAGCTATTGAAATCATTACCTTTTTTGATTAGGCAACTAAGGCAAACATAGAACAAGTCATTTTGCAATATAAATTCCTGTTCAACATCTGAAAGATTACAACCAATATCAGGCCAGCGGTTACACAGACTACACATAACAGCACCAGGGTGACAGGAATTGCCATATTCTTTACACTTCTCGCTCAAACATAGAGACATTAGTTTCAAGTAATAAGTTACATTCAGAGTTTAGGTATTCTTGCACTACTCAAGTTCTGTTTTATTTGATGGGAGGTCTTCAAATCTGCTAATGATAGTGGTTTGATGGTCTTCATCCTTTTTTAAATATATAAAGACATGGTTTGTCCAAACATATTTATAGTGGAATTTTTTTGAAGGATAATGCAGCCTTGAAAATTTCTTTATTTGCTTTTGTCAAGCTCTCATTTATAAAAACTTTAAATCCATTATTCCCAGTCTTGTTATTTATATTTTTAAGTTTTCATCTCTTGTGGTAAATAGCGTCTCTCAATATAATTATCTTTCTATAGCAGTTCATATATCGATAGCAGCTCATTACCATATCAATTTTCACGATTTTTGCTTCACTTTGGGAGCGTTGAAAACCAAAACAGAAATGCAATTTCTGGGTTTAGAAATTCATCAGGAAGTGAAATACTGCTTGCTTTAAATCACGTTGCACTGAAGTTCCGCTGAATCTAACCGGTAACATCGAATGTTTCCGCGACATTGCTCATCAATGGGACTTGTTCTCTCCAACAAAATAACAGTTTGCTTCACGCCAAACTTGGTTGAACACAGCAGCGGTCTTTTATGCAATCTTTCTTATCTATGATCACCTTCATCGTTTCCTGGTCAATCTGCTGTCGAGTAAGAAGTCTGGCTAAGGCTACGTTTAAACATCATTTTCTGCACCTGCATGAGAATTTCTCGGAATGTTTTGTTTTAGTGACATTGCTTATTTACAAACGTACTTCATTTTTAGTGTAAGTGCGGTGCGCGTTCTGCCTCCGTCATGAAATCTAAAACTTACCGTTTCACTTGCTTTTTATAAAAAACGACAAAGTAAGTTACAGAGATGAATTAAATTTTTGCAAAAATCTATTTCTATTATCTTAACTCGCGAAATTCGTAAGCAAATTTCATTCAAAACTATTGGTGTCACCATGAACAATTAAAATGTGAGCTGACTTGATCTTCCTTTGCCTTTGTGGGAAGTCCACTTAAGTTCCCCGCAGTCGGCAGCAAATACAAGGAAAATGCTTTTCTTTGAAGATCCAGCTTTCACAAATTCTGCTCCAAGTTGCATTTCACGAAGCCATTCCCTATCCGACACTGAAATTAAGCGGCATTGATTTGTTTATCTTGGGGAAGTTCGGTCGTGTAGTTCGATGGCATTTAAAAACATAAAGGATAATTTTTCTTCCCGAACATATTTCGCAAAGCAAGGACAGCTGATCGAGAAACCTTTTGTGGCAATGCTTCCACGGTTCAAACTAGATTCAAACATATACAATCTTTCAATTAACAATGTATATACAAAAACCCAAGCTTTCAAGTAAGCTTAACTCAGAAACAAAACGTTGTTTAATTTGTCAAATTATTGCGTTTCGCACTTCCTAATTGGAGAAGCACATTCGGTCTCAGAACCGATTTCCTCTTATTGAAACTTGCAAGTGCCGTGTTTTATGCATCACCTGCATACTCAGAGCAATAAAAGCGCGTGTGCAAATTAAGCGTTTGTTGGAGGCGAAACGTGTGAAAAAGAGAGTGTCGCTTGTTCAAAATTTGTTGAAAACCCTGTGAAGCTGCTACATAACAAATTTCAGTTCTAATAATTCAAGTGCATCCTGCTATACTAAAACGAGTGAGTGCAGTTTTCAATAAAGTACCGCTATTATGCCGCGTGGCGCAGCCATCAAGGTGCAAACTGTCAGGTTATTATTGCTTTTCTCGAACGATTTGTCTTCTTTTACCAAACAATCTCACAAATTCTTAAAAATGCCTGTACGTAAAGTGGGGAAGTTTAAGTCATTCGCTGTCTATCGTCAAAATCAAGCTGTACAAAATTGTCATGTGAATCACAAAAAATTTATTTAACTTAAATTTTTTATTTGCAACTATGCAAAAAAATTCAGAGCGATTTGTCAAAAAGGTACTCACACTGAATATGTCTTTGTGGGTCCATTGTAGAAATTGATAGGCTGTCAGATAACAGTCAGCACTGCACAAAATCAGCCAGTCGCTACCATGAAATGAGACAATTCCGTGTTCACGCAGTCGTACACTTGCATTTTTCACAAATTAATCCGGCTTTACAGCAAACCAGTAAAAAACATTTTTAACCTTCAAAACGTGAGCATCTCACGAAGTTCGAAAGTGACCCTCTTCTGAAAATGCAGACAAAGCTGACTGAAACAAAGAAGGCTTCTGTCGAAAAAGTTTGATGCAGAAAGGAACTGTAAAGTACACCGTAAATTATTAATAACTTCTTCAAACAGACGTATCCCATCTTTTGCAAACGCAGCGGTATGAAGCTGTTTCACTTCGCTGCGATCGTTCCACTTCAAATTATAAGAAGTTTCTCTTACAAGGCGTTTAATTTCATCTCTTTTTTACCTGAGATATAAATTTGGCAAAGCAGCGTTGTCAAGGAGTTTTACTTGCTAACAATTAATATTTCATACCTTTCACCTTAAATGGGCTTAAAGAGAACGTTTTGTTGCTATACAGGTCAATTGAGACGATTAGCCTGTGCTTCAGTGTACATGTGTGTCGACTTCACACAATTGACTGGACAGTATGTCAATGAATTCGCCGCATTTTTAGGTTTGTTTTCTATCAAAAACGGTCGCTGCCAAATGATTAGGAGCAACCTTTTATTTAAGCAAATCAACCGTACACTCTTCTGGCAATAGCAAATGGATTGCTGAAAAATAAAATCTCTTTCGACTCACGTAGTCATCGCGTAGACGTAAATCCACCGGAGTTAACATCAATTTCAGTCCCATTTGCGAAATTTCTCATCGTGACAGAGCACAAGGAGGCACTCTTGCGCGGCTGACGACCCTTCAAAAATTTTTCGAGTTTCTTTTTGTCAACGGGCTGAGCAGCGCGCGATAAAATCGCTGGAGCTCAAACGTTAAAGGAACAGGTTACTCCGCGAGGTTTCTGATGCCTTACTGAGTCTATGGTTTCGCCCAATGATTTGCTAAGTTTAATTACGGCATTAGTTCAATAAGTGGTATATAGCTACCAATAATACCAAGATTATAAAGTCATTTCAGCTTTCACGGCTTGCAAGTTACAACAACCAGATGAAAGCAATCGGTTTGGCCATTTTTGCGGGTTGTTAGTCGTTGGATTACTGCTGCAGCCTTAAGCTCATTTTACGTCTTTCTCCAGATTCTTTACAATTTATTTTGCAAATGCCAGTTTGCGGATGAATTTGCAGAAAGAGTCAACATTTTTATGAAATTATTCCTTTTTTAGGAAAAGCACCGTAAAGAATAGGTGAACTGCCTGCATCAACAACATTTTTCAATTCACTAAACTTCATGGTCACTTTTCCGCATGAAATCGCTCACTTTAACTTTTGCAACTCAACTCCTCAGGCATTTCACTCCCTAAAAACATGCTTGGAAGGCAGTGGCGTGCAGAGGGGGGGCGAACGGGGCGACGGCCCCAGGCATCCAAGGCAGGGGGTATCCACAGAATGAAATTAAAAAAATTAAAATTCTGTAACTAGCTGATTTTTCCTATTGTAAGGCAGGTAACACGTGCTGCACAGATTTAATTTTTCGAAACTTGTTTTTTTGGGAACACTAGTTTTTACGCATTCCAAATACCAGTAATTCTCACATTCTTCAATGCCATGGACCTATACTCTAGGTGCGCAGCGTACACACAATCAAATTGATAGTGACGCGAACTTTTTTCAGATCGTGCGATGAAGTGAAAATCACACAAAGGGATTGAAAGATAAGTATGAACGTTTAATTGATTTTCTGACACAAATTTCAAAACCTTCCTATTTCAACTTGCTTGATTTAGCTGACGTTTTGATGAACCACTATTTCCCGTTTTGTTTTTTGGTGTGGCAAGCTGGATGCGCGCTAACAACCACAAATCCGAGCATGCAATATGTGCGTCATTTTAAACTTCGACATTGATTGGCAGCAGGGACGCCGGAACAGAGGTAGGGCAGGGGGCAGTCAAAAGGTTGAGGGCAATGGAAACTTAAATAAAAAACAAAAAACATCGTTACCAATTATGCTTGCTTCCGTTAAACGACAACGTTGACCAAAAATAATAAAAGAAAGCACAGAAAATTTGTTTCAATTCGATCTTGATATACCATGAAATTATCTGTGATTCTATTGTGACAAAGACACCTCCGCCCTGTTGCCCCCCTTTTGAAATGTCAGGGAGCAATGCCCACGATCTCCGGCGTTCCTGCTTACCGCTGCAGCAGTCACTCTCTCGCTACATTACCTGCTAAGATGTATGCGTTCAACAGTCACATCACATACGGCAAAACGCCTACTATCGTAACTTGAAGCGAACATTAGAAGCTTTGTTGCCATGTTAATGCTACACAATAAAGACCAAAGTAGACCAATCCGCTCGCAAGTTTCGCAACCTGCCTCTGCAGGCAAATGAGCGAACTTCAAACTCAACACTGCATGACACCAAAACAGCGAACCTGGCTCAAGTCCAATGTGAGTGTCATACCGGCAAATAAACTCTCATTGCAAGAATTAAGTCAATTAATCGGAATTAAGATGCTGACGTCAGGTTTTCTAGAAAATGTTAGTTCTTAGACCCAATTTCCAGAGGGGTGACAAATGCTCTTTCGCCCCCTGCGGACGCCCATGGTTTTGACGCACCACGAGATTTCAAAATTGTTTGCTTGAGTTCAGTGTAAAAGCGCAATGTAATAGTCATTCTCTTCGCATTTACATGTTCAGCAACAATGCTGACCTTAAAAATAATAACAGAAATGACAGAAAACCATTCTGAATTTTATGAGTGCATGAATAGCTGCAATAGGTTTGTTTCAAGTCGATCTTGATAAATCATGAAATTATTTATGATATTGTTATGTAAGGGCACTTGTGTTCCCTGTGCCCCCCTTTCAAAAGGCAGGGTGGCAGTGCCCCGTCATGCACCCCTGTTTCCGCGTTCCTGATTGGCAGTTCAGGCGGATTGCTTGCAACGGCTCACACAAGCCCGTAGCTGTTCTGTTCTCCCAGTAGTTGTACATATCACAGCCGCATGATAAAAAACGAAAGTTTTCTTGCGCATTTCATGCGTATTCTCAATCTTGTGTAGTTTGGAAAGTTTCAAACTGTGAGCCCTGGCTGTCCGCCATCCCAGCCGCATACCTTCTCTGCTCGATTGCTATTCGACGAGACATTCGCGCAGTCTGATGTTTTTGCAGTTGTGAACTGCCCTTCGTGGCGTTGAGCTTGTTTCACATCACTATTTTAATGCGCAGTCATATATTTTTGGCTGTATACCGAAGCCAAGAATTTTGTCCGGGAGGAGCCAGTCAACCACGTCTTCAGTCACTGTCGTTTTGCTAACAGTTGAAAATCGACAAAACTCACCAGTTAAAATCTTAGAGAGTTTTCTTCGGGGGTAGCATGGCCTCTATGGCTTCATTCTGACTGCGCCACTGATTTTTGCAGTTGCAGGTCACGATGAAATGCGCTGACGTACCACTGAGTGTTTTCCACTCCCATGTTTTAACACGTTGCCGGATATGTTTGCAGTTATGAACTGCTCAGTCTTAGCGTTGAGTGCTGTATTTAGCTCCGGTCTCCTAATCTGGAGCGCTGATATGTTCACGACAATGACACATTGTACAACAACGAGCAAGGAGAGTGCGTGCAGAATAACATGCATGCTGTGTCAACACACTTCGCCAAAACGTTGCCTTGGAAACATGAATATGGAGTCATATTGTGACGTCACAAACATCATATATCCAGTAACAATGACCGTATCAATGACCACCATACGCAATGACCAGTAACATGGTTTTTACATCTCATTTATATCAGTATACCCAAACAGTTCATCCATCTGCTCCCAATCTGGTCCGCTGTCAAAACGTTTACCCATCACTAAGCTACTGTACAGTAAAGTGAGTATTCATTTTGCAAAGGATAATAACAGCACCGTTATGTTTCCACAGGAAACAGAAAAAAAATCGCTATATAATTGAAAGCTTTCTTGTTATCCTGAAAGGCAGAAATGCTTTTTTACAAACCCATGAAGTTAAAGACGTCGTAAATTTGTATTATTTTTCGTCACACTCACAGTTATATATCTTTCTTTGATGCGTTTTTCCTTTCAATAACATTGCATTTATTTTAACATATCATATCTGAGTATTTTCTTGGGTATAAATTATTCATTTCAAACTAACTGAAGTTACAAAATTAAGGCAATTATTGCAGTAACTCAATGATATAAAGCTGTCTATGAGGGTAGTGCTCGCGATCCGGCAACGTTGCCTAACAGCGGATGCTTTACAAGGACACACTACTTTTTTTACGTGTAAAAGTAACGATAATAAATCATTAATGAAAAATGCTTTATTAACGACGTCTTATGATCGTTGGCGAAATCTGGTGGATCCGTGACAGACTATTTAGGTCCACACTCCTATGACCAAAGAGTACAGCGAGTTACTTCTTTTCTGCGATGGCTCTGATATTTTTGCAAACAAGCCTCTAGGAAAAGTATGCGGATAGAAAGTGAAGTCAGGAGACAGTGGTCATATCTAGGGATGTCTGTAATAGGACACAGTGACACACCTTCGGAACTGTCGGGTCACACACTATTGGCAGTTACGTTGAAATTACTGAATACACACCTGAACAGCGAAGTTACACACTACGTGCGCGGGTATAAAACCAAAAATGGAAAGATTTCGTAAAGCAATCGTTACGCGGTGCTGATGGCTGAAGTTTTCGCTTTTATACCGCAATTTCTCATATTAGGAAAACAAAGTTTCAATATACGCGCTCTGCACTCTCTTTGAAGTGCCACTTGGTCCTCGGGCGCCCATCTCCGCTTACTGTACGCCTTCTGGTGCGGAATACGACAATTAATTTCAGCTCGAAATTCTGTAGCCGTGCATTGGATTAAAGCTCACGAATTTCATCTTGACAAAGTTTTTTATAGATCAGTGGTTCTCAGTTACACATTGCTTAGTTTTAGGCGAAAGTAGAAAACCGACCTTCTGGTGCTCAGCATCGAAAGTGGAAAGCAGAGATAGAAAAAGAAGCTAAAAATCTGGTGATCCATCAAATTTTTTCGTAGCAATCAGCATAACAATGAAGAGCAGGAAGTCTATGATAGTCAAATTTTTATTGAAACTAGCGAAATTTATACAAAGGAAGGGCAATAAAGTTTAAATAGCAACTTGCAACAGAAGAAACAACAGAAAATGAAGTTGAACAGCAAAATGATAATAGATAAAAAGATTACCACTTGTCCCGACGATGCTGGTGCTTTGTCTAAATTCATGACCCTGGTATATGGCCAAAATGGTATCAAGGCAACTACCACCTAGAAAGCTGCCACGTGGACAATTACTACCCGGACAACTGCCACCCGGGCAACTACAACATAGGACAATCGCCACTCGGACAACGGCTACCTAAGACCTAAGATAATGCGTGTTACACATCACACACGAGCCATCAAATTCAGTTTACACTATCGCGTTGAGTTCTCGCGGCACGGCTGTTGGGAACCGCTGTGCTACAGCATTACTGCTTTAATACAGTGTTGCAAAAATGAGTTACAACATAGCTATTGCTGTCATCTAACTCACAAATTAATTGCTAAGGTAAAGCACAGAACTTAAAATGCATGTAAGTAAACGGATGTGATGAGTTCTGGGAGTGAATGCAATGCGATAATGTGCATGAGAGGACTGTACTGTGAAAACATTAAAAAGATTCATAGACTTAAAAAATTAAGGTTTGCACGAACGTAAGAATGTTTATCAAGATGTAATGACATCCATACGACATTCTCAACATAAAAGTGAAGGTTCTTTAAAGTGGTCAACGGAGGAAGAAAGTTTCGCTATACAGATTTGTGATTTCAAAATTTTTGACATGAAAACCCCCTATGAAGTTCAAATGGCTTTCATGGCAATAAACGTGTATATTTTAATATGTCCTACGTGGCAGTTGTCTTACAGTAGGTGGCAGTTGTCCTGGGTGGCAGATGTCCGGTTGCCAGTTGTCCGGTGGTAGTTGTCTGGGTGGCAATTGTCCAGGTGGATGTAGTCCTGGAACCAGCCAAAATAAACCTTGTTCAACAAACACTAGCTAAAGAAGGTGCGAAGCAGGTTCAATCACATGATTTTCTTAAAAACAAAAATAAACGAAGATTTTTTATTGCACACTACACGAGTGGACTACCGAAGGTGTAGGAAGTTTGTCTTGAGGGCTGGTGTATTCTGTGGCAAAAGGTTCTGTTTTCTGCTGTGTAGATTTTATAGCAAAAGATCTGGCATATCAACTCTGCTAGATGGCGGTTGAAAAGACTGAAAAAATATTGGAGCTCTTTCCATAGGCGGATCCAGGATTTTATTAGGGGGGAACTCAGGGACAAATTCATCCACATGTGTATTGACTGCTTAGCGGTGAAGACTCAACAGCTCGGGTAACTTTCTTCAACAAAAACAGTTAATACCCACACACATTTTGGCCAATCGCATTCTCACCATTACCCAGTCTTACTGGGACGTTTCCGTAGCAGAACCGGCCTTCACAACAATTCAGAAATAATTCTCAAACTTATCTCATCTTAAAAAAGTGATCTGTTGATCGTCGAAAAAATTTACCAGTGCATTAGCAAAACAAACACAGGTCCGCGCCGAAAAAACGCGTGGGGCAGGCATAAAAATGAAGCAAAAATACACGAAAAAAAACGAAATTTTGCCAGTAACCTTTGTTGGCAGTCTGTACAAGGCCCATGCCGTATTTTGTTCGAAAATTGCAAATGTGGATGGAATAGAAGTTCATGAGATTCGGACTTGAAAATTTGTTTATTTTCGGAAAATTTCCGATTTTTATTACACATGACGATTGTCTACCCAAATTGGCGAAATTTCTTTACAAAAATATCCACCAATCAGTGGAAAACTATCAATCACAAACTATTTAAAACAATATTGTTACTGATTATCAAAGTCATTTGACCACGGAAAATAACTTGAACGTCGAAAAAAAGGCAATTATTTTGTAAATAAGCACAACTCCCCCCTAAAAAACGCTTGGGGTACGTGCATAGGCGTAGGCAGGGAGGCATTCCCCCAAATGTCTAGCGTTTCTTGTCATTTTGCGCTTTGAGAGGCGGTGTCAAAACAAAATACTATTGCTCGCTTAAAGTCAAAAGATTTGTCCATCCCAAGTTTGTGGACTGGCTACCCCACTAGGTACGCATAGAGACAAACAACCCCAAAAATTTGAAACAACAAATAATGGCACATTGCTCTGGAAGGTGTTTATTGCACCACAAGGGCACTGAAAATGATCAGACAATGTTTTTCCACGTTACAGCGGAAAATGTGAAGTTTGTAGTTTGCAGCGAGTCAATGAGCAACTTCTCCTGGTTATCCATTCAATTTTTCGTACGAAACGTGACTATATCGCGGTAACGCAATTTTAGAAATACTGTGCAGAAGGTTGAAAAAATTTTGTTAGAGGCAGCAGAATCTAGGTCGATAAAAAACCACCAGTTGTCGTACTGAGCTGAACTTTGTCCAAAAATTGTTGCTGGCAGGTCTGATGTTAATCAGTAGTCATTTTTAGCATAACCTACTGCAGTTAATATAGCCAGGCCGTAACTAGGGGGGAGAAGCCCCCCAAAAATTTTCGCTCCTCATGCAATTAAAAAAAAAATATTGGACATAGTTTAAAACTTTGGGCCCCTCTCAGAAAACTCTTCGTCCCTCCTGTTGTCCCAAGCTGGTTACGGGCCTGAATTTAGTGCACTTCATTTTTAGCCTACCTGACATGTACGCTACGTTTACGGTTAAGTTTGCTGTTATGGAATTTATGCTGTCACTGAGCGCTCTAACCTAACCTGTATTAAACTGCATTAATGCAGCGTAATTTCGATGTCTTCACTACTAATAAAATGAGCTGCACTCATTCAGGAAAACTTGTTGGAAAAAAATCGTATAGTTTACTGCTTATTCAACTTTTGTCCATAAGAAATAAAATCTTACCCACATGAAATAAACGTTTAATACTTACGTGCGGTTTATGTAACATTGGGACCATATTTTTTGTATAAAAACTTGTTATTAGAAGTTTCATTTTTTATAAAATAAACACATTCGGACTGCCCTAATTCAGCAAATTAAGCTTTGCATTTAATATTTTCGCACCTATCCCTGTGCAAGAAATGGTTTATTTATTGAAAGGTTATCCAAAAAATCACCCCAATGGACGTTTCTGTGTCGGAAACCATCGATCAAAAAACGTATCTGAAAAAATTTAGGGGGGCTTCAGCCCCCTTAGCCTCCCTTGGATCCGCCTATGCTTTCTTCTCACGCGAAAAGTTACGAACATCTGCAAAACTTTCAAACTTGGTGAGAATTTGAACTTAAATGATCGAATGAATTTCACATACAAGATTCTTGTTGAAGTAAACCTCACAAGCAAAATGCTCCAAAATCGTGATGTTGGTTTGAACGCATATGCAAGGCAGTTGCAGGCTGCGAAGAGTTTGCTTGAGAGATGCAGGTTGGATGAAGGATTTGAACAAACTTCAGTTGGTGCGACTGAAGTTGCCAAAGAACTAGAAAGTCCTTCATCATTTGAACAAGAACTAGTGAGAAGAAAATGGAAACGGCAGCGCGACGAACAGAAGGATGAGACAGCAAAAAGGACTTCAACAGATCCAAAACAAAAATTTAGGATATATTTTTACTTTGCTGTTTTATACATGGCTATACAACCAATTAACGAAAGATTTGTACAACTTCAGTAATACACTTCGCACTTCGGATTCTTGTATGACATTCATAGTTTAAAAGAAAAGACGCAACGCCACAAGAGATTTTGAATTGTTGCAAAACATTGGAACAATCTTTGACTCATGGAGAAAGCGGAGACAGACGGTAATGACTTGAGCTGTGAACTAAAAGCAATAACTAGAAGACTCCAATAGTGTATGAGACCTCAAGATGTGGTGACGTTTCTGGTGCAGCAAAAACTTTCAGTCTTTAGACAACGTGACAAATGCTTCAATTGCTTTGCGAATTCTAGTGATGCTTCCGATATCTGTGGTATCGCAAATACTGAATGAATGGATAAATCAACTATGTCCAACCGAAATTCTTCGCTGAGTCAAAAGTCATGTCACTCACTTTATGAGGGCCGCACATTGGATGACTTGCTTTGATCTTAGCAAACTAATATTTAGTTTAAGCTTGTATACTGATAGCGTTCATATCCGAACTGCAATGGCAACGACTGTTTGGCACCTTACAATAGCCACACCGCAAGTGTGATGTCATAAACAAGTTTCGTGCTTATGGAGCAACAAGGGTAGAAATCAAAAAACTAGAAATCAGCTTTGCGCCAAGGTGTCAGTGGACACGTGGAAATCTCCCGCTACGCAGAACAGACGTAATAAAGTGGCATTGTGGACCAAGCTGCAGCGAAATCGCCAAGTTTAAGATTATTCAAAAAAGGACAGGTTGTCCGTTTGTACTTTTACTACATCGAAAACCTAAAGTGGGCCACACAAAGCTTTGACTGGGCCGTGGGTTGGACATAGCTGAGATAAAGTTATTTCAACGATTTGTCGTAATAGCAAATCAAGTGGAAAGCAACCAATATGGAAAGCGAGGTTATGTAATAGTATCGATTTGGCAGATATATAGCAGTACGATGTAATGACGATCGATAAAAATGTTTGAGCTCGCAGTTTATGCAGATTATTGTGCTAATTTTGAAAGCTTGAGTGCTAGAAATAGAATGCAGATTAGATTGGTTGGTACATATTTCTCTGATAAAAATTTTATAGAGCTTAAGTGTAGCTTTATACATCTGTTTATTAAAAATTTGTCGATTCATTTGTTTTCCATGTTGGTAACATTTACCGATGCTTGGGTTACGCTATCACGCAGTGATTCTCAAACATTTTTTAAAAATTACGCAACTTTTTAAATGTAATTTTAAAAATTACCTAGCAATTTTTTAAATGGCTCACGGTCCCCTTAAAAAATCAACACAAATAAACACGAAACAACACGTTGGTTTTTTATTGTATTAATGCGACGGGTGCACTTGCTTCTGTGCTATCAGTTCGGCTATGTTTGGTTCCGTTTTGGACAACGCAACCTCATATCGTGAATCTCATCCAACCGGTTTGGACCTTTTAGGCTACCATAGCTCCAAATTGTGTTTATTAAGTTTGGTTTGGAAAAATAAGTTGCCCGAAATTTTTATTTCACACAAAATTTTTTTCTTCATGAGCGTCGTGTTGATTTTTTTGGAAGGTGCTTCGCGGTCCCCAGAAAATTGTCTCGCGGACCCCAGTTTCAGAACCACTGCGCTATCATTTTCTCACCACGGTCGGCACCATAAAAATTTCAGGGACAAAGTTGGAGAAGCAAGTGCTCAATGCCCTTTTAATCCCCATAATTCTGGATCTCACATTACACTTTAAATTGTGTCACGTGACAAAGCGGAGAATTGTCGGTCTTAGCCCCCGAAAGAAAATCCTGGATCCCCTGTTTACGCCAATTATATGTTCAAAGAAATGGGGTTCAAATATTCATGAGTGATATTTATATGCCACTACTTACGCATTCAAAAAGTTTTTCTTATCGTAAACTTAGCAAGCAGAATATTAGGTAAAATGCAGTAAATCTGGTTATGAGCGCCCGCAGAGTAGGCAGACGAAGCGGGTGCATCGCTGTAAAATCAGGAGTGACTTAACCTGGATACCTTTCAAACCGTTTAATCCGTATACGGCTTACTTATAGGCTCTCATAATCTGTTCGAAGTCAGCGCACAAAGGTGAGAGAAATTTATTTTTGAAAGGAAGGGCGAGTGCCAATTTACAATTTCATTTAAGTTAGTACAACTTCAATCTCCCCTGGAAAGAATTCTGCAAGCTCACATGACTCTGGTGTAAACCAACCTGCACGAAAATCAACCTTGCGAGAAATTAAGGTCCCCTTTCCTTTCCACCACAGAACTATAAGCAACAGCAATAAAAAGAGCTCACCAAGAGACATTGTTGACCTTTATTTTTGACACACTCTTTTAAAAGAACTTTTAACCGTAGTTTGCTTTGTGATCTATTTCCATTCTTATTTTGCCTTCGGAAAGATTTACTTTAACCCAAAGTTGCGGCCGACATTTGCAAAGCTATCACCCCGGGGACACACATGTAAGTTTGAGCGATCTTGAAATCACCACAAGCTTTTTGCACTACTGGAGAAACCTCCAAGGTTCTCTGGCGTGTTAATGGTGCACAAATTGAATATTTCATCAGATTCGCACAAGTGGGCTCTACAGGACATACGTCACATGCAATTGTAATCACGTGGTACTTCAACAAAATTTATCGATTGCCTGTTAACTCGACTATCGATCTTATGATTCCAGCATAGAAAAGTAAGCCCAAACTTATTAATAAAATATGTGATTGGAGCGCGTGCTGACAGGCGCACGTGTGTTGAACAGAAATCGGTGTGCACAAGGAGGACGATGTCTAATGGACCAAATCCAGCGAATTTAGCCATTTCTTCGAATTGTCCATGTCTGTTAAGCTGAGGGTTCAGACAGCGCTGATACATTTTTCCAGATTGTTTATGCTCGTCAGATTTCATTTTTGAAGAATGTCGATAAATCAATGCAAGAGTACGTGGTCACCACCCACACTTAATCAAAGTGCAATGATACAACTGAACAACACATCGATATCTTTAAAATCTCACGCTGCCAACAAGAAGTAAACAAGTTGCGGACTGTTACATTCTGCTGAGTCGCACGGCAAGATGTCTAATTCACTTTTCTCAAGAAATATATTCCGTTCTCACTGCAAGCACAGCTACTACTCCAATTTTTCTCAACAACGATAAAACGTTTGTACATCATTCGTCTTAGTCGCTAAGCTGCAACCAAGCTGACATAACTTCAGTTTAACAATTCATCACTGGTGGTGGACGATTCTAAGCAAAAGTCATTTCTGCATTGCAAAAAGCGAACCTTGGCAAGTGTAAATGCTGACGAATCGAAAAAAGTTCGAAATATGTCATACACTCTCGTAGACAGGCATTTCTTCCAAGTCAGTGATTCCATTTACGATGTACCTTAGCATTCCCACGAGAAGCAGCACATTGCTTGTGAATAGATACCAAGTTGCATTGACGCTGCCTGACATTCGATGCGGTTGAAGTCGCGTATGCTCACGGGATTGCTGTTCTACGATATCTGTACACTGTATAAATAGCGACCAACTTGAAGGCTTCTGGTTTCTGAATGATTTTTAACCTAAAACGCAACACGTAATTAAATTTGTTTCAAACGACAATATAACGATTGTAATTGTGGAAAAAAACGCTAAGAATACATGGAGCATATATTTTTCAACCAAGTTAGTAACGTGAAAAGAAATATTCACTTCGAGAATTACAAGTGAGCATAAAACACACTTATTCATTTCCTGCCATTTTTATTGCATTCACCGGCAATTTAATCTATGCGTGTATGATTTAATCAAAGTTGAAGGCATATCAAAAGCTGGGCGTTTAAACGCTTTTCGGTTTGATTTTGCGCATAATTAAGCTGTGATTTAAGTCGACTCTGCACCAGCTTGCATTAATACACATTATGCCTCGTACGCTGCGAAATATGTTGATATGTGTATAAAGAGACATATAGATTTTAACTGACTCAGAAACGTTGTTTAAAATTCATCAGCTGCCCATCAAAACTTTTTTGTTACTTTTAATCTTTTTGCAATTATTTTGCTTCTCCCTGGTTATACGTTCGCCTAAACGAGCGGTTACCAAAGTATGGGTCGCGAAGGGTCGAAAAATGGGACGTGCCAAGGTGATTCAAATCTGTCAAAACGATTAACGAACTTTTTTCTTCTCATTTTTCAAGTTCTTTCAATTCCGTCATAGACTGAATTATTGCATCATACGCATTTCTTTTGGCTTCGTCTTATTAAAATTGGATTATTGCATCACAAGTGGTTTTCCGAGAGTTCCAATGGCAGCGCAGCTACTAGCCGTAACTAGCCAGCTAGTTACTAAGTCAAGATTTGTTGATTACGGAAGTATTTTGGAGCAGAGTATAGTTCAGTAAATAGGTCAGTGGAGTATCAGGGTTGATAGTAAGGATTGACAGTATGAAAGTTTAGCTATCTAGTAGTAGAGTAGTTAGAAACATTTTCGCTTCCTAAGAATGTAAAATACATTTTTTCGATGTTTTAGGCTTTGGTCGTGAAATGTTCATTAAACTCAGATTTGGGTCGCGCTTAAAAAAGTATGGGAACCACTGACTGAACTAAACAATGCACTCGGTGCAGCCCGATCGGACGTTATGGCTTAAACAACTTATCGCTTTTAGCATGCATACCTTACCTTTCAAAAGTGAACAAATTGCAAAGTCATGGCCCTCTCAGCAAATAGGTTTTTAAATATTTACTGTACATTTAAGAAACGCTGAGTTGGTCAGGTCAGAGCCCCAGAAAACTTCAGTTACAGTGGCTGCCTTCGCGTTTGGTGCTTTAAAGATTTCAATCCTGTGCCACCTGTTCTGTAAGTATTGTAGCTCCACACGTAAATGTCTACTTAGGGCCTGAGATGTATTGGGAAGAGCTTAGGTTATTCATGTGATGTCTACAACACCCTATGCAGTCAAGCCCAAAATAAAGTTTTGAAAGCTAAGACCAAAGCTCTATACTTCAGCCTTTTCTTAAAGCGTGCAAACATACAAGAAGATATGTTTGGCCTCTAGAAATAGAAGTGATTTAATAGTGCTCGTGAATCACATCTTTACAAACTTAAACAGTCTACACTTAGAAACTGATGTCCCTCGAGAAAAAGCAAGCTACCTTTGCTTTCGAATGAACACGAAATATTGCTATTCAGCTTTTGGTAACATCGTTTGATGCAATGATTGACTACAGTCAATTCGTTCCTCGTTTTTCCAATAAACTCGGCTTTCTTCAGTGAATGCAACTGCCGTCAAAAATTTTGGATGCGTTGACCACGAATTTATACTTTTTACCAGGATAGGACTTCGAGTTTTGAAGATTTGTAAATAACTCGACCTATTTTCAAAATATTTGGAATCAATCCGAATTCACACAAAAATTTTTCTAAAACATTTTACTGCCATTTAATAACAGTGTAATCAAGTCAGTTATTCGTAAGCCTACTCGGTAAATGTAGTGTGCTTCCTTAAACTTTTGGAGAAAAATCCTTCACATTCACACTTCTTGTCCATCTACAAACCAACTGTTGTTCTGAAATATTTTTTTGGAAATTCTCTCAGCGACCTCTGTTTAACACATTATGATACTTGCAACCATTTGTGGTTGCTAAATAATTTGATGAGCGAGTTCAGAATATTGAGTAGTCAAAAGCGTCAATTGTTGAGTTTGTATCGTGTTTCGCCACTGTGAAGGCAAGGATCCAAGAGAGACAATGAGACGTACATATCAAGCCAAGTTAAATCAGCGCTAAGAAAACTCAGAGAAGGCAAGGTTCATGACTGTGATTTATTCATGTCAGATGTATCTGATTGTACAAGTCTTGTGTTGCACATCTGGCTAAATGGACCACCTTTTTTGCTGAATTTAAATGCTTTGACTAGATTCCTCCGTTTGCAAGCAACTGAATGGGAAAATGATGAACCATGTGAGCACTGTTCCATCTTAGAAAATTATACGTTGAGCAAATGTTAGTCTTGTTGCGCACTGAGCGCATGCAACTGCGCAACTATGTAGACGCACAACTAGTGAAGCGTTTCGAGTGGCAAAAGGGCTGTGCAACATATTTATACAGTATTAAATTTGGATTGTTGGAAGTGGGCGAGAACGAAATTTCTGCTTGATAGAGACGTTTCTATCGATGAAGCTGAAGTAAACTACTTGACCAACACCAAAATGTGTTTGAGTTCATAGAGAAAGAACATCAACCAAATGCAATTTATTGTAAAATGATGGAACATGAAAGATGGGAAAAATATTTTGCAACTTGCAATACCATTGAATGTTTCAGCAAACTGATAAAGATTGCACAGTTTTACTTCAGCATTGTGGCTCATTACGCTAATGTGGAACGATTTTTTCCTTGATGCAGCCACACACCTAAAAAAAAGAAAAATTTTTCTGGTTGAACCAGTTTCAAGTCTATTAAAGCTGGTGTGCAATTTGAAACATCTTTCATGCAAGCAGTTTCATAATATTGTCAATGTCGATTCTACATTTTTAAGAAATTGAAGGAAATTGCAAAATATTCATGAGCTGAACAGGACAAGTAAATAAGGATTTTGTTTTGTGTGTTTTGACTGAAGCATCGTCTACACTGGATGTCTCACTTCAATGCTTAAAATTTATAGGACTATTTTTTTGACTTGTTAAGTGTAGATAATACAGTCAAGTAAGTGACACCCAAAAATTTGTACTCCCTTTTTGTGATAAAATATGGCAGCTCTGTTGAGCTTGTATATGGCAGAAAATATGGCAGCTCTGTTGAAATATGGCAGCTCTGTAAACAAATGTGGACAGAAAAATAAGGGATCGTCACCATTACAAGTGTAGAACTTATCCATGTGGTTCTAAAAACGTAAAAAAGCAAAAGAAACAAAAATGAGAGAGGAAGAAGTTGCAGCTAAGTCAAGAAACATGCAAGTTACTATTTTACAGTGACAGTGAGACGGAGACATTTCTGCGGAACTTTTAAGAGAACAGAAAATCGAAGAACATGTTTTTACAGACTGAGATAGACGCAACGACAACAATAGACCTAGTTTAACCAGCGATGCAGTAGCAGAAGAACGTTAAGAAGTATCATCGAAAAGCACGAGAAATGAGATGGCTGACGATATCACTAGAGGCAAAGATATCGGTCTCTAGTCAGCTAATATAGCAGAAAAAATGCAGGAGTATTGGTTGAAAAATGACACAGGTTCTCTTTGACATTGTGATGAAAAGTTATTTTTAAACTATGTTGCTTCACAACACAGAAAAGACAGAAACTCGCCCGGGAAATGCACCCCAACAATGGCGAAGTAGTTGACAGAAGCTGTTTTGCTTCTGGTGACCGGTTTTGCAACAGTTTCACAAATCGCTGATCATTGTCAAATATCATGTTGCATCAGAAAGTTTTGTTACACATGAGTGAACAAATGTGACGTCACAAGATTACGTCATAAGTATTAAATACTAGTGACTTCATCGATCATCCCCTAGCCCACCTAAATATTCTGAATCCGCACATGGGCCTCCCACCACGCCTGGGCCCCAAGCCTCCCACCATCTGAATCCGGCGTTGGCCATATTATCGGAAGGTTTAAAGGATTTAAAGCCGCATAAAAATGTACTTTAAATCTGTGCATAATGTTTGTCAGAAGAATGATCAACAATTGCTAAACTCAAATGAAGTATTAGCACAGCTACGTACAAGGTATCATAAACTTGTTCTTTGACTGCAGAAGTTTTTCAGTGGAAAAGCAAGCGAAAGTTACCTTGCTTCTGTTTTTCTACTCTACCAGTTTTGCAAAAAGAAAAAATAGTGATGAAAGTTTTATTGGACGCTACTACACTATTTTGCAAATTGAAAATATTTCATGGTCCAAGTTTTAAGCAAAAAGCAAAATTACGCAAAAAGCATCACAAGCAAACTTTGACGAACAATGCTAAATTAGGAACAAAAAAATATTAGGCTACTGATTCCGTGATTTTAAGTACTGGCGTAAACCTAAACTTAGATCTTTGATTGAAATACAAACTGTGAAATACCTTGGCGCAATCCAAAAAATACGTTTTATTCATTTGTGATGATACCTACCACCAGTGAGACCGAAACGGTCTCTCTAATTTTTCCAACAGTCTCTCAAAATACAGTAGAAGTTCGCTTTACTACCACCATGAAAATACACTATAACCTTACTTGACGACCATTTCGATATTCAGATAAAATCGTTGGAGTCTCTCAAAATATCTTTGCAGCCATCAAGGTCAAACCTTAAAAATTCCTGCCACCACAAGTGCAAAAAAAAATTGGAAACAATTTTGTCTGAACTTTATAATCGTCTAGTTTGTTTGCATGTTTTCATCCAGGAGTAATTTTAGTTTTGAACCCGGTATGAAAATATATTTCATGCAACCTTATCTACATAGGAACGTGCCTCGGTTTCGCACATATAACAAAAGATAGCAAAGAAACCGCGGTATAACAACAAAAACAAACCTCAAATGTAACACTGAACAAAATGTGTCCGAAAGGTTGAATGCTGTCCAACTCTCGACACAGACGCGGATAATAAAGCGTTACCAAAAATAAGAATATAGTTGAACTGGGAGTGAGAGCTTGAAATCGCTGCTTTGATGGATCAGTCGCCGAAATCTGGGGTAGAGGGCAAGTATTTTCTATGATGTGTAACTTGTGAATCCTATTTCTACTGCTTTTTTGCTGTTTCTACTGCTTTTTAATGCTCTATCTACTGCTCATGTTCTTGTATTACATAAAATTGAAAGCGTGTGCAAGCTATTACTTTCTGTTACTATCTGCTCCTGATTATACTTTACCCCAGGTGAGTGGTAGGAAAATGCTGCAGAAAAGCTTTAACCACCGTAGGTAACCATAGGCAAGACCTCCACTTCTGAAACACTCAATCCCAGCCACACATTTGCTCTCAGGCTGTGTCGTTTCCACGATGACATTCTTGCAACCTTCAACCTCGATCTAGCTTGCTGACAGCACCCTGAATACTTAGATCGTTGATGACAGCAGTGACTATACCATCGTAAATCAACAAGGATGTGTTACACACATTAGTACAATTTGCAAAACTTTAAAAACGACATTATTGTGCAGAATTTTTACGGCAAACCTTGAGAGCTTAACACAAACTCATGCTTTGGTATGAATCAGCCATTTGTTTTGTTATGAGGCAAACGATCTCGCTGTTGCAAGCTGTCACAAGTTTTTCCTCAATCCTCCGCTATTATTTACAGTAGCAAATAGCAATATCACTGTTGGAAAACAAGGCAAAGCAATTGCCAAAATGGTTTCAGTGTAGCATTTGTCGACAGATTTTTGATATTTGTGTACAGATTTTTGATCTCAGAATTGCATAGTTATTCTCCAATTCATCAACAATAAAATTTCTATGAAACTAGTAAGACTTGTAAGCATGAATCTACTTCAAAATTCGTTATTTTCTAAACTCAGTCATTTAACCTCTAGTAAATCAAACGCAAGATACTAAGCCCTTCTCTGTAGAAGGCAAGCTATGTAGCAAACACCCTTACATGCTCTGTACTCGTATTTGAAACTCGATGGTAATCGAAATGCCGTGTAGAGGCTGTTGTCATACACTACTATCTGAATAATTACGTTGTTGGCAAAACTTGAGGGCCGAATAAAGCTAACGCGATGGCGAGCAGCATCGACAAGTGGAGGTGGAGAAAAAAGTAGAAGCTAGTAGTTCGTTGAAATGATACGGAATGGCACAAATAGGCATACGCTTGCGATAAACTTGCATTCGCTGAAACAAAGTTGCTGAAGTGGAATGACCTCACCGGCTCAACTATATTTGTAGTGGTCGATAATAATGTACTGTAAGATCGGAGGAATCTAGTGAATAATATATTTTGAAAATCTCGCGTCCTCTCAGATTTCATCACTTGTTACATTTAGTTTATGTCCTACTTCACTTCACAGGATCTGCTTTGTTAAAAAACAAATCTAAGGAACATTTTTTCAGATTAACTTGAGTAATCTAATTGTCAGTAAAATAATTTTGATATTGAAATGTAACCACAAACAATCAAGCAGTTTTGGCCAGCCGAAAAACACCCATGGTTTTCAGCAGAGGAGGGCAATACGGATAAACGTCTCTTCTAGGTATTCACTGTTGATGTCTTGCTACCAGGGCCGGATTAAGGGGGGGGGCACGGAGGCAAGGGGGCCCCCCGTGATGAAATTTATTTGTTTCAAATAAAATACTCGTTGGAAAGATTTCGTGATTCAGAAGCGATGCAAGAATACAACTCTATATTATATTCCTATGTTGCGTCAAGTATCAAGGCCCCCAACAGCAACTGATTTCTCTACAAGTTTGACTGTCTGCCAGTTTTCGTAATCGCTATTGAATAGCCTATATGTATTTTCGGTTTTGTTCAATGTAAATATATTTGATTTCGCTGGTGACTTTTTCCTAATAATCGTTCTTTTGGCATGTGTATAACCCTCTACAAGTGCATCACGCCTATTGCACAAATGTCACGAAAATGTTGCTATTTGTGTGCTAAAAGCTAGTGGTTGCTGACTGTTGTTTAGTATCAATCAATGTTGCCACTGGGGTCAGTCTTGTTAACATCAGATTGTTGCCTTCTTCAACATCAGATGATGTCAAATTTATACGCTACGGTTTCACACAAGCTAAATGCTTCTATTAACAAACCTAGCAAAGCGTGAGTACCCTCGTTGAATTCGAAAGAGAGCGAAATATCGCCATTAATTGGAGAAGTCGTTTATAATTTACGCAAAATGTTAGTCTCATGAAGAGAGCTTCTTTAGTTCGAAACGATAACCAAACACACATTAAGGTCAGTAGCTTAGCTGACAGCGGGGAAAAGGGCGGCCCTCACCCCTGGCAAGCTAAATGTAAACACTGGGCCCCTTCCAGCTGACATTTTGATATTTAGTATTCTTTAGGTTGTTGTTTTTTGCGTTTCGTTTTTTTTCGTTTTTTTTATCTTGTACAGACATCCACGACATCCAGAGATTCACTAACTTTCTTAACATTTTTTCTGAGTTTTGTCTAGGTGGCCCCCTACAGTGACCAGTGGGCCCCTTTCAGCTAAGCTTTCAAACCTGGGTCAAACCTCTAGTTACGCCACTGATTAGGGTGAGAGATTGAAGAAAGAAACTTAAAAATCATGAATCTAACTTATTTTCGTCCTAAAATGAGGGGAAATGTGGAAAAAAACAAGAACCCGGTTAACATCAGATTTGTCGCCAAAGCATCAGAAATTTAACTGAGAACATCACATCTAATGTTATGTTAAAATATCAGAACTGGCAACCATGGTATTAATGATCCCGAAATTCTGGTACAGTCTCGAGGTCACGGCAACCGAACTGCAGCTTTGTTTCGTCATAAAGGGTAACGTGTGGTGGAAACGCACTTTTCTTCCGATGGTTACTATCCCTGTGTTGCATCACAAGCACATGAAGCTATTCAAGCCATTTACACCACATGTTATTGGGTGGTCCGTCAGAAAAAGCTTTAATCAGTCGATTCGTAGAACGAAAGAGCATAAAACGAGATTGCGGCGTTTAGCTAGCGCGATGCCAAAACCTGTAATGCCATCAGGACATCAGGAGCTATGAAAAGCGCAAAGCTTCTAAGAAGAAAAAGCGCAAGGATCTGGCAGTGTTAGCTAAAACGGCTTGACTGAATCGCTTTTTCTAGCAAAACTTTCAAGTAGCAACGTTAAAGCAGTGGCGTTAACCAGAGCACCTGAAAATTAAGGAGCAAATCAAGACAGTAGCTGGGAAACAAGTTCACACTCAGCCTGGCTGGTCATATTGACATTCTTTTTGCGGTGTTTTTGTTTGTAATCTCTGGTTTCTGCTTATGGTGAATATTGTTTCTTGCCGAGTCACTCTCCAGTCTGTGAAATATTTTTTATTAGTAAAAATACACTCTAGTATTCATATCATAAATTCATTTCTCGCGGCTAACTGTATGTGAATTTGAGTAAGCACATTCTCGACTACCGGAAAAAACAAACGGAAACCTTGCTAATCAGCGAAAATACAACTTTTACAAACGATGACGTCATGAATTACGTCATAGGGGCCCTCCAGTAAAAATTGCCCCGGGCCCCCCTACCCTTTAATCCGGCTCTGCTTGCTACACGTTGGGTGTATCTATAATTATAAAATCTAAATACAAAAACATTGCACCACGCATTGACTTGCAAAGAAAAAATTGTCTGATATGCCTTACAACACAAAAGAACGCTGTTTACAATCTCTACGCGTTCAACAGAGCTATGCACATGGAGTACGTCAGAAAAGAGTGTAGGTCAGGGGCGGATCTAGCCAGCAAGGTTAGGGGGGGCGGTTTCAGTAATATTTGATAGTCAAGTCTCATTACGGCTTCGCTACTGCAAGAAGGATAAAGTATAATGTACTTCACAACACTGCTGTGACAAAACATTGGACGACAAAATGGTCTTCTGTCGCGAATGTTGTTTTCCGAATTGTAAAAAATCATGGTGAGTAAAGTTGCATACGTAGGTTTTAGAGAGGGTGATCGCCCTCCCTTGAATCCGCCCCTGGAGTAGGTTGGTCCATACTACCAGTAACAATCTACAGGGGTAACGTGGCAATACGCGTTGCTTTTGTTTTATTTCAAAATTGTGCTTAGTATCAGTTCCTGTTGCTACCACTTTTTTTTACCAATCTATCTGTCTTTCTGCTGTTCGTTTGTTTCCCTAGTCCAGTGGTTCTCAACCTTTCAGAGTTTGTGGCCCCCTTCCAAAGACTCTCAACACTTGTGGCCCCTGCTCATCAATGAAAATACCTAGCTTTGTTTGGGGTTTTGCAATATCACGACAGAGCTATTTAGTAAAGTCGTCTGCTCGTCGTCCCCGGAGAACCGCTCCGTGGCCCCTAAGAAGGGCCGAGGGCCCCGGTTGAGAAGCCTTGCCCCAGCCTAATATTATGCTGGTTATGCCAACACTGAGATCAGACGAAAATGCATTTTGTTTGCAAATATGCTTGTTGTTTTAAATTAACTGTTGTACGTGTTGTTGTTGTTTAGGCTACTTGCGATTGCGAACTACACTTTAGAAGAAAAGACGACTGACGACGAATCAGAACAAAAACAACAATCACTGTAGCGACAGTTTTCTCTGTCTTACAACTGCGTGGAGCTACAAGACTGTCAGTGAGTAAAAAACGTCGGTCAGTTTATGTAACGTTTCAGTAGTGTGGAGCGGAGCCAACAGAATTACCTGAAATTGCTGTTGACCATGAGGTATTCCAAGTCTTAGGGCTGTTGCCTCCGCGACCCTCACTAGAGGAAAAGTGGGCATGAAAATGAATGAAGCGAATTCCATTTACGCCATTTCGTTTATTCACTGATGTTTAAAAGTGCTCAGCTAGCAAGTGTACAAGTGTGGCGGCCAGAAATTGGCGCCACATGTAAATAAATGGTCACCGCTAGATGGTGCCCATGAGTAACAAGTCACTGTGATAGTCACCACAAGCGAATTATCGTAATTCTCTTAACCCTATATAATGATAGTGCAACCTAGTTGTAGTAGAGTGAACTCAGTGAGGGAGCTCTATTACTGCTGGTTGCTTTCCTGTTAGTTAATGCCCCCCAATTGCCATCTTTCGCTTGTGCTTGCCTCAGTAGTTCAAGGCGATGCAGTCAACTGCAACACAAGTTCCTTAGACGGCTAGAATTGATCAATACTAACGCAGAGACGGTTAGAAATTATTTGTCTACATTTCATGATACTTTTCGCAGGAAATAAGATGTAAAAGGTGTTTGTAGTAAGTTCAGGTACCGCCATTGTTGCGTCAGCGTCATACTGCGGCCCGCGGGTTACCTTATAAGTTCTAATGTGGCCCAGGGAGCAATTTGAGTTTGAGACCCTGCTCTAACCGTATGCATACTGAGACCTTTGGCTTTTGGGTGAAAAATTTTTCGATTCGCCCAATGTTTTACACCACTATGAGGAAAACGAATTGGAAAGTTTACAGGGCGATAAACCTGCTTAAGCAACTTGCCCAAACATATCGGTAGTTTTGCCTGAATTTTTTGAGAATCTTATCCGAATCTGCCCACTCGCCTCGTACGCCTATGGCTCGTAAACTTTGGCAAAATACCAGCTATTTACAGATTGGTGGAATGAATAACTGGTTTTACAACAGTTCAATATTTAAAATCTAAAATTTTTGGCGATGACGGCGCCTTTCGTCCCACCTGACTGCGCGCCTGGCAACATTGACTGATGTCTATGCGGTTTTGATCCTTTTGTGACAATTGCAAACACGTAGACAACTCACGCTGACCATGAAAAGACAAATTTGGCATGGTTATCGAAATCTGCAACCGACAGCAAAATGCTTAGCTTATTGGTTGTTAGATCATTCCGCTTATATCACATAAATTGAGCAAAAAAAGAAATCTTCTGGTGAAAACTTGAACTTTGTTACTGGTGACTGTGGTGTTGGCGGAGATTCGTGGTTTTAAATTGGTTATAGGCTGATTCTGACCTGTGTTTTCTTCCCTGGCTGGAAAGAATAAGTTCCATCGTCAGATCAACAGCATTGGGGAAGGCCCGTCGACAGGATTTCGCATCAAGGGGGCCAAAACCACACCGGGGGTCACATTTTTAAATACAATATTGGATGTATGCAGCAACCGGGGGACAAAACATGAAATGGGGGGAACAGATTATAAATGGGGGGTCGGGCACCACTGGTCCCCCTGCTGGCGACGGTTCTGATGGGGGTGGCTTTTAGCCTATTTGGGTGGCTTCGTAGTAGTATAAAATGAATTTGGAATATCGGGGAGACTAGAGCTTGAGTTTGGAGGTATTCATTGTGAATTTGGGGGGCTCAGCCCGTTTGCTCCCACTTCTGTTGCATAGTGAAACAATTTTTTTAAATAACCTAGTGAGATTGAAGTATTTTTCTTCACATCTGCAACCCAATGTCGAAATAGTGAAACGGTATCAAACACTTGATTGAAATTCTACCTTTGTTAGTGGCGTCAAATGTATTTTAAGCAATACGCTTTTAAGCCCAGTGTGAACCTATCATGCCATTATGAGATCGTTTTTCACGATAGCCAGCAGAGCTACCAAAAATGGGAAAAATGTCGTAGCAAATGCCCAAGTTTCATGTTATGTTTTTGAATTGGCATTTCAGCAATAAGTATGGTTTCCATGTAGGCCTGCGTGTAACTACACAAGCTTTGTCTGGAAACGGCTCTCAGCAATGGCGACTTTAGTTTTGGTAGTGCAAGTGGTTGCATGTTTCAATCCATGGGACAAGTTTTTCTTTACTTTTTTAAGTTGCAAAACTTTCCTGTTCAGATTTACAGTTTAGGTTTAGGGTTTAGGTTTAGGGTTAGGTTTAGGATTTAGGTTTAAGGTTTAGGGTTTAGGGTTCAGGGTTTAGGTTTCGGTTTCGGTTTCGGTTTCGGTTTCGGTTTAGGGTTTAGACTTCGGTTTAGGGCTTAGGTTTCGGTTTAGGGTTTAGGTTTAGGGTTTAGGTTTAGGGTTTAGGTTTAGGGTTTAGGTTTAGGGTTTAGGTTTAGGGTTTAGGTTTAGGGTTTAGGTTTAGGGTTTAGGTTTACGGTTG
>Ga0210059_1001896_pt1 | contig 32118 bp, 15 predicted proteins | sample Ectturendosymbi2_FD_188042 | JGI IMG/M metagenome (GOLD analysis project Ga0210059, IMG submission 188042) | Ecteinascidia turbinata endosymbiont from Florida, USA - Sample 2 (SPAdes) (version 2) | ecosystem: Host-associated > Tunicates > Ascidians > Unclassified | place: Key West, Florida... | reverse complement strand
AAATATTGCTGAATGATACGTACAAGCTGAATCATTGCAAGGAGATGGGAGCAAAACTAGGCAGGAGATTCCTCAAACAGCCGGCTGAAAAGCTCAAGGCGGTTTTTGTAACACAAGTATATCGTACTTTGAAAAATTGAAATCATGCATTGAGCTGTTAATTTTACGCCACTTTGCAACTCTGTAACTTGCCAGCTGATTGTGCTGGACAGCTATCCAAACCCTCAAAAGACTCCCTCAGCAAGTCTTCTAGTTCGCAGTGAAAAAAAATTTTGGTTTTGGGTTTCAGGTTTTTTGTGGGTGATGACATAAGTGGGGTAGATTTTTAGCCATTTTGGCTCAGGTTACCTGACGATGGACCCAGCAGCTAGATGGAAGTACTTCAAGTTTTTCTTGGAAACTAGGCTAAAATCTAAGTGCCAGTGTTTGACCTGGATAGGTCATTTGGAAAAGTTAACCAGGTTTTTTAAAAGGTGTTTTAGGGACCTGATTCGGGTCCCTAGAATCAGACAAAATTATCATCGGGTCACTAGAATCAGAGAAATCAGGTCCCTACAAGTCCATTCCAGGGTAACTAACATTTTCCTTAAAAAGACCCTGAGTTAATTCTGAAAAAGGTCCAGAAAAAGTCTGGTAAAGGTCTTGAAAAAGTCTAGAGGTTTATAGTCAAAATCCTGTAGGAACCCTGCTTAACACGTATAGAGCCGGCCTACGTGATATTCGTACATTGATTTCGGCCTAAAAAACAGCAATTTTCAGTTGCCTTACCAATGCCCTAGCTCCTCCGCCGATTGCGCTAGAGAGCTGTTCAACGGCTCAAACGGATTGGCCAGTCTAGTAGAATACACTCGAAAAAAAGAAATTTTTGCCTGGGGGGTGCGGGTTTTCTATGAGTGACGTCATAAGTGCAGGACTTTTAGGCCACCTTGGCCCACTTTGCCTGGCTCTGTGCGCCAACCGTTAGGTGGTAGTATTTCGCTGAAGATTTTACTGGAAACTAGGCTATAATCCGAGTCTTTTGATACTTTGGATGACCTGCTGGGGTTTCAGGTTCGAAAGTTGTGATGACTAATTAGCTAATTAATTAATTTGTTTATTTTAGGTCGTAACTTTTGAACCAGAAACGCTAGAAAGTTGATCAAAGGCTCAAAAACTCGGACTCGAGTCTAGTTTCCAATGAAAACTTTAGCGAAACACTTTGGCCTAGTGGTTGGGCCCTAGGCCAGGCAACATGAGCCAAAATGGCCTAAAACTACTTCACTTATGACGTCACTCACAAAAAAGCCGTACCCCCAGGCAAAATTTTTTTTCTCGAGTGCAATCTACTAGACTAGCCGATCCGTTTGAGCCGTTGAGCAGCTCTTTAGCGCAATCGGCGGAGGAGCTAGGGCGTTGGTAAGGCAACCAAAAACTGCTGTTTTTTTTGCGAAAATCGCCAAAACCACCCAGATGCCAAGGAGTTAACTTAAATGTACCTCAGAAGATTTTTTCACTTGCTGGCCTTGCCTGTGGTCAAAGGTAATATGGCCAACAGTGTGCTTATTATTCTATAAATTTTGGCTCTGCAAAATTTGTTTTATTCATTTTGTTAGAACTGTTTAACATCGACGTGCATAGAGTAAAACTTAGCATACATGGTGGTAACAAGAAGAATCAGATATATGAAAGAACATGAGCATAGATATGTAGTGGTAGCAAAAATGCATAGATGACATTGACATGATTCCTTTGAAAGAACGCTAGCATAAATATGTGGCGTTGGCAAAGAGCCCACCCATAGCTGTTGCCAACACAGTTACTATGATGTTTAGCTCTGCTGCACAGTGAAATAATAAATTCCAAGTAAACTAATTCATATGTGTAGAGCAGACTTGGACAACTAGAATTTTTTTAGCTTTCCAAATTAGATTAGAATTGAAATTAGAGTTAACTCAGATGTCACAAATTAGATTAGAATTAAAATTAGAGGATTTGCGAAAACCGTAAATTGAACTAAAATTTGAATTAGAATTACATTTGCTCAAATCCAACCATCTTTAATCCAAATTCAATTTATGCCTAAATGTGGGTTCATTCTCATAAGCATGAGAATTGAAATGATTCGTACTCCAAGATTGGCGCATTTCGTGCTGTACAATTCACCAGCATCTAATGTGGCGTCACGGTTTCGCTACATATAATGTTGAAGTCGTGACAACAATAGTGGAATGAACCTGGTCGAGTTGAATCTTTATTGCCGTTATACCGATGGTCGTTGGTTCAACTCTCTTTTTAGTTGGTCAGGGCGACACAGCATTGGGGCCAGGGTTACCAGGTTGGTCCTTTGGGGCAAACAACAAACAATACCTGGCCCCAAAAGTTTCATTTGGCCCTTTTCCAGGTCAGATTTGGCCCCTTGCAAGAATTAGGTCTGACCACCCTGGGTCCTGTCTGAGAAACCATATTTTTTCACTTTTTTGACTAATTGATTGCAGATTTTCACCAAATTCCTATCTTTTGAAAATTTTTGATTACAAGATTTTGTTAGGATCCTTAGAGTTTTTGAGTTAATGTGAAAGTAAGTTCATCAGAATACCTGTTACTTGCTGCAATTGTAGAGGTAACAGTGAGAACTGTTACGTTACCAACTTACTGATATTTAGGTGGGACACGTGTTTGTTGGTTTTGTTCACATTGTTGTTGATCGTTTCAGCCCGCATCGAGGATGGTAAATTTATCTCAGTTTATGGCTACACATGGAAATGAAGTTGTTCTCTTACTATATTTTATTATGTACTTGTTTTGCTGTTGAGCTACAAATGTCATTGAAGAACATTGCCATTAATAAATTGCTATAAATATGGGTTCATACAACTTTGTAACTGCTGACAAATTTGGAAAAAATGGTTGGCCTTTTTTTGGCCCCTTGTCTTGGAATTTGGCTCTTGTCTGGACTAGATTTGGCCCTTTGGCAAAAAGTAGATCTGGCCACCCTGATTGGGGCTGCAACGCCAAAGACTTGTTCCGACATAGCCAATGTCGCTGTCATACACAGGAGTTCTCGAGCAGCAGCCTTCAGATCAGGGAAGCGATGTCCCTAAAACTACTTCACTTATGACGTCAGTCACAAAAAATCCGCATCCTCCAACCAAAAAATATTTTTCGAGTGCAATCTACTAGACTGGCCGATCCGTTTGAGCCCTTGAACAGCTCTCTAGCGCAAAAGGCAGAGGAGCTAAAGTGTTGGTAAGGCAACCGAAAACTGCTGTTTTTCAGGCTGAAATCGAAGTACGAATATATCGTACACCGGCTCTCAAAGTGTTAAGAAAACATAGTTTTTTTCATAGTAGGCATCAAATCTAATTGAATCTTCTTACTTGGTGTGAAAGAGTTTTGGTATAAGAATAAAATATGTGAATTTCAACTTCAAAATTTTATACCCTTTTTTGTATAGATGCTTAACACTTTGTCGCCAGGTTAATTCAAGTGTTTCACAAAAAACACCTGGATGGCACGTGGCTTTGCACGGGAATATCTCCGCTCCAGTTAGTGTTATGGACCTGGTCGAAGTGTCAAAAGATGCAGCAAGTGTTGTACTTTGCACTCGAAAAAATTTTTTGGTTGGGGGTGCATTTTTTTTGTGAGTGACGTCAAAAGTGGAAGACTTTTTAGCCACCTTGGCCAACTTCACCTGGCCCTGGGCACCAACCGTTCAAAGGTAGTATTTCGCTGAAGTTTTTATCAGGAACTAGGCTACAATCCGAGTCTTTTGGTACTTTGGATGACCTGCTGGGGTTTCGAGTTCAAAAGTTGTGATCTAAGTCAGGGGCGTATCTAGGGGGTCTGTTTGGCTGTCATGACAGACCCCTTTGCACTGCAGGTCTCTAATGCGGGTGTTTTGGAACAGGCAACAGCCTACATTTCCCTTGTGCACCTGCGCAGTGACATGAAACAATCCACGTTTTTGAACACTTGAAATTGATACTGCGTCGAACGCACATGTTTCTGAATTTCCTCCTCTGGCAGTGCCGGCTCTAATCCTATCAGAATCTCATACACTGCCATGCACACGCAGGAGCTGTTGTAATATTTCGCTTCATGGCGAGGATAGTCTCCAATCACGATAGTTTCGTCTTGCAGTTTTGGGCTAAATTTTGTCTGCTGTTTACCCCTACTAGGTTATGACAAGTAAGTTTAGGCTTTCCTCAGCGTCGTGCCAAGTAATGTGGGTTCGTTTCCACTGAAGCTATATTTTTATAAGCAACTTCTCATATTGAAAGGCGTGACAGCTAGCCTAAAAAATTGTGGCCGCATTATCTGAATAAAATATCGGCTGAGCATCGTATTTCGAAAATAGCCTTTTTAGAATTAAGCAGTTGACAACGTTGTTTGCTGCGCAAGAAGTCCCATATTGATTTCGAGTAATTCACTTTTACATTATGATGCAATGTAATCATAGCAACTGTAATTCAATCGTTCTTTTCCGCAGTGATTTTGCAAGTACATTTGTAACACCGCCATCTTTGATAGACAGAGCTCCACAGATGCAGTTGTGCAGCTGGTTGTCTGCATTGATAAAGCGTATGTACGTATGGATAAACAGCTCTCATTGCTGTATGGCTGACATTTTGTTGAATGTTCGACAAGCTAAGTATCTTTTCAGCACCATATTCGTAGGAACAAACAGCGATTGTGATGTAATAAATGCGCTGTGCCCGAAAGCAACAATAACTTGGAAATTTTTTTCTTATGTGTTTTGACAATGAGATCAATATACCACTATCTATTCCAAATACAGCCAGACCTGTTTGTCTGAACTCCGATCAACCAGAATCCCCGCTATCTGAAACAAATTGCTCGGAGCAGATTTCTCCCAACGCATTTTACCCCTTAAATCTGGAAACCTCACTGTCCGACACCAACTCGGAAATTGAGCAATGGATATGTCATATCAATAGGAAAAAAAACACTAAACTGGATTACGCCAACAGTTACTTAATTGTTTAGTAAATCACAATGGAACGGGTGAAAGTCAATTTTCTATGCACAATGAATGTAACAGTGGCAGACTCTGCAGGACGTAGTTATAGGTATCCTGTACAGTTTTTTCGTGTTTAAATCTCATTCCAAATGCATAGTTGCTTATGTATACGGATATGCTAATAAACACAAACAACTATGAGAGTTTCATTTCGTCATGTTTCACATGGTCTACATATTTGCTTAAGTTGACAGTTTGTCTGACTCTACAGTTTGTTTCTGTTTCCCCTTTCAACGTTTGCTTAGGTCAGACCCGTAGCCTAGGTCTAAAGGTTTGGGTGGGGCACAAAACATTTTTCGGGGATCTTGACTTCCATTTTTTTTATAGTTTTTAATAAAAAATTTTCTTGGAAAAACAAAATTTAGGGAAGCACAAAATAATTTAAGGAGGATTTCCCCCTAATGCCCCCCGTGGCTACAGGTCTGATTCTGATTTTCCAGATACCTTGCTAAACCAACATTTTTTGACGAAACAAAGTAGTTTGGATAAACGAGGTCTGACTGTAGTTACCGTATTTTCGGGACCAAAAGGCGCACAGGATTATAAGACCCAGTATCAAAAATTGAATGCTACCTGTTCTTTTTCCATACATAAAGCGCACCGGATTATAAGGCACATTACATAAAGCAAAACTTTGATAAGTCAAAACTGTATTCAACTCTTTCCCAATAACTCTCGAGTGCCTGAGTCGCCACTGGGAGTTTAATCTGTCATTACATACGAGGGAGTTTAATCTGTCATACATACTTAATCCACTAAACACGAATAGAATAAAGTAAAAGTTGTACGCGTGTTCATGGCGATTCGGCGTGCGCCAATGTAATCAGGAGCCTTGCCGTGTTATACTATCTGTGGTATGTGCTAGCTACTCTCGTGTGCTACTCATTGCAATTGCTGTTGGTTTATTGCGTCTGTTTACAAAAAAATCGTAATTAGCAATTAAATAAATGGCACTGTTTACCACATAAAACTGGTTCTAGATGAGAAAGCACAACCAGATTCATACATTAAGCGCACCACGTTATAAGGCGCGCTTACGATTTTTGAGATAATTAACAGATTTTAAGTGCGCTTTATGGTCTGAAAAATGCGGTAGTTGCCCTGATTTGTTTGCGGGCAATCATCTGCTTACCACGCACGCAAAAACCTGTGAGCGAATGTTACGTCATAGAGCGGTTTATTGGGACAATTGAGTGGTATGAGTATTGCGCACTACTTGATGCAGTCGGAGGGCTGCACATCCTAAGGAAGAGTACAGAGAATGTGCGTTAATTAATCAGAGACGGGCAAATTGCAAAATTCATCGGTCGATTTCTAGTCGTAAGAGAAAATGTGGTTTTATGCTGAAAAGTGATATCAAAAGCTGCCCTTCCATGACAGACCCCTTTTCTCCAGGCTAGATGCGCCCCTGATCTTAAGTTAATAAAAATCTTTGACTAATTAGTTAATTAGATATTTAATTTGTTTATTTAAGATCATGATTTTTGAATCAGAAACTCTAGAAAGTCGATCAAAGGCTTAAAAGACTTGACTCAAGCTTAGTTTCCTATGAAAACTTCAGCGAAACATTTTGGCCTAGCGGTTGGGCCCTAGACCAGGCAACATGAGCCAAAATGGCCTGAAAACTACTTCACTTATGATGTCACTCACAAAAAATGCGCAACCCCCAACCAAAAATTTTTTTCCGAGTGCAATCTAAAAGACTGTCCAATCCGTTTGAGCCCTCGAACAGCTCTCTAGCGCAATCGGCGGAGGCGCTAGGGCGTTGGTAAGGCAACTGACAACTGCTGGTTTTTGGCCAATTTCAAAGTACGAATATATCATACCCTGGCTCTTAAAATGTTAAAGTTGGGTCTCCAAAAACTGTATGAAGCAAATTGAATGCTATGTTATCATATGAAGTAGTTGTCCTAGCACCTTTTCAGATAATTTTTTGGATTCCTTAGTTCTTAAAATGTTTGTCTAGCAATTTTCAGCCATCCCGTGTGATCAGAGGCTGAAAAATTGGGAATTTAATATAAATTTAAGCATGTTTATTGAAGCGTAACGAGTAAAAATGACGTTTTTTAAAGTGATCATAACTCCACAAATAATGGGTGTTTTTCAAAAAATTTTTTGCTGTCTTAATTTTTCAATGACATCTACAAGTGTGCCAAAATTCATTGAAATACAAAACACTTGGTGTAACCCATTTGCTCATTTGACATGGAATGACCTTGTCATGAGTATTATGACTTCTGCCTGTGAGTGGATAGGTAATGTGACGAAATTACAATCATTGGAAACTGCAGCTGTGAATGAGAAAAGAAATTGATCAAGTTTTTACTTTTTTCACTTTTTTGTGATGGGATTGCGACGTGGCACTTGTGACCATTTTGATGCACTTTCAATGCATGAGGGTGATTCTTGTTTTGTATTTAAAAATATTGTTGGGCAAATTAGCACTTTTGGGAAAATCGGAAATTAGATTAGAACTAAAATTAGAGCACTGAAGCTTCAGTGAATTAGATTAGAATTAGAATTACCATGATTTCGCTCTAATTCATGGAATTGGAAAACTAGAATTATTTAGTTGTCCAAGTCTGGTATAGAAAAGTGAGTGGCTGCAAAAGACCAGGGTTCATTTGGGGTATAGATTTTTCTTTGAAAATGTATCTTTTGCTTTGATATATTTGTGGTAACTTGCTCATCTGTCAAAATGCGTAAATGCTCATCTGCCAAAATGCGTAGGGGGAACATGGTCAGAAATAGGTTGGGAACCCTTGTTTTAAGTTATCAACAATGTGCCTATATAATAAGATGGTTTCTACAAAAATTCAGTTTTGACATAGTCTCACTTGCTTAATTGTAGAATACACGCACAACATGCTTGGTGTAGGGCTGTCATTGTTCTGTGTGAACTGACTGCTCATCTTGAATGCTGCCATTTAGGAGATATTGCAGTAAATCGAGTCCCATTAATTTTACCAGTAGTACAAATTCACAATTTTCATCAAGCTCACAACACAGCAATGGAAATTTAATCAATGATTTTTTTCTAACTAGGACTTTTACTAGAGATTGGCTGATATGGCTTTTTGGGGCCGGTACTGATATACTGGCCATTCATGGACCGATAACCAATATTTCTAAAATTTTTAAATCTTGTTTTCTACTTCATTATCAAAAACATAATGTATTCTATACCTTACCTTTTTTCAAAAACTTAAAAAATCAGGATTTATGAGATAAAAATTTGCAAAATGCAGCAATTTCAATATTTTTGTATGTTTTTTAATTAATCTGATTATTGATGATGTTTTTGTTTCGGCTGTGACGGCTGACGTGTGCTCCATGGTTTGTCTTGTCTGCTTGTATATGAAAACGCACCTACTAGTGTTGCTGCAAGATAACTGTCTTGACTTGGTTGGTTGTGCCTGTATCAGCCAGGCCGATATATCAATCTATCTCAAATTTTGCCTCATGTTTTTTCAGGTTTTGCAAAAAGTGTTTAGATCATCTGCATCTTCAAGATGGAAATTTATAAGGCTTCCACCTGACATATCCAAGAATTTGCTACAGTATATGTTGTGAGTTATTTGTTTTCTTGCCGAAGTTTGAAAAAAATGATTGATCAGTCAAATGGATTCTTGCAAAATCGTGGACATCCTGAAAATGTTTTATGTTGCAGTGGTGTGTCCACAGTTGTTTGTCATCTCATGTGTTACCTAAGTGCAAAAAATAAATCCTTTTAAAAAATCCCCAAGGATTTTCAAGGATTTTCCTGATTTAAAGCAACACTACTATGAACACCACACAAGTTTGCCACAACTTTCCTTGTTGGGCACTGTTATTTTCAGTCATAGACAGAAAGGTTTTTGAAATGACTGAAAACAAGTCATTTTGGTCAGAACGTTTGAAAATATAGGCTAAAAAATACTGTTATGGCGAGTTTTAACACAACTGTGAGACAGTGACAGAAATGTTTCGGTGACCAAACTGTCTCAGTAAAAATGACCGAAATGTTTCAGCAAAAAAAACAGGTTTGGCATATTGAAAGTTGAAAAGATGGTTTGATGGCTTAGCCACAACTGCTTATAATGTGGAACAATTGGCATGGTGCATGATATTGCTAGAAAAGAGTGAAAGTTGATCATTATTCTGTTTTGCATGGAGCTAGAACTTTTCCATAATGAAATGTACTTGGTGTTTGGATGGCTGAACATTTACCAATTTAATTGTGAGTGTAGTTGATTGTACCATGTTAATAAATTGGAGTTTCACCGTCACTAATGCTTGTCCTGATCATGTTCAGATTATTTTTGAATGAAATTTAAATTTGGGATGTCTGGTTAAGTTAGCCAGGTCTGTTTTTTGGTATGGTTTTGAGTTGTAAATTTTTTTATGGTGTTTTTGATGTTGGTTTGTGTCAGTGGCACACTGTTTTTTTTGTTGCTGAAACAATTTGATCGTTTCTGCTCAGACATTTTGGTCACTGAAACATTTCGGTCATTTGTGTCACAGTTGCATTAAAACTCGCCATAACAGTGTTTTTTAGCCTATATTTTCAAACATTCTGACCAAAATGACTTACTAATTTTTTTGTCATTTCAAAAACGTTTCGGTCTATGGCTGAAAAATGACTCCAAAAAAACGCAGGTGGCATACATAGCCTGATTAATAGGGTCAGTCAGGGAAGAGAATGCTTTGTTTACTTTTCTGAACAAAATCACGTTTTCTGCAGATTTGATGTTTAAGACCTAACCAAACGTGGAAGGCAACTGTCACAACTTACTACCTGTTTTGACAGTGTTATCGTTTGCATTCACCTAACTCACAAGAATCAAAGATTATCATAGCAAACTGCAGCTTTCCTTTGGACTTGTTGCTGGTGACAATGCATTCATTGTTTCACAGTTGCTTTTTGATCATACTATAACACCAGTTATTGCATAGTATTATACAGAAGCAGGTGAGTTAATGAACAGTCATCAAATGTCAGCCAAAAAAGCAGCAAACACCAGCACCAAACGTCCTCAACAAAAAGCAGACAAATTACACTTTGTTTTCTAGTGTGAAATGGATTTCTAATGATATAATTTTCAGCAAACATACACAGAAAAAAATCAGAGCAGGGGAACAATCAGAAGCCATAGTTCTTGGAACAAAATTTAAAAGCACTTCAAACAAAATTGAGGAGATTTTGTTGAAAGTGTCCCCCTTTTTACCTCACATAGGCCTACGATCACTTCATCTTCAATAATTATAACCAAGCTGCATCTTTATCTGCAAGCGTGTAGGTTGGATGTTGGAAAGTGCATAAAGTTTGGCTTTGCTAGATGTTATCAAACACAACCTTGCGAAGTTATGGCAACCTTCATCAAGCTACCAGTTTCCAAAGAATGTTCAGTTGCATGCTAGAAAGCAACGTGTCTATTCATTCCAGTTTGTTTGGTTTTCCAAGTTCACTTAACTAGTTTATAGCAAGGAAAAGAAACACTGCTTCTGCAAATTTATCTGCAAAATTTATCATATTTTCCTTTTTGCTGTACGTTTGGGCTTTAGGTTTAGCGGTTATGTTTAGGGGTCAGGGTTTAGGTTTGGGGGGTTGGTTTAAGGTTTAAAACTTTAGGTTTATAGTGGAATCAGTCAAGTACAGTACAAACTTCCCTCCGGCCCACTACCTTGTCGCAGAAACAAGCAGTGTTTCTAGCGTTTTCATCGCGCGAGGTTACCTTAGGTCAAATGCGCAAAATCGGCATATCATCTACCAAATTCAGACCCCCTGCATCCACACCTCGGTTGAGTTCATTGGCTGACTGATTCTGATTTTTTAACACTCTCTATTGGCATATGTACCTTTATGTAATTGGTAATTACTAGGACAGATACCAGGCTGTGTATGATACAGATCACGGATCTAATGGATAGTAAGCTGTAATCTTTTTGTCTTGCAACTTTGTATATCTGCATTAGAATAATATGAAGAGAAATTGCAGATTCAACAATTTAAGCCATTGTTTGGGCTTCAATTGAAAGGTGATTTATGAAATTGGCATAAACATGGAAAACTTTTAAACTGCCTAGTAACCAGCTCATACCAGAAGTGTTAAAATGTGGTTTCAGCTTGTTTTATTAACATGTAAAATCTGCCACATAGTATTTAAATGCTTGTCACCCCAGGTCTTTTTTGGTGAAAAAGCCTTGGCATTGAAAAGGCACATAAATTAAACCGCTTTTTGGTTCAACTGGTGAAATGTATTGCAGAAAACATTCTACTCATGGACTTGATGACATACTGCATTTATTTTGTCAAACTGAAAAGATTGGACTTAAAGAATGCGTAATGCGCAACCAAACAATTTCGAACTCAGCTTTGAAGTCTCTGTGTGAGTTACAGGTAAATGTTTAAGTGCAGTTTGTAGATTCACATGATCGTTTCTGCTGATGAGATATTAGTGCTGTTCCAAGTAGTAGACTTTTTGCTGATTCTGTGTTGTATTTCACAAAAGTTAAGCGTTTGATATGATAAAAAGTTAACCTGTGTGTTTAATTTTTATGTTTATAAGGTCCCAGAATTTGCTTTGTTCTTTGATAATCATAGAGCAAAGGAAAGTGTTTGTGCAAAGATGAAAGTTCAAAGCATCTATAATTATGGTATATCCACGTAAATGGGTTGGTTTTCACTCATTTGAATGATATCAAAAATATTTCTTTTCTGAATTAAAAGAAAAAGGCTGGAGTTGATGGTGCTTTGTAGCAGTGGCAGTCTTGTAGCACCACAACTGTTTTTAAGGAGTTGTGTGTTGTTTAAATTTGTTTCCTGGTTTGTGTAATAATGTTTATAATAAGTGGGTGGCGCAGCTTAATGTTTTAACAAGAAAGTAGATTGAAACGGAATACCCAGCTTACCCATTGTCTGCTTGAGCTTCAATCGCTGTGAATGCTACATGGGACAGATAGAAAGTAACTGGCTGTTTCTGGGGTACAATGTTCACATAGTTCATTAAAACAGTCCAAGTCTGAAGAAGTGACTGTTTAACCTACAGCTACCAGTCCAAAGTTGAAACATTGAAATGGATTCATGTTTTTGTGTTTGATTATTTTATCCTTCATGATTTGAGGAAAAATGGTATTGTACATGGAGCACTTGGAGTATCACTAACATATTTAATATTCCATAAATTCAAACAAGGGTCAGAGGTGAAAGCAATGGCACATCTAGCCTGGAAACATGGCTGGCGCTAGGTGGTTGTGGACCCCCCGAGCCTGGATGTTGGGGCCCCCAATACACAATATATTGCATTTAACACATATTTATATAAATAAAAACCAAAATTGTTATATATTCATAAAAGCATATTTCTACAGTATCAACACAACATATAAAGGAGACAGACTTCAGCATTTGTTATTTCAAGCTAGGAAAATGACTTTTTCCAAGTTTTCACAAATGTAAATGTTTTTGTCAACTGAGCCATATCTAATCTTAGCAGTTTCAACTTACAATAGATATCATTGCCAGATGTGTTAGCCTTTCATCAGTTATAGTTGACATGTGAAATATTTTGATTAGCCTCGACTTGCTGAAGCTCCGTTCAGCAGTATTGCGTACAGCAGTGATCAGGAAACTTCTGTTAAAATTAGAGCTCGGCCAATAAGGTTTTTTTGGGCCGATACCAATGTTTTTCAATTTTCATTGCCGATATCTGATGCCGATACCAATATTTTTGTATTACTCAAGCAGTATCTATTTTGCCTCATGAGGCAAAATAACCACTCCTGGAGCTATTTTGCCTTCAGCCAAACATTTCCAAACTGCAACTGAAAGATATTTCAGTGCATATTTTTCTTCAGGCTACATAAAGAAAATAATCTCACAAGTTACAATTATTTTATGAGGCAAGATATACACCCTTGTTTTGCCTTGTGAGGCAAACTATACACTCCTGGAGCTATTTTGTCACCAGCCGAACATGATTGGCTGAACTGGTCACATGACAAGTTTGGACAGCTTGACTGTCTCAGTTGACTGTGACATCTGCAAATGGGTCAGTCTGATAGGACAAGTAATGTTATGTTTTCAGTGCTGGCAAGTTGTTAGCAGCTTCTTCCTTGCATTGTGTGAATTGTAGGCTAAACCGAAACCCTTGTTTCTTTACGTATTGTACTTGTTACGTGACCATTTCAACCAGCCGTGTGTGACTAAAAGGATGGTTTAATCCGTTGTGCCTACTGCAGTCCATGTGAGTTTAACTCTAAATCAAAAAATGCACAAGCAGCAAGCATGTGCTGCGTATAAGTGGGCTTACTCCTTGTGTAGACATCTGTGACTTGTCAGTTCATCTGACAACAACAGAAGTGCAGCGCTGTGGGTGCATCACAGATGGAAGGCGGAGTGGCTGGACAATACTATGAGACTCTGTGCTTTTACCCCTGACATCAGCACCCACCTTCCTGGAATGGCCCATCCAAGAACAGTGTGGGTCTGGCTTAACCGCCTCCACACTGTTGTTGGACGTTTCTGCTTACACAAATGGGGTATGGCCCACTCTGCGGCATGTGAGTGTGACGCAGAAAAACAAACCGTCGACCATGTTGTCCTCCAACGTCTTCCATCGACCTTCCCATGGACTGCATGGCCTGATGGTTCTGGATGATGAGAGAATTGAATGGCTGCTCAACACCTGCCCTGAGATGTAGTGTGGCCAAGCAGTGGATAGTTACAACTTGCTCAAACAACGAAGAAGTTACACACTTACACTTATTAAGTTCTTTTTCCCAAATGATCTCTCCTATCGGCAAGTGTCTGCACTGCCTTATTTTTTTTTACATCGACTGAAAGGAATTCTCTTTCAATGCTTAAAGCCAAGTTTGTTAGATGCGCTACACAAACATCTAATAAACTTGGATGAAAGCCAAGTTTGTTAGATTAAAGCCTTGGATTTGGATTAAAGCCAAGTTTGTTAGATGACTTGGATTAAAGTGAAGTTTGTTAGGTGTTTGTGTAGTGTGGAGGATAATAGACATGTTTTTATCTATTTCAAGCTTGAAAATGACCTACCTCTCACAACTTACTATTAAAAATCTGATGGTGAGTAGAGTGAACTATATGCAGTACATAATGTTGGGAAGACACCTTCCAAACTGCATTTCACACTCAAGAGCATATGTGTGATTAGAGTGAAGTGTATTTCCTCTAGCTCAAAGGAACATACAAGGTCAATAATGTCATCATACAACTGAATGGCTGTCACATCATTGTCAATAATTTGCAAAAGTTTAAACAACTCTTTCTTGTTTATGGTCAGTGGCAACTGAATTAAAATTTAGTATAAATCAAAATGGATCTCTGAGATCTTAAAGGTGAACTCTGCAGTTTACAATCAGTTTTTAATCGGTTCACAATCTCTACCATTACTGTATTTGATTGTTGTGCTGTGAGTCTGTAGTGGATGCAAACCATTCGCATCACGAATTAGTATTTCAGAACTTGTGATTATTTTACTGGCATGCTTTCTTGCTTGTGTCAACCTGTCATTGCATTAAGGGAGTTTTGCATGTATGTGCACACGCACAGATCTGGTGCGCTGACCTTGTTTCGTCAGTTGAGTTTTTCCTGTTTAGCATGCTGACCACGTTTTGCTTTCTGTTGCTGGGCGATTGTTTAAGTATTGCTGCTGCTGATTAGAAGCTCCATGTAAATAAAGATTTTTAGACCAGGAGATCTTTGAAACGAATTTTGAAAAGAGTAAGAGTTGATGCCTTAAGCTTGGCAACTTTGAAATGTCAGGTAGCTCTGTCAGGAGATAGAACAGTGCTCATACAGCGACTAGTCTGCCTCATTGCTCACAACGCTTCGGGAAACCAGCAACTCTTCATGCAGTAACGACCTTCCTTACAAGCAACACTGTGTTGGTTTTCAAGACCTCTATAACCCACTATTTCTTGCGTTCCTCCTGGTCATTCTTCTTCTTGGTCATGCAATTGGCATCTCCCATTTTTCCACAACTTTTGTTTCCTAATTATATTACATTGTGCATAATTTCATCACTTTTCACATTCGAGATTTGAATAAGGCCTTAATAAATGTAATTTTTGTAATTTCACTCTATTGATGCCTGGGGTATGTCGCCCCATTCCACTCCCCCCCCTCTGCACGCCCTTGCACGGAGTGCAATGTTTTGAAAGCAGAAAGAAAATCAAAAGCCTCCAAGCTAAAGTACTTACTGGGTAGGTCATATACATCTACAATAGAGATACCACAAATTTTTTAATTTCCATGATCATTAAGTTTCGATATGTCCAAAACTTTTTGTCCTTTATTTTGGTTAATAGAAAAATAAGTTGTTTTTATTGTACTGTAGTACAAATACTCATATCATAACAATGTAAGCATGAAAGTAACCTTCCCAAAAATTATTAAATTAAGCAGCCCTTTTGATTCTTTCGTTGCTTGTAGAAATTAAAACATTGATTTTGCACCCTGTTTTCCTGTTGACCGAACCCGACTGGCCACTACGGTTTTAAGTGGTATACCTACTGGCAGTGATAAGGTAAAGGGGCTTACTCATCCCGTGATAAGGTAAAGGGGCTTACTCATCCCAGTGATAAGGTAAAGGGGCTTACTCATCCCGTTTCTTGAAACAGGCATGTCAAGTTATTCATTTGTTCGATTCGTCTCTGACTGATTCTTCGGATGACTTATGCGAATTTCCGCTGGTAAGCAGTTCTGGTGACAACGTTACTTAAACAAGGTCTAATTCAAGCAATCGTGCAAAGTGCGTTATGCTTGAAACGTACTTTGTATTGCGAATGTGCCATTTCTGTTTCAAACCTGAAAGTTGCGTTATCTTTATTTTGTCATAATCAAACACAGACTGCAAATCGCAAAACTAGTCAGCGTTGTCAATCGTCGTTACGACTGATCTTTGATAACTTTAAATTTTCTCAGTATTGAAGTCGAGATGCAACGAGCATTGTGTTGTTATTTGCAATAGCTTTGGTGAATAGCGTGTCGGTTTACCCAACATTATATTTTAATTTTTTTGCATTTCAGTTCATGCATTAAAACCTTTGCTTTTTTCCAGTTGTGTAACAGGCACGTGCAGTCGTTTCGCTGTTCAACAGAATTTATCGAAGTCGAGAATTGTGAAAAAATAAAATCTGTGCGGTTCAACCGGTTGAGTAGAAAGTCGCACCCCATGCTGAAGGTAAGCAACTCATTCAGAACCTGTTACTAGTTCTGCGTTGTGTTAATCTGTTGTATAAAACTCCAATGCTGAATGCTCTAAAGGTCCCTACGAAAGATCAGTTAAAGTTTATGACATTTTGACATTACATACGAGCTTTCCACATGCGTTTCCGATGTGACACTTCTGATTCTGGTAAGAAGAAATAATAGCATCAATTAATAAAGTAATTTTGACAAGTGAAGATGTTGGTTGCTATGTACTGATGATGGTAGCAGTAGTTACCGAAAGGTCTACGAAAATGTCGTTTACTTCTATTTCTTTTGCCCGTTGTTTTCATTATTATGCTATTTAGCACTTCTGCTTTCCGTGTACCGAAGGTGTTGGATTTTAAGTTTCTTGAAACATGGTTTCCCAACTCCTAAGGTCAACGTGACTGTCCTGTAGGGTTAACCCTTTATCACCCGCCCGACATATTCAGTCATAACTCACCAACTGATAGATCTAGCGAGCTTATCGAACCCTCTAAAGATGCGGAAAGTCTTCTAGTATCGATTAAAAAATTGGGCAATTTTGGTTTTGAAAATTGTGTGGGGCAGCTTGATGTCACGAGGTGGTTACGATGGCGCCATTGGGATCTAAGAAAAAGTTTCAAGTGGAAATTTACTTATTTTTTCTTTTAGAATAAAAGAGGTGAAAATCCGCATCTGTAGAGCCATTGATTGACTTTCTCGCGTTAGCAATTCCAAGTTATTGCCAAAATTGGTATTTTTTCCTTTTTTAATTATACATCTCTAGTAAAAGGGTGAAATGTCGCATTTTGAATCATAATACTAACAGTAACACATTTTATGATTTCGTTCCGGAATCATTAATAACGGTTAAACATCGCACAAAGCTTACAAGAAATTAAGTCACTTGTTGTCTCCATAATTTGTTCTGTAGTTTCGCTGAGTCTGCACGTCAGATTTTGTATCAAACCATGATATACTGTACATTGTGCCTTCCTAAGATGTAGTAGCCGTTTTTAGAGTAACCTTTAACAGTACTTTAACACAGCACAATAAAAAGGATACCTGAAGCACAAAATTTCAATGTGATCACTAAACCTAAATAAACACTGATAAAAAGTAAACAATGTGCTTAAGATATCAACAGACTTTGTGTTAAATTTTTGAAACTGTGAATTGACTTTATGAACACCCTGTATATTGTCAGATTGGCTGATCTACGTAGTACGCACTGCCAAGGCACCGTGGTCGTTAAACATCATCTACTTGCGGAAAAGTTGTGATCATAACTCATAAACTTAGAGGGCAACCGCGTTCTTTCGTGTTTTGGTGAATCAGTGGTTAAAAATGCGTGGATTATCACAATAACTTACAGTTGTTCGTGGACTGGCATGTGGAATAGCAAAGATACGTGGAATAGCACACTGGCTTGCGGTTTTTCCAGTGAAGAATTACTGAGTATGCGTGGGTTTGCCATTGCTTCACGTAATTTGAAGAGAAATTTAAACGAACGTTGTTGGTGTTGTACATGAATGAAAATACCAACGCTCTGAGGCTGGTCTCTTTATTTGTGGACCAGCAATGCATGTTCAGCGTAAGAACGAAAGTGAAAGGATTTGGGTAATTTGTATGGTCTTGGTTTGAGTACGTGAACAAACCTAGGTCGTGAGAGCACGCTACGATACGGCAATGCGACGACGTTGCTTTGAAATAATAGATCAGAGTTAAGGGGTGTTGTTTGTTTCCAAGGGTTTCCGTACACATGGTTTTGCTTTGTACAGGCCGTCGCAGCGGTTTGAGCTGCTGTTTTTTATATTTTATTATTTTTTCCTTACAATCACGTTTCTTACGTTGTTGTCCCTTATTCTCTAGCTCGCTGATTTGTGTGTTGCGTGTGCGTTCTTGATGTATGTTGTTTCACCAGATATTACTAATGGTGTTTGCGTTAATGTCGTGGCAAGTCAGTTTTCACATAACTTTACAAACTTCCTGAAAGCAAATGCCAATTTTCGCATGCTAGCGTTGCAGGTTTCTGTGTTCAATGACTTATACGTAGGGGGTTTCTACATTGTGGTCAAAATTGTAGTTTAATTTCTCGCAGCTTCGTTCGCAGCATACATTTTTTCATAGTTGTTGCGACAATTATTAACGTCAAGTTTTGCAGAGTGAAAAGACCTTTGGTTGTAAACTGCTGGCAATTATTTTGGTTGTTTGGCAGGCATTTCAAGCTTCACGTGCAACGTCTTTTGGTTGGTACTTCACTGTTGACCCCAAGTCTCCTCCTGCCCTTACCATTCTCGAGCTTTCCGGTTTTATGGAGACGGGAATACCTCACCACGTGGCCAACTCCGCTGCTAAGAGCACATTTGAAGTAAGACGTGCTAATGCTTTCGCCTGCCTGGGGATCTCTGTTTAATTTTTGAACGAGGATTAAGAAGTTTCCCGCGAAAGAAAATAAAATTCTTGAATCTTTGACGCCTTAAATCTTTTTATATGTTCTGTTGGGGACACAAATCGAAATGTTGTCGAATATTAGTTGTACCAGGAACCCTGCAACGCAAATCATGACGTCTGACTGGGCGACCAATCCTGTCCATTGCAATATGGGCGAAAACTACGGAGCACGGCGATCTCGTCTCGAAAGCCCGGTTTAGGTAACTGACGCAAACGTGGCTTGATTTGTGACAAAAGCGGACGATTTTGGGTCCAATTTGTCATGTCGAGTGAAAACTGGGTGGCATACGGCCTCGTGCTGGTTTTTACATGGATGCATACGAGCCACTAGTCGGGGAAGCGGCGCCTATATTCGCATTAGCAGACGAGCTATCTATTGAACCTACATCTACCGGATCGCCCTTAGTTAATGTATTGAAACGCGGCGCATACAGTTTAGTTTTTGTCAGTGTTCCGTCATTTGCAGATGAGAGCATTAAATCAATCGAACTGTCAGCCGATTTGGACAGCATAATGTCTGTCCCGTCAATTAGTAAGTCAAGCGAAGTGTCAACAGCATCCATCCACCTGCAGAGCACCCAGAAACACTGTTTTTGATGCAGCTATTTGGGCTTGTGCCAGGCTGTTGTATCTTATACACGTTGCTGGTCAATTTATGCTGATGTAGCTGAAATAGAAAATACCAAGAAAGTAAAGGAAACAAATAACGGTTTTCCATCTTCCGTGTTGAGTAACTGACTTGTATGCGTTGCCACAGGCAACCTTACACCACCCACCCCAATGAGAGAGGACCGCTCGGAATACAGGCAAAAAGGGCAAAAAACTGCCGGTTTGGCATGTCACACCGAACCACTGGTGCCTGCAATTTATAATTAAGATTGCCCCCGTTTGGCTTAACACTTTAAATCAATGTTGATGAACCAACGTGAACCGGGCTAAGCCAGCGACCTGTCTCATTAGGTTTCAATTGGCGCCCATCGAAGCCCAGGGTTTTAGCGTGGCAAACTTCGTTACAAGCCAGCGTTCACGCAATGATAGAATTCGCCTGAGCCATTTTAAATTTAATACAATAAACATGAAACGCAAGCTTTAGATTTATGGTTCGTTCTTGAATGTATTCTCTGAGCGTTAACCAAACGTAATAACAGCATTCATAGGTTCGAACTCGTCGGGTGTTTGCCTAAGAAAAACACAAAGAACGAGTGAAAGTAACGGAGGGAAAACGTGAATAAAAAACACAACTTGCATGAAATTGTATAAAAGACAAACTTTCATGAGATTGGATTGTGTACATCACGCAATGTACAGTGCAAGTTACTGATGGAAGATGCGCGATAAGGTGAAACCAGGGCGTTAATATCAGCGACAACATCTTTATTGGCAACGGGTTTCTGTTAAGTGACAAGACGACAGCACCATTTTCTGGTCAAGCTAACTTTCCTACGCAGGTTAACCTTGTTTCTTCTGACAAGACAAGGCGCGAGTATGACAGCATCGGCGACGCAACTCACTGCTTGCTCCTGCGTATAGGGTTGCTCGTATTTTTCTTCTGAGCGGACGAGGCGCGTAAGACGACAACGTCCGCCACGCAACTCAAAACTTGCTCCTCGAAGTTGAGGCATCGCTTGTGTGCAATATTCAAACCCGAGGACGAACACTGAAATTGCGAAAGCTCAATTAGCGTCCGCTGATATCAGGATAGGGCTAGCTATTTATTTCTAGCGGCGCGCAGGGAGGCCAAACCCATTCTCCGTCCTGACCAGGATGCAGCGATCTTTTGTAGCGAGTACACCACAGCACTAAGGTTAGATTAGGGCAGGAGTTACCAACCTTTTTGAAATTGCGAGCTACTTCATGTGCACCGATTAATGCGACGAGCTACTAGTTTGATACACACTTCTGAAATTAAAATTTTGCTTAGTTTAATTTTAATTTTGAGTATTGATATTTTAATGTGAAGACATTGATCATGCTAATGTTATTTTTAGAACAGGTCCGCTGGCGACCTACATGGTCCTTGCGGGCGACCTGGTGCCCGCGGGCACCACGTTGGTGACCCCTGGGTTAGGGTTTTCCGGTTGTCCTTCAGGTGTAAACTACTGAACTCGATCGGCAAAGCCTGTTGCCCTGTACTTGTTTTCTTTCCAAGCTCGACTTTGGCACCTCCATGTTCGCTAGTTGCAGTGGATGCACCGTCGGCTTCGGATGATTACGTAGCGTACGTGACGTCCACATCTCGGTTGCTGGGCGCGTTGTTCCACTTGATTTTTTTGTCGTAATCTCAGAGGCATTTGGAAACGTTTATCGCGGACATCGGGCGATAAAACCGTCGCAACAGCGGCCATTAGTTGAAACATGGCACTGTTGCGGAATTTACCTTTTGCAAAATCCACTGCAATGAGAATACGAGATGAGCATGGACGTTAATTTCTGATTTTCCGTAAAATGTTTCTCAATTTCTTCATATTGTGTTATAAGTGTTTTTGCGGCATGTTTTCGTATGCTTGCAATCTTAAACGCCTTTTTGCAGTTTTCCAAATCACTTTTAATCTGAGGAGAGTGCGCTTGATGGCTCAGCAATTAGAAGATCAGTGTTAATAATCTCAGGCTTTGCACCATATTTGTGCTTGCCTGATTGTGGATGAGACTCTGCGTGTTTCATAATGAAAGTGCTTTTTCTTTCAAATCTTCTGCTGCGCATTGCATCCATTGGGATATTAAAGCAGGTTTTATTTTTCAGATCTCTGACTGTATGCTGTCACCACCCAAGACGTACACCGATCAAGAATCAAAGTATGCAGCTTTTGAAGCGCAAGGCTTCATTTTGGGAAAAAAGGATAGGGAAGTTTTGCTAGGCGAGGTAATATTGTAGTGTGGTGATGGTTTTTCCAACTAGTCAACAACTTGCGCGTGCGAAAGAAAAACGCCGGATTACCTCATGTTTTGAACGATCACTTTCATAATATGATGTTTTGATGTGATGGTCTTGTTGCAGTTGATTTTATGCTCAGAAAAGTTGCTGTTTCCAAGAAGTTAAAAATGTCTTTCAAAAGCAGGTACAAGTTCAATGAACTTAGGGTACATCAACCTTATAAATTTTCCAATGCAGTCACGTTACGGCTACCAATGCTCAGAAAACTCCTGGGTCATTCTATGTGTAAACAACTAATATTTTTGATTTTTTGTCACTACTAGTCCTAGGCTTATTTGATCTAAAAATATTTTGTGTAGCTTTCAGATAAATGAAGAAAATTGACAATATTTTAAGTATTTTTAGAGTAATAAAAGTTTGAAAATTTTGTCACGAAGGGGTGGGGTTATGAGGGTAGGTCATGCTTTATGAATTGGTTTTATATTTTCATTTCTGAGGTCAGCGAAGTCACTTTTGATGTTATGATAATGTTAAAAGCTTCGCAAAGAGAAATTGATGTTTGCAGTGTCCAGGGTAGAGGTCAAGTGTGCAGAGTGATTATGAAAATAGCAAACTATCTACAAGCGAAATTTGCAATTTAAGGTTGTATTTGTTACATAGTGACCTCAAACAAATTGTGGGCAACTTGATTTTTAAAAAACAATGAATTTCAAACTAAAATTTGGCTAAGCCTTACCTGCAGAATACAACCAGTATATTTTGGCCGTTGAGAAGTGGCGAGTAACACAAATTAAAGTCCGCTTTGTGATTTACAAGTTTGCTCCCAGCGATGATGATGACGATCTTGACGGGAATCGAGGCAGTGGGTTATTGCCTCGCTACAGGTTAGATGGAAAACTTCTTGGTTTATGTTTGATTTCTATTAGTTTGCTTCATGCTGCTGCAGCATTCTACCAATATCTAACTATGAGGAAGAGTGACTTCTCTTGATTTGCTATCTAAGTACCTGCTTGTCATGGAGTTTCGTTTTGACGCGATGTTGTGCTTCAACTTAGGCAACGAAAATTATGTTGCGGGCCCTATCGAATGTTTACGCGGGCCGCAGGTTCCCCACCCCTGTGCTACAGCATGGTAGATTGGCTATTGCCTTCTGTTTTCCACGTTGTTACAGAAATGTGAAAATGTCCAGCGCAATGGTAAGCGTTTCGCAGCCGGAAATCCGGTTCGGCTGATTGTTGCGTGCCTTTGCTGTTCAGATTGGATTCGATGAAGGAGACGCTGCTTTCTCTTACGTTACATGATACGTTCCTCGGCCGCAACGATTACGTTGCTATATTTCAACTGTACAAGCTGCAGTAAGTTACGTTTTTAAAGGAACCGTGCAACGTTTTGCTGTGTCAAAACTTTATCGCCTGTTCTGATGAGCAGACAAAAAACGGTTGTAGACGTTCGTTCGTCTTCCTCATAACTGAAGTGCGGAGACACAAATGCTGGTAAATTGTTTTTTCTGTGATTTTGTTGCAAGCGAAACCCCTATCTCATGGTAAAAGCTGTTTGCCTTCGAATAATACCTCAGTACCTATATTAGGGCGTCCTGCAAGCAACTTACCCGACTATTACTTTTTTCTTAAAACCTCATTACCAAGCCGCAGGTCCTCAGGGGGGGTTAGCGATCGACGTTTGAGGACCAGTCTCCCAAACCACTTGCTTACATTTGATTATAATGTGTAACAGGCCGCTATGTAGTAATTTGCAGTTGATATCTTCACATATGGTCAGTTCTGCTGTGCAAGTACATCATGTATGTAATGGAATCCTGCCACATAAAGAAACGGACATCACTGTGTTGTTGAAAGAGTATCTGTGTCACCTATTGAGCAGGAATTTGCCAACTCTTATCGAGATAAAATAGGAATATTCTGTCGTGTAGCGTATTTTGCTCATTTCCGATGGCCAATACGGCATGAGTGATTGTAGTTGTATCTCAATGTGGCCTGAAGGCGGAATTTCCTCCATGTTTCCAGACATTTGGATATCAGCTTCTCGCCCGGAGCGCGCCACCACTGGCGCGACTACCGTGAACTGACGGTTTGGAAATTGATGGAGATTTTTCCACGTCTTGCTTCCCTTGACGTCAGCAGCACGATCATCGGCGACCGACTTTATCGCAACGCCCCGGCCAAGCGCATGTGAGTCGACCGGACGTCTTGTGCGGCACTTTGAACATGCGAGTGAAATGGCAATCGGTCGGAAGCCTCATAGGGCTTCTTCATTACTAATCGAAAACTATTTGTTCGAGGAAGTAGCGGTGTGGATTTTCGAGTTTCTTTATTGCGTATCAATATTGGTGTTAAAATAGCTGATGAGGCCGACCTGCTAATAATTTTGTTTTTGCTAAGGTGTTTCTAATTTTAATACGTCTTTTTTTACAGAACTGGTGAAAGAACTATTAAAGTTGCACCCACAAGAAAGTTGGATTTTCTTGGATTGAACGAGACTGAAGGGTGCGAAGTTAAAAACATCTATGAACTGGCCTCAAGGGTGGGTGAACTTAATTAACCTTTTTACCAGCTGAAAACTACACGGCAGTCATGTAGTCGAGACCGTAACCTCCGAGACCGAGACCTGGAAGTTCGAGACCGAGATTCGAGACCTCACATTTCTCTGATGGTAATTAAAGCCAACTCCTTGAATAATGCAGCAACAAAATATCTGGCACAATGTCAAATATCAAGATAATAAAAATCATCGCAAATTTGTGCAAACGGCCAAATACTGCAAACGTTCATTTTCACTTTCCTCTGAGGAATGTACAACCTCAAACCTGTGGCCTCATTTACAAATTCCATGAAGCAATGCATGGACATTGAAAATGTTGGCAGCGTTTGAAACAGTGGTTTTCAACCCGGGAGTCGTTTGCCTTTTTTTAGAGGTCGCGAGAGCTTCTGACAAAAATATTCATATTTACTTCTCTATTTTATATTTCTTATGGAACTACTTTTTGTCGTAGCCAAAATAATAGGATCACCTGGCAAAAATGATAGCCTACTTTTTCATTCAAAATTGTTTTAAGTGTGATTATGACCATCACAGTACCCAATACTGTTTGCGTTTGGCAATGCACGAATAACTTTGTGACGTAAGAATGTGATGTGTTTGTAAATTAGATATCGATTGCGGCAGCTAAGGGAGTTTTTATTCTAGTATTAAATAAGTTGTGCTGTGGAGTGATTTGTGTACGGCCCGGGTCTCTCTCACTGATGCTGCCATGTGCATGAATTTAACAAATGAGTCTTGGTTCAACACAGTGATATAGAACGTTATTTTATAGTCATTGTGATTTTTTATTGTACAAACACAACTACATTTCATATGTCTGACTGGAAATTTTCGGAAGGGGGTCGTTTTCGGAATGTTTTTTCGGAAAATTTTCGGAAATTTTTTTACTATCTACCACTTACCTGTTTCACTACATTTTTTTTATTTTAACACTGGGCATCTGCACTGACACTCACATTTTTTCGACACATATTTTGTGTATTTTGGCTAACAAAGCTTTGCCATTTTTTGTAACGTTACCTACACCTTGTCCTAATTACTTTTCTCCTCACACAACAAGTAATTGAGTAAGAATTCTCCAAAGATTTCGAATTAAGAGGTGATAAAATTAGAGATTAATAAAAAACGAAAGCACTACTTTGAATTTCAAAACGCAAAATTGTAACCAATTTTTCATCCATCCAAACTTGCTCACTCTGTCAATAACAAGTTTTAAAAATGTTGCTCGTGATTGTGCTGTTGACGCGAAGAAAAAATATTTAGGCTTATTAGAGTAATAGACTTTTTTGGCACAAATTAGGTTTACATTTTGAACCAGCGAGGTAATATCCCACCGCATGCTCTGCTGCAGTGGCGTAGAGATGTTCATGTCGCCCGGGGCCGACCATAAAAATGCTTCCTTTTTCCACTTCTCACATTTGCTTACAATAGTATCAAATGAGATAAAATCATGTATCATGTTTATTATAACAATATTGAATAATAAAGCATCTTGAACATCACAATCAAATACTCACAAACTGAAAGGGGTCTTGTTTTTAATTATCGATTATGGATCTTGCTTTCTCTACTCGTTAGCCACCCTTCTCGTCATTGCTTTTCCTATTTTTTGCCTTCTTTACATTTGCATGAATGTATGGCTAAATAAATAGCATAGTTGGCACATGCTAGGCTGTGGTTCAGTGGGAAAGTTTTATTTTTTGTCATTACTTGTGAATCAGTTGGCACCGTGGATTTGATGTGTTTTCCATGTCAACAACAAAGTGCACAGGGCTAATGAAGCCCTGAAGCAACTTGGGTTTGCTTTTTTGCCTTACTCAGGGCAAGGTACTCGTAGTTTGTCAGTTTTTTTACAACTGCGGCAGATCTTTTGCAGGTAACCATTGCCTTCGTATTGAAGATTTTTTCTTTCTCTGATAAAAAGAAAGTATTAGATGCTTTCGACAGGCACTGTTGGGATGCAGCATGCTGTAGTAGAATGAGCGAAGTTCTGGATTACTAGTGTAGTTGACTAGCAGTGAAATGGTGTAGCGCCATCCCGCTGATTTTATGGCTCCATGTATGATTCCTAGATTTGCTATTTTTTATTGTCAAGTTTTTATATTTTCAAGTTTTTCATAATTTCCATATTATTACGTTAAACTGATATTCACAACTGTTCCAAATTTCCGTTTTTGCTGCCACACTAAGGGTTTTCGCAACACCGCATGTCGGTTAGAAAACGCAGAAAGGCCGTAAAGTCTATAGCAGTACGTCAAAGTAACTGATCAGCCATGACGCATTATTTGCTCTCTGTATAAAACTCTTATGAGCAAAACTTTTCCTCAAGAGAGTTCCAAGGCGTTTTTGAACTTAAAAAAGTCTGCATTACCCAGAACAAAAAGAAACTTCACCAACGTGCTTTAACAAAGTGCTTTCGAAAAAAAGACATGGGTTTCTCAAAAAAAACTTTTTGGCACTCTCCCACCTCTTTTGAATGAGCCTATGGGTTTCATAAGAAAACTCTTGGAAAAACAGTTCAAAGATAATCCTTAGGAAACTACTCCCATAACCTCTCGTTTCAGAGATTACGCGCTGCGGTTTCATAGGTGCATGCACATTTTTGATTAAATTCACTATAAGTTTTAAACGGGTAGAGGGCAAATTGTTTTCTCGATCTCGCAAACAACATAAAAACAAAGAAAGGTTAGCCACTGACCTCTTTGAACGGCTAAATTTTGAACAATCATTTTTTAAAACCGTTTTTTTAAGGAACTCCTTGCACATCTTCAAAAAATAACCTATGCAAAGTCTCGAGACGAAAAGCTTGAGACCGACACGCACCGAAATCCTTCGAGACCGAGACTCCAAAAAACGGGTCTCGAGACCGTGACCAAGTCTCGAGATTCCATCACTGCTACGCGGGGCTCCACGATACCCATTTCTCTTGCACCAACAACCCCTGTTTTGTCTGCGATCAATTTGCGGCCCGGTTTCAACGTGGCCATCTCGTTAGAACTCTTTGTTTCAATGAAGCTTCTGGAACAGACGACGTCTTGATTGCATGTGGCGTAATCGTTTAGATTTCGATCGGTGACACGCGCAGCGTTTGGAACCTCATCTTGTTTTAAAGTTCGCTATGTATTTAATGCAAGGTGATGGTGCAATACTGTGAGTAGACGATGGCAGAAAATGGCTTCATGCGCTCTTCCGTTGCACTGATTCAAAATAAGGCAGGGTCAGTGGTGACAAATAACATGCACGCCAGCGCGCCTGGTATAGTTCCAGGTGATGTGCGAACATACCGGTAGTTTGTCGTTTAGTATGGTGTTAAAAGTCAGGTTTCAGGTCACACAAGAGAAGTGATTTCGCAGAATAACAGTTAAATTATGGTGGATAATGTTAAATAGTTATCGTGTTTTTCCTACGTTCACTTTGCGTGCAGGTTTGCTGTTATTTGCAAATGCACGAAAATTTGTTCGAGTGGCAAGCTGCGGTTGTAGTCTGATATATAAAGTACTGTCTCAGGTGACTGGCTATGCGAACGATAAAAACGTGGTGTTCGTGCTGTTACGGAGGTTCAGCTCACTTTTTCCCTGAAACAACTGGTAACTGTGGTGTTTCAGGTGTACCATGAGCTAAAAGAAAAGCACGGTGCAAGTTCCTTTTTGTCTCAGGTAGACATGAAGGGACATGTTTCGTCGACATGGTTGTTTGTATACATACACGGGGTGAACATCGCTTTGCGCCAGGTTTGCCAGAACCTGCCTTAATTTTTCGTGGAAGTGAAGTTATACGCCGAGCGCGAAACTGAACAGGTCGCAACTGTCACTTGTAAAGTCTTGGCTATAGCCCGACCGGGAATTGAACATAGTCTATCAGATTTAGTGGCGCTGTTGCGGTGCATTGCGAAGCCATGCGAATGGAGGCGGGTCCGATCGTGAGTGGGCAAGCTGTGGTTGCAGACTTATATATAAAGTGCTCCTCTCAGGTGACTGGCTATGCGAACGAACTGCAGATGCTGACAGGGATCGAAGCCTACCAAAACCGGCCGCTCTATTTGACAGCGTTGTACAATCCCCTCTACACCTTGCACAGAGAGCAATTGTCCACATGTCCGCACAAGCTGCTCAGGGTAAGTCCTTGTTACGCAGCTTCTCGATTCTAATGTCGAGTGTACTGCTTGCGAGTAAAAGCGGTGTCTGTGTTGAGTTGTGTAGACTGAAGGTTTATTGTTTTTGACAAAATTTTCTAAACGTTTTTTGCTGAACTTCTTTTAAGCTTCGAATCTGTTGAATGCATATTTTCTGCAGCTTTTGCTTGAAACCGTCGAGCGCCATCCAACAGATGCGAGCTTGCTATTGACATGCACGGCAAACTTTTTCTTCGTTACGCGTCACTACCACAATTCTTATTCTGCACAGCAGCGAAAGTAAGTGTTTTTTGCGAAACCTTTACGGAAGATTTCTGGCCTTTTGACTGTAATAAAGTGCTCATTGCAAAACACTGATTGTTTTGTATTTGACATCTTTTTACGTATTGCAAGGATTTGTTTAATGTTGATTCCCCTCTACGTCATACTGCGTAATATCATTTGTGTTCAACGAAGTGTAATTTCAACACAGTAAATACTCGACTTCTGCTCGGTTTCCAGGTCCTGTTCTATCACGGCGCATTTATGTGATGGCCAACGAATTTATAACTTCCGGCCACATCGCAAAAATCCTGTTTCGTTTCTTTCAGTGCCGCGGTTCTTGCAATTGTCCGCTGCTTGGAACAGAACCAGGATAAAGACCTAATTGTTCGCAATTGCCTCCTCACACTTTACCATTTCAACCTTCCTGCTGATTTTGTGAGTAATCTCTTCAGCGCATCTGCTTTAAATTCTACATCCTGTTCTTCAGCGTGTCGGCGTCGTTACTTGTAGCCTGACCTGTCATCAAACATGCTGCAGAACCAGACAATAGGATGACAATAATAATAATAAAATACTTTGATTAATTGTTGTAATATATTTAAAAAATGTTCGTCCTGATGAAAGCCTACTGTTAGTTGGTTGAAACGTCGGTGAAGCAAATAATTTTACTATCCTATCATTGTGTGGTTTGACTTTTTCGCGCCTGACAAACTTGCTCGACATTTTCAGATGCGCCACTTCGATCGCGTCGCACGTGTCGTGCTCGAAACTTTTAAACTCCATCAGAACAATTCAGACATCAACGCCATAGCAGTGCATCTGTGTAACACGCTCGGTGAGTCGTTCGACTTTCATCGCTGGACTCCATTACGTTTTGCACCTTGACGAAGTGAATTTCGCTGTTAGTCTTTACCTTCACCGTGTCTCGCAACACAAAGGAACACGTTGTTCATTGCTTTGAGGCTTCCTTTCTCAGTCGACTATGTAATTATTGGCAGTTTCTTCCGATCGCACAGGTTTAAAGTTCAGTTGATTCAGCACCCCAGCCATGTGGTCTGACATGCACGAGCAGGTAACGGCGACCATGGCTGTCATTGGGTCAGTGCTGCCACAGGTTCAAGTAAATCAACAACATGCAAGTGAAACACTGTTGTAGAAACAAAAGAGTATAATAAAGATATTACAATAAAATAACAAGACCACGAAATGGACAAAGCAGAAACATTCTCTGAATTCGATCAGTTTTAAATGCAGTTTACAAACGCAGCAATCCGCATCCGAAAACCTTCAATCTTCATATAAGCTGCGCCCTACAACAAGGCTATCCGCTCAAAAATACACCATGGCAGCTCTTAGTACTAGGAAATTACTAGGTTATCCGCAGTTTTTATGTAGATTTATTTTAGAAATACTTTAAAGATATTGTTTGCATTTCAGTTTGTTCACTTCAACACGACATGAAACAAGAAGTTGCAAAAATCGACTTCGTCCCCACGATTTTGGACGTTATCAAGAAAAGACTTGACAAGCGCCAAGTATGTCGCCAGTATAATGTCCTGTCGTTCTGTTAATGTGCATTAGACGAAAGATGTAAAATAAAGGCGTTTATTTGCAAACGCAATAAAATTAAAGCGGTCTAATTAAATAACGATTTATATCAGTTTTCTCACCGATGAAACTGCCATGCATTCGCTGCGGCCGAGCAGGACCGATTTGAAGATTAAATTCGTTCTGCGGGACAAAAAACAATTGACGGCTGTGTTTATTTACGCTGCGAAAAAGGTAGAGGCGCAGGTTTGCGCGTATTTGAAATCATTGTTTTCGTATTTGCAGCCGACTTACAGTAAGCACTAGTGTAATGTTCCAAACAAGACTGAGTTACAGGTGTCTTCATGGATACAAAAGTTGCTATGTTAGTTTGGCCAAATTTCCATATCTGGTTTAACTTTGGCAACTGTCCTTGGCGCTCGAGTAATTATTGGCCTAGGCTACAACCACCTTCCTTAAACCACGAAACCCACATTTATCAAACAGCCAATCAATCGATTGTGTGTTAACGTGAAAAATGTAGTGCCTGTGCTGTTACGGAGGTTCAGCTCACTTTTTCCCTGAAACAACTGATAACTGTGGTGTTTCAGGTGTACCATGAGCTAAAAGAAAAGCACGGTGCAAGTTCCTTTTTGTCTCAGGCAGACATGAACGGACATGTTTCGTCGACATATACATACACGGGGTTAACGCTTTGCGCCAGGTTTTCCAGAACCTGCCTTGCAGACAGTGGTTCGTGGAAGTGGAGTTTACGCTGAGCGCAAGGCTGAACAGGTCGCAGTTATAATTTGTGAAGTCTTGGGTATAGCCCGACCGGGAATCGAACTTAGTCTATCAGGTTTAGTGACGTTTCGTGACGGTTGCTCAACTTACTATACCAGTGGTTCCCAACCTTTTTCATCTCGCGACCCCATTCAAAAATATGACATGGTCGCTCAGCCCCACCCATTAACTGCAACATTAAAGTGTTCAAATAACAACCGACAAGATGAAAAGCACATTTTACAGGGTAGCCTGCATCTACTGTATTTACATTCATATGCATAATTAACAGTACCCATGCTAATCAGTAGGACGGCTGTGTTTGCAGCCGTGCAACTACTCTTGAAATCGTGGAGACGTATTGGTGATAGCTAAGCTCATGTCATTCTAAATATCCGGTCTATTCTTTGACTTCTGTTTTACTATAATGTGAACAGGGGTTTAAAATCCAGCCTCACAGACAGGGGTAGATACTAGAATTTAGGGGCCCGAGGCAAACTCTTAGAAAAATGCCCTAAAATAGTTGTTGAGGAGCCCCCTGTGGCACCTTTGCAAATAATTGTTGCTTTATTTTAAAAAGCATATGACTTGCTTCAGATCTTATTAAAATGTGGCTTTAGAGTGGTTCGTACGTTGTTTATCAGGAACGTGCAAAAGCCTGTTTTTTGCTGAGACCTTTCGGTCGTCTTTCTTGCAATCGTATTAAAACTGATTGAAACAGTATTCACTAACCTGATATTTATGACATTATGATCGAATTTACTTAATTTGTTTGGTCCTTTCAAACTAAATTCGGTAGATGACTGGAAAAAGCCAGGCAAAAAGCAAGTGCGAAACTCTCAAATGGTACCCGCGGAATCTCTGAAAAAAGGGGGACTCGAGACGACTATTTTTCGTTCACTCCCTCTTATATCCACTCTTATGCTCACAGTGGTAGGTTGAAACAAATGGAAGCAGACAACGAAAAGGGAGCATAGTTGGTTTGGTTGCTGCATAGCGCACCAGGACTGCGTCCGGGATTTTTCAGAGAACAAGTCACGTGGTTAGGAATCATTTCGCAGGTGCAAATAGGCTCAATCGTGAATAACATAACCATTTCACTTAAAAAGTGAATCCAACATTGTTGCGGCGAGTTTCCATTGCAGGAAATGCAAGAGCATAATTCTATTCTTTAGGATGAAATAATTTGTTTGAACCCTAAATTGCACTATGTTAGAAAGTTACCTTGAACTTTTATGCACATCACTATCACTTGTTAGGCTTGCTGGTAATATCCCGCCATCTGTCAACTATAAGGCTGCTTTTTGCTAGAATCATGACCTTGA
>Ga0210059_1001895_pt1 | contig 32122 bp, 19 predicted proteins | sample Ectturendosymbi2_FD_188042 | JGI IMG/M metagenome (GOLD analysis project Ga0210059, IMG submission 188042) | Ecteinascidia turbinata endosymbiont from Florida, USA - Sample 2 (SPAdes) (version 2) | ecosystem: Host-associated > Tunicates > Ascidians > Unclassified | place: Key West, Florida... | reverse complement strand
CCCGAAATCGCCAAATTCATCGGCAAGTGTGCTGAAAACGTCATCGCATAAGCGGCGTCGTTGGAAAAGAGCGAAACATTGGTTTTGTTGGATTCCTAGGAAACGTTGAGCCAAAATGGTGTCGGAAGTACCGATATTGATTGTGTTGTGAAATTTTGTAACTAAATCCGACCTTAAAGCGAGTTTGGCCGTGTGGCGGAATCTTTTGCCTTACATTTTTCAGAGAGGGCTGCAGCCCGGCAGCCCGTCTAGACGAGCTGCCCCTGGTCGTAATTATTCTTGAACTTTAGTTTTAAGTCAATAAATCAGATTTCGTTGTGATAACGCCAGACTCTTCCAACGAGTTTCCATGAATTTCAATATGACGGTTGGTAAAGCCGCATGCCGACCATTGTGTCGATATACTCAAAATCACGTTGGCTGCGTCCTGCGCTTGCTAAATCGTACCAATTGTTACGTGTGGCGAAAGAACTTGTAGCTGTTGTTCATGTTTGAAATGCCCCTGGCTAGTAGTAAAGGGAGGGGGTTTTCTGCAACATTATACGGATGATTGAAGATCAGCCAGATCAGCAAGATCAGCCAGTGGAGCTGGGGTTTCCCCTGGGGTATTCGTTGTTGTGAGTTTTTCCACATCCTCAACTTCCGACCTATATCTTTATTGATATTTTTGAGATTTTTCATATTTTTTTGTGTTATGGCAATATATTCATTATTCTGATATTTTTCAGGTTTTTCAATGTTTTTTCCTGTTTTTGATATTTTTTGATTGTTTTCTTATTTTTGCGTTATGGTAATATTTTTATATTTTCACTTTTGATAATGTCTTCATGCTTTTGATTGATTTCATGTTTTAGAGGTAACTTATTACTTGGAGGTTTTGTCTAAGCTGGCCCACTTCATGCTCTAACCTGTCATTGATTGTCAAAGGCCAAGGCGCACTAGGGCATGCCGTGTTTTAATCCGATAAGCAAATATTCAGGCAACCAGCCAAGATCACTTCACTTGAAGCTTCGTTATTTTCAATATTAATTTCATATTTTAAAGATAGCTCGCAACCTTTCTTTGGTCTCCACACCGCTCCAACTGTGGCGAAACTGAGTGTCATGTTTTAAGCAAATACACCACCTGTGCCCCAATTTGTAACAGACTGTGTTGCAAAAGGGCATGCCCATACGTGTCAGGTTTTAATCTTATAAACAAACATGTAACTGTCGCCGACTGATTTCCGTCGGTCGCGTCACCTGACAGAGGATGTTGTAACACTTTACGTTTACGTCACAATATATGCAGCGATCCATTGCAAAGGGTATGTCTGGGCGTGCCCCCTCGATTAAATCCTGCGTTGTTGATTGCAGCTTCGTCACAGCTTCGTGATTATGCATCAGAAAAAAGGTCGATCTGAACAGTTAAATCGCGCAGTGGACAGTCTTTAGCATTCATTTTTGTTTAACTAGTTGTCAGTAACGTCGACCTGTGGTTTAACAATGAGTGGAAGTTTTATTGTCACATTTGTGCAGAGTTTTTTAACAATGGAAGCGATCTTCAAAAGCACATAACTTCTGTGCACGGTCAAGTGTTGCAGAAAGTGCAGTGCCCGAAATGCGACCATATATTCTCAAAGAAAAGTAATTTGAAAGCACACGTCGAAAGCATGCACCGTGAGGGAGCTTCAAAGTTTATCTGCCATCCTTGTCAGAAGTCGTTTTCGAATGCCAGCAATCTTAAACGTCGCTTAGCTTTGCCCTCACATTCAGGAGTTGACAAATTGCCAGAAGCAAAACGCCAGAGACCTTCAGCGTCAACTTGTACTTCAGCTAACGTCAGGCGAGTTTTTTTCAGGTTAGACTCTTTGAAGTTGTGCTCGAAAATTCCGAATCTGTTGTGGTGATCTTGCACATTTAAGGTGGAGCGCATGACTGTATTTACTTTTACTCGTTGCAGTGATTCGAGTACAGCTTCAACTCCAACAATTCGATCAGAAAATAACGAGCAGAGCGCCAGCAGTAACAGGTAACTTTTGCCGAGTCAGTCATATCTATGCAATTGTTTTTTTGTGAGTGTGACGATCAGTTTCCTAGGATATGGATGCTATCAACTCGAACTAGACAGTGCAACAAAACTTTTATCTTCATTTATTGCGATTTCAGAAAAACCGCCGAATCACAACCACGGTGCGAAGAAACAACGTTATACTGTCAAGAATGTGATAAAACGTTTTCCAACGCTGTAATTTAAAGCGCCACTTGCGATCCGCCGCTGTGCATTTGAAAGAAATGTCCCAATTGTTTCAAACCGTTTCCATGCTATCGTGCTATGAGAGAGCATTGGATCCGATGCACTCGCAAACTGCAAGAACAGTGGCGACAGGAAGTCCCAGCAAAGCGCAGAAAAATTACCCCAAGCAGAGCTGCGCGAAAACAAGGTATGTGCTTCATATCTAACATCTAAATATGAAAGTGAAACTTTTGCTTTTTAACACACAAATCCTTTTACACAGTGAAACGATGAGTCATCCCAACTCTGTTCAAGCTCAAGGACGTCAAGCACTTTCAGAATCGGCTTCCGACGTCCCAACTTGCAGCAGGCTCGTTCGCATCAAACGTTTTTGATTTTTTAGCGCTACCAAGTGGTCTTGCGTCTCTTCAGCATGATCATGCATGGGATTGATAAATTATGTTTCTTTGACAGTGCAACGGACAACGCTTCATCAGATAACCCTCTAAGGTGAGTGCAGTTTCACTTTAGTTTTACACCGGTTCAAAATTTTTTAAAATTCTAAGCCTTTACTGTTTTTACACTCGCTGCATCTGGGAAAATCGGGACCAGATTGGCACAAAACTGCGTACTGGTAACCGCGTTCAGAATACCTACAACTATTCCTTGGTGGGGTGGCGCTACGCTGACATCGTCGAACAAGTGCACTCGGATATCATAGCCCACGAAAAGACTCGGTTCAAGATCAACTATTCCTATGGAGTGATTCTGAGAAATGTCGAGACTGATCAACTTCGATATTTTACAGGAGCTTGGGTAACGCTCGCATTCTGGATTTTGCTGTGCTGATCTGTAACCAAGACGATCTGCGTAATTTCTTAGAAAACATCTGTGATTTTGACCTGAGGGAGAAAATCGAGCGACCCGTCACCAAATGGGTTCTGGTCACAGTTATCTACATCATATTTTTGTCAGTCTATTACCTGATATCCCTATTGCGGGTGGGGTGAAATTGCCCTTCTTCATTGTTAACGACAAGGGGCTTCATGCCCTGGTCAAATACTGGAACGGTCGCAACTATGTCGACAACTTGTGCTTGTTTCGTTGCTTAGCTTTGTTCGACGGGGAACCGCTTCAATGTTGTGAACGTGCAGCCAAAGATAAATTTTACCAGTACTGTCCTGTATGGGCCTTAAACCCAAACAAATTTCCCGGTGTTACTTTGCGTGAATTGGTCGAAGTTGAAGACATTTTTGAAATTAACGTTGTGGTGTATGCGCTCGAGCTAGACGATCAATCCCCTACACCAACCGTGGTGCAGCTGAGTCGTAAAAAGTACGAAAGAACAATGCATGTGAATTTGCAGGAATCACACTTTAGTTATATTTTTGATATTGCTAAATACTGTCAACGGTACGGGTGCCCGCGCTGCAGTGAGTTTTAGACTTCCAAACATTTTCACCACCATGTGTGTACTTGCGATGTTCAAGTGAAACACACGCATGTTGGCGGTATTAACAACAACAAAAAAACTGTGTTTGATCAATTGGAGCAGCTTGGAATTAATATACCACATGAAGATCGTTTCTATCCGTATCGTAGCACGTTCGACTATGAAAGTTATTTTGACAAGAGCGATTTGCCTGACGCTGGTGAGAAATTGGTTTGGGTCATGCGCCATGTACTCTGCTCTGTTTCTGTTTGTTCTAACGTGGCCAACTTTGAACAATCGAAATGTTTCATAAACACCAGCCCACAGCGACTAGTTCACGACAAAATGCAGTATCTCGAAACAATTGCCGATGCTGCTTTTGAGATTTTGAAAGAGAATTTCCAGTACGTTTTTGATCAACTCGAACCGGAAAACAAGCAGCATCAAGCTGTGAAAGGACGATTCGCCTCGTACCTGCAAGAGCACATTGTTATCAGCTTCAACTCGTCTTCTTATGACATTCCACTTGTGAAAGCGCACCTGCTGGAATACTTGCGGGACAAAATCAAGTTTGTTATTCTGAAGGGCAAGAGTTTCATGTGCCCGCCAAACTGAAATTTCTGTACATTAAAAACTACATTGCACCGGGCTTTGACTATGCAAAGTTTATCAGAGCCTGCGAGGTGGAGCAGCAGAAATGTTACTGGCAGTACGAGTGGTTCCAAAATTTCCAGCAGCTGGACGAGCCAACTTTACCACCACACAGTGGCGTAACAGCCATTTGGACATTCTGGATTTATCCAGGGGCGGCAGAATCAGAGGGGCGGCAAAAATTGGCTTAAACTAAAATCGTACGTTGTAGAAAATATTCTGCACTTTCAAAAATATTCTTAGTATAAAGTTTTTCGCAGTTTCTTTAATCATTGTTTCCTAAACTCAAATTGTTTTTCTTCCTAATTCTGTTGAACGCATCGACTTAAAACACTCAACTACTGCATTTTAGCCAGGTTTGTACACGCTTAATTCACGTTGCTTCCCCTAAATAATGACTTGATTGTTACGTATGGCTATCATTGTTACCTGTGATAAGGTATCAATCGCATATGTCACAAAGGAGCCCTATGGTATACCGATATGACTCGATGCTCTGTGAAGTTGTTTGGTACAATATTTGCGAATAGAGTCCACGAAAGAGATTAAGATTTGGTTTGCAGTTGAAACAATGTCAAGTTAGGTTAAATTTTGACTGTCTGTGAATTATTTCAACCTGCAAATGTAGCGAAAGAAAGAAAGTGGATGTTCTTTCAATAAAAGAGAGAAATTAGGCAAGAGGAATTGAAAAAGAATGAGGGAGCCATATTGATGTTCGTAAACATCTCTTCCGGCGCTATTTCACGAAACGAGATGCACGAGGTTAGCACCAGTAAATCAATACCAGAAGCTGAGGAACAATCAACGCCTGGCCAAATTAGAAATAATGAAGAAGCAGATGTTGAGAGCAATATAAGTAAAGCATATGCAGCCAAAGTTGGAAACAATGATATAACAATTTTACGGAATGATGGAATGTTGTGTCATGTAGTTCAGTCTTTTTCAACCCTTTTGCGGCAGTGGAACATTCCGCAACTGTTTGCGTTGCTCATGAAACTTTGTGCAATGATCCAAGTGTCTATATTGCAACAACCGCATAGAACTGTGGTTGCTAATTTCGTCCCAGGCAATTTCGGTCTGTTTCGGCGGAACCCCTGGCAGCCACTCCCCGGTTGAAAAACATTGATGTTGTTAGTTGGCCAGAAGCCCCTTGTTGTTAACAATGAAGAAGGGCAATTTCACCCCACCCGCAATAGGGATATCAGGTAATAGACTGACAAAAATATGATGTTGATAACTGTGACCAGAATCCATTTGGTGTCGGGTCGCTCGATTTTCTTTATGTACATGTTTGTTTATAAGATTAAAAACTGACACATTTGGGCATGCCCTTTTGCAACACAGTCTGTTACAAATTGGGGCACAGGTGGTGTATTTGCTTAAAACGTGACACTCCGTTTCGCCACAGTTGGAGCGGTGTGGAGAACAAAGAAAGGTTGCGAGCTATCTTTGAAATATGACATTAATATTGAAAATAACGAAGCTTCAAGTGAAGTGATCTTGGCTGGTTGCCTGAATATTTGCTTATCGGATTAAAACATGGCATGCCCTAGCGCGCCTTGGTCTTCGACAATCAGTGACAGGTTAGAACATGAAGTGGCCAGCTTAGACAAAACCTCCAAGTAACAAGTTATCTCTGAAACATGAAATCAATCAAAGGCATGAAGATATTATCAAAAGTGAAAATATAAAAATATTACCATAACGCAAAAATAAAAGAACAATAGAAAAATATCAAAAACAGGAAAAAACATTGAAAAACCTGAAAAAATCGGAATTATGAAAATATTGCCATAACACAAAAAAATATGAAAAATGGCAAAAATATTAAAAAAACATAGGTCGGAAGGTGAGGATGTGGGAAAACCCACAACAGCGCATACTCCAGGGGAAACCCCAGCTCCACTGGCTGATCTTGCTGATCTTCAATCATCCGTATAATGTTGCGGCAGACGCCCTCCCTTTACTACTTGGCTGATCAAAGCTTAAGATTGTACTGCAAGTAAGAGCTATGTGTAGGGACAGCAGCAGTATCAAACAATAAAAACATAGTTGTTTCTTCTGAGCAGCACAGTAGTTTTGTAAGCGCTTCTATGACGTAAAGCTCATTTGGTATTTTTAGATGTAATTTTTTCCATTTTTATTTTATTTAACAAAGTCATTCAGAAAGCAGAATGCTATTGAATGCTTGCAATTTTGTAGCCTACTGCTCCCATTGTAAGCTAATCAGAAATCTTGATGAGCTTGAATAGCAAGCAAAAATCACTTTGACAACTGACAACCACAGCATTCTTACCCGAAGATAAAAAGAATAGAGAAACACAAGAAAATGACAAAAGAGCGTTTTGGTCTGATGCCTTAGATTAGCGATTCTTAGTTTGTCCAACCAGCGGACCCTTATTTCTTTGCTTGATGGTTACCAACTGCTCAGGAGAAAGGTCGTATTCAAGATTCAAAGGAATTAAAAATTAATTATTAAATGGTCGTAACGTTCCAAGAGAGGTTGTCCACACTCAGCATTCGGTGCATTAAAAGTGACAAACGTAGGCCAACAAATTTTTATTATTTCCTAGATGATTTAGTTATAAAGCAGGCCAGGACAGAACCTTTTCAATTGTTTACTGTGCTATGTTAAGGCTTGCATGATTCCATGACTGTAGCTTTTTATTTCTTCATAGGTATTTCAATAATGACAGCATAAGGGAAGTTTAAACCAGTCCCGTCGCCACTGGGAGCATTGGTGGGCTGAGCCCAGGGCCGTCGCCAGCGGGGAGGCCAATGGTGCGCGGCCCTCCCATTTGAAATCGGTGCCCCCTCATTTCACGTTTGGCCCCTCGGTTGCTGCATACGTCCAATACCATATTTTAAAAATGTGGCCCTCCTTCTGGTTTTTGGCCTCCTTTGCTGCTAAATCCTGGCGACGGGCCTGGCTGAGCCCCTCCAAATTGAAATATGACACACTACAAATCAGTGGATATTTTATCAAATTTTCAGAATGTGAAGTGTCAGCAGTCACCCTGTGCAAATGTAAAACCACCCTAGTGAAGACTTTCTGGCTACAGTTCTGGTTTAATCCTCACTTACTTTCGCGCGGTCTCGTTGCGTTCAATCAAGCTGTTCTTTAATGTCTTTATGCTGCCACACATAGTCTATGTGCAGCGTGTTTGTTTTTTTGAGCACAGATAAGAAAAAACAGATGAGAGGCATAAAAAATGCAGACCATGCGTTCTGTCAAATATTTTGACCGTGGCGTTTACGTTTGGTTTGTTTTTGGAAATTAATACTCCTATTCGCGCCAGCCATTCGTGGGATTTCAACAATTCCATTTCATACAACGCTTTTGCGTCGAAGGCAACAACAAGCACAGTGATCGTGGGGCACTCTAATAAATAAATTGAATTTTTTGATTGGCTGTATTTTTAGAGCGTCAATATTGTCTTTTTGCAAATTGCTCAACGCTTTTCTATTTCTTCCTCATAACAATGGAGGGGCCTCACAAGTGGATTAGCCTAGCCTAGGGCCTCGCATCAGCTAAATCCGGCCCTGCAGGCCACAGCACACAGTTAAATTTTCAGCTGTTTGCAGCTTTTCTAAAATCTTCTAAATTAGAAGTGGAGAAGTACGATGTAATACTTCGAACATTTCCTGGCGTAAAGCTCGCTCGCAAAAGCATGAACTAGTCTGAGGCAGCAGAAGCGGACACAGACTAATTTGGTGAGGGGATGCGATATCGATTTGCAATGAACCCAATGCTTCACAGGACCGTGTTGCGTAAGTCAATCACTTTCGCAAACGTACATTAACGAGGAAACAAGTCTAAGCTTCGTTTAGAAGAAGCTTGAGTGATAAAATTGGTCAAACTTCAACACTGCACCGCTACGGAACCAACAAGCAATGTGGCACAACGATCTGAAGTATTCATTGGCGTTGGCGCAGGTACAGCCAGGACTCGAGATAAACAGTTCACGTGACGACATAACAGTTATTCTCATTGTAGGTTGTTTGTTACAGCGTAATTACCGGTGGCAATCAGTGGTGCCACTCCTAGTGTTTTTCCACTAGATCTAGTGTTTTTGCATTTCATCTCGTGTTCTAGTGATTTTTCATAGCTATCTAGTGTTTTTTTATGAGCGAGCTGAATGTAATTAATTACACACTTTAGCGTAACTGTAATCGAGACTTTTGATTTTGTGCAATTACAATTTGCTAAAAATTCTACTGTACCTTTCTTACATCTTAAATTAGCCTACACAACAGCATATGATCTGTTTTGAGTTAAACCGCTACGAAGTCAATGTGGTCAACTGATAGAAGTTTCAGTGACCTGTACAAACAAACACAAGCGTTGCTGCTATCTTCCAGTTTCTTTGTCTCTATTTACAATTAGTTATGCTGTGTCTTTGTTTGCATTGCAACGTATTTTCTGGCAATTTTCATTGTGTGTTAGTTGGCCTTTTGCTGTTACAGCTAACTTGTTTGTAATCTAGTGTTTTTTTGTGAATCTAGTGTTTTTTATAAAGAAATCTAGTGGGCTACTTTTCCGTAACAACAGAGTGGCAACACTGGTGGCAATAGCCAGCATAGTGCAGTTGTGCTGTTCGGCTTGTATGTTGCAGCAAGTGAGCGCAGTCACTTGGATGCGGTTTAGATCAGTGGTTTTCAAATGGGAAACCTACAGTTTTTAATTGTCGTTTGGAATATTCTACAACACCCATAGTAATTTGTGTATAACATTTGTTATTGCAGGTAATTTTGATGAAATAATAACAAGAAGCGGGCTGTTTCTGTTTATTTTGCAACCGAAATTAAGAGAACGGAAAGAAACAAACAATTCGTAATGAGTAGGCTATCTGCAGATTTTCAACGCAGGGCATTTCTTTTCATGTAAGCATTGCCATGATCTGTAAAAAAAGAAGCATTGGATTGCAATGTGCCATGGTTTTCAACGAAACCACAAATTATGACTTTATTTTACTTAGCAAGGCCGCATCCAGCTGACATATTCAACTGAACTAACAACTGAACATGTTTTTGAAAATTTCGGGGGAGAATTGCCGGTTGCCCTGCCCCTAATTGCGGGATCAGCTAGCAAGATTGTTCAGCATCACCTAGAAACAAGAGCTGGAAACGTCTGGGATCTCGTCCAAAACGATCAACAAAACCTTGCTACACAAACTGGACAATTAAAGTAGATCTGCATGTTGTCAAGACTACGGACAAACTTACTAGAATTAGAACACCACGCATGTTTTGCAAAATTGACCAGATAAATTATGAAAACTCGCCGCAGCAAATATAACTTTGCGCTCAGTATTCACTCAGATGTCAGAACTAAACCTTAACAATTAAGACGCATTCCCACAAGCCTGCATAGATGTACAACAAGCCACGTAATTTTGTACTGCATGAAAAGAAGCCTGCTTAAGTGTAGTTTGACACTCAGGCACATTGGTCACACTTGCACTAATAATGAGTTTTTCAAACTCGTGGAAGCATTGCTATAGACTCACTCATGCTTCTTTTCACAAAGTATAAATGCACATGGCTTACCGCCATCAGCATGTCACTGTCTCGCTGCATTACGCGCCAAGATGTGTGCGTTCAACAGTCCTATAGTCTCATGCAACAAATGCCTGCTACTGTAATATAAAGTGAACCTTCGCAGGTTTGTAACCATGTTATTGTTGCGCAATAAAGACCAACAGTAGAACAATCCGCTAGCGACTTTCGCAACCCGCCTCTGCAGGCAAAGGAGGGGACATGAATGAACTGCAAGTTCATCACTGCATGACACTATAACTGTGAGCCTGACTCTTGTGCAGTGTGAGTTTCATACCGGAAAAAAACTGTCATTGCAAGAATGAAACCAATTAATCGGAATTTTAGATTCCGACTTCAGTTTTTTTCCAGAAATATTTGGTTCCTAATCCCAATTTCCAAGGGGGGAAAAACGAGGTTTGTGGACGCCCATGCGATCATTGACTTTTTATATCAGGTTCCACAAACAACGCCAGCTCATCTAATGAAACGAAGAAACATTTTTGACTAACTGTTGGTATAAGTTAAATCAGGCCCGTAACCAGGAGGGTGCAGGAAAAAATTTGCGCCACTCTCAGAAAACTCTTCGTCCCCCTGGTGTCCCAAGCTGGTTATGGGCCTGAAGTTAATTTTTAGTATCTTTAGCGATTAAGTAATGAGCGGTACAAAAATATTTTTGGGGATGATTTTCAATGAAATCAAGTGTCATGTCAACACGTCTTTAGGTCTGGTGGGGGGATGCATCCCCTGCATCGCCCCGTGTTCGCGCCTGTGAGGCAGGTTGTCTTCTTCATGTCATCTGTCGAAAGCCCTCTAGGTATAGTTGTTCGGATGATGTTCTTTTTTTGATTTTGCATTAGCTAAGAACAAGGGTCACCAACCTTTTTGAAACTGCGAGCTACTTATTGTGTACTGATAAATGCGAAGAGCTACTAGTTTGATACACATTTTTGACATTGAAGTTTTGCTCAATTTACCTTCAATTATTTTAATATTGATATTCGTTAATGTGAAGATATTGATCAGGCTAATGTTATTTTTGGAACAGACCCGTGGGCGACCTAGTGCCCGCGGGCACCACGTTAGTGACCCCTGGCTTAGACCAAACAGGGCGGAGAGAAGAAAATTAATACACTCAGGGGTCTGCGAGCAGAAAAAGGAAGGGACCAATGTCTTAAGATATCGACAACGTCATTCAGCTCCAACACCTCAAAAATGCACCACTTCATTTACGCAAAATCACTTTAACACGAAAATGCCGGTGATATGAAACTATCAACGAAACAGTTGCTGTGTCTTATTGTGGTTGTTACAAAAATGCAGCATATACAGAAAACCTCTGTTAATCCGGATTCGATTTGACCAACAATTTTATCCGGTTTAGGCGAAGATCCGGTTTAACCGAATATGGTCGTTACTAGCCTGACGTCATTCAAGTACTGAGATATCGGTGCAAATTACTTAATTGAGAACATTTACGACCCAACAATAGACTTTCACAGAAGCAAAACGAAATATTGATGTGTTTACAATTGTCCATCAGACTAGTAACCGCCATATCCAGTTAGTTATGAGCAATCTTAAGTTCATATTTTCACATTACTTGGCTGTGAAGAAATTTGAGTTTTGAACTGACGCAGAGATTTCAGCAACTGGTCCATAAGCAGTCACTCTATATGGAAGGTAATGTCATCCAGATATCCTGCGGGGCACAGTACACCCAAGGATAATATTCTACACAAGCACACTCAATATTGATCAATATATTGAAACCGTGGTGCGGCGGCGTGCCTTGAGCGTTATGTTCAACATGATAAGCCCTACACGTGTGTGACATAGTAATTGTGTCTACGATTAGTAGAATGTTGCGCGCAGTTTCAGCGGTTATTATGATAACGCTCGTTGATGATCGCGAGCACGCTTGCGTTGCGTCAGAAAGCTGCTGAATTTTCCTATAGACAAAAATCCGGTTTACGAGATGTGAAAAGAGCAGATTTTATCCGGCATTGGCGAAGATCCGGATAAACCGAAGATTTTTATAAAGAAAAAAGTTACAAATCATTTGTACCACCAATTTCATCCGGTTTTGGCGAAGATTCGGATTAACTGAGGTTGACTGTAATTTTAGAGCAAGGGCCGGCAACATATGGCTCGGAGCCTCTTTACAAATTTTTGTAACTGCATGGCCGCCTTTGTTTTATTATCTGCTCGCCTTGCAACTTCTTGTCAGTATCATAGCAAGCCCAAAATTTTTTTGGGGGCAAAATGTTTGACTTTAGGCGAATAACGCTATTTTGTTTGAGATACCGCCTCTCAGAGCACAAAATGACTATATATGCTAAACATTTTGGGGGAATAGCCCCGCAGGTGTCCCCTGGGTACGCTTATGCTTCTTGCATTCCATACTTATGAGAAACTGCACTGTGCTATAAACGTTAGTCACCTATGTTAGTGATACTCATGGAACATGCAGCTGACTGGCCATGTAGTTTCATCAAAATCTGCTCATGACTTTATCCAAAACATTGAAATATTACACCAAATCATTCTCTCTGATCACAGGCCAGTAGCTGCAACCATGAAAACTGCAATACCCCAAAATCTACTTTGTGATAACAAGACACAGCATGAAAAAAATATGAACTGGAACAAAGCCACACAGCAACAAAAACTGAAATATCAACAGGCTAGCAAGATCTGGCTCTCAAAAAAACCTTATTTGAAGAACTTATCTCATGTGACAATCCTATGTGCAAAAACCAACAACACATTGACATGGTAGAAAAATTTTACAGTAACATAGTAGAGGCACTCAGACGAGCAGCAAGTGAAGTGATAACTAACAGTGCAAAACAAAAGCATAATGTTCCCAGGTGGAACAAGGATATCAGAGAAAAGCACAAGGCTGCCCGACAAGCATACTTATACTAGATTGACAATCATAAACCCAAAAGTGGACCTCTATTTGACATTATGAAAGAAAGTAAAAAAGAGTTCAAATATGCGTTAAGAGCTTGTCAGAAGTTCCAACAAAAATGCAAAGCTGATGCCATGCCTGAGGCTTTACGGAACAGATCTCCCAAAAAATTCTGGCAGAACATCAGAAAAAGCAAGAAATCGTGGCTTCCATCTACAGTGGGAGTAGAAACAGGAAATAAAGCAGTCACTGTCATGTGGAGAAAACACTTTTCAGCATTGCTGAACTCATCAAAACACTGTGAAATTGGCAATTTTGTGCATCAAAATATAAGCTCACATAGTAATTTTGAAGGGATTGATGAGCTGATGTGCAACAGCTTCAAAATTAAATCTCTGCTACACAAACTACCACTGAATCGCGCAGCTGACAAAGATGGCATCTTTTCTGGACGCATTTTCTATGCTGATTCAAGTGTGTGCAACCACCTGAGCAGTCTGTTCAATGTGTGTTTAATGCATGGCAAAATTCGTCAGGAATGCATGCAAACAGTCATTGTACCTATTTGCAAAAACAAGAATGGGAACATAAGTGATGCTGATAACTATAGGCCTGGTTCCCTTGCAACTATCATCTCCAAGTTGTTTGAACACTAGGCCTACGTGTTGTCATGCATTTCCCCACTTTTGGCCACAACAGACAACCACTTTGGCTTCAAGCCAAAACATGGCGCCGACATGTGTATTTTTCTACTTAAACAGACTGTGTCTTAATCAGGGATGTGGAAGCGGCTATCCTTATAGTGACCAGATTTTAGCCAATGGTAGGGGTGTTGAACTGCTTAGGCATGGGCAAAAGGGGTGCTGAGGTAGAAAAAGGTTAAGACACTCGGCTTAGCCTAACAAATAACAAGCTAAATTGCATGGCGTACCGTATCCGTTTAAGGTTTCTTCAAAGCGCTTTGATTGTCATAGATTATTACGCCATAATAATGCTTTGAGCAAAATTCTAGAACGCAAGACTTTGGACAAACCTGTTGCATCTTCAATAAAATGCGAAAAGCTTTTTACACTGAGTTGGCAAACACATATGTTCAGTAATATCTAAGTTAAGCTCGCACAAAGTTAAAACAAATCTGGATTCAACTTTTTCAGCAATTTGTTGGTATTTACGGCAAATCAAACGAGACAACTGGTCATAAAAAATGTTAAACACCAAACATTATATTGCTGAAGTTCACTATTTAATATAATTGTTCAGCAAGTTCGTTTGCTTTCAAAATGGTTAGTGAAGGTGGAAGGGGCAGTTTGCTCGATGCATGTTATCAATCTAAAGAAATACCTTCCTAACCAGCTCTGTTCAGCCGCGGACAGACGCACTAACTTTTTTTTTGTGTGTGTCTTCAGACATTAGGGCAAATAACGTTTGCACATAATTTGCCGCTTCGCACAGACTTTCCTACAGCAGCTTCACTCCGCACTGTCATGCGATGTTAACTTGGATCAGTTGGATGGTTTGACTCAAAATGACTCAATTAAACGCTTGGCTTTGCCTAACATTGTTTGTGAAGTGAATAGCATAATGTAAGTGAATACTATATGCCTTGCTGAATAGAATAGTTAGCTTCAGTCAAAGCATCAATCAGTCTCCAAACACTAGCCCTAACGATCAACATCTGTTTGCTAAGGCAGTTAAAAGCACAACTGCTAAGTTCGCACCTACCACATACGTTCGCACAGACAACTCAGATTCAAGTTGCGAACATAACCGGGAGATTGCTGTGCTTTCAAACTGTTACCATTGTAGTTGACAGCAGCTAGTTTTGAAAAGTCAGCTTCCGATAAAATCGGTAAGTTGCATGATGACTTGGCCTTCTATGAAGATGGCCACGGATGCTAGTTATGCTTTGTCTCGTTCTCTCGCGCTATTGATATCCCACGTTCATTCAGACTTATAGTGCAACTTCACCGCTTAAATCCACATTGGGAAATGGACAAAACTTTTTCGCCAAGTTACTCTCCAAGTCAAATAACCTTGGTGGAAGCGGAAGGATTTTCGGGCTTCCGCTTCTACGAAAAAGGACCGCTTCCACCGCCCCTGCTTCCACATCCCTGGTCTTAATATGTAAACAAAGATACACCAGTGTTTTCAGCTTTCTTAGATGTATCTAAAGCATTTGACAGAACTAATCACAACCTGCTGTTTGCTAAATTATTTAAGCGCAATGTACCTATGTGCATAGTAAGACTATTGTTGAGTTGGTACAAGCAACAGACCATTCAGGTAAAATGGGGCACTAACTACTCACCCCCCTTTACTGTAACCAATGGGGTAAAGCAATGGGGAGTTCTGAGCCCATACTTATTTCCTGTTTACCTGGATGAACTCTCAATCCAGCTGGGATCAGCCAGGGTGGGATGTACTGTGGAAAATATGGTTGTGAATCATCTAATGTTTGCTGATGATATATGTGTGTTCAGCCCCAGTATTAGTGGGCTGCAATGTCTTCCGAATATTTGTGGTGATTATGCTGCTGAACACGAAATCACTTTTAATTGCAACAAAACAATTGGTGTTCTTTTTTGCCCAAAAAAATATAAACAACGTGACCCATCAAATGTTTTTCTAAATGGTGTACGTGGACAATTTTTTGACCAAGTGAAATATCTTGGTGTGTGGAAAAATGCATCATTGAAGGATGATAGTGATATTCAGAGACAAGTGAAATCACTATACTGTGCAGCAAACAAACTCAGAGGCACTTTTGATCAGTGCTCTCCTGCAGTAAAAAACACTTTATTTCGTGCCTATTGCGTGCCAGTGTATGCTTGCCTATTGTGGAGCAAATGCACGCAGACCAGTATGAAGCACTTACGTGCTGCATATAACAATGCCTATCGAATTATGCATTACATACCCAGAAATGTGAGTGTTCGCCCACACCAGGTCAGCCATTGTGACAGGACATTTGATGCCGTGCTAAGAAACAACTTGTATCGATTTTGTATACGATGCACATCTTCATCCAACTTTTTGATTCGATCGCTTCACATGTCTGATGCTTTCTACAAATCTTCATTTTTCTCAATTATTCAACACTCCTATATGGTGAAAGCCGAATGCAGTAGTTGTTCGTGAGTTGTTTTGAAGTTTGCGACTCATCAGTATTGCTTTTGTGTAGTAAAAATATGTGGACACTGTTGTAGCAGTTGTGCTAGCGTGACCGATATATGTGAGCAAAGACGGCCAAAGCAAGGAGAAGGGAAAGACCAAGCAAGCGACACTTATGAGTGACTTCCATGCACATGGAAATAAGAGTTCTCTTTGGCCGATTCGTCTGGCGCGGAGTTAACATCGATGACGTCACAATCCATCCTTCCTGAGGTTCGAGCATCAATCCCACACTGAAGCAGGACTCAACAACCACGGAGTTCCGCTTCAATGGCGCTGGATAAGGGGCACCTCTTTGAGGAGCTGGGATGGATGACGTGCGTCGCATGGAAAAAGCAACAAAAAGAATATATAAAGACAAAGGTTCAAAGTACCGAAGCCTAATGAAGCATGACACGCACGTCATAGGACCTGGCTGGACTCTTGATATCAATTGGCAAGATAGTTCAAAGAGAAGATAGTGGGCAATCCAAAGCTTTCGAGGAAGGAAAGTGATGTAGCAGTCACGCTAGCGCGACCGATGCATATGAGCAAAGACGGCCAAAGCAAGGAGAAGGGAAAGACCAAGCAAGCGACAGTTATAAGTGATTTCCATGCACATGGAAGTAAGAGCTCTCTTTGGCCGATTTGTCTGGCGTTTAACATCGATGACGTCACAATCCATCCTTCCCGAGGTTCGAGGATCAATCCCACACTGAAGCAGGACTCAACAACCGGGGAGTTCCGCTTCACTGTGCACACCAAGCAAAAAGAAAAAAAGTAAGAAGTGCTGGGAAAGTGTTTTGCTCCTCTCAAGGTTTTGGACACGGACCAATACCGGTTGTGTGATGCGCTACTGTATGGTTATCCATTTTCTGTGCTCTTGCGAATGACGATACAGCTGTCGAGAGATTAAACTGCTATGTTCCTCCTAGTGCTGGTCATGTGCAAACACCGTTTCTGTAATGTGCGCTGATGTATAGCTAGCCACTTTTTGTGCTCTTGTGTCTGTGATATGGACGAGCCCGCAAAAAAATATTATTATAAATGTACTGAATGTCGTTTTTTGGGCTTTCGTTATGAACTGTGAAAATCAGTTAATCTTATTAAAATTCCACAAATTCCCGAGTTTTATCAGCATGACAAACAGCAGATGGAACGGACTTGTTGGTGGAAAATTAGTGCGGCCCCCATTCCTTGCGGTTTGTTTTAGGCCCGCAACTAGGGAAAGGTTGCCGAACCCTGTTTTAGAGCATAGTATACAAGATTTAAATGGATGGGAACGCAGTGCTAGCGAACATCCAGTGGAACTCATGCTTTTAAGTGCGGCATTGATACAAGCGAACGTAACCTACACGTCGTGAAAGTAACTGCAACATTAAAACTAAAAGAAATTTCCACTTTCAGCCTCATAATTCATTAAGTTGCTGCTTTTTTTTCTGCAACCAGGGTTTTTGAAAGGAAAATGTTAGGTACCCGGTATGGATCGGATTTTCTCTGATTCCAGGTACCCGATGATAATTTTCGCTGATTCTATGGACCCGTATCGGGTCCCTAAAACGCCTTAAAAAAACATGCTACAACATATGAGTACTTTTTCGCTGCTTTTCAAGCATACTGGAATATGTTTAAAAATGCCCTTATTCTTTAACAGTCAAAGTTCATGATTTCTTAATTCGCTAACGTCTTGGCAAGGGTGTGTTGCATAAAAATTGACAATTTCGCATCATGGAACTGATTGCATTTTGAACTTACGCAATGCCAATCTATGCTAAATCTTTAAATTGCAACTCAGCTCGCATTCATCCACAAGCAGAACCACCACTGCGTTACAGCACAAACGAAGGTTTTTACTTTTCACAAAGAAAATTTCACACAATAACAGGATCACAAATCCTTCACTGCTGATTTCCGTATTTCTTCTTCAATCCCGTACGAACAAGGAAGAAAGGCGCGTTGAAGGCAACTCCAAAAAATAAGCTTATTTTAGCCAACAAGATCCATTTGTTTTGAAATGGATTAAAAGGTAGCATATCTTGAGCAGTCGGCTTTGCATGTCCCCTGCGAATGGCTGACTGGTAAAATCCACGCCTGAGTGCGACTGTCAACGGTCCGGACAGCATTTTCTGAACAAAACAAAAAGGTAACCGGTTGAGCACGTAAACAGCTAGGATTGGGCTAACTTTTCAAATCATAGGTCATATTAGAATTTCGACAGACAGGTCAGGCCGAGGAGCAAAAAGTGTTTTGTTCGAATTACCACTCCACTATTTATGTTAGTTTGCACACAACGGAAAATTGTTGATCATTAGATAGTTCGTTGTTTGAAAACAATAGGGCAGCGTAGAATGCCACTGTCGCGTGAACAGAAATTGGCCCGCGGGAGAAGTGGCGGTGAGAATTAGTTTCACTTGTAACTTGAACACTGAACAGTCAATCATAACCATTGGGCGGGAAGGTTAAAAAGTCGAAATGTCAGAGCCAGACCGACCAAATTACTTCTTATCATTCCGCAAACAAAATAAGGAGGAATTCCAAGCTTTCGCGCTACGCCAGTGGTTCCCAAACTTTTTCTGATCGCGTACCATTTGTGAGTCCCTTACTGTCACCACGTACCAAGGGCGTACGCAAGGGGGGGTTTGGGGTTATCCTCCCCTTTGAGCTTGATATTTTACAAACACTTTATTACCTGCGCAAAAGAGATTAATTGTTTTCAGATATTTTTTGCTGGTTATTTGCCGACTTAACGTAAACACCACGAAAATTATTTGCATGCAAATTTAAAGAACATGGCAAACGGACCAAAAAGTAATAATTAGTTTTTGGTGGGAATCTGGGTTGTCGTCTGCATCCAGAAACCATCTCACCACTTTTTGCAGACCTTTTTGTCTACTACGCGTGTTTAAGATTGTGTTCCGCGATAGTTCGCTTTATCCGAAACAACTGTCTTTACTTTGTCTGCTAAGGCTGATCAGCGTGTGCGCTGACCGCATTGACTACATTACCAATTTCTATAGCATGATAGGACTGTTGCACGCAGCTCAAAGACAGCAGTTTTTAACATAAAAGCATTCAGGCATTTGATAATGTCTCAACAGGGAAAAAGGGAAGCTAACAGTTTGTTGGACTTCTATACACAACAAAAATCGGAAGTTTTCTTGCGTGCTTTATGAGCACTTTCAATTCTTGTGTAGTTTAACAAGATTCGATCTTGCAAACCGGAGTGTACGCCAGCGAGCCCAGCCGTACACTTTCTATGCTCGACTGCTCGTATGCGACAAGACATCAGCGCAGCCTGATTTTTCCGTTGTAAATTGCTCTGACGCAGTGATTAGTGTGTTTTACTCCCCTGTCTTAACACGCAGCCTGACATTTTTGCAGTCATAAACTGCTGTGTCGTAGCGTTGAGTTTATTTTCCTCCGATATCCTAACTTGGAGCGTTGATAGTTTATATTCAGTGTAATGACACATTAAATAAGGGGAGTGCGTGTAGTAGAATATGCCTATTATGTCATTCGCCAAAACGTTGGTTGGGAAACATGAATACGACGTTAAATTGTGACGTCACAAAGAGCGCACGCCAAATACAAATGACCACCATATGCCACTGAATAAAGCCCCCCATAAAAATTTTCTGCTTACGCCACTGCCACGTACCACCTTGTTCCAGGAAAACGCAATCTGCCAAATATCGTTAGATCAAAAGCTTGGAAAACCAGAATTGACACAAATGCAACATGAACAAAATGGCTGTGAGAAATTATATGATGGCCGTTTTTAGAAATCAACAAGGAAAGTATGCCACATAAAAATTCAGGAATTTATTAACAGAAACCTACAAGTAAAAACTATGGCTGTGAATATATATTTTTGTGAAGAAAAACAGAAAGTAGGCCTATTTGCGTACCCCCTTGAAGGCCTTCGCGTATCACAAGTGGTACGCAGACCCCACAGTTTGGGAACCACTGCTCTACACAAATTGTCAGATAATTTCATCCTTTTGCTTATTGAAGTGCTCTCCTCCAATGGTAAGGTCATATGACGAAAGTTTATGCAGATCTGAATGTTCATGTTCAATACTATGTAACACATGTCAAACAAAACATAAAATATCATGTCATACTCTGAAAATAGAAAGCTACAATATTCTGTGCATTTACTTCGCAGTGATAAGCGAATGGGGTAAAAATCGAAGAACCGAAAAAACTTCAAGAGTAATAATTGACTACTAACTAAGCAAGTTCTGGCAAACATTCGTATACAAATATGGGTCCAAATCTTTGTGGTAGCATGGGGGTGCAAAATTGTCTGACTTTCAGGAACAAAAATTTTAGTAGTGCACAAATATTAGCTTTGCCAGAGTCTTCATATGCATAAAACAGTGGTTCCCAACCGGCGTGCCGCAGCACCCTGGGGTGCCATTTGCAATACCCAGGGGTGCCACGAGCTAATACGTTTTTTATTATATCATTGAAAAGATATGTTCAAAATGTCGCCAAAACTCAATCCAAATTGCTATGGGTTCGCCACTAGGTGCGGGAAATTATATTTCTGTTTTGTAGGGTGCCGCAAGCCTAAAAAGGTTGGGAACCACTGGCATAAAATGTCAACAAGTTAGGGAAAAAAATATGCAATTTATTTCGTACCTCTACTTATTTACAGACAAAATTAAGTTTGGCTATCATCTTTCACATATTTACAGACAAATTAAGGTTGGCAATCTTCTTTTTAATTGTGTATATATCTCTGCCCACCTAAGGCATGCCGTAATCTTATACCCTATTCTGCTACGTCACCCCAAATCCCGATCGCACTCTCAAAGTTTTGGTGGCGTGGCTTGAGTGCGCGACCGCATTTTTGCACACCTGTGGCAGCACCATTTACAGAACACCTGACAGGAGTGAGTATTACACCACAGACACCAGGTCAACAGCATATCTGAATGCAGTTAGACCTGAACCGTAAGTCTACGACTTCATCAAATGAGGACAAAAGCATAACACAATGCACACAAGTATTTCCAAACAACGATTTTTAACACATAAAACTGATCCAAAGCTTCACTTGGGTGACAAAAAAACTGACTTGTATGTTAATTCACAGAATCTACCAACTGTTGCATCAGCAAATGCAACCATATATTAATTAGTGTGGTGCAAGAACGCATTTTTGAAACATCACACATCCATGGCGTTTATTGGGTCATGCACAGAAAACTTGACAAGAACTAGACTGCTTTCTTGAGGTGAAGAATACTACCTTCTTTCTAAAACACTAATTGGTACAATCTATCAAATGGGGGTACATTATGTTTGGTAACTGAACAGGAAAAAAGTCCAAAACAACTCTATCAACAGATGTTCATTTCGTTTTAAAAATTAGTCCAGAAAGTTATTCTCTCAGTCAGCTAGATTATATTTGAATAAGAGCTGATGAAGCCTACCTTGTAGGCAAAATATATACTCTATATAAGCTCTTCGTGTCTGATTCTGTGCTGGGAAAGGATTTCTTTCCTTAGACAGTCAGCTAATATGTGCATTTCATAATCCATCACAATTTTGTTTTATATGGGCCACAAAAATGATCGATAAGTGCCACAATAGGAAACCCAAAGATACGAAACCTGTGCTCCACAGAAGATTTTGCATCAGGGTGATCAAAGAAAGCTTTTTGTGGCAATTTGATTCTTGGCTGTTCCAAATATTTGGCACTCAGGCAAATATGAACCTTAAAATTGCTTTTGGGGTGTGGCATGTCAAAGTAGCCATGCCACCGATCAAAAGGTTAAATCAGGAAAAACCCTTATCTCAAGAGCTGTTCCAGATACAAAACAGTGCCGGACAGACACAGGGTTCCCACACATTTTTAATAATCATTTTCCACGCTTTTTCAATAATAAATTTAATAAGCTCAATACAATTACTTCTCTTCATTTTTCGAAATTCTTAATCATGAAACTCAATTTTACACATTGCTCAACACTGCATAAATAATGAATTGCTTTTCCTTCAGTAAAATTCTTCTCAAATACTTTAGATTTCTTTTCCATTTAGAATTTCCATACTTTTTCAATATGTAATTTACATTTTGCCCAATTTCAGTACTTTTTGATGGTCTTGAAATCCAAGTTTGAAATTCAATACTTTTTTGATACTTTCAATGTTGTGTGGGAACCCTGCAGACAGGCACTGCAGCATCAGAGGCTGGTAAACGTCGACAATATAATTACCTCCTAACAAAAACAACTTTAAACCAGTCGAAATCAAAACCACTGGTGTGTATGGTTGAAGTCCACTTCCCCTTTTTTTGAGCAGCCTCACAAAGCAACTTTTTGATATGTCTGGTGACCCCATGGAGTGACAGTGGTTCAACCAGCGCCTTTCTCTGGCTGAGGTCAGAGGGAACACTGGTAGTATATTGGCCTGGGTGCAGGTTTGATCTGATTTTGGTTCTCCCCAGCATACTGACCAGTATGATACCACAGCGTCATGATATGTTCCACTACTTCACATGAAACTTCTGAGGCAATTTTGCTTCCTCAGATACAAAGATGATACTGGGCTTTAATCTTCAAAATGCACACAAAATTTTTATTTTTTTGCATCAGACTCATGGTCTATATCACAAGTGAACTTCAATAACACAAAAATGGTTAGTCATAGCGCATTACAGAACAAGTGTTATAGATAAATGCAGGCAACACATGGAGGTGACAAACACTGAAACAACACACCAGCTAGAACTGCATTCACTCATCACTAGGGCAACCAATTTTATGACCTAAAAGCTTAAAATTTTGACTTTATTGTGACCTATAAACAGGGCTGCAGAAAATGTAAATCTCCCAGGAAGCTTATCGAAATCTCCCGTGGGCCCCAAGATGAAGACGACCGTCTCTTTAGGATGTCTCAAAACGAATTTTTTTCTTGAAAACGTTGCACTCAAGAGTAACTATGGCTGCGTTCACATGGATCAACTTGGATCGATTCAGCCAATTAGCATCGATTCACATTCAATGTGTAAACTTCACAGGTTTAAATGTTGCATCACCGCAGACTACCACGCTACCGGTCCATACGCAAAAGCGGTGGAAGCAGCAAATCTTACTCGGGAAGTAGGAAATTTTGCACTTAATCATTGCTTTACCTGCTTCTAAAAAATTTTAATCCTTGCTTTACCCGCTTCCAAAATTTGTGTTTTGTGGGCACTATTCAATTCAAAAGGAATTTTTACTGCACTATGAGTTTTACATAATTTAAGTTATATATTGACTGCTTACGCGAAGCTTCGCAACTATTGCTGGCATTTGGAAAACCTTAAAACGCTATCTAACAACCAACCAAATTGTGTTAGTAGACTGATTAGAGACTTATACTTTGGATAATAAATTTTAATATTCTCTAACACAAGTATTATGGCAAGACTGTGCTTTCGCACAGCTTTGCTGACCACGTAACTTGCACAGCAGGAATGAGCAATTCATTTTCGCACGTCGCGTAATCACGGCATGCCTGCAGCTCCTGCACAGTATAAGTGATTCTTAACCTTTTTGCTGGTGGGGCTTAATCCAGACATACAGCTCTTTGTTAGAGAGCCGAACAAAAAATTAACGCAAGTCAATTGACACGTTTTGTTTGATTGCAGAACAAAGTCTGTTGCATAAAACATTGAGGTTTTATTGAAAGACTGCTGAGGGCTGCACAAAGGGTGCTTGGGAGCCGCATGCGGCTCTCAGAACAGTGATTGAGAACCACAGGTATAAACGGTGTGGAATTTACTAGTAGTGCAGCACAGTCACATCGCCACGTGGGCCATTGGTGGACTGAACACCTCCAAGCAAAGCTCCACACCCCCCGAAATCGAAACGTGAAATACTATTAATCAGTGGATTTTTGTCAATTTTTTAATGTCAAGCTCCCCACACAAAATGCAAATCCCCCCTGCAGAACAACAAAGCCCCTTTATTGAAAACTTTCTGACAACGGTTCTGGTGTAGCAATTGAAGTGATTGTGACATTGTGCTTCAAATGTTGATTGTTTTGACCAGTTCGGTGGTGGCAAATCGTTTTTGAACTGATCCGACCTGCAGAATGATATTCAGACGATGCTGCTGAAAGTTTGTTGAGTGAACGTTCTACACATGCATTTTTTATGCTCGGGTGCGCAGTTATTTGAGAGCTTGTTGTCAGTGGACGCTGGTTTGGGCGCAAATCTGAATGTGTTCAAAAGCTGCCAGCTGATGCTAGCGCCACCATCCACTCTGCTTTCTAACGCAACGAAGTTCGCTCACATACACGCGCGTAGTTCCAGGATGTGTCGGCCTCAGTGCCCTCTGACTACATGTGTCATCATAGCAGCAATATTCAAACTAACAGCTTTACGCCACCATTACGAGTCTACGACACGCGACCAGGGTTGTCAACCGGTCTTCACCAAAAAAGCCAGATTTTGTCTCAACTAAATAGCAGTCCTAAGACATATAGTCTACACATGAAACATGCATAACCAAACAATAATAGATATTAAAACTCGTCGAAAACATCGATATGATGCAATTCCTATCTTTAGAAACATTTTCTTGCCCTGTAAAAACAGTGTTGTACATGTTTCTTATTAAATATATCGAACATATTTAGGGCAACAGCAAAATCTTTGTCCCATGCATGGTCATAGACTCTCGTCAAGAGATTTGTTATGAAAATGCGTTAAAAACAGAATTTCAAAATCTGACTTCAAAAATACCAAATTTGCAACCTTGCACACGACCAGCAACTGCATGAGACCACTATTGTTAGGTAGGTGTAACTGTTGCGTCACAAGGCCAGGTATTGGGCCATCATGACTCAGCAAGGAAAACTGTATAGTCCATTTGGTGATTTGCTTTGCAATTCTTGGCAATTACTTGAGTTTACTTGAATTGCAGAGTGATAATTTCCCACGAGCATGTACAATTTCCCGGGAAGCTCCTTCCCGATTTCAACACTTTCTGCAGCCCTGCCTATAAATTTTCTGCAACTGCAAAATAACTCAGCCATAGGTGTTGAGGTTAACCCAGAAGCACATTCATGCACTTTCTGTTTTGAAATTTAAAAATATTAGGTTGTTTAACTTTAGGTATGATTTATTGATAAGTACATTAATAACTACAGTAGAGTCAAACCTGAGAACATCATAAAGTTAAATCACTATATGCAATGGATTGAGCATTTACAAAACCAAGTACTGTAAGACCATGTTTCTTGCTTTACCATGCCTATCCTACATAATGTTCAATCGTCCAGTAGTGGGAACAACAATATTATTATATCAGAAATTGCAACAAACCCATTATTTTTACAGAATTGCAACTATACTTGAAAAAGCAGATCAATATCAGTTGTTGTAGTTTCAAGAAAATATCGATAAAGAGAAAAAACTATGCTATAAGAAAAGTTTGACCCAACGATAAATTTTAACCTAATGATAAATTTTGACTTTTTTGACCTATTTAACTTGGGATTCCCTGATGGTACGAGTGTGAAATTTGGTTTTTGGATGTTTCATAAACTTTAAAAAGGGCAGAACATTTTTGACTTCAGTGACTTTTGGTTGCCCTGCCCTACTCATCACCAAATAGTAATCCAGCAATGGGAAGAAAACTGAAGGCATTTTAACATCAGCTTGCTAAAAAATCATGGGGGATGCGGGTTTTTGCGAGTGACATCATAAGTGGAGGGCTTTTAGGCCACCTTGGCCCACTTTGCTTGGCCCTGGGCGCCAACCGTTAGGTGGTAGTATTGCGCTGAAGTTTTTACTGGAAACTAGGCTACAATCTGAGTCTTTTGATTACTTTGGATGACCTGCTGGGGTTTCGGGTTCAAAAGTTGTGATGTAAGTTAGTAAAAATATATGACTAATTAGCTAATCAGATAATTAATTAATTTGTTTATTTTAGATCATTACTTTTGAACCAGAAACGTTAGAAAGTCGATCAAAGGCTTAAAAGACTCGGACTCGAGCCTTGTTTCCAATGAAAACTTCAGCGAAACACTTTGGCCTAGCGGTTGGGCACGAGGCCAGGCAACATGAGCCAAAATGACCCTAAAATTACTTCACTTATGGCGTCACTCACAAAAAATCCGCATCCCCTAACCAAAAATTTTTTTTCGAGTGCAATCTACTAGACTGGCCGATCCGTTAGAGCCCTTGAACAGCTCTCTAGCGCAATCGGCAGAGGAGCTAGGGCGTTGATAAGGCAACTGAAAACTGCTGTTTTTTAGGCCGAAATCAAAGTACGAATATATCGTAGGCCGGCTCTCAAAGTGTTAAAAAAACAATAAAACCCACTCTTTCTTTTTCCTTTGAAAAATTTACTCATGAAGTAAAAAGTAAAATAAGCAGCAAATTTGCACAGTTAACTGAATTTTTTGAAAGTCAAACATAAGAATAGCAATGAAATTTGAAGTACTTGAAAAAAAGATAAGAATAATTCACACAGTGTGAGTAAATTCTGCTTATTTCTTCAGCTCTATAAAAATCGATGTATATATTTTGACCAATTTTTCTGTCTTCTCTGTATCCTAACTATTTCTGATATTGCACTATACCAAACCATATATTGAAAAAATACACTCTATAGATGCTGAACTAGAAAGGCATGCACGTAAACTAGACGTGGACCTACAGAGGTTGTGTGGGACGAAATGGGACAGTTTGTTGCCGGTGAAATGTGTTTTCCAGTAAATGCATTAAATGTAAACGAGCTTTGCATTGCTGATCTTTTCTTTCACATCGCCACATTTCCTTACTTCCATTGCTTGTTTTTTGTAGAAAATGTACAAAAATCCATTGTGAACATATTTCACTTTTCCTTGCTTCGTTTCTACATTGTTTTCCATTACAAATTTAGCACAACAACAATCAGCAATAGCACAGCTGACGAAGGTAGTAGAGGGAATCATTTACTTCTATCTGGAATAATTCGAAACAGCTGCAACGTTCGTTTGTCACAAAACAGCAGCAAACAGCTGTGAAATGCTCGCGGCTTATGATGAGCCTGGCTACCCTTACTGCTTCAACACAGTCCCTACCAATATGTTTTGGCATTTTTCCTCTCAAGATTTTTTAAGCTCAAAGGTCAGCCTTTGAAAAGTCACAAAAGTGCAAAAATTCATACTTCCGTCATCTGGGAAGTGTGTAAGCGCCAGAGTCAGTCTAGCACTTGTCCCAGATCTTTCCAATTATGCTATATTTATTGCGATTCATGATGCATACCATGGATTTAGAAGTGCCATTACTGCATATTCGTATACCAATAGGCAACTGATTGCAAGAAAGTACGATATATTCTTAGATTAGCTGTGAAATGCAATCAAAATGATACCTACATGAAAGATCAAGCAATAGATGCTGTAGTGTCCAGACTTAACTTTTGTGTAAACTCACTAACGCCTCATGCCAGCAAAAATAAATGTCACAAGCCATATTTCTTTACACACGTGGTCACAGTCGCACTAAGTTCTTCTAAAATCCTGACGGACGGGAAACTACAGGATGACAACAAAAACACTTACGAAGCAAACATCCTTTGTAGTCTAACCTTTCAAAGTATTTCAAACACTAACATTTTATTTGCATAAAACATTTGTGACCACCATCACGGAAACGTCCTGTCGCTAAATGGTGTCACCGAACTGTCTTAGACTGGTGTAGGAGTGGTTTTTCTCTGTTTGCTGCACACATGCTTGCCAGGCATTACTGCTTTGGAGTGAACTGACCAACAACACTTTGCGTAAACAAAGACAGGGTACATTTCTTTACCCTCAATTTTGAATTGAGCATGCGTACAGAAAACAGCTAAAAGTCACTCCCACAGAATCTCCGCAGCATACATAGAGTGCATTTTTTTCAACATATGGTTTGGTATGGTCCAATATTGGAAACAGTTTGGATGCAGAAAAGCCACAAAAATTAGTTGAAATATACCGATTTTGCAGAAAAAGATAACCAATAGATATTGTTCAAATTATTCTTCTCTTGCTTTAAGTCCTTCAAATTTCATTGCTGTTCGATTTGTTTGATTAAAAAGAATATACAGTCAACTGTACAAGTGTGCTGCTCATTTTACTTTTTATTTCATAGTAGGTTTTTCTGAAGGAAAAATGAAGCATGGGTTTTCTGGTGGGTTTAAATGGTTTTTCAATGGGTTGTTTTAAAAACCCAGGTGTTTGTTTGGCTTGGGTCTAATTATATTACCCCTGCTTCCAGGGGATAATTTACCCCCACTTTGGCAATCACTGCGCTAGAATCAAGCAGATTTAAGCCGCCACACCAATTATTTTGCAGCTAAGGGTCATTCCATGTCAAGTCACCCAATGGGCTAAACCCTACCCTTTCAGAATTTAATGAAATTTGGCATACATGTTGATTTCGGCTCGCAAATTTCAAATCTAAAATTTTTCATTGATTGGATGATTGGTTTCCGAGATATGGGGGGTTAATTTTTTGAAAATTTAAAGAAAATAAGGGGGGGGCGTCCAACTTCAAAACTCCATATCTTTTGAACTAGTGGTCCAATCTGGAAAAGTAAGGTATCTTTGAACAGGGGAAAAAGCCAGGAATTCAAATCTGACATCATTTTTGTGATTTGGGTAAATGTTGGGGTGATGACCTTCTGACCTATATTTTGACCTTGAAATTGACCCTGTGGATCAAATTAGAAAATGCTGATGACCATCGGATATCATAGCCCTATTTGTTACCTACAATATATCAAAATATGGAATATGTAAACTTTTTTGTTTTTGAGTAATAACAAATTGAAATTAGCATATGTAGACAATATTGGTTAAATTCACGCAAATTAAATGCAGAGCAAATCTTCTAAATGCCATCATTTTACCATACACAACTTCAATGCCAGGGTTAAGGTTACAGTTTGTTTTTAGGTCATTGCAGAAGGCCAAATTCACATGACAAAAGTATATTTCCATGGTGAAATGACAATGTTAAAAGGTTATGTACCCAACTGAATGTATGTTACCTACACTATACAGTGTGGATGGTTAGAGTTGGCAATTTAGCAGATTCTCCACCAGCTGTAGCAGATTTTAATTTTGTCTAGGACAAAATTAAAATCTGCTAGATCTGGTGGAGAATCTGCGACATTGGCAACTCTAACCATCCACAGCCACATGGCAGTAGCAATGCTTGTGAGAACTGCTGAGTCATTGCATTGCGCAAGTTAAATCCAGAGGTGGCCATAGATCTCAAGTGCCAGAGTCGGCAGGATTCTATATTTTTTTAAAGCCGGTGTCAAACATTTTGAAAACCTGGACTCGAATAGCGATCTTAGTCATCTTAGCAATTTTAATCTCAGCAATCTTAGTGATTTTAGCGATCTTAGTCATCTTAGCAATTTTAATCTTTGCGATCTTAGTGATCTTTGCGATCTTAGTGATCTTTGCGATCTTAGTGATCTTTGCAATCTTAGTGATCTTTGCGATCTTAGTGATCTTAGTGATCTTTGCGATCTTAGTGATCTTTGCGACCTTAGTGATCTTTGCGATCTTAGTGATCTTTGCAATCTTAGTGATCTTTGCAATCTTAGTGATCTTTGCAATCTTAGTGATCTTTGCGATCTTAGTGATCTTTGCAATCTTAGTGATCTTTGCAATCTTAGTGATCTTTGCAATCTTAGTGATCTTTGCAATCTTAGTGATCTTGTGGTATTTACAGGTGTCCATTTTAAAGCAACGCTAACAAGTGTGTTTTCATGAACAAGCAGACAAGACAAACTGTGAAGCATGTATCGGCCATAGTAGCCAAGAATAAGCATCATCTCAGATTTGAAAAAAAACATGAAGCATGCATTGGCCGTCACAGCCAAAACACAAGCATTATCATTAATCAGATTATTCAATAATCATAGCAAAATATTGAAATTGCTGCAATTTAAAAAATTTTAGCTCATAAATTCAGATTTTTTAAGTTTTTTAAAAAAAGGTAAGGCACAAATTTACAATACATTATATTTTTGGTAATAAAGCAGAAAACATGATTTAAAATTTTTAGTATATCAGTTATCAGTATAGGCTATCGGTCCATGAATGGTCGATATATCAGTACTGGCCCCAAAAAAGCCAAAGTGGTCAATCTCTATTTTCAACATCATTTTCCGACTTGGTATTCAGCTAAAAATTGACCGACAATTTGCATATTTTATGCAAATGACACATGCAAATTATGACTTAATCTTGATTTATTAAAGAGGTGTTAATTTTGTCAACATGCAATGATGCAGGACTTCTCATTAAGAAATTATGGGAGGCTGGCCTGGTGCAGTAGACTAACAAATAAGTGCAAAAACTCATGCATTTTAGACTACCAATGGTAAATAAACTTATTTCTACTTCAGCAGTGTCATATCTTGCAAGAAACTGATTACAAAGCAAGGAAAGCAATTATTCCGTGGTAAAAAGTTAGTACATCAGGAAGCACCACAGACGAAGCAGGCCCACCACTAACTAGAGTAGACTCTAAGACTAGTGACAAGACTAGCGTGTCTTTCTGGCTGTTATATTTGGCCTACATTGCACAATCTTCATCAGCTGGGCTACACTATAAAAACAAAAAGCCAGAATGTTTTCATATTTCAGTCAACAACTCACCTTGTCAACTTTCAACACTTTTCAAAATCACTAATATCAAGAATCCGATCTCACGCAGTCACAATCCAACACATATACCAGACTGGAGAAGCGAAATGTCATTGAGGTCATTGGCAGTGTTGCCAGCTGCATTTCACGCTTCTCCGCACAAACGAGCGGACCGGGCGGCACCAGAGATGATTGCTATCTGGTTTGCCGGTTGGATATCCGGAATGATAGCGAGTTTGCAACCGGATACGGATATCCATAAACTACTTAGAAACGGCAACCGGATACAGATAAGGATATCCGAAACGCTTTTCTCGATATTTCGAGGAATCATACACAGGATCCTCGCCAGTGGGGGGTCCAGTGGTACCCGGCCCCCAATTTGAAATCTGTGCCCCCCATTTCACGTTTGTTCCCTGGTTGCTGTATACATCCAATACAGTATTTTAAAAATGCGCCCCCTCCGCTGCTAAATCCTGGCGACGGGCCTGTTCATAGACTTGGAATAAGTTGCACATCGCACAATCATTCCATTGAGCATTTTCGGAAGGATCATTTCAGCCTTCTGTGCCATGGCGCCAAAGTCTGTGTATGGTGTAATATCAGTACCAGGGTTGCCAGATTGGCCATTTCATAGCCAATTTTGAAAAATTTGGCCACTTTTTTAAATGCGCTGGCCATGAAAAAACACACATGGCCATTTTATAAACTTTGGCCATTTTTTCTGTTTTCGCACAAATGAAATTTTCAATAAATATTTTGTCTTTTTGCATTTTTTGGAGGGACTTCATATCATTGTTACAGCAACACCATGGTACTTCAACCTTGTATTGTTTTGAAGTGTGTAGTAATGATTTAACGCTTGCAGCCAACTGATTTTGTACATATGTTTCAGTCAGTGACAGTCGTATGGATACCATTGGTAGATGCTACACTTGTATCTGGAGACTGTTGTACTCAGTTGTGTGATTAATAATGTTCTAGTAGAAGCATTTTGCATTGTTGATCAGATTTCACTGTTAGAAGTTTGTCATCTCTTTTACAGTAACACTCTACTGCAGTCACTGCAGTGCAGTGCTTCACAGAGATGAGCACGGATCAGGACTGGATCAGATTGAGAAAATGTTTGTTGTTTTGATGTGATTATTCTAACCGCATCAAAATTTTAGTTGTAATAAGATTTTGCAGGTTTGTTGAAAGGTTGTGCATATTTTACCATCAATGGCAAAAGCTCTACTGGAACTATTTTGCTATTCGAACTGCACCAACCTTTGTCCAGACTCCACATATAGTGTTGAGGTCGTATTACTCGTCGCAAGGCAAACGTAGTCGAGGTGTTAGTCTGCACAGTCGAACACCTGAAGCGTGTGCGATCCGGTTGTATTCGCACACCTTCAGTGTGGGATTGATCCTCGAACCTCGGGAAACCTTGTAGTCGAGGTGTTAGTCTGCTGCCAATGGGTCTGCAGAGTCTGTGGAACACAGCATATATAGTGGATTTAACTTTTCGCATTACGACTTGCCGTTCCCTACTCGCTATTGCATTCCGTACGTGAGATCTGGTTTGTATCAACTTGTCATTC
>Ga0210059_1001894_pt1 | contig 32123 bp, 22 predicted proteins | sample Ectturendosymbi2_FD_188042 | JGI IMG/M metagenome (GOLD analysis project Ga0210059, IMG submission 188042) | Ecteinascidia turbinata endosymbiont from Florida, USA - Sample 2 (SPAdes) (version 2) | ecosystem: Host-associated > Tunicates > Ascidians > Unclassified | place: Key West, Florida... | reverse complement strand
CTCGAAAAGTACTTGGGTTACACGATATGTCAAGCTTGCAAGATATGTCAAACTTTCTGTTTATGAGCATGACAGGGCCCAAAGTGGCACAACGCATTCAGGTAGTGTCTATTCTGCTTCATGAGGCAATACCTGTTCTGGGACTGTTTTGCCTTCATTTGAACACATATGTGCAAATGCAGTAGCCAGTGCAGATGAGTAGGGCTAGGCTTAACCAAATTGTTTGAAATATAATGGCTTACAGATTAAGCACTTACTAGGCATAGGTCAGCACTCTAATCTATTGCTGATATATCAAGGGCTGCTTGTGCATGATTTTTGAATGTTTTTTTGGTTTTGAAGATGCTGTAGTCGAGAATCTCTTCATTGTTTTACAGGCGTCTTGTGATATGAATGTTAAATTAGTAGTCAAATATTGCAATGAATGCAATGGTAGGGTGAAAGGAAAACTGTAAGACCTTGAATGTATCATCATCATGTGCATGTTTCAATTTGTGCATTTAAGCGAAAGTAAAAGAAAACATTAAGCGTTATTTTAGAAAAGATCTAACTAGCTTTTTTATGTTACTCCATATATTAGATTTCCTGCTAACCTACTTGTAAATTTTCAGTATGTTTGAAAATAGACTTGAACTTGTTAAAAATATGATGCAATAATGAATACTACCTTAATTTTTATGTGCAAGTAGTGTGTGTTTCAGGTTTGGTTTTGACTTTTTTTAAACAATTTGTATGTTTGAGGTTTTTTATTATTTTCTGGGTTTTTTTCAGGGTAAATTCTGGGGGTTTTCTTCATAACTGAGTGGCAACACTGCTTAAAACATGTCATTATTATCAGTTTGGTCTTAAACATGCCATAGTGTTATGAAGTGTTTCGATGCAGCCTATGTGGCTTCATTTGCAGAGGGTATAATAGCCTAACCAAGGGAAAGAACAACGGTAGTTCTAGTTGTTCCTGTTTCATTGTGCTGTGCCTAAAACACAAAAAGAGTTAAATAAAGAATGTGAAGGTAGTGTCTATTTTATCGCCAATATTCTGGAGGCAATAGATGGGCTGGAGCTATCGTGCTCCCTGTCGAACATGGCATGACGCAATTTGAATAAAAAGGTCAGTTTGTCATGCAATCAGTGTGCTCCAAGTCTGGTATGCTATTGCTTTTCAGTTCGTCTCTCACCTTGGCGACTTCCCTTATTCTTTTTTTCAACTTTTTTCATAACTTACCAAACTTATCCCTTAGGTGTTAGGTTTAGGGTTCAGTTAGCATTAGCGTTACGGTCACTGTTCGGTAGGGGTTAGGGTTTGGGGTTAGCATTAGGAGTTAAGATTAGGCTTTAGGGTTTATCTTTTGTGTTTACTTTGTGTCTGCCAAGCCTGTTGCTGCTGGCATCTTGGCGGCAAAATAGACACTGCCAAAAGTGAAACGATTTGGTTCAAATAGCAACTTCAAGAGTTGAAGAAATTTGGTTCAGGTGACAAGAAAAGATGATCCTGTTTCGTGGTTGCAAGTTTGGTATTGTCTATTTTGTCTCATGAGCCAAAAGCTGTGCTGGAGTTATTTTGCCTTTAGCTGAACACGATCGACTGAACAAGGTCACACGACAATATGACACACAAAGAGACAACAGTTGAGGGTTTTCAGTTAGGGTTAGAGTTTGACCTACAGCAATTCAACGTAGACAAGAAGTCACAAACTCCTTGCCAGAGTACCCTGTAAAGGTGGATATCCGCCAGAAGTGGATCTTGGTGGCAGGTATAAAATGAAGTACCCAGAGTCACGAAAATCAATATTTTAAAGTGAGCAGTGACACCAGAACGGTAGTAAAAATAATATTTGTTGCCACTTTAAGCTTAATTTCAGCCACCATTGCTCTCACATCAAGATATTTCCATTCTTGGTAACATGCTACAGTGGGCCCCGTATTTAGGCTTGAACTCTTTGTGAAAATATCAAATGAAAACATTGCAACTTTTTACAATTATGTTTGTGTGTGGGGATAAATTGAAATCAAAAAACATTTTTTTCTATTGTATCTTTACCTTAACCTTTATTATGAAACAAGGTATTTTTCTACTCTGGTTACATCATCACAGATCTGTCAATGATATCCACGCTGACAGACATCTGTTCTTTACATTGTTCCCTTGCTTTTACTAAAACCATGACGTAACTTGTTCATATTGTGCAACGGCAAAATAGCTCTGGCAAAGCTTTTGCTTCATAAGGTAAAATAGACACTGCTTTCAAGTTTTCAGAGTAAATTTCCAATGAGCTCCAGAGCAAGAGCTGGACCTTCTTTTGGAGCAGAATGACTGCAAGTCCAACCACCTGTTTTGTTGTTGCATGCCAGAACCTTTTCTATTTGGCACTGCTGGTATTTGGCACATCTGATACTTGGTGGTGTCGGCGATGAACCCTACTGGATCCTTAGGGCTCTGATAAAGTTAGCCTACTTTATGAAATTGACATTTTGCTTTTTGTTGAATAGTGTCAGGGACTGCTTATGGTTACTTGGTTTGTTATAAAAACTACTTGTTGCCATCAATGAACATCTGCTTTTTGCATATTCGTATCAGTGTATCTGCGGGCCATCCATTTCCACAAATCACATTTAAAGGTAAGGCAGTTGTCAACTGTGATAAATACATGGCTTTAGCTTTGTAGCTTGTTATGTGCTTGGTTGTGGGTTATTAACGACTTAGGGGTTATTAACACTTCAGCTCTGGGTTGGTTTTTATCATTGCTACTGGTGTACGAATATATTTACCTCAAAATTCTGCATAAGCTGCTATTTTTGCAGCACTTTACAACTCCAATAACTTGCCAGTCGTGTCTTCAGTAAGAAACAATGAATTGTTAGAGTTATTGCTTATATATGTTGTCTATATACCTCTGTTGATTTCACATTGGAGTTTGAATTAGTAGATCTTTGCAGGTTCTCTTCTTACCAACTTCACCCTCCTAATGTATAACTGACTTGTGACTGCTTTTTTATTTGTGTCACCACCTGAATATTTTGTTGTCGTCAGTCTTTCATGTTTCATTTATTTAATAGTGCTGGTGATGAAAGCAGTTACAGCTCTTTTTGAAACATCCAGAATGGTTTCATTGAAATCGGTGGTTTTTGCATTATTGTGTCTTGTTGGTTTCCAAGGAAAATAGAGAACATTAATATTTTAAACAGCTTAGGGTAAAATAGGGGTCTCCAATCTACAGTCCACAGGCCAAATCTGACCCGCGAAGCCATTTCATATGGCCTGCATAGGCATTTGTCAATAATGAAAAATTAATATATTTAAGAAAAGTTTGTTGATTTGGTAGAATGTAACATATCCCAAAACAAATTACATTTCGTAAGATGTCTGGCCCTTGAACTGTTGTGTTGTAGCTTTATGTGGCCCTCTGAAAAAAAAGTTTGGAGACCCCTGGGGTAAAAGAAAATAAATTTTAGTCATGTCTTGCCTTTATTATGAAATAATGATTTGAAGGAGAGTATTGTTTTTGAAGATATAACAATTTTGGTAACAATAAATGTCTGGTGCAGACAGTTGTAATGCAGACAGCATTTCAACAGTGCTAGCAAAGACCCATGCCAAGCATTGTAAAAGGACAGGACACATGCTTTTTCAAAGTACTGCAAGATGGGTGCACAAAAAAGTTTTTGTTATAAATATTTGTGGTGTTTTTGGTACATGCTGAGTAGTAAGAAATTGAAAGTAATGCTGGTTAACTATCTTTGGATCTCATTGTAAACCTTTACACTGACTGTGGTTAAGAGGCCAGTTCATGTAATTGGTCATAGGCACAATCCTTTATATGATCATAGCCAATGAAAGAATACTTATAAAAATGCTAAAAAGCTAATCTCAAACCACTAAATTACCATATATATTTAATGAAAGTGTTCACATCTTTGGTATTGTGCTACACCTTATGCTTGCATTTTAAGATGATGCTGTTTGAGTCCAGGGTAGTTATCAAGTCTGGATGAGATTATCCAAAAAGCTACAATAACTATGCTAAAGTACTTAAGTCATTCTTATTCATGCCAAACTTTTCTAAGAAAAAGTTAGTTTTAACTGTTCAGAACATGTCTGTCACTTTAATAACACAGGTCAACAAAAAAACACTTCTTGTTTTAAACGAGGATACGACATAAATTTTTTAGATAACATTTGGGTGCTAATTCCCAATTTGGCATTCATTTTCTTATGGCACATCAAATTTTGGTGGTACAATGGAAGGCTTTTTTCAGTATATAAACAGTTGTATGCTACTATATTAGCTTTTGTTTCCAAGTGAAAAATAACCTGATAATTCAGTGTATTTAAAGTTTGTTAATTTATTACAAATGATCAACAAAACAAGTTGAACAAACAAACAGAGGACTCCTGGCCTTGATAGTGGAACTCATAAAACTTCTGTAAGTGTTTTGAACAAGACTTTCTTTTAAAAAGTGTGGCTGGATGACCACTAGACAACATCCAGCAGGCTATGTCATCATTGATTCTTTTCAGAACCACTGGTATCTTGCTTCTGTAGCTTGAATATTATTCACCCTTGTAGTCTCTCATGTCATCAAGGTTTTCCAAAAAACATTGGTGTGAATGAAGAAAATGCGTCTTCAGAGACATAACCCATGCAAGCCCATCTCCATGTAAGCTAAAGCCATTCTGCAACTCCTTAAACACAAAGGGGCTTAATATTTCCTATAAAGATTGAGCATATCCACCTGAATGCCTTCCGAGCTTGCAATTCTAGTGCATTCTCAACTGGAGATTCTTAACTCGAAATTCCGTTCTGTCAAAACAAGTCTATAGGCCTAAAAAATTCCTTCTTTCAATTTAGCTTTCATGAAATCAGGAAACTTGTCACACAAATAGTTAAATTAAAGCTGCTGGAATTGCATTCGGCCATTGGTTTCATAAAATTTTTAATCAAGCCCAATTTTATATGCAGAGGTGACATCAGGACTTATCATAATTTGCTAGTGGAGTATGCTGAACTCTTGAACACTGTTCACTCCAGGAACATACAAGTTTCTTGTGGACGAATGTTGCTTCTCATAGTGATCTGCAGTAGCACCTAGATTGATTGTCCCATAAACATAAAAAACAGCACTACTTGGTAACTCCTACGTGCATTCCCATCAGTATGCTTATGGCCTTGAGAGCTCCACACAGGCTACACTGGTAGTCAGTGTAGCCAACAAAAAGCATTAAAAACAATCTGATTGTTATCATATGATTCATTCAAATGAACGGAATATGCATTGGGGATTTAATGTTTTATATTGCCTGGTGCACAGAGATAACGATATGTCACTCAATAAAACAGATTCTTGCATTCAAATCACTCAGTTAAGGTTGGTAGACTTGCTTTTCTTTCACAGATGGTGTGTCTGCTACATGAATTATTATTGTGTTATGTCACATTGCAAAACAATGCAACCTTCTGTTGTTCATAGGCCTGTGGTAGGCTAGCTAGCTGGAAACAAAACACAGATATCTCAAAAACTAGATGTGCTGCAAAAAATTAATGAGATTTTTTAAATCAGGGTCAAAAATACTTCTAGGGGCACTTATTGCAATCACCGTTTAAATTTTACTGTTGACCAATGTAATTAGTTAGCTTGCTAAATCAAGGTGTAATTTCATGTTGTGTGTTTGAATGGCAGGCCCAGGAATACCATTTTTGTGCTAGACTGTGATTTTTTAAAGTGTTGATTGTCAATGTGAGCTGTTCTTGATGTTGGTGTACTATGTAGAAACTACTAATCATCCCAAGAGTGGTTTATTATTGATTTATTTGCACAGTTTTTATGCACAGCAAACGATTTTTCCTCTGGGAGCACTGACAATTTGTACATGAGAAAAGAGTAAGCAAATAATTTACAAAAGAATTAGTTTAATCAAACTGCTTGCAAATTAATGTAAAGTAGCAAACCAAAAAAATAAACGAGCAATAAAGGTTTTTCAAAACCTTGCCGGGGACTGCGTGCTATGCCGTAACCTTCGTATACATCGCTCATCTGTGGCCAGTATACCACAAGTTAAAAACTCCCCAGATATCCATCAAGTAAAAGTAACAGTCCACCTGCAGACACACCACAACGCTTGGAAAACTTTAAATTTGACGCTAAGGAAGATGAAGCAGCTTTAAAACACTTTGGGAAAATACCGCGACATGAGTGACATTCCGGATTTAGCGCGTTATTTTTCAGTTGTGTTTGTTTATGGACCTGACCCAGCTATTCTGAACATTTGCGAAGAAAAGTCACTTGAAAAACATGGAGCTAAGATTCATTTTCAAAAATTGCTACCACCGAAAACCCGATAGTGCCTGTGTCATGCGGCCTCTGTCGCTCGTGCTTATGTTTTCAGTCTACGTGCGTGGGTTTTGCCTGAGGTGGATGCTTCCCAATGACTTAGGTGTACTAGTCTCTTACTTTTTAGTCTGATAGTGTTTTTAATGTGATGTCTTCGGTTTGGCCACAGCTTTATAGCTCGGTGAGGGGTATAGCGACAGGGTCATTTAATTTTTGCAGGAGCATGCTTTTCCGCTACTGCTATGTTCTGAAGATCCCTTATGTATTTTTTCATGAACAAACAGGTCTTGCCGTCAGTACAGTGCGCTTCCGAGCTTTCAAAAACAATACCAAATATTTGGGATATAACAAATGATACAACAAAAACAAAAAACCCAGAGAATGATTTACTCCTTCATGGTAGCTATGTGTTTGTTGGCAAAGTTGATTTGTTGTTTAGCGAATCATTTGCGTTGTGGTACTTAATACTGCACACAATGCAATTCTTTTGTAATTTGTTGAGGTCGTGGTTCAAAAGCAAAATCAATCGTGGCACGCTTTTCTATAAAAGTTCTTGATGCAATTTTATTTGTGTGATTGAGTAGTTTCGGACTTGGTTTTGTTCGTATTTTCTCACTCATCATTTTTTTGTGACCGAAGTTGATTTTTTTAAAACCTTACTTGCCCTAATAACAACCGATCGTCTTCACGCTTGGACTTGGTATAGTAAGCATTATTGCCTTTTTGTTTCAGCCCCATGTTTATTGGCTGATGGTGGATCAATCTCAAGCAATTTGAAAATTGTTGAAGATGAAACCGAAGACGATCCTTCATTTGTTTCACCACTGAGTATGTTTATGTTATGTAGTAGTGGTTTGAGTGCAAGATTCAAAGTGTAGCACATGTCTAACAACACTTAGCTAGTAAGCCAGGATTCTGCGGCAGCTTGTAAAAACTAGGGTACCGTAAAACCTCTGTTTGAACGCCACTATAAAGGAAGGGTTGACAAATAGAGCGCCACCCTCTAATTGAACGCCACTTTGAGGAATTCTTCTCGTTTGGAAATAGTTACGGCTGAAATCTCCTTTCTACCGTGAAAATGTTTTTTCTTTTCATTAGTAAATTTTTTCTCAAAATTCTGACCAGCTAGTCGAAAAATAGAGCGCCACCCTCTAATTGAACATCACCTCTAACAGAACACCACTATGGGGGAAGGGTTGAAAAATAGAGCGCCATGGCGGTGAAATGGAGGTTTTACGGTATTTGTTGAATTGTACTAAATGCTGTCAAACACGACTTCGTTCGACAAGTTGCTACTTGCTGGTTAAAGGCAACATTTTGATATTGCTTCAGAACCGCACAAATCGAAACGGCATGCTGCAGACGAAATTGTGTTTGATGAAACTCGAGGAATTGAGTTTGAAGAGTTATTGTCAAGACTTCGTGGTCAACGTTATGCTAAGGAACTATTGATCGAAACATACGGTATCAGCACTAGCTATTGAGTTATCAGTACTGTTGACTTCAAGCACAATATTTGTGTCAATTGCTGTTGTGACTTACGTAGTTCTTGCGTGTTCACACGCACGTTATCGTATTGGTCTATTTAGTTTGTTTTGTTGTAGAATGCTGCAGTTCCCTGTTAACTAATGCAAGGTTGTATGCATGTGTCCCTGTCTGGAGCTCTGTGTTTCAAAAAATTTGTGTTATTGTTGCCCTAATGCTTGATTCAGTAACTTCGATCGATTTTTTCATTGGCATGTATTTTCGGCGGTACATCGGAAAATCTATGTTTGTGGCGGACTGCTTTGAGTGTGAAGAGTTGTTTTTCTGAAGTTATTGTTTTGCAAAAGATTTGTTTGTAAGATATTGACTCGGGTGCTGGGTTTATTTTTTCGGTCATAAACCAAATTTTGTTTGAAATTACCGAGCCAATTTTTTTTTAATTACCGAAAAAAATTAAGTTAATTCGGTCACAATGTCTGAAAAGGTAGGCTAGTGAATACTGTTACGGCGCGTTGTAATTCTGTTATAGGACTGATGACCGAAATGTCTCAGCGAAAAAAACAGAGTCGGTTAGTTTAGTTAAGCAGAGTCCTCACTGTTGTCCCAGTAAGTTAGGTTTAACAGCTAAAAACTGTTGACGCTGTTCTGGAAGTTGCCCCGAGAGCTTGGATCGACATGAGATCACTTTGTTATAGAAGTATCAGTTTTTTTTAGAAGGCAACGTTTATTGGTTCAAGCGACTCGAAGTTTCAGTAATTAGAGTTAGAATCACGTTAATATATTTTTAGACCCTCTGTTGTAAAAAACTTCCCCATTGGGAAAATATGTCAAATTGTTTAACCGTGCGCTTGCAAACATGCAGACAACGCTTAGCAGAATTAATAACTTGCGTTTTTCGTTCCAAGCTGGCAATCACTCATACAGCCTCTTTTAGAACAGTGTTTGTCTGTGGGCCATTTTGTCGTTGCTACGTTGCTGTATTTATGCAATATTTTTTGCACCTTAGTCACTGAGCACTGTAGTTGCAGAACTAAATGACCTAACGGTTTTTACTTGCTAATAGGTGCTGTCGACTGTCGAGTTGTACTTCGTTTTGCGTGGGCGTGGAAACATTAAACTTTAAAACAAGTAAATACTCAGCGGAAGGTATTTAATCTATATATGTACGAAAACCTTCAGCTCCTCAGAGCTAACCTAGCGCTTTTCATATGTTATCACTTATGCGTAACTACTAGGCAGTGATCAATTTGCTGCTCATATACAATATGTATACGCAGTGTCTACACTAATACAATATTTGTACTGAGAGCTGCTTGATCCGACGGTTATATGTAGTATTGGTTTTGTCGCTGTCAGTTTAGTATGCATTTGTGCAATAGCCTATTCGAGGAATGCATTTCGTTGGCAATAAGAATTGTGATCTTGGCACATTAAAGCATCTGGTGATTTCGATTTTTAACTGCAACGTAATTGATGGTAGTGCGTAAAAATGTTTGTGCTAGGAGTAAGTCGGATGATATAGTGAAAGCGCTACTTCAGCAATGAGTGATAGTGCTGCGCAAATCGATTGCGTTTGGTGAAAAGTAGAAATAGTGGAATCAAAACGTGCAGGTAGCGAAGCACTGACGTGAAAACTCTTTGTATTTTTGCATGAGCGGTGGATATTTCGGCAGGATTTGGCAAAAATATTAAATAAACGCAGACCTCTAGTGTACACACCGTGGCAGCCCAGCAATTAGTATGTTGTTAATATTAAAGATCCCCATTCTCTCGTTTTATTTGCGAGCAGCAGAGTTTTGTGGTTCGTTTTAGTGATTTGTTCAATTTCCCACCATGAGTGCATGTTTGATTGCGTACAGAACTGAATGCTTCGGCAAGTTTGAGGAACATGGAGGCAAACTTGCAAAGCAAGCTCAATGATTCGACACCAACTGTAAGCAAAGCCAGTATCGAGTCAGATGAAAACGCGGCCCAGACTGTCAGTCAACTCGAGCGAACAACGCCAACCACGACTTCTGATCGATTTGCGGTTCTTGAAACGAAGATCAAGTCTAGCGCGGATCCTCCCCCTCACAAGCACACTAAGGAAAAGTGCAAACAAGTTAAAGACACCGACCCTGGAAAAATCTCTTCCGAGTTCGTGGCTCATCACAGCAAAGCAACCGTTGAAGATATTGAAGTAGGTTTTTCTAAGCAGTGTTGTGAGTTTGTTGCAGTGTTCGCTCTTACATCTTGTATAAAATGAACATGCATGTACAATTCACTGGAGTGTTTGCTGTTTTTCGCTGCTGTGACGAAGGACGATCGTTTGTGATACAATACGTGAGAGTGCGGCTGTGATTTGTGTAAATTACTTTGTTGTAACAGTTGAACCAATTTATTTACTGACGTCGTACATAGTCGCGTATTTGCAAACAACACAGCCGTACTAGGTGTGTTGCAGGAACAGCTAATTGGCGAAAGACCTGAGTTCGCCATTAGTACGCTGTAATAGAGGTGAACTCAAAATGATTCGAGCGTTTCGTATAAATCGATAAATGTGCAATGCATTTGAAAGTTAAAAATACGCTTAATGTACAATGCATTGCTTTGACTAAATATCACAGTCACAAAACCAGTTATATGTATGTGATAACCTACTAGGGGTAACGATTTTAACCACTTCACTCAACAAAAACGAAAAAAGTAGCAACAGAGATGCAAATATTTGGCGAATCCCCGTAACGCTTCTTGGGCAAGAGCGTTCACCTCAGCTGCCTCGGCAAGAAGCAAAATTCAGGCTTGGACCTGCCGCCAATTGCCGTCATCAAGATTGAAAAACCAAAAAAAAAACTGGTCCTTTGCATCAACGCCGAGCACGAGGCTAAACAGACCGCAAGATCCCTTTTTTCAGTTTCACATGACCGGGAATCGAACGCAGTCTTTCAGCTTCGGGGGCGCGTGCTCAACTAACTGCACCACTTAGCCGGTTTCCGTTACTGAAAATGTTGTGACACAAAACAACCTTGCAGATTTTAGGTTTTAACGTATGGTGTAACTGTATCAGGCCGACATATGGGAAGTGTTTCGTGATGACATTAAGCCTTTTTTCAGCTGTGCAAGATCTATGCCTCGTCACAACAAGAACAAGCTGGTCCTTCCTCTCGGCCAAGCTCAGCCGCAAGTCGTTCGACCCCTTTTCCTGTTAACGATGGACGAAGCGTCGCGTCCCCCCATCACCATTCCACCGCTTTGCCATTCTTTTGTGGAAATCCCGCTGTCGAGATAACGAACGGAATAATCCATTTGTATAAATCAAAGTTAGTAAGCATTCAGTCAAATACTCAAAACGTTTCACGTCTGCAGCGACCAGGAAGATAACGAGTTTTAAAACTATCGAGGCCCCGTCATACATGCGCTGCAAGCGTCACATCTCACACAAAGCAACGAAAGGTTTTAGTGTCACGCATGATCTGGGCTTATTTTTTGGTCATAGACCGAATTTTCTTGAAATGGCCGAATAAAAATATCAAGTCAATTCGGTCGCAGGTCGCAATGTCCGAAAGAAAGACTAGTGGATACTGTTGCCGCAGTTTCAATACTAATTTACTGTTGTGTGACAAATGACCAAAATGTATCAGTGAAAAAATTAACAGCGCATGATCCAGTTGTTTGTTGTAATTCCCCCCCCCCAACTCTCATGCTCTCAGTCAACATCTTACGCTTTCGGTCGCAGCGTCACTAGAAAAAAAGGGTTTTGCCGCGGCGGTTGCAAAATTTAGCTACGCGCGTGATAGCAGTGGCTCTGGTGTTATCAGGCAAAGTGGTTTGTGCTGTGGCTGTACAGTGCCACAAATTGTGTGATAGGCCAAATAAAGTCTTAATTTCCGAATCAGTTTAGGTTTTGGTTAGGGAAGGCCATCATATTTTGACAATGTTGCGACAGGTTCCTTGAGCGAATTTATGTATCGAAGTCTCAAAGCAGGCTAGATAAGTTTTGGTATGCCCTTTGCTTTTGACAACAACATCTTCGCCAATGGATACCACCAGTTTTCCGTTATTTGTGACATAATTTTTGTATTTAATTGTCATATTTTTAAAGTGAAAAACATGTTTTTTTTAGTACGAAATATGGTGTAACGGAAGACTCGAACCCGCCGGAGACGAACACGCTCTGCATGCTGGCTGTCCCAGCCTCTGTCGACACACATGGCATCGTGGAGTTCACTGCGCCTTTCATTGACGTCATCCTGCGCATGCGCATCATAAGAGACCGGACGCCGAACCAGTACATGATCCTGTTAACCTTCGTGTCGCAACGGGACGCGCGCAATTTTTATTTCAATCTCAACAACCAGCCTTTCAGGTTCGAAGTGTGGATTTCACGTCGTCTCAATTCAGTGTTTGTTCATGTCTGTTGCTGCTGAATTGAAAGACTTGTGTTTTGCAACCGTTCCAAACCCATTTTGTTTGGAATTCCGACGACTGCTCCGGTAACAGTTGTCCTCAGACGGTTGTGCGCAGGACAAACCTGGCACAGTACGTGAGAATTGTGCGACCTTCAACAATCTCCCCCCAAAAACATTTTTTCAGCAACAAGTCTTGTTTTTCAAGTAAAACCACCTCGTGTTAATGTCGCCCGTGGCAGAGTGCGTGTGTTGCAAAAAAGTCATTACCTGACAGTTTATTCTACGTGGTCATGTGCCGGTCATTTAATATGGGAATTTGCTATTCACTGATGTTTCACGAGAATAAATGCTGTTGTATCTATCTGGCCGCACCAGGCAATCTTCTTCAATACACCCCTCAATCCTTCTGGTGAAATAACCTGAGGGCAGCTCTGAAAGTTTTGTAATGATGCGTGGGTGTTTCATGCTATGAATGGTTCTGGATGCATGCGCTCTTCCGAAACAATCCATAGCATGAAGCAAATACCCACTAGTTCCTTTATAGTTCTTCGACTGGCGCGAAGCAAATGAATTGTGCCAGTTTGAAATTCTGTTGTTCAGCTCCTTGTTGCCAGATGAAATATGCCATCTCGCTTTCGTTGCTTCCGTGGAGGCGCTTGCCCCCTACAACGAGGACTCCTCTTCCGGCGTGGGGGGGTTCTGCCCCATTCCGAACTCCACCGAGCTGCCAGACTGCATGGTTTGCCTGGAGCGGATGGACGAGTCTGTTCGTGGGATCCTCACCATCCTCTGCAACCATTCATTTCACGCCGCCTGCTTGCAACAGTGGGAGGACTTGTGGTGAGCAAATTATAGACTTTCGGGAGAGCCTGTGATGCGTTGGTAGCAAAACCTTGAGTTAGTTTGGTCCGTCGAATCGGGCGCACTTAGAAAAGTTAAGCTGTCTTTTACTTGTTTTGGTTGATCCGTTCATTTATTGCACAAGTGCATTACTCGCGTAGCAAGTGTGACGTTCTATATTGTGCGTATTTTGTGGATTCATTAGAGTGCCACACCAAAATCTCGTTCCAACGAACGTGCTCATGCTGGAGTTAATCGCTGCAAGGACTTCCTCGAAGTAAAACATTCCCACTGGACCTTTCGCAACGAAAATGCAAGTTTTGAATCTTTTCCCGCGTTTGCACTCGCGCAGCTGCCCAGTTTGTCGCTACGTCCAAACACCGGAGCCTCACACCAACAACAAATGCATGGTTTGCGGCGCCGTCGAAGACCTGTGGATATGCTTGATTTGCGGTCACGTGGGCTGCGGCCGGTACACATCCGAGCATGCGCAGAGACATTACTTGGAAACGCATCACAACTACGCCATGGCGCTCAGTGACAATCGTGTGTGGGATTACGCCGGAGGTGAGGACGCTCTTCTGTTTATGGGATAAAAAAGAAAATCGAACGTTATAATAAATCCCTCTCGTCAAGAAGCTAGTCTTGTATATTGGACAATTGCTGACGCTCGAGCGCAAATCATATAGGCACAAGAAACTTGTTACCCGGCTAACTATCGCGTTGGCTGTCTACTAGAGTCCTGCGCGGGGCGGGTTAACCCGCGCGGGTTGGAGGTACCCCCACTTACGGGGCGGGTGCGGGAAACCGTAGAGCTATGCGTGCGGGGCGGGCGCGGGTGGAGAATTCAACGTGCGGTTAACCCAATGCTGACCCAAAGCATGTGAAAACCGTCAGCTTAATCAGCTCAAAAGATCGCAAACCACGTGGATTTGCCAGCATTGCGCTTAGCACAGTAGGCCTACAGCAATTGTTAGACTACAGTGTAATAAGTTAACAACCCATGGTTGTGAAACATTAGCTCAGACTCTTGACATGTGCTAGGCAAGTTACCATTTCCATTTTTCAGTGCTACTCAACTGCGGCATTTGGTGAGGAACAACCAGCCCAGCAGCACGTAAAAATGGGTGAGACAGCGCTTAAGGTTCAGATGGTCACAACCCGACTCAAATCTGTTGGCTGCGAGAGATCAGATGTGCGGAAAAGTTTTGGTTGCCAATCAAAAGGATGAGCTGCTTGATTTTGCTGCTTGTTCGACTTGTCTTCGGGCGTTAGCTTTTTTTAGGGCGGCAAACTGGTACGTCAGTGCTGAGACGTCACAAATGAAAAATGTTAGCAGATCGGTCATCCGTCATGGTATTCATTCCTGACGCTAAAAAGAATCAGATGTCTCCAGAAAATAAACAGCAGATAGCTTCGAAATATGTAGATCTAGTATGCAGAGACATTCGGCCGTTTGATAAATTTGGAGATCAAGGCTTCCAGGGCTTTTTCCAAGACACCAGGGATAAAACACGTTGCGTGGGTTTTTAGTGAATTTTAGACAGGTGCGAGTTTGGGACGGAAAGAGTGCGGTGTAGGTGCGGGACGGGAGCGGGCAAGGTTTCCCAAATTCGTGCGGGGCGGGAGCGGACAAAAAATTTCAACCCGCGCAGGACTCTACTATCTACAGCCAAATATTTCAGAACTGCAATAGAACACTGTCCTGTACGAATTAGTAATTGCAAATCGCAATGTCAGTGCTGGAAGTGTGTTTGTAATTTCAGCGAAAATTGACAGTTTTAAAATACGATTTCCTTCGTTGCAGATTATTTCGTTCATCGCCTTTTCCAAAACAAGGAAGATGGAAAGTTGGTAGAGAAGAAAAGCGATTTGTCGAGCGACGGTTGCGAGCAGGCGAAAATGGAAGCCATACAACTCGAGGTGGATGTTTCTTCAGCGCTTTGATAGAACCCCGCCATCGTCAACTGTGCTATTTTCTCCATCCGTACCGATGTCAAGTGAAATTTCTGACCAATTCTTGTATGTCAGTTATTTCGCTTCTCTGAGTAAAGGAAGAAACTTTTGGCGATGAAGTTTTTAATGTCTGTTGCGAAAATGAAAACTTTTGGTTAGATGTCAGATAGTCTACAATAAGTGACAGTTTTGGTAATAACCAACCGCTGAAAAATGTTTGACTTACTCTTAGAAGTCAATTATTTTCTTTTTGTAACCCTTAATCTACCTTTGAACCCTAACCACCAATAACCAGTACTCAGCATATTTGATATCTCTGTGATCACCCACCGCTTGCGAAATGCATGATCTGGAATATCGCTCTGCGCATGCGCAGACGCTTCGAAGTCGGAAATTTCTCCTTCACCGGGGTTGGAGCTCTTCTATCCGTTCTGTTAAATAACGACAAATCGCATTTTTTGTTCAACCAGTGCATGCATCTGCTCACGAGTCAGCTCGAGTCGCAACGCCGTTACTGGGAGGAGCAGGTGTCGCGCGTGGAAGCGAAGTCGGAGAAAGAAGGTGCAGAGCTCAAGTCTCAGCTCAAGGTCACGTTGGAAAAGTGCGAGGATCTGGATAAGAAGGTAACTTCATGTTGCCCAGACTGGGAAAGGCGTCTGTGATGATGGGTTGATTTTGGAGAGAGCTTTTCATGTCAGTAAAACCGTTATTTCTCTAATCATAAGCTTTTGGTGTGAAATAAACTGCACAATGCCACTAACCCCCTTGTTAAATGTCCCATGTAACATGAAAATAAAAAAAAACTAGTCTTGAATTTTACCAATTGCGAATTACACTGACTGCGCACAGTTTTCCTTTATTTAATTATTTCTTTATATACTTTTGTACCTGCGACGAATAGAAAATAGCCAGACTGAGACTCCTTCAGACAATGGACAATCAAGAGTGTGCATACTGTTCAGCCAATGCTTAGAGTTTGCGGTACAGCTCCAAGCATTGTCTATGGGAGTTGCTGTAGGCTGCCCATGTTTAAAACCTGAGTGACTGTTGCCGGTTAGTGCAAATGCTCGCGCGTATCACACCTTTTGTTAACCCGCATCACAAAAAGCAATACTTCAACTTAAGACTAAGTCCGTATTTTGTGAAACAAAAAATGACCAGTCAGCAGATGGTATTTCATGCAAACCGTGTTCAGCAAATGGCGATGCCGTAAATCACGGAATAAATCGCTGTCTCAAAATGTTTCGTGTAACTGGGTTCATCAACCGCTTTGATATCTCTTACCGGATTTATTATTTTGTGCAAAAACGTGACTTGTAAATTTTACTCACTCTTGTCATAGTTGCCACTCATGTCCTTAAACCTGAGTTACGTATTTAGTAACGAAAACTGCTAGCAATCGTAAAACCTGTGATCATTTTGTTTCTGTGCATTTGTTTGTTTATTGGCAGTTCTTAAGTTGATATTCGTTTTAGTGCAGGTCTCCAAACCTTGAAAATATCTATGCGCAGATTTTCTAATTCATGGTTACTCGCTAATGTGTTGAGGCTGAGAAACGAGCCGTTTTCGTAAAAAGGCCACTAAACTCTTCTAACCGGTGGTTGAAAACTGCTTCCCTTCACTCTTTGTTTTATTGTATTTTGCAGGTTCGCTCTTTGGAGGGCGAAAAGCAAAGTTTGACTCACCGCAACAAGCAACTGGCGACGAAGCTCGCCGACACGTTGCGCGACCTAGCGAGCGAAAAAGAACTGAACAAAGGCCTGACGCAAAACCAGGTAAAAGTGCGACGTCAGTGACAACCGATTTGTTCAGATATTATGCGCAACTGTCTGCTTCACGAGAAGAAAGTTACATGAGTCGGGGTGTGTTGAAGCAGTGGCATTTGGACATAAAAAAAGGGACTAAACTAAGTGCAAAAAATACAAACGTAAAGATAACCTCGTTTTGTGTGTCCTGGTTATTTTCTCTGACGAGCTTGTGGTAAACAGGATCTGATTCTTTTCGACAAAGAAAGACTATCACATCGGTCAGTTTTGTCGTGTGATTTTGAATATCTTTCAGCCAACCCCAAACCACTTCTATTTTGGTGCCTGCATAGGGTGAAGCGAATGCAGAGTTTCTGCAACTACGAGTCAATCCGACGTGTTCAGCCTAACTTGACCTGATTGGTATAGTTGGAACGATGTGCTACTCTTAAGCTTATTACGTGTTCTGTTACACGCACTCACGTCTGGCCATAATTTTTGTCGCAAAATGGAGCTGTTCTTCGTGTTTTAAAAAATTCAATGCAGAGCTTTTTTTAGTTTAACCACTTTCGTATCAACTTAATACTAAATCTCTACAAAAATCTATAATCACATTGGAGTATTGGGAAACCACCGTAAATCGTGTTTTATTAACATTTGAATCCATTACACATTGCTCTTAACCAAAACCAGCGTCAGAAACCAGAAAAAGATTCCAAATTGCATTGCAAACGTTCATTGCGATGTTGACTTGAATGCTGTTCGCGGCAAAGAAATAGTGCAATGTGGTCATTCAAAGGAAGCGCCCATCACACAAGTGCTTTGCCGAAGTGGACGACGAATGAGAAACAAGCGGAAAATTTTCAAAACTTAGATCGATTTCCGACACCAGCAGGCGCAGTGGAGCAGCCTCCCTTCGTGCAACGCGAAGCCAGTCATGAAGTACTCACGTTATGAGTGGGCTGATGCGCTATTTTCGAAAACTGGTATGGGTTTTAAAGAAAGGCAGATCTCATAGCCATGGGTACTTAAACAGCAAATAACGAGGTCCAAAACGGTGTCATATTCTCAAGTTTTTTTCTGTTACCCAGTTCCACAACTTTGATTCGATGCCAGCAGTCACACGCGCACACATCTTTATTTACTTAGGCTTGGTTTTGGACGAGAGCTCGGCTGTATATCTGATTGCCGGTAGCTTTGCGTGGGCGTGTTGCAACCTCTCTGCTGGCGTTGCGTTGAATGTGAAGTTCACTACGAACGAGATGTGCGCGAAGAACAACACCCACATATACGTGGCGCGATCAAGCAGTAATAGAGTGATCGCGGTGTGTGATCTATTGTTGCTTGCTGCCACATTGTGAAGATTTGCGCACTTGCCGCTCGGGCTTTCCGATCGCAACTGTTACTGCGCGCTTTGCATGACTTCCACAGGCTGACTACAAAGAGAGTAGTCGATATTTTGTTTGAAAGTTATTCAACGCTATGACTAGGAAATGAAGCAGCAGAGGCAACCTGTCTGTGCCAATAAGTGAATAACGCAATTCGAAAATGTAATAATTGATACACCTCATGTAGGGGCGATTCCAGGTCAACAGCGTCACTCGGGCTCATCACGCGATTTATACTGACACTGAGGGCAACCGTTCGAGGCTTGCGTCACGGAAATTTCCATTTTTCTCTCATACTGGATGGCAGTGTCGTTGCTGTGCGACGTGCGTTACGTAACAACGAATGAGTTCTCATGAGAACTCGTCTATTGTTGCGTTACGCACGTCACAGAGCAATGATCAACGCCAGTTGGTACTCTGCCTACCAGGTTCATTCATATCATCCCGAGTTGCTGGATAATTCATCGTTCGTTTGGAATTATTCTTGAATGGGAACTGTCGACTGGAATGGAATGGAATTCAAATCTAATGTTCTATGCAAATCGATTGCTTCAAAAAGCATTCAACCTGATATGAAGTATATTTGAAAATATGCTTACGGCAAATGGCAGCTCGGGCTCTGATGAATGATCCTGAGCAAAGCGCGAGCGAACGAAGTCGAGAGAATGCATACTACGAACGATATTTTTTGATACAGGTCACCTGCAACATGAACACGAAATGCCAGACATGGAAATAATAAATAAAATACAGCATATGAACGGTGACAAGGCCAAATGAAAAGAGCCCGAGTAAACAACCTTGATCAGTGAAGTGTTTGGTGGCACAAATAAACAAAGCAAATAAACTCACGTTCAACATAAATCGTAATCGAAGACTCGATCGAACTGAGCCCGAGTGCCGGAGATGCCACTGACCTCATGTAGAATCTAACAAACAATAATCGCATTTCGACTGATTGTTATATTTGCGCCAACTGCGGTTTATTTCTTTGTGGAGTGAGTTGGGAGAGCACAGTGGCGTATTGCTCTTGTTTCCATGCAACGGACGAAACGGGCCCATGTCAGCGTGATGCCATCGTTTTCGAATTTATTCCGTTTACCTTAAAGAAGAAAAAAAATGTACTTACAAAAGCATTTGCCGATCACCAGGGTTGTCCATGGGACATATTTATCTGTCCCATCCCATTGCAATTTATGCCTGTCCCATCCCATGGGATTCCCGTGACATTATTATGATATTAATATGGAATACAACTCAATTAAAATTATTACATTTATGTAAGTTTAGGTTTAGTATCTACTAAATAGGACTACATGTACAAAAAGACATGCAAGACGATAAAATTTATTGACTTTAAACTTCAGAATTATAGTCTAAGTATGACAATTCAGTAACATTCTGACAATCCCCTTCTATTTCTGAGTCTCATGGGAAATACAAATGTGTCCCATCCCATCCCATGGGACGTTTCCCATGATAATGACATTCCCATGGACAAGCCTGCCGATCGCAACAGTTTCCAAAGCTCAGTCATTGAAAGCGCGTACCGCGTGCAGGTAATTCTATGTCAATGGAAGGTAACTCTGTGTGAAATTAAACGCTCTTTTTTGTGGCGTGGAAAAATTGGCATCATGCAGGCCTCCCTCACCTTCGTGCTGTATGCGTGCCTAGCTGCCAAGAAATTTTGTGACACTGAGCACCTGTGTTGACAGTGTGATGAAAATAGTTTTCTCTTTAAGCCTTTTCATGGATTCAAACTTTTTCATCGTTCTGGTTGTCAGCGTGTGCGTTAAATGTCTCATTTTTACTATGCAAGTTTCCGACAATAGTTACGTCGTGTCTCAGCTCGCATTATTTTGCAATGGCGCCCCCGTGTTTGCACCGAACTTGTCGTAGGTATTTTAACAAGTGCTTTGTAGTTCAGGCAACTGCAGAAGGAAAATACGAATTGTCGCGCGGTGAATTCCGCGTGCTGGCTGAAGAGCTTGGACACGCATTGTTTGTCGTGTTTTTATCACGGAGCCGCGTCCCTCATGTTTGTTGAAATGACTAACGTGATCGATGGAGGCGTTCCTCTTGCCTAGCAACGATTGAATTTTACCAATACGCACGGGCGCTTTAAATTGCGCAATGTTTGTTTGCGACCTCGCAAAACAAACTTGGCTCCGTTGGTCCGTTACAGGATGCTTGGAAAACGAAAGTTTCGGCGCTTGAAGAGACCGCGAGCAAGCAACAGGACGAAATACGCGAGCTCAAAGAGGAACTCCGCGACGTCATGTTTTTCATCGAAGCCAGGCAGACGATCCAGAACGAGGACGAGAATGTCAGGGATGAGATAAGAGACGGGCAGATGGTGGTCGGGAGCTCGGAGGCTCCCGGTGGAAGCAGAAGAAGAGGCAGAGGAAGGCGACAAAAGTGATACAGTGGTCCTTTTGAGGATGCATTGTTCTTTCCCAGCAGCGGCAGATGACGTCAAGGGTTGACTATGACGGCACAAACAGACTCCGCAAACCTCGCCCACGCACACTTTCATTTTTAAAAGAATTTCGCCGACATAGCAACCCTTGTGACATCGTGTCGTTCACGTGCACAAGGGGAGTTTTTGCCCCCTTTCACTACGTTGCTGCACCGAGTGAAGCACTGCCAACAAGTCAATGCGAGGACCACGCCCAGTGATAAACGCAGATTCCTGCGATCTGGTTTCGCTGAAACTCCATGGCAGTTATTCTTCGAAGAACGACATTCCGTCGCATCCCCTTTTTTAATTGAAATACCACTGTGCGTTTCATCACAACATATAAATGGGTTGCTTCATTCCACTCCACCTTTGATGATTGTGGGGTTTTGATGTTGGATTTCCCCCTTGAAACGCAACTGCGTGGCTTGGTCAAGGTTGCGCAAAAGTTGATGAGCTCACACCTGGCGTTGTTTTTTTTTGGTCGGATTCTACACCGAACTGGCTGCTCATCTTGTCTTTCACCAGCGAAAGAAAACAACCAGCGATCGATTACTTTTCACCCTCCATCATAGCTCTCCACGAGTAGCATAGCTTGCAATTCATACTTGCATTTTATGAATAGCCTCACTTGCCTTGTATTTCTTTTGTTTACGAAAAAACACTATTGGTGCATAAGAGCAATGCGAGGTGCCAAGGTGCAATCATACCGCAAAAATTGAGAAACGTCAGAACAGTTACTTCTGCTTCAAACAGAAAATGACTGTACAGTGCCGTTTATTTACCATCAAGTAAAATTTTACTGGCCCAGGTGATAATCTGGTCATTTGATCGTGCGCTGTTCATTCAACACTGACGCAACAATCGTGCAATTGTTTGACAATTTATTTGTTGTCTGATGACGCTTTCATGTCGTCAGTCATACGGACCGTAACATTCGAGTTAGCTCAAAAGCGCGACAATAGTTGGCTGCAAAGATTGAGTCGGCGCAGTTGTCGGTCGAACTGTTTCCGTGTACTTTTCTACGAGCTATCTTCGCAACTACGCTGTGTGCTTGTTGTGTGTCTTCTCTATGGGAAAAGGCAGGTTGAATCAATAAAATGTGGTCTGCACTTGGTTCACTGTCAACGTGAAGCGTACGTTTTTTGCTGCCATTTTAAAAAATGCGAACACTGATAAGTCTGAAGCCTTCGTATTTCATCATATCACAAAAAAACTTGATCTTATCAACTCAGGCGTTCGTAGAAACTTGGCTTTCATTGCACAAACATAAATGAAATAAATTACCAACAGGCTAAAGCGTTGGCTGAATCAAAGTTTACGTGCGGTAAACGTCCAACTTTTTAAGCTTAATTTTTACACTTTTGCCCCATGTGCAGCGGTTGTTTTGATTCAAAGAATGCTTTGCATGGCTTGATATATAAAGTTATCTAACAAATGCGGCACGGCGTTTCAACTTGGCCGCTCGTAAGTTAACAACAGTCTTTCATGCTGGGCTTACGCGTTGTCGAAATATACGCAACAGTTCGATACAACAGCAATGCGTTGCTGTGCTTTGCTTTAAATGACAGGCGTAATTTACCACCACTGATCACGAGGTCATTGTTGAGCAAGTAGGCGTGGCGGCCGGGAGTCGTCACTCTGCCAACCTCGGCATCGATCAATACTCGACATGGCTGAAAAATTGCCCCGTCTGTTTTGTTGCCCTGGTAACGGAGATTGCGCTCCCGAATTAAAACGTCAAGTACCTTGGCAATCAACGCGCACCCCTCCCCTGACAACCTTTGCCAGCGTGATTGTGCGACTTCGTTTCCACGCACCACGCGTGGAGTTCTGATTCCAGGTCAATTAATCCTGGCCAACGGACTGCGTTGCCCCCTGTGATGTATATTGAAAAGGCTTCATTTCCCCGGAACAGGTATTTTCTGCGCTCTGTTTCAGTTCCTGTTCTATGCTCCGCTGCAAGGACGTTAGCTCCGTCGCTGCATGTTCGCAAAGCAGTTGTTGTCTGACCAGCTGTAAGTCTCGTGAAAATCGCGTGCAATCGAGAAAAGTGCATAGGTTGAAAGTTTCGGATCAATTTCAACGCACTTGGTATGATGCTTCTTTGTGAAAACACAGGGTTCTCTTGTGTGTTGGTCAGCAGGTGATTGTTGTATGAATGGAGCATGGCCTTAAATTAAGACTATTTCACCAGCTGATACATCAATAAAACACGTTTCCTTTTATGCTTGTTGCAGCAACACTGCATCTCTTTTTCGAAGCCCGTTTGTAGACGTGAGTGTGCCAGTGTAGTTCACAAGAAATTTTGTCCGTAGTTATCAGTAAACCGCAATCGTTCGTTCGCTACAAGTGTGGTCGTTACGCAATTTATTTTTCAGATGTAAGTGTATGGTGTCATTCGATGGCAGACTGATTGGCGCCGCCGTGTATCTTGTCTAGAATTGTGTTTGAACAAGGCGATAGCTCCGTGTTTTAATAAATCCGGCGCTTGGTCGCTTTTTCATTTAATCCAGGCGTCGGCACAATCATGCTCACCGATATAACATGTCGCCTTGAGTCAAGCATTTTAATGTGTTTGCTGATGGAGAAAGGGAACGAATAATATTTTCGAACAAATAAATCCCCCGCGCGTCATGGAATCTTTCCATCCGCATTAATCAGTTGCCCAAGCAACAGAACCTGGCGAATCGTCTGCTTTTAAATTCTGTGGCAAGAGCTTTCTGCAAACAAGCTAGAACAGGGGTTCTCAACCTTTTCAAGCACGTGGCCCAATTGATAAACAAACAGAAGGTCTGTGGCTCACCTACTGTACAACTTCTCCAATGCTTCAATTCTTGCACGTAACAGAAATGACAATAGCTAAAGACAAATTTTAATTACACAACGTGCCTTACAATCTAATGCGAAAGCCGACCTAATGGTTGTTAGAAGCAGAGATATTCGAGGCTCAAGGGGTGTTGCAGAAGCATCTGTATTTGCAAATTTTGAACCAGAGATTTTTGCATAGAGGTCCAGTGCCGGAATACCGGTAGGGCAAGGGTATAAAGAGTTAAGAGCAACGCAAACTCATAAAAAAATTGTTTCCAAATATGTTTGTTTCTGTTCAGAAACGATGTTGACCTCAAAAAATAAGAATATAGAAAACCGTTCTGAATTTCTGTGTGTGTGAAGAGCTGCAATAGATTGTTTAAAAGACTATCTTGATAAAACGTGAAATCAGCAGTATCAAAAAGCACCTCCGCCACCCACTCGTTGCTCCCATTTGGAAAGGTCAGGGGGCAATCAGAGTTGCGGAGTCGGACGTAAAATGTCCGACTCCTACTCCGATCTTGCCAAAATTTCCGACTCCTTATTATAAAGCATGCCCGTAACCAGCTTGGAACTCCGGGGGGCGAAGAGTTTTGTGAGAGTGGCCCAAATTTGTGAAACTATGTCCAATACCTTCAAACTATGTCCAACATATTTTTCCAGGGATAGCGAAAAACTTTATAAGGGGGCTTGGCCCTCCTAGTTACGGGCCTGATATAAATTGAATAAGTTTGGCTGTTAACAGTTTTGTAGCAAACAGCAATCAATGGAAATGGTGGTGCACAGCAGAAAATCTCTATTTCAATAAAAGTTTCAAAAGAAAATGTACCATTTCAGCAGGCAAGAGTTAGGTTTAGTAACTTAGGAGTGCAGTGTAAAAAATGATTCAATTGGACTATCGGAAAAAATCTGACTCCGACTCCTAGTGTTCCTAGGGATCCGACTCCTACTTCACTCAAAAATCTCCGACTCTACAACTCCGACCCTGCAACCTTGGAAGCAATGCCCCCTCTCCGGCATTCACGGTGTGACACTTCGTGACAAAGTGCGCAGCAGTGAAATTCGCAAACCCTTGAATGCCAAACCACTTCTCCGAATCAAAAGATCCCAGCGTCGTTGGTTGGGCCATCTGTCAAAAATGACCCAGGAAAGGCGAGGCAAGTCCTGCTGGCTACACCCACGGGAAAAGGACGAATAGGTCGGCCAAGGACCAGATGGAGTGATATCTCCGACCTTGCTTGGTGCTGAGCCAGCAGAAATATCTGAGATTGCTGTTGACTGTGAGACACCTCGAGCTCTATGGCTGATAGGCCCGCAACCCTCCCCAAGGAAAAGTGGCTGGAAAATGAATGAAAATATAAATACTTGATGCTGAATACATAATAATGCACAGATCAACTCATCTTCCAAATTTAGCCTGCTTCTTGATTCGACTTCATGGCAACAAGAGTCACCCGTCTGCCTCAAAATGCCTGCAGTAGCTGCATGTTGTGCACAACGAGGCAGGCTGTGAAAATGCCCACGTTGCAATAATTTCAAACACATAATGACGGGAGAGCGTAATATTACGTTTGTAGCTGAAGAGCCACCTACGTTTTCCATTAAAACATTCAACTAGAAAACCCAATTTCAGGAATGTCAGGTCGTGGCTCCTTAAAAATTCTCACATGGCCAACTAGTGGGCCATGGCCCACATGTTGAGAAACCCTAAGCTAAAACTTCTTGTACCTGGCTCAATTCAATCTGAGGGGGCGATCAGCCCCAAAAACCTACGAAACTAACTTCATTCACCATGATTTTGTACAATTCGGAAAACATAATTCGCGATATGAGACCATTTTGTCGTTTATTGTTTTGTCACAGCAGTGTTGTGAAGTACTCTGCATTCTATCTCACAGTAGCGAATCAGTTATGAGACTTCCCTGCCAAATGTTATTGAAATCGCACCCCCCCCCAAACCTTACTGGCTGGATCCGCCCCTGATTCAGGCCTCTCAAAAAAAAGCATTTCTTTGATTTTCCGTCTGGCACCGAATTATGTAGGTCCTGGTAGTCAGTTTTTGTATGAAATCGCGATAAAATATCCAAGAAAATGTCAGCTGAGCTGAAACGGTCATCTTCGATTTTAAAGATTTTTTTCATCGATTCGGTGTTGGCGCTGGCCTGCTTTTGACAAATGCGATGGCGTACGTGACTGCGGTCAAATGATTCGAGCAAACTATTTCTATTTTACGCAACAACTCGCCCCTTCCCTTCCGTCAGTAAACGGAGTCAGCTTTTTTGCTAATCTATCCATGTAAATGTTGGAACAATATAATGATGATGTGGCGCTTATTGATTTCCGATACTAGTTGTTTTTGCCGAGGATCAAACGCGTTTAATATCCACGATTTGAGCTTTCTGATTTCGGCATGGTGGACGTGATGAGAATCAGGACAGCCGAAAAGTGCCGCCGTGTACGGTGCAAATTAAGGCATTTCTTTGTCTTTTTTTCACAGTGCTGCGACATGCTTTCAGATAGAGTGCGCCAGTTAGAACCGTTTGCAGTTTCAGAGCCACATTTGAAGTCCGGTTAAAACTTCCAAGAGGCCGCCATGACGTAAGTCACGAAGTTGAGCGTCTGCGTGAAACGAAAGTTTGGATTTCGCGCATGCCGTTCTAAGCAGGAAGATGTAAAAGTGATGCCCATAAGCCTATTCTTAGATTGGTCGGCCATACGTCTGACTGTGACAGTTCCGGTTACTGACGATCGTTTCCCGACATGTCACCTGTTTGTCCCGGAAAACAATACCAAGCTTCAGACCACACGAAAAAGCCTTTTGACGTGAAAAAACGCAAGAATTTCCGTGTCCGTTGAAACAAGACTGCCTTTTTTATGATCTTAGACTTATCTCCGACGAAAGATTTCGTAAGTGTTGCTGGGATTTAGACAAATTGGCAGACCTTGTCCTCACCTTGCTTACCATCACGCCTTGAAAGATCAAAATTAACGGTTACCTTGCTGATAGGCTCGTTGCGCACCATGTTGCCAACTGCGACGATGAAGCGTTAACCGACTCCTTTGTTAAAAAAAACTTGAATTGGAGTGTTTTGAAACACAGTCAAGCTCACTTCGCTTTGTTTGAGCTTTTACTTTCTGATCCATGCAGACATTCTGTATTGGTATCTCCGTCAATCGGAAATGTACCTGTATTGACTTTTGCAATCGTTGCAGAGCTCGCTTCACTTAGCAGTTGCTCTCAATGTCAAATTCCCTCGCGTTTCAAACCGTGTGCAAACCCAAAAATACACAAATGCCAAAAAATTAAGTAGCAAGCAAGTCTCTGCTTCAGTTTTTGCAGTTTGAAAGGGGGCAGTGCTGGCAACAAGCTCTTTGCTGTCGTCCAAGTGGGCAAGGGGGTTGTAGCTAAGAAGGGTTAGCTTGAGCATCAAATAAATCTGAACGAAACTCGTAGCACTTAGTAGCCTTAAACGTCTGCGTGCAATAGTGGGTTGGAAGTTTGATTTGACGGCAGACCCGTAACCAGGCGTTGCGAAGCCCCCCTAGATAAATTTTCGACACCCCTGGAAAAATTTGTTGGTTATAGTTTTAAACTATTGGACATAGTTTATAAATTTTGGGCCCCACTCAGATAACTCCTCGCCCCTCCTGGTGTCCCAAACTGGTTACGGGCCTGTTTGACGGCTGAGACTTTCGAACCCCTGAGCGTCAAGCATATGAAGTGTTTTAACGCGGAGATAAACTCTGCAACATTTAGCAATGTTGCATCAAATAAATCACGTTTAGAATCATAAACTCAACCAGATTTAGTAGGCGGAGAGTCAATTTCAAGTACCAAATAAAACTCCGAAACAACCGGCGAATCAGTTTCAAACAATATGTCAAATGATGAGTTTTATTAGCATTCCCTCTGATCCGGTGATGACGGCACAAAGTGAAAACGGTTCTGCCCGAAGTTGGAGCGTGGATATGTTACTTCCACAGAAAGGCTTTCACTTTCGCATTTTCCCTAGTCATGAGGAGGAAAGCTAGCGACAAATCTGAATTTTATTTGAGCAATTACATTTTATTTATCAAACCTAAATTCTACAACTATTTATACTCCAAATCTGTTGGTCAGATTCAGATCGCAGTTGAGGGTAAGCCAGAGAGATTTCAACATCGAAATCTTTAACTTTTGTACCTGTATTTCGAAACACGCTTTATATACTTGACGTGCACAGAATAAATACGAGTACAATAAGTTCTAAGACGCAGTTTTAAACAAGAAAGAGACTTGGGCGAATTGTTCAGAAAGTACGGATTGAGTTTTCTTGTTAATTTTGGCAGACACCAGTGACGGATCTGCATGAAGAAATTCGATTCAATTGTTCACACCCATAGCGACCGTCTATGATTTCGCTTTCAAGAACAAATCGAGTGAGAATACTGAATTTCTGTGAGTTTGCAAAACAGAAACCTCGGCAAAGGTGCTAAAGCTGAATGTAGTCTACTGGATACAAAGTTGACCTTCATTTTTTCTCTTGCTTGTACAGAGAAAGTGGGAAAAGAAAGAAAAACTAAAATAAGGATTTCAAGATTACTCTTACGTGCTCTGCTAACATTCCGTCCTTAAATTAGTCCTTCACTCTTAACATCGAAAAACTAATAAAAATTTCCGAAATAGGCGAATGTATAAACTGCAATATTCAGGGTTACCGTCAGGTGGGTATGCGTTCCCACACTTTTTCCATAGTAACCTGACTTGAAGATTTGTGTTTTACTCAAACGTCCTGTGTGCAGCTGCGGACATCGCATAAATGAATAGAAGACAAGCCATCTCTTACTTAGCACCCTAGCATAATTGTGTAATTACTGAAAATGCTGATTTTTTGGCTGTGATCCCACACTTCTTTTTTCACGTTCCCACACTTCTTTCTTTTCACAACATCCCTGGCTATATCTGCAAGGTGATCCAGTGCAGAGTAGTAGTACACAACGTATTTTTGATTCGTAGTGTTTTATTGCCCTCCTCAAACTCTGTAGTTCGGGATTCGCCCCAGCAACTGCACAATTGTGCAATGACTGTGTGCAACCCCTAAAATCTTGAATCGCAGTCGAAAAGCGGCGTTGCTAACGGTGGGAACGATCCCGTTTAAGACACCCAACATTAAAGCATCCTTATACTTAATTCCAGGGTCTCCGAGAGAAATTTTACCAGGGGTACGAAGATTTCCACCGGTCCCTTAGGTTCTGGTGGCGACTTCGAAACTTTTGTAGATTCCTTGTATAGTCATCAGAATATAGATAAAAGAGCCACCGTGCCAAGATTTGCATAGAGATTAATTGTTTTATTGGCAACTCAGTTCATTTCATGAAATCTTTTTCAAAAAAATGATTGGTTCAACTGAAGGTATTGATTTAGTAGGCATTTTTTACTTTAGAAGGAGCAGGTGTGATCGGATGTTTTTTTATCATAACGTATATGCGTTGGGATGTATTTCCTATACCTTCTTTTGTTGTCGAACTTTTGTTTTAAGGAAATTGCTGATTAACACAGACATATTGATACGATTCCTTCAGCAAAGCTACTAACGAATCAAAACCCTAAATGGCATTGAAAATCTTGTGTTTTGCAACAGGTGAGTTTTTTCAGACCTGTTTTATGCTATTTAACCGTTTTTTTCAGACGGTTTTAAGCTATGTAAAAATATTTACAAAATATAGTTGTAAAGTTTACAAAAATTCTACAAGAAAACTGCCAAAGAAAGCTTTTAAAAAATGCAAAAAGTTTATTCTACCATTTGGATCTACGCAATTGCGTTAAAAAGTTGAACTTTCAACAGCATTCTGCTCTTGACTGAAGTAAAATGTGACAAAAAAACAAACTATCCACGCTTGTCAGGTTAATCTAGATTATTTGTCGCTTGGAAAATTTTTGTTCATGTAATGAAGTCGTTGGAAGAACTCAGAAATTTCAGTTCCTTATTGTTGAAACGTGACAGATCTGCAAGTTCAGATATTATTTTGCCATGGAAAATTTCTGGTCAATTTACTTTTACTTTGCTACGAAACCAAGTTAGCCACGGTATCTGTGAAGAATCTCCTGGTTTATCAACCAACGCGCACTCTGCTATGATATCCGGTTGGTTAATCATGCAGTATACTAAGTTGAATCAAAGCGAATGCAACTGCATTTTGAACCAATCAGAACCAAAAAGAAAAAGAAATAAATAACACACGGAAGCACCGACAGTATATGCAAAGTAACGTAGATTCCTGCTAAATTCCCGTGTCTAGAAAGAATAACTTGATTAACTGAATTTATTTTCCTGACATCTTGATCGGTATGCTTGAAGTTCACTTATTTGAAAATAAATACAAAAATATAGGAAATATAAAACGTAATAAAAAACTACTTTTCATTACAAAAAAAAACATTTTACAATTTAGGGAGTCTGCGTTTGGGGTCACTCATGGCTTAACCGTTTAACCATACTATTTGAACACAGGAAAGACATAATTTCATCTCCTCTTGCTACTGGCTGATATCGTCAGTGTTGAAATTGTTTTTCAATTTTCAATTTTGTTTTTGCAAGTGTCGCCTTGGGTCAGCCATTTCCTCAGCGAACCAGCGTTATGGTTTGGCTTGGCCTCAGCACTTTTTGTCACAATGTTCCATGAAATGTTTAGTCTAAGGGCCTGATTGAATAACATAAAAAAAATTTCAGATTTTTTCCGTATTTTTACCGTCGCACATTTACTCTGCTTTGCAACTTGTTATTGCTAAAAAATCGAAGCTCTGTTAACATTTGGAAGTAGAATTAAGCACAAGTTTGGCAATATTTGAAACTGTGAAACTTAAAAAACAATAAAAAAGTACAGTATTATAATAAAACAAAACCATGTTTGCATGCATGATACTAAAAATTCAGAAGGCAATATTCAAAACTGTGATAATTCATTGCGATATCCAGAAAGCGAAACGCCCAAGCTAAAATGATTCACTCATCGACATGTACAGTACCTCTAGGACCATAATAACCGACACGAAATCGGGCAATCTGTGCGTCAGTGAACAACGCAAAAGATTGACGTTTGTTTTATTATTCCAAACTGATTTGACTGGATATTTTCTCTGACAGTTTAAATTACCTGATGATTGTTTTACTACCCAAAAACATGGTACAGTAGAATTTGCCTAATTCGTCTCCTCAAGGGGATTAGAAAAAAGTGACGAATTAGGCGAAGTGACGAATTATGCAAACAGGTGAAAACTCTATCGTAGAAGCTCGTATACTTTATCATAGTAACACGTATACATACATACATAGTGCTCTTATTTGCAGTAAAATACAAGTTTATGATGTTATGGTGAATATAACAATTAATTCCTCTGCTCTATCTGGAGTCCCCATTTAATCAAGCACCTTTCAAATCTTTAATAAACTTTTCCGCGTTCTCTCAATGGGGAGTCGGTCACGCTTTGCACCTCATGTATAAATTCAATAAACAAATTTCGAGGCGAAGCAATTCTCAGGTAAAGATCCTTAATTTGTTTGAATTCCCACACATACTAGCTGCTGAGACATCTAAAGCGAAACTGCAAACGACGAATTATACGAACAAAACGCTTCTTAGTTATAGAAAGTGGTGACGAATTGAGCGAATTGACGAAATAGACGATGGCGAATTAGGCGAACACAAATGTGCACAAAACATAGGGATTCTGCCGGGACCGACAAAAAGTGACGAATTAAGCGAATTAACGAATTAAACGATGACGAATTAGACAAGTTCTACTGTATAGCGTAAAAAACGTTAAATCTTATTCTTACAAATTAGTGTAATGAACAAAACAATTTCTGTTAAATGGACAGGTCAAGAGAAACTTATTCAAATTAAGAGGAGAAAATCTCGCTTCTCGAAGGCACCAACCGTAGCGGACATCAAATGTAAACCAATGCATGAGAAGCCAGAATCGTAGCCAGCCCAAAAATTTGGAAGGGGCCAAATATTTTGACTAGCGAGCAACAGTATTTTGTTTGGGACACCGCCTCCGAAAGCTCAAAACGACAAAATATGCTAGAAATTTAAGGGGTCATGGCAGGGGCGATTCTAGAATGAAAAAACTGGGGGGCCACTCGTAGGGGGCCAACAAAAGTGTCTCAACTGTATGGTGAATTTCCGTTTTAATGAAGATTGATTTGCTGTGATTAAACCTATCAAACCCAACATAGGCTTGTGAATATCGTCTGAACCGTCGCAAGAAAATCTTCAAATCGTTTAAAATGTTGCTGGTTGATAGTCATTTGCTGTATATGTCAATCAAATGAACTTGAACGTGAAATTAAGCACAAAACTGGGGAGCCAAGCAGGAGGCCAGCCAAAAATCTAGGTGGGCCATGGCCCACCCAGCCCCCCCTTTAGAACCGCTACTGGGTCAAGGCTTTCTTGCCATCTCTGAATACGCCAATCTAAGAAGCGTACAATAAAAGAACAAATAGACTTTTTTCGAAATTGTTTCAAACTAATCTTCAAAAGCTGGTGATAGTTTAACTACTTACGATCAAAGCAATTTCACATTAGAGCAAAATATGTTTACGGCATTTTCTGGCCTTCTTCCTGGTTTACTGCATCTAATAATTGAACACCGCTGTCATATTCCGAAAAAATGCTTCTTTTTCCAATATGGCATGTGCTTGAGTTACCTTTGGGTGTAAACATGTTGATAATTACATGTAGC
>Ga0210059_1001893_pt1 | contig 32123 bp, 18 predicted proteins | sample Ectturendosymbi2_FD_188042 | JGI IMG/M metagenome (GOLD analysis project Ga0210059, IMG submission 188042) | Ecteinascidia turbinata endosymbiont from Florida, USA - Sample 2 (SPAdes) (version 2) | ecosystem: Host-associated > Tunicates > Ascidians > Unclassified | place: Key West, Florida... | reverse complement strand
CAGTTTTCGGCAGTGTATACTGTCAGTATTCGGCAGTGTATACCAAAATGTTTAATTTTAGGCGAATAACACTATTTTGTTTAGAAAAACGCCTCTCAAAGCACAAAATGACTATATTTTCTACAAAATTGGGGGGAGGCATGGCCCCTTTGGCCCTCCCCTGGCTAGCCTATGCTTTGGCCCTCCCTTCGGAAATTTTCTGCGTACGCCACTGCTTGTAGGCACCAAGGATGTGGTCTTGGTTTAACGTAAATTGAATAACAATCATTTTTTATTATGAAACGGTGTATTGAAACAAAGTCTTGTTACAATATTTATGGCAATATCTTTGACAGATACCATCAGTAATAACACTTTCTAACTGAATATCATTACGCTTTGAAACCGCAGTTGCTGGTGTAGCCTAAGTACTTTTCAACTAGCTGAGAGGCTCACCTAGAAACTATTCCAAAACCTACCATAACCCTTTGGTTGGGAAACTCTGGCACAGGTCTAATAAACCACAGGCTGGCCCTATTCACTTTGATGGTTTCACGCTTTGTTTTGAGTTTTTACATTTTCAAGTTTTAAATAATTACAAAGCAGAACCAACTAATCTTCATCACTTAGTAGGCATCTTGCCAACTGACTGTCACTGCTTTCACCACTTTACAACCATTCACAATGTATTGCGCAGTTACCATTTGCTCACTACCACAATTAGGAAACAACGAAAGACCAGCGGCCACCGAGTCTCAACACTAAAAAGTCAACGCATTCCTACCATGGCGTCGGAAGGGGAAGCAGGAGGGACTTTCCCTTGCGTTTCGAAAATTTCAGCAAAAAAGGTTGTTTTCTTGGTTTCGAGTGGGAAAAAACAAATGTAACCACTTTCAGATCCCCCTAGAAAAATTTTGGAAAAATCCCCTAGTCGCCCTCCCTGGAAAATATCTTCAGACGCCCGTGAATGCAACCCTGCGTGTAACACGCAATATAATTCATGTTCTCTGCTGTTCTTGTTCCTTATGTTTTGCTTCCGAATTCCAGCGGATCCATGGAATGCTTGAACGGCCTTAGTTACCTTGAAACACGCCTTAGCAAATTATTGTTGCACCGCAAACATCTTCTATTTTTTATAAAGGACTTCTTCATACCTGATCTATACTTTATTATGGGTAGATCATGCACTATTTTTTCGTTTGATTTGTAGGTAGCTATAGCAGCACAAACCAAAGTTAAGCAAAAGCGAACAAATGTTTGCAACATATCCTGTAACAGCACACTAAATGCTGTTCTTTTATTGTAGTCGTACGCCAAAATTACTACCACTTTGAACAGTCTTTATGCTTTTATGTTGCGTTTTTGTGGGTCGTGTTTTTTCGTCGAATGGAATGATGCGAAACTACTGAAGCAAGGCTGTTCCAATTTGTTAAATCGTCTTGTTGATTGTTTCAACTAAGAACAGACCAGTACAGACTCAGTTATGTTTGCCAACTCAACAAATAAACTGCAAGTGGACGTCTCCCCTGCCCAGGAAGAGAACTTATTTTTGGTTAAATTTGGTCCTTTCCTGCGGAACACTGCCATGGACGATCTTGACTTGCTGTAACAGCGAAGCACTTCCTGTTATGCCTGTTTGCAATTGCCGATCGACTGCATATCAACCATAAGGTCAATGCAAACGGACGAACAAAGATCTTTTTGGCGTCTTTGTTCAAGTGGAGTGTTTATGCTTGGGGCGGAGCCAGTACACTGGCTTGATCACGATTTGACCGGATCTTTCTCTTCGATTGGCTAAGAACGCAAATAAATCCAATAAGAGTCTTCTCCTTTACCGAATCACACAAAAAAACATCTTAAATTATGCAACGTCTCTATGCTCAACCGAAAGCGACAATTGAAAACTTTTTAGGGAGTGGTTTGATAAAATTGCTTTACACCAAGTAAAATGTTAGTCTGATGAAATGGTGATCGGTACTTTGATTTTGTCCAATTTTTAATTGGGAAAAGTAAAACTTATTCACCAGTAAAATACTTGAGTAATTTTGCATTGTTTTTTTAAGTAGCACGCCAGCTGAAGCAATTCGTAAATGTTACAAGGCTTAATTTCCAACACGTCATATGGATGAAATATTAATGGCATCACTTGTTTCTTGCGGGTAGTATATATCATAATGTACTTAGATTGTTCGAACAACAAGCATAATTTCCATTTTCGGTCACAAAAAGATATTACCAAATGCAAAATAAACCACGTTTTATGGCTAACTAATCAAAACAAGTTAAATGCGTCCTCAGCTGAAGAAAAAGAAGCCCAGTTGTAATTTCCAAGTACGTTGTGCTCAGTGGGCAAAGGGTAAGTATTGAGCAGTCCACAAAAGTTTTTCGCTGACATTGCAGATGTTGTTGTTTTAGTTCAATTCTTTACGTACGACAAAGCTGTCCCGACTGCTACATCTACCTGTCGTGGTGTTGGATACTTACGTCCTGCCATTTGCAAAAGTTCATAGGTTCATTATTATCTTTACCACAACTTTCAGCCATTTTTGCTGCACAGGGATACTCACGAAACAAACATGTTCAAATATGGCAACAAAATCAGTATCATGTTTTTGAAGTTCGGCTTTCATCATGCTTCAAACTCTGAAGAAACTGAGCCTTTGCAAGCTACGCTTATATGAAAAACAATGCTTTTGGTCTTACAATACACAGCGCAACCTCCTCGAAGTTGGGTGGTGGGAAAACTGTTAAGAACACTCTTGATGATCGAGCTGCCAGTCATCCTAACAAGTTTTCAATGAAATCAGGTTGACGAAATGGAAAATGTTTGTTTTATGACATAGACTCTCGTTAAATTAAGCGTCGTACTCACAAAGGTTTTATTGGAATTGGACAAAAAACTACGGAAAATGATACTTTTTGATATTTTAAGCCGACTGCCTGCAGGTGCTGGAGATTGCAAATTGGTGGCCAGTTTTTTTCTGAATGTTCACATACCATCGGAAATTTGAAAGAAACGTGCCATGCAAGCATGAAATATCGCCTACTAACCTTTTTGCACGGTTCATGGCCGTTCTTGGCACAGTCACTGGTGTTCGCAGTAGCTCCAGTTTCGCGAAAACAAGTTGAGACGGCGGTGGTGGCAGTAATTACAGGGTTTCTTTCAGACTCGAACACAATTACTGGCAACAATAACTGAATGGCTCTTCCAAGCCGTCCGTCTCTATATACTGCTTTCTTGGTCACGTGACTTTTCCAAGCTAACCAGCAAAGTGCACCCAACTGTCGCAGGAAGCCTTTTAACTTTACGCGTTTCGGCTTTGCATGCGGCAACGTCGCAACCGCATCTTTTTTCCCGTCCCGGTCTTGATCAGCGCGAGCTTCGCGGCAAATTGAGGTTGTTTTTGAGTCGTAGCAACCGCTCGTTTGATTGGAGACGGTCTTTGCATCGGAACGGACCAGATGTTCCTCACTAGCAATTATCTCGGGGCGACACAAATATTTATGATGAGTGTACGGCACAAAAATAGATTTCGGCGCGAAAATGTTCTTCGTAGTGTTTTGCAAATACGTTCGTCTAAACTAAACTATTTCATTTCGCAACTTCAAATAAGAAACAGTCGCTATCGACAAAAAGAGCCGCCATCTTGCAGCAACTTGTACAATATCAGAAATATCACTATCATACCTTCATGAAACGACCTGCGGTTAACTATGTCTCATCAGGATAATCGCTGTATCTACCTGAACAATTTCCCAGACTCCCTCTTGCACCAAAAGTTGAAAAGCCCGCTGCGAACGACAAAAGCAGCAACCTTAGAACAAACCATGCGTATAAAAACTGTCTGATGACGCAGGCGCAGAACGACTGTAGGTCAATGGGGTTCAATAGCTCGGTGTGGTGTGTTCTGCAGGATTAGTTGATCAGATTTACTGGATATTGGATAGCAGGTCACCCAAGGACGTTACGGCGTTCTCTTTGTGTCCTGGAGAAACGCTTTAGGTGAGTTGGTCAACAAATGTTGTTTTAGTCAATTTAAGGGTTATTTAAAACCGCTGTCCATTGCCTGGTCTCTGGTTGTTTGCTTTAGCAGGCTCTAACTTCATTTGCTTAACCCAGAAAACCGCTTGTCGTATCCAGTAAAATATACACTGATCTTAGTAAATCGCAATCCAGGCCACCAGTGCTCTTGATAAAATACAGTCCAAGTCAACGAATTATCGAAGAATACAAACACTGCCAACTGTTTGAAAACATCCCCTGCTAAAATTAGTTCGTCATGTCGCAGTTTTGGAATCAAAGAATGTCATGAAAGAATCTTCTTCGGTTCTAAAAATTTGTTCGCAGAAAAATTCTCCCTGAAAATTTTGGCAAATTTATGTGATTTCCAGTGTACATCATTTATCCGACACTTTTTATTTTGATAGGTCTTATTTGTCAAGTTTGTCAAGCAATTCGGTGGCTAACTTTTAATCTAACACTGATGCTGAGTAGCACTCTCAAAACTTGGAAAAGAAACTTAAGACGTCAAATACGTTTGAGACAAAACCCAAAAGGGAAGAAACTTTAGAGGTGGCAGAGACCTACACATGCCCTTACTCTTGTGCCTTATTTCAGGACATAACAGTTGCACATCAACTTTGCTCCTTGAAACCACAATACAACTTAGTTTCGTAGCAATGAAATTATAGATTTTTTCAAATAGTGACTGATACTTGATACAATTCAACTCTTTGTTTGAAATGTCGGTTATTTTTGTAAACTTTTCAAATCTGGAAGCATCGCTCTGCCGCTTGAGAAGCTCGCAAAGATCTCCCTTCTTGCGTTTGATTGCCTTTTTTTTACTACGGGCGTTGTCCTGTGTTGCGCAAGAATCAAGCACGTCGTCCACCTTAGCAAGAACACGAACACGTTTGTCATACGATCAAGCAGTGTTTTTTTTCCTTTTTTGTTTTTTCTGCGTGCACTCTATTCTGAGACAGTCATTGAGGATGATGCGTCTGATGGAGGATTATTCGAATGCCGATATGAAACGAGTCCCGGCCGCTTCACCGCATAAACGCATTCGACCGGTTGTTATTGTGGTGGGAGTTGCAGCGACACAAGCCGCATATAGACAAGACGAGGATGTTTTTTTCATTCGCCGGAGATCAAAGATGATTGTAAGTTCATGCATTTCTTCGCGACGGTCTTACCGCCACTTGAGCGGCTGTTACTGTCTTTTAAACGCTCCCAAACACGCTGGTCCTGATCCATTCTAATACCAGTTTTCCTTAGAAGTAAACCGGAGCATAAAATACATAGCTTGTCAGTTTTCCTTTTTGTAAGGCTTTCCTAAATACATGTAACCCTTGCTTGTAACCCGCTCAAAAGTAGAGCAATCAGTCCTGCAGGTCTTTAAAACGCGTCCGCAAACGTTTCTTGGCGTTTTGGTTTTTACACTTGTATTTCAGTCAGAACAACGCAAGACGAACACAGATAGTCTCCAACGACTGCTGCAATAGTTGCGTTAATTTCCAAAAGTGCCACCGACTGCTGCAATAGTTGCGTTAATTTCCAAAAGTGAGTCCAGCGTTTGTTTAATGTGGTGGTTTGTTGTTGGCCCTTTATAACTACAATGGTCTTGTAGCGCCAGGACTGAGATTGTACAATTTCTGGGTTCATTTTCACTCGGTTGGTTGTGTGTTCCGATTGTGTTCTGATTGTGTTCCCTGCAGCTCTTCCGCACACCGTGCGCCTGGTAAGAAGGCTGCAGTACCAATTTATAAGGTCTTGGTAAGACCCGGCCAAGAGTCGACCTCTCGACCTACCAGCACCGAAGCGGACGCACTTACCACTACACCACGGGCTGGTAGTCCAGCGTTTAAAAAGTAACCAGAACGACGGCGCTTTTTATCGCGCTGGCGCTGCATCAAATCTCACTTTTCGGCGATTACAATGAGGTGCAATGTTCTTTCTCTTTCTTTCTCTTAGCGCGCAGTGCCAGGCGCACAAACCTTCAGAAATTCTATCAAACACTGATTGACTGTGTAGGATAATCTTTCGAGAAATCAACAAGGAATAAAAAACATTATCTTGCGCACGTGATATACGTTCGAAGGCGCAGCAGAAAACAGGACGAAAGTTAGATAGCAAAGAAAAGCTGCGTCAGTTTTGTTGCGATTTCGTGAAGATGTTTTTTGTGAAACGCAGTTTTTAGGTGACAAAGATGCAAAAGACAAGATGTTATTGAAAACTTTTTAACTGTCCACAAATAGCGGACAAATGGTAACGCGCATCCTGGTGCAAATACTTTACTGTGGCGCAGATAACGTGATTATATTACAAGGTCCACAGTGGGCAATTGCTTCTCCTGAAGTTCGTCAAGTTCATATCCAAGTGACGAGGCATTCATCAACCGCGACTTCGACAGTGAGGCAGAAAGCGTGCTATTGCATGCTGCAAGCTGTGCTCAGTGAAGCAAACTTCAGTCTATTGCATCGTGAACGCCGGCGAAGAAGTACCAAGTGGTCCGCCGGTGGTACGTGCCGCAGATCACGACAAACTTGAATGGTTAACTTAGATTGCGACGAGGTCAATGACGCAAATTATAAACGTGATGGATTTCACAAGCAGAACTGTCTGATTGCAGCTACAGCCGGATTTGCAAAGTGCAGACGCCAGACTAGACGATAAAGTCCCTTTCATGTTTTGCCTTCGAAACATCCTAGCTGCAGTTATGCATTTTTTCGGGAAAAATCTGTGGGGTTCTTTCGTGTGTTTTTCCGTAAGTTCACAAGCATCTCTTTTTGGGTGATTTTCGGCAAGGTCATGGAAGAGAGAGTCTAGGAATTTCGAAACACTTGTCGGATTCCGAGGACCGGCGGCAGTTCCGCTGGTTTTATACCAAGGCGAGACTACATCAAACTCAGAATGTATAGTTGGGTGAAGTGGTTTTTGGTTGGCTTTTACATCTCTTCTCAGTCGGTGTAGAGCTAGAGCAAATTTCCTTGCTGCCATTTTTGGATATTTGGCAATGTGGTCAAAGTGTCGCAAAAGGCATCTTTAAATTTCAAGACGTGGCTCAATTCCAAGGGTTTACAACCTTTCACTGCCACATACTTCGGCCGCATGCTGTGGACATTTTCTTCCTAAATTTTTTTTTACATGATCTTGCACCTATTGGAACCCTAAGGCGGTTTTCATCCGAAATTCCTGACGAAACGTGAAGGTTGGGGCGTCTTCACTCTGTTTCTGACAGCTTATGTCGTGACCACGGAAAATGGAAGATTCCGTATTACCCTATACGTCTTACGCTTTTAATGACAACCTTTTTTTCATGTTCCACAATCATCGGGAATTTCGAACAAAACTTGAGTTCACAAACGTTAGAAAATGAGAAGTTTTATGTCAGCGGGATTATCTACCTTTTCCTTGGCAAAACCTCTAAGTGTACGAAATCCCAGCAAATCAACTGAGTTCAAAATCAAAGATTGCTCAGATTTGACTTTTGCAAGTTATATTATTGAATGTTTTGCACTTCACCATTGTCCAAAGAACGTTGACTGGTGGTGGGAAGCATCGTGTCGTTGGTTTGCAAAAACTTCTAAAAAACCTCTGACAACCATGGCATCAAACATGTAATGCTTTTCGACCACAACGCCTACGATCGACACGTGTAAACCACAGTACACTAGACCTAATATTTTCCAGTCACAGCACCGTGGATAAGTTGATGGTTTATAAGGTTGAAATCAGCAAAACGTTTGCCGCAACGTACGTTAGGAAACTGTTTAAAACTGCGTGGCATGGCCATTAAACTTTACTTCAACCGGTCGCAAAAGTAGCCAGTTACCTCAGGAAGCCCCTATTTACTTTACTTGGTTAAAATGCCTGCATTCGTTGAAGTGGCTATAATTTTACATCTAAATAACGCCACAAATGGGGTTGCTCTGGGAAATGAACCAAACGTTTTTCAGCTGGTGATCGCTTTTTCACAAATGTGTTTACGCGAGAGTGATTTTTGAACTTTCAGTTTTTATATTTCAACCCGAGTTTTGGTGCTTTCGCTTTTCGGTGTCATTAAAACGTGTTAACGTCAACTGATCAGTATAAACATCGTAAAATCACTTTGCTTGAGGTAGCATGATACTGTGTTGCTTTTTATGATTTTGGTCGCCCAAGTCAAGCAGTTCATTTGATGTGAGTGTCACTCAACACCAGAAAATTCGGCATTGATGGCAGAAAATGCAAATGAAAATCTCACCATAAATGTAGACTTCATATAAAAATATAAAAAGAAAAAGAATGTCAGAGTCAACAAAAAGAATGTCAGAGTCAACTGCTATAAAAAGAAAAAGAATGTCGGAGTCAACAGCTGTGCTGCAGTTATAGATCAGGGGTGGCCAACCCGCGGCTCGCAAGCCGCATGCGGCTCTTTGCCCAGTTTCATGCGGCTCTTACGTAATTACCAGAAGTCCCATTAAACAACATGCATAACAATAAATGGCTTGTAAAGTTCTGTCCTTGTCATGTTGTTGTGTGATATATACAATGTATCAAGCTGAGCAAAGGTATGTGTGTGTGTGAGGAAAAATGAGGTGATGTTCGCGTGTGCCCATGTGTATGATGTGGCTCTTTGGGGTAACACAGTAAGAAATGTGGCTCTTGATCTCTAACTGGTTAGCTACACCTGTCATAGATCGTGGCAAAGACGTTTAAGGATATCAAGCTGAAATGCCGCTTCTTTGGTTTACGTTTTCTTTTTTTACTTCCGATGTAAAAAACTACCGAGCGCACCACAACTCATGGCTTGAACTTTCTGTCATCGGTACTTGGTATACGACAACCATTGCAATCACCCCCTTCTTTCCGTCTTAGTCATTTTTCACTTTTTCCGGGCTGTGGCACGGCTGCTTGTATTTTCTTCAATCATGTAGCCCATAAATGACTTGCGTTTGTTTTCACGATCTGTTACCAAAACCACCATTGTGAAAGAGCGAGAAAGGATTACACCACATTCAAACAGTTCCTCTTGAAGTCTTTCGAGATACCCTGGTTACACATCACTTGCTTCCATTACATTTTATTTATCAATATTTGTAGAAAGATGCAAATTATCAATAAACTAACTTTAGGCTATTTCCAACTAAGTCTGTTATCCAACTATGAACGCACCATTGAGCTGCAGGAGCCATTAAGTTATGCAACAGCACAGCACAAGCAGTGCGGCTTTCCTTGAATTGACAGCTTGCTGTAAAGAGTCATTCTACCAAGAAAGAAAATATTTTCTCCCCAGAAATTGACGTGCAAGAACACGTTGGGTTAATCGGCTTAAGCGTTCCTGTTATTTTCCAAAGTGTTTAGACTCCAGTACTCACGGGGGCTTTGCGCGAGCTCAAAATAACAAACTCGTCCTTTGTCATCATGTGATAATCTTGCACAGGACTAACTCATCCCGAGGAGCACGTCTACGCGTTTTGCCGTTCTCCCAGCAAAACTTCGGGCAGGAAGACCAACCGGCGTGACCTTCATTTTGTTTGCAGTCGATACATGGCAAATAACTAGGGGAAAACCCAGGTATGTGACCCCGCACATTTCTTTTAAGGCGTGTTTCAGGAACAGGGTATAGGAACGAAAGTTCTAGAAACGAAACTTTAGCTTCCATCATTGCGTGTATGTCTGCAGTTTGAAAGGGGCTGTGCTGCAAATCGGCATCCAACAACGGTACAGACCAGCAGCAACGATGTAGATTAGATTACATACCAAACGGGATTAATGCACAAACGTTTTCGGGGTCATAAGGACTCTAGGTCGCAGTTTCAGTCATGCTGTTTCGATGAAACAGCATGACTGAAACTATTATTCGAAAAAAGACCACATGATGCAAGTAACAGTGCATTTGTTTTTACTTCGGCGCGCGAGTTGGATTGAAGATTTTTCCATTGTGTGCTTGTTGCATCGCTAAAGGCTTTGCGTTTGTTGACCAGAGGATGTTCTTTGCATGAGTCATGCTAGGACTGAGCGAAATGTCAAACGCAGCCACCTCGATTTCTGAGAACTGCAAAAAGCTTTTTAAAAACTTCCACACTGAACTATATAATTTGTAAAGGAGTGTGGACGGCGCACCTTCTGCCCTCTTGTCTGCGGCTCGATAAATGACTGGAGCTCGTCGAAACACGATAAACGGAATATACAAATGAACTTTCAAATCCCATTTATGTCTGGTGACCTTTTCATGTTTAGTCGAAAAAAATTGAGTAAAACGCATGTGTTCACTGGCGGTATCCTTTTTCAAATTGTTATTGCAACACTACGAATAGTTTCATATGATTTTAGGCATAAAGCAAGTTTCAATTATGTTATTTTACTTTTTCACATCTTTGATCAACCAGGTCAAATAGCTTCTGTTTATGGCAATACAGTTCTCGCGCATAAATGCTGCAATCAGTCGTTATATTTTTTGCTTCTAAATAAGAAATTACGGACTGCTCGATCCTGATGAAAGCGTCATTCGCATCGCGTAATGTGTTCCCTCACGTTCATATGTGCTGCACTTGAAAAGTCTGGCAGTGATGCGTTCTCGCCCAACAGCAAAGACTGCGACTCAGCACGGCTAAATATTTAAAATTTTAAGCGTGTTTGCTGGTTAGGCGATCACAAGCCGCCAGCATCACTTCAACACTTGCATCAAGGCCACCTGCATCGGTGTGGATCGACGTCACGCATGCTAAGGATAGACTTGAACAAACAAGCTTCACACTTCACTTGCTTCTTCCCCAAAGCATTGGTCGAAGTTGCCTTTCAGCAGGTGAGCAACGAAGCGCCGAACAGAAGTTTTGACCCCAGGAGTTGCACACAGAGCAGACGTTTGCGCGTGGGATTCGACCAGTTAGCTGCGTTTGGGAGCAGAGGGCAAAATGTTGTTCTTGCGTTACCATTACTGCTCTGGGTGGTTCGAAGAAACTTTTCTAATCATTAAGACTTGAAGTGCGTAAAGCGAACGCGGAGTGGTACAGCTCGTAGGCAGCGATAAATCATTCGCGTTTTTTCCAAGAAGTATCGACAGCGTTTGCAGGCTGACGAAGGTGTTGCTTCTGCGCCTTCAAACCACACTTCGCCGACGGTATTCGCGAACCCAGCACAAGTTACGGCGACGGACGCCGTCCCACGTGATCAGTCAAAATCGAACGTGACATCTCGTCCTTCTACCGCAGCTATTTGTCTTGCAAGACGTAATTTCGCCGGCACCTCGCTTTAATCCAGCACTCGGCTTTGATTTTCGTGCATCACTCCCACTTCAGACCGAACCTACTTAACATCTCCAGACATGTTACAACCTTGTATTTCTGTCTGCGGTAAACGCTGCAAATATCCTTCCAGGCCGGCCACGTGATGGAATGACGGAACGTCTGCCCAGGCCCGCAGCCAGGTTTTAAGGTTTGTGGGGCAAAATGAGCTGTTTTTGTTTTTATTCTACGTTTAAAACAAATTTCTCTTGGTACAACAAGATTTGCGGAGACATGAAAAAAACTTGGGGGGACAATGTATCCGAATGCCCCCGTGGCTAGGGTCTGCGTCTACTCCCGCAAAAGGTAAAAAGGCAACCATGTTGATTCAAGAAAAGCAACTGAAAACACAGCCATGCATACAAAAAGGCTTTCTTCGTAATTTTGCACTCACAATTTTGAAAGGTTGATAAATTGTCAACTGCTTTTCGGTACAAGGAATGACGTCAGTACAAGCGGTTTATTATTTAGGAGCAAGAACAAAATATCAAAATGGAATAAATTGAATTCTTAAGAGAAGGAAAAGTAATTTTAGGAGCAAACAAGACGATTGTAACTTATGGTCTGTTTTGTTCAAGAGCGTACGCAAGGGGGGTTGGGGTTAACCCCCCCCCTTGAGCTTGATATTTTGTAAAAACTTTAGTACCTTCACAAAGGAGATTAATTGTTTTCGTACACTTTCTGCTTGTTCATTTGTCGACTTAATGCAAATATCACGAAAGAAATTTGCATGCAAATTGTAAGGAACATTGTAAATGGGCCAAAATGTGATAATTAGGTTTTGGTGGAAATCTGGGTTATTGTCTGCGTCCAGAAATCATCTCACCACTTTTTGCAGACCTTTCGTCCACTACGCATATTTAGATTGTATTCCACGACAGTTCACTTTATCCGAAACAATTGTGTTTATTTTGTCTGCTAAGGCTGATCAGCGCAAACGCTGACCGCATTGGCTACATTACCAATTTCTGCAGCATTATAGAAAAGTTGCACGAGCTCAAAAACAGCAGTTTTTAATATAGAAGCATTCAGGCATTTGATAATGTCTCAGCAGGGTAAAGGAAAACAAAGTTTGCTGGACTTCTATACATAACAAATAATCGAAAGTTTCTTGCGTACTTTATGCGCATTCTCAATTCTTGTGTAGGTTTAGGATGACTCGATCTTGCAAATCGGGGTGCGTGTGAGTCAGTCCAGCCGCACGCTTTCTATGCTCGACCGCTCGTTTTCGATAAGTTATCAGCGCAGCCTGATTTTGCCGTTGTAAATTGATCTGACGCAGTGATGAGTGTGTTTTACTTCCCTATTTTAACGCGCAGTCTGATATTTTTGTAGTTATGAACTGCCCTGTCTTAGTGTTGAGTATATTTTCCTTCGATATCCTAGGTTGGAGCGCTGAGAGTTTGTATCCAGTGCAATAGCACATAAAATAAGGGGAGTGCGTGTAGAAGAATATGCCTATTATGTCAAAAAACTTCGCCAAAACGTTGGTTTGGAAACATGAATATGACGTCAAATTGTGACGTAACAAAGAGCGCACCCGAATACAAATGACCACCATATGCCATTGAATGAAAACACCCCCAATGAAAATTTTTTGCGTACGTCACTGGTTTTGTTTGAGTCCCATGAAAGCATTAATGGAGTTTGACTTCTATGGTCATATCATTAGAAAAGACTTCTTATGCAAAATTTGTTTTACTGCAGCAGTGTCTGCAATAGTGTCTGTGAATCGTATAAAACTTTTAGGTTAAAACGCGGAAACAAACAAAATCGATTTCTGTTCTAAAAATGAAGCTCCCAAACATTTACTTAAGCGCCAAGCCCAACAGTGAAACCTTTGTTCCTTTTGCGTTCTTCTAAAATGTTTGTTGTAAAATATCTCCAATTAAACAAAATCAAGCAGAACTGATTTGAGAGAACACCTTTCGAATTCTTTATTTGGAAAGGCGCTTGAATGTTGTGCGTTGGTCCTAGTTTCGTTCCCGAAAGGGAAAGCGCTGAAGCGTTCAAGCCTGGGTATTTATGCTGCGTCCACTCAATAACACCCTGGTTTCATGCATTCTCGTTCAGACTTCGCGACTTACGCCCAAAGGGATTGCAAAGTCAATTGTGTCTGCCTGTAACCGTTTCACGCCCAATGATACGGTATTAATATGTTTGGCGGATTAATGTCTATACGATCAAACATGAAAAGAGTTACTGGACAAATCGTAACGTTTGTTTTGCGGTTTGTGCCGTTGATCTGAGAAAAGGTATTTTTACCTTTGTTAATGTACCTGTCGTAGATTGATCAGAAAATCAGAACCTACTTTAACTGGAGCACCTTCTCAGCAATTATCGACTTGAAGAGATCAAACCTCTGTTTCATCTCTGGTGACAGATCGCTGGGCTTCAGCAACGAGCCTTTATCCGTTTGCAAGACCGCGTCTCACCAAGAGAAGAACACCACCACTTGTATGCAAATAAACCAGCTTCGTTTCACCTTAAAACTCAAACATTGCAAACTTTTTGTGCTCTTGCGAGGCAAACCTCGAGCGCTTGAGCGTTGTTTCTGGAAGACAACGTTGAAACTGGAATCACTGGGCCACAGAAAAGAGAATCGTGTGTTATATAATAATAATCATCAGACAGCTCCAGACTGAGAACCTCTCGTGTCTCAAACCGCTTTTAATTCTTATCGTCGACCTCTGTCTTACGCTTTTAGTGGTAAATGCCTGGGCGCAGGTCTTCCCGTCTGATCACGAACTGCTCAGAAAGCTGCGAGATGCAACCGCTACTTAGTCATTTTGTTCCGATTCGCTGAGCGTCTGCGCAGCGACTGACGCAGGTTGAAGATCTGGAAGCGCAAATCCACAAAAAGCGAGTACACGCTCGTCTGTCGTGATTGCCGCGATTTTTGCGTCACAGCTAGTCTTCGCTGCGACAAGACGATCCTCAGACCAAAACGTGCTCACAAAACACTCCACGCTTGCAAAGAGCACTCAACACAAACCATGAGCCCGCAAGCAGATAGCGCGAGTCTGGTCGCTTCCATGAAACTGAACTACTGGTTGTTTCAAGGAATTTGCGACCGCTCTTGGCTTTCTTCCGTGAGACAAAAAGACAAATTCGCAGGGTGAGCTTTCCCTTTCAGCCCAACTGTAAATCTAGTAGAGAAGTCAATCGCGTGCACTGTGTACAAGTTTCTGCAATAGGCAACAAAGATGCCTACCCCTACTTTGGAGCTAGAAAAGCATGCATGATGGCGCAGTCAGTGATATTTGTTTGCACAAGGAGTTGACAGACCATTAAGTGGCGTCTTGCGATGGACACAACGCCTTGACCTGATTACTGCACAAGGTCATCAGATATAATGTGGTAAAATCAACTTTGAAATACACATTTAAGAACTCTTGAATAGGCCACACGGAGACTTCAATGTTGTGTTATCAAGCACAAAGCATGGTGTTCAGTCAAGCGTATGAATGATGTTCTCAGCCCTTTCCTCAATAAACATTTGCAAAACGTTTTCAAAAAACCAGCCTTTGTTTCGAAAATGGCAAGAACTTTTCAGTGAGCACTTTCTAAATCATGTCAACAAAAGATTTCCTGATTTCGAAATTGGAGGTTTTTTGAGCATTTCTTAAAGTTTCATACATACTTGATGAACAACAACAGCGGTTTCGAACTGATTTCAATTTGTGCGGTTCAGATCTTTTGTGAACATAGTAAAAAAAACAAGCAAGTACTCTCCATGGAGGGATAAGCAAGGAATCAATCAGCACATTTTTAATAGGAAATCGATTTCACGTGATACTACTCATCGTTTGTCCTACAGTTTGTTCAAATATTCTATTTAAATAAGCTTTTAGAAATTAAGATGCGTAGTATCACGTATAATCGATTTTCTATTGAAAAAATTGCTGATTGATTCCTTGTTTATCCGTTTGTGGAAAGTTACTTACTTGAATATAGATATGTGCATGCTTGAATCATTGCAAAAAGTGGAAAGAAGAGCCCACTCGGCTGATTCCTCGACAGCTTGCATAAAAACTAGAGCTTTCAATTGTCGTATTAAAAAGAAGAGTTTAAATCCATAAATTTTCTTTTTCGATTGCGTGCAGAGGCAGATATTTGCTAAGCTGCATCTACTGATCACATCCTTGTCATATGCTGTTGCTAAAACTGTCATCTTGCCTTTATAGCTATTTGTCAAATTAATTTGATACGCGTTTTCAATGGTATTGGCGAAAGCACGCCAAAACTACAGCATTTCGATGTACAAAGATAGTAAAAATTTCGCAAAGAGCGAGTAATGATTATTTTTGTACTCCAACATATTTGTGTTTTGAAGAATCACCAAGCAATCCTTCACCTGCACAAAAGCAAATTTCTAACAAAAAATCAAGAAAGACTTTACTTTATAAATTTGCTTGCAAGCGTCTGCAGCGTTGTGGCAATTCGAGTTTTCATAAACAACTTTTGATTTTCTTCCTGTGAAGCTGCTTGAAACTACAGTCTAGCCAAATAGTCCTCACGGTTACACTTCAAAGCGCAGAATGCTGCTTTAAGAACTCGGCCACTGCGTCATTACCTTGTCATTCGCAGACATACGTTATTGACGCAGTGACATTGGATTCGAAATTTCCAGAGTGCGCGCACCACAACTGGCGACTTCATCCACTCGCCCGTTTCTTCGAAGCGAAATATCAGCTTCGCAATCATTTTACAATCAGCGTGTGCATCATGCTCGGGCTGTTTCCATCGCTTTTGTGGCGATAAACTGGCCCAACTGTCCTGGAGGTCCGGCGGCTTGGACCTCCGCATGCATTGTGGTTGCAAAGTCCATATATCCCCATAACGGGCCAACGCTGGCCCTGCACAGTGCAAACAGCTGACATGTATCATCGTCAGTAATTGGGCAATACAGTTATTTGCAGAGCGACTGCTAGAGCAGACTTAATATTTAATCCGGGGGGGTGTGCAAACATGTTTTTTTATTATCAAGGGCGGCAGAAAGTGGCGCTGATAGACGACCAAACAGCAAGCCTATCATGATTTGCGCAGTCTGCCCAAGTTTAAACGAAAGTTCATATCTGTGTCATGGCCAGTGGCGTCATTGCCTTCTGATATTACGGGTCGAGTAAATAAGAAGGAGCTGGCGGCAAACATTTTCAAGAGAAAAATGTTTTTGATCGACAACTTTTTACCAGGTACGATTGATTTACGAAAACATGCCGTTCCAACGTCTTGGTTATTGCAACAAAAGTTAAGCAACTGCAACAAAGTTAAGTTAAGTAACTTCACTCCGCAGGTGAAACAAGCAAGGAATCAAAGCACAGTTTTTTTACATCCTATTAAAAATTTGTGATTGATTCATTGCTTGTTATGCGCAAGTTTGAATCATTGCAAAAAGATGAAATATGCGCAAGCTTGAATCATTGCAAAAAGATGAAGGCAGATCCCAATCGTCTGATTCCTCTAAAGCCCATATAAAACCTAGAGCTTAAGTTAAATTATAATAAAATTAAATATGACATGCTTGTTTTTTGGTTTATTGGAATAAGTTGTGGGACTGACGATGCGTAGTGTTACGTGAAATCAATTTCCTATCAAAAATTTACTTATTGATTCAAGCACTTCACCTGTGTGGAGACTAGCTACTTGAATGCAGTTATGTGCAAGATTGAATCATCGCAAAAAGATAAAAGCAGACACATTTCAGCTGATTTCTCAAAAGCTTACAGTAAACTTAGAGCTCTTAAAGGGTAAACAAATCTAATTTTCTAAGTCACATATTTACCATTTCAAGGACGCTTGCACTAACAAGGGGCATGTAATTTTGAAATACAAGTTACGACAAGAATTTTTCCCTGACCTTGGTTCTAATGACCTCATCTCTCCGACAAACACGCAATCAACATTTGTCGACATGTCGCTAGACTTTGATGTAAGTAGAATCTGGCATCAGCTGGTCTGCAGGAAGGGCAAACGACCTTTGACCGAAAGGTGCTCGTCATTGTTTGCTCATAAAATGTTTACGGTCATTCTCTCTTTGCGCTGGTGTTTAAATGAAGAGACTGGGAACAGGGACAACTCCTGTCTCCTGTGGTTCGTAAAAAATTCTGGATAATAAAAATCTACGTTACCCCACCACGGGATATAAGGTGTCCATTAGCAACAGATAATATGTGTGAACAATGGCCACATATTTCAATAACTGCTGTCGCTAAACAAAAAGCCTTGCATTCTCGCAGAACGTTTCTCACCATTATAAACGAAGTGGCAAGATTTAAAGTTTGCATAGATCGCAGTCGTGTTTGTTAGGTGGATTTCTCAAACATTTGAATATTTGACAGCTCCTTACAACCAGAGTAACATGGCAAACGCAGATGCATTAGCTTGCCAACTACAAAAACAGAAGAAATTTTAGCTTAACCAAACAATGAAAATATTTTTTGGTCGAGTTGATTCGTGCGAAGAACGCGGGATAAGAAGCATTTCGAACTGTTTGTATTTCGATCATTCAACAACAACTGCGAATTTGCCGCCACCCAAAGTAAAAACAGCTTGACTGCTGTGCATGCGATGACGGGCAACGCTGTGGCTGGGTGTGCAGCAGCTGTTTGCGAATGTGAGCTTTTCAAGTCAGGCGTACAAATTCTGAAGGTTTCGTCAACGTTTGACAAACCATCTCCTTCTTGCAGAAAAAGCTCAACGGCAAAGCTTCACAACTCCGATTTTCACAACTCAATTTCAATTGTTATCTGCTTTCAAAGCCAAACGTGAACAAGAAACAAGCTGTCTGAAAGTTTAAACATTACGCCAACCATGGCCCTGAAGAATTTGAACAAACAACACCCATATTTCGTATAGTGTAGTTTTTACGTGCAATACTCACAGCAAGAACGCATAATATCTTAAACATTTTTAGTTCCCGTCCAGATTTAATAGGTTATTTTTGTTTGTTTTTAGCATAATCGTTTTCCACATTTTGCTTGAAAATGAAAAGCATATCTATCGTATATTTTGTCGAAGATACCAGTTGTGCTTGTAAGAGCGACAGTAAAATTTGTTATGTCCGATTAAAACCGCAAATAGAGATATAAATCGGGCGATTTACAAAAGTTACAAAACTTATCATATTTCGGGGTGAAACAAACAAGAATAAAGAAACCAATAACTTTGCGCGACCCTGGAAAAAATCAAACTTTCGTGTCTGAAAGTCCTTTAAAAGCATAAAAACAACAACTGTTCACACGTTGAGTTTTTCTGAAAAATCTGCAATTTTTAAGCTTTGTTTGACCTTTCCAAACACAGAAGAAGCGTATCCACCGGAACTGATTTTCAAGGTTATCAAATGCCTCACATATTTTTCGGATCACATCTTTTACAGGAACGAGCAATTAAATCAGAGATAGTTTTGAAAAGAGGAAAAGATGTTGAAAAAACTTATGAAACTATCAGAACGATAAAGGGAAGACTCTGACAACTATCTGGTGTGGCCGGGACAAAATTTGATGCCTGTTATTGGCACATGATAAAATATTTCTGACACACTTTTGTTGAACGCTTAGCCCAGTTAGCTGTTGCAATTACAACGTGTAACCTGTTTAAAAATAACCTGTTTGTTTGAGCGTCTCGCTGTTGGTGACCTTGAGTCGACACGCCTCGATGCACTTGCTCAATGCATTCCTGCTATCAGCTTAACTGAATTGGTTTTGTGCTGTCATAATGCATCATCCTGTTGATGCTGCTGCGAAGATACAAAACAGTATTTTTCAAAACAGGTTGGAGTTGGACTGCATTCACAGTAACAAAGTATGAGCGAAACATTTCAGTAACCCTGGAAATCAACTGCCTCATTCCATTGATGTATTTGAACTGAAAATCATTGACATAATTGCGCAAAACAAACATTTTAAGCATTTTCAGGCTCAAAATGCTGTGAAGCGAACTGCCGAAAGCAAAAATAAATAAATCGTGTGAGATTCTTGTCACCTCAAATGCTCTATAACCGTATGATCTCATGAAAATATTAAACCAAAACTAGATTTTTAATTAATCTCAAGCGCGTTTCAAAAAATCCTTCAATGTACAGCATTAAACAACTGATCTCCAATGTCAAGTAAGAATGAAAGAAATGGCATGGGACGTTGGCAAACCACCTTATAGGTTTGTCAGCGGATTTTGGAGCATAGCTATGTGTGCATGTATCCTTGTAAAGATAAACAATACAAAAATCCTAAATGCTACGCGTTAAAAAGCAATGATGTAACCTACTGCGTGGGAGCAGTTTGCGCATTTCTGAGATTGTTTTGTGGGATGACCTACCCTGCAATACAGCCGACTTCAATGTGTGTATTGTAAACCGATTTTAGACGCTACGTTTCAAGCTGATTCGGCGATACTTCGCACAGCCCTGTGACAGGGCAACCACGTCAAATATTTTGAAAACGCGTTTTGTCTGCACAAATACATCACCCGGCTGGTTCTTTGAACATCAACACCTCTATCTTCTACTTGCATTCAGGTGGCGAGCTACAAGAAATACCGGTGTCACTGTTGTGATTATCACTAAACCTGAAGCAGGAGGATTTCCAAAAGCACGTTGCTACGAATCCAATGAGGAATTCCTTGTCTGCGACAAAGCTCGCTGATAGAAGGTTTTGGTTGTTCCATAATTACGTCACAATAAAGCGAATAAGTTAAGCTATAACATGTATAACATGGCAAAGCAATCAGTAAATAACCGACAATACGTTCATGTTTGTGCAAGGCCCCTGCCGCTACTACATTTCTGTCTATCTGGATCGATCATAAAGCTTGGCAGTCGCAGCAAACGTTAAATCCTGGAAGTCATCTCTTGGGCGCGTTGTTTACCTCGCAAGCAACCAATCAGCATTGCTCGGAACAGGCAGCAGCAGACGACCACTATTGGAAAGACGCCAACAGATATTGCTCAACAGCTAATACTATAACTGTTTCTCCGAGACAGGAACTCAAGTGTTGCAACCCCAGCATGTCTTTTATTCGCCGTGGCAGGGCACACGCAAGCAAGAAAGAAACCACGCGCACGTCGACGTCTAACCCCTGAGGAGGCCACGTCATTCCCAGTGGAGTAGATGCAGTAAGACGACCATAACTTATCCGTTCGGTTCATCTTCCGTTCGAACCTCCCTATTTGGAAAAATGGATACGATACACTCGCTCGTGGATGCGTATCTTCTAAACCCGTTTTTTTGGGAACCTTTTGATAGGTGGAAGCAGGTATATCAAAATAACCGTTCACAAGTCAGAAAGGGTAAAGCATCTTCATATTAAAAATTGTAATCAACGTTCAGACTTCATCCGCTTAGTGTGGTTAAAATAAATTTCCTTTAAATTGCGAAAAACACGTTTAAGCTGGGCTTTGCAAACCCGTGAACCTATTTTAATGTGTTGTTGAAAGTGTTTTCGAAGCTATCTGATGTTATTGTGTCTGGAACAAACCCAAAATGTGAAGCGAAATGCTGATTAAAACTAATGACAGAGAGAACATGGACCACAAACTTGAGTCCAAGAGCAGGGAAAAACCGTTTGATCTCATAGGCTTTGGCTGTTGTGATCATGTGCAAATGATGTGCTTCGCAAACAACGCAAAATAATCATAGAGGTGATGCTTGCCTAAACTTGTTGGCTATCTAAAACCGATCTCATTTTGCTCAGGCTTCAAAATCAAGGAGTCAGAAAATTGCTGCTCTCACTTAATTTAGAAAATCAATATCCAGTTTACTTGCTTTAATTCTTGCTAAATTGTGAGTCCGTTTTAGAGGTTTGGTTCCTCACAAACACTTTAACGTATTCCTCATGTTTGGTTGATTGCAACTTTGGCTGAATCGACAAGAAAATACGCAGCACATTAATTACCTGCAAGCTGCATGGCTAACCGGTTGTTGTTAATTAATATCCTGCGCAGCCTAAAAACGATGCTCAGGTTACGCGGAATTATTCCGCTCTTCGTGCAAACTCAGATATCTGCAGCTCGCTCATGTCGTGTTTTCAACATAAATCAATTGCGCAAACGGCGTAACCGACCTAATGCTGTTTGGCTTGTGAATGAGCATTTTAAGGCAAAAGGTTAACGGAAGTTGAAAATCTGCATCGAATATCGAATTCCAGTAGGCGTGGTTTTTCCCTGTTTAAATAACACAAACAATAATTCCTTTTGAAAATATTCATAACATCAAGTATTTATTGCTGGTTGATGTCTTTGAAAGCCGAAGCTTGACAAAGTTCTGTTTTGACCGTTTTGGGTGCGAGAAAAAGTATAATGTAACTAAGGAAAAAATATTTGCAGACGCCTACCTTTTTAAGATGACGACATGTGGAAACATGACATTTCGCAAAAAATGGATAAACTACTTGTACATCACAACCAAACTATCGAAAAGCAATTTGAAATTGTTTGCAAGTAATATTAACAACCTGTATGCAACTTGTGTAACAGCCTGTTTATCGACTTTACAAAAAAGTTTTATTCACCATTTATCCCGCGGTCTGTCAATGAAACATGATACAGATGTATAAAGTTTGTTCAAATGAAAACTGCATCTTTTTTCTATTTGAATATGATTCAAGTACTGGCGATGCGTGGTGTTACGTGAAATCGATTTCCTATTAAAATTTTGCGATTGTTTCTTTGCTTGTTTCATGTGTGGAGGGTAGTTGCATCTTTTTATTAGCATTCCAGAATTCGAGCACACAAATTTTCTCATGAAACAACTGCGTTACTGCAACCTTTGAGGGGAGACAAGAACAACATACGTTACGAACTTGAAACGAGGTTTACAGACTCCAGTGCACAATATCGATCTTTGCAACTTTTGCAATATATTTGTTGACAAAAGTAGAAACAAATCTCTTTTCTCTAACTGCCGGCCTGTTTTCTCGCAGAATTAAAACAAACACAGAGCACCTCAAAAAAGTCCCAATTTTATTTTTTGGAAAGCTACGTCAAGAATATTAAAAGTGATGTTTTTTTTCTGCTCAAGCTTTGGCGTCGGTGAAGCTCAAACGCATCACTGACCTTTTCTGTTCGGATGAACATTAATTGAAAACTATTTATGCTGTTTACTGTCCTTTTATGGAAACTGAGCTGTTGATGGTAAGTTCTTCACCCAATGTACGCAAACAGGTGCGTCCTTTCTTTTTTTGAAACTCTTAAGTCATAGCACAATATGTGGAAAATTAATAACTGTAAAGCTTTACGCCTCGTCAAAAGCCACTAATCATTTTCTTTGAACGAACGCGTTTGCCACAACCTTGCAGTAAACCACAACCTAAGGAGGAGTTAAGTGTACTGCGAAAATACCAATTCCTTTCTAGCGATGTGGTCGATGTCAAGCTTATAGCCTAGTTAATTTAGTGATGCTCCTTTGCCTGGTGTTGTTGGAGAACTAATAAATCAAAGGTTGGCTTTGTGTTCTGCTTATATCGACAACCATTTGCACAAGAAGGCCGCTTGGCGCGGTGTCTTACAAACACAGGAGACCTTGCTGGCTTGCTGTGCAGATTTATCAAACCTTCTTTGAATATTTTGCACGTGTTTTATGTTCTTATAGCTTAAGTGCTGCGCTTGACTGCAAGTAGAAAACTGCATTGGATTTACTTTCTATGGGGAACACTGACAAACATATTTAAATGCTCGTAAAAAACAAAATGTTTATCAAACCATATGATGGCAAATCTGCAGTCACGTTCCTACGCATTTTGGTTTCAAGGCTTAGTAAGCTTAGGTGTGTTTCGGGAAAAAAGAAAAGATCGTCAAAACTGCCGCCGATTTTTAGAAAAACACTGAAATTCCAAAGATATTATTGAAGCGACGTTATCGGCTTTTTAAGCGTAAGCTGCAATATTGCCAAAAACAAGCAATGTCAACAAAATAACACCCTCTGATAAGGCTGTATGCTACAGTGCCCACTAAAATCTCCGGCCTTCAACTTTTGTTTTTGAATTACTTCCAACGACAAACGTCTCTTCAGAACTGGAGCGTTTGGCATGTTGAGATTTATTGGGTTTTTGTTTTTGGTGAAATGCGTTTATATTGAAGGCCAAGATAATCCTTTGCCTAACCTACACTGCTGTTTTGCAGTAACAACCTTCGAATGCCATTGATCATAAATCAAATTTTGCAACAGGAAGCTGGAATGACGTTGAAGATTCGGTGAGTATGCGTTGATCACGTAAGGTTCGCTTATCCTACTTTGTGTAGTGAAGTATTCAACGATCACGAATGGTTTAAATTATGATTCACTGACCTTTGATGTTCGCCGCTGACTTTTACCGCCAAGTACTGTCATCACTTATTCCGCACAAGTAAGTCGTTCTGCGTAGCAGGAGCACTGGAGGCTGCATTAAAACTGCTGGATATCTTGGCATTGTTGTGCCGCTTGCAAAAGCTCGTGTTTGTCACTTGGGGAATGACCGCCCACTGTGCAAACCACTCGTGCAGTACGTAAAACCAGAAAACCAGGCCGTAGTTAATCGCTTCGCGTGCCGCCATGATGCATTGCAATGCGTCTCACCTCGTGGCACCTGGGCACGTTAAAGACAAACTTTGACCTGAAAAAGGATTTTGTACGGTCTAAACCAAGCCGCCGTTCAGTTTCTTGTCTTCACGTTCATTATACCTGCTTTCATTGGTGTTGCAATTTACTCTCGCACTTGTCAGGGAGGAATCGTATGATTAGAAAGGATTTCATGTGAATGCCACTTGTACTTTCAGGCACGTGTATATAAAAAATAGGCCCAAACGAAACGTTTATCTGAAAGCATCCCAGTGTTTCAACGAAAAGGTCAAGCATTTTAAACAATTTTCAATTCGCAATTTATTAGTGATGTCAGTCTGCACCAAAGTTTGTGAAATATGTAATAAACTCGTTAATCGCTGTTATATTAAGTAATCGATCCTTGTATGAAAAGAGTTTTCAGGCTGTTCATTGAACGCCCTACAGCGACTTAGATGCCAAGACTTCAACAGCTCTTCCGTAATTGACACTGAACGAGATAAACAATATGCAAATGAAAGAGCAAAACAACTTCTTGAACTCGTCAAATTACGCCACGCAGAATCCTGCTTAGAATAGTAATCCGGGTACACATGATCTTGAACCATCGCTATGCGTGATATGAACTCTGAATACACATTGGTAGCTATTAGAAACGATTACGGAAAAACCACAAGTCCTACGTAAAACGCTAAATCACCAGTTACATTCTTCACGTTTTACGCACTGGCGTCACATAGCCTAAATTCGGTAAGTAGTTTTTTAGTGCGGAAATATTTGTCTTGGTCCGGAGGCTACCGTTCACCAGAGGAAATTGCCAATTACCGACGTTAGCAACGTCCCCTGGTATCTAAAAATTTTCTGGGGTTTGAACAAAAGAATTCCTTTCACTATGATTGGCTTTCATACAACTAGCATCAGATTGCTGTTCAATCGAGCGTGAAAACGTCAACTCAGGGTCAACACGTAAAGCAAAACGCACGCACGCAAGCTTTTCCCAGTGTCTGAAGAGTGTTGTTTATTGTCTGCGTGCCTTTGCGTTGGTTCAGCTGCGTAACGTTGTCTCAGAAACGCACGCTTGGTCACGTAAACCGTCAATCAATCGTTGATGTCACAATTCGCAAACATTTCAAACAATAAGCGCTCTTGAGCGCCATCCGGAACGAACATCAAGAACCTTTTGTACGGTTCTGATCCAAAAGGCAAACTCAAGAGCCTTGAGATTCGCTGACGTCCGCGATGAACTTATCCTAGGAATTAGGCGTTCTACCAAGACAACGATCCTTCTTTCAGGCAAACTCTGCTGAAAATAGGCGTTTTAAATTAAACGCTGGCTTCGCGTTTGCTGGAGAAGCTGTTCAAGTCAGCACTGCGAAAATACACTACGAAAAAGTTACTGCATTGTTTCGCAAGGCTCTTTATCGATAGCTTTCTGTCCATTTTCCAGCTGGCGCCAAAGAAAGTGTTCTTTGTTATTTTGTTCAGTCAACGCATGTGTGCATCTTCAATTTTGACCACACAGGTCATAGCAACGGTTTCACCTACAACCTACAAGACGTGACAGTCAACTGTTTACAGTTTAGTATCAGCCAAAGCTGGTTAATTTCAACGTACTGTTTTCAGCTACCTTGGAAAGAACACTTCAAAGAAGCGTGTTTTATAAACGATCTAAAGCATCCTATGTCTCAATTCTTGTGTTAAATTGCACTGCGTGTTTTGCGTTTCCATGACAATGGCCTTCACTCCCATTGCAATAATTGTTTTTTGTACCACCATACGATAAGAATGGGTGGATGGTGAATACTATTGGGGCAATAATCTCAAACCTCTTTTATTCATTTACTCACTCATGTTTCTAATTCAACACACTCCTTATCTCTTTTCCGGCCTGACTATCTGAAAACATTTGCGAGGGCTGAAGTAAACGAGTAGCACACGGAACAGCTGAACAACTTTTCGTGAAATCTTCCATTTAGCGAAAGACTATAAAAAAATCATGCGCTCCTGTGCAGGGACTATAAAGGGATATGCCACAACACGAATTCTCTCCTGTTTCACTATCTCCGCATGTACAACACCACCAAATCACGTGTTTTGAAAGGTTCTTTCGAATGTTTATAAAAGTTTTAACTGATTTCAGGATGCCTGGCCGCTGACATAAGGTCATGTCGAGAACTTGCGATGTCATCAGTGACAAACAATTTTTAACTGACGTCACGATATATTTTGGAAATCAAACAGTGACAGCTTTAACTCAATGCACAGCTTAAAATGTTAGTTGTTTAGGGCCCTGACACCCACTGTAAATAACTTCTCAAACAATTTGAAGAACATGTAAAATATGCTGCCCTCTTCGTCCAATATGTTTTTGTCAAAAATCCATCTCATAACTTGTAACATTTTTCTCCGCCGATGCGTTTGACATTTAAAAACTGTAGAAAGTTGTTCAGAAATAGTTTAGAAACGTGACCAAAAAGTCATCGATTTAAAAAATATGAAGGCACACGAGCTTTAAGCCATTGCTTTCTAACCATTTTCAGCTTGCGACCCACTTTCACTGACAATTTTGTGTTGGGCCAGTTATGGGATATTGCGGTAAAACAAGGACGTAAAAAAGTAGATATGATCAAGAAACAAAATAGCAACAATTGGCAAATTCCTAGATGCAATATCCCGATGTATAGCAATAGAAAATCGGCTAATTTTGAAGTAACGTTTTCGTTCAATAACCGGACAATTGCGTCATTTTGAAAGGCTTCGCGGTTCTCCTGAAACAGCTTTGCAGCCCACTGGTTGGTTGTCCTGGATGAGACCTTGTGTTTTTCCGACAACTGACCGAAACGACCGCACGTCATCATGATCGGATTGATTAACTTGTTCAGCAGAACGCACATTTAGGCCAAGGTTTGTTGAACACGGCAATGCGAGTTTTGCCGAAGGCGTCGAACGGTTGTTGGAAATACCAAGGTCTGCGAACATGGCCTGAAGTATCACAAGTGACAGCCAGGGTGCTTGATCACAATTGCAAAAGAAACTCTTCTACAGTTTTACATTCACTGTTGCTTTCAAACATCGATTTGCGTTTTATCCTGCATATCGCGTCGTACTCACAATTATGGTCCTATTTTCCGCACTTCAAATCTTGATTGAAGGCGTTGTAGGCAATGCTAAGAGTTTTTCTGCATGTGCCATTTCACCACATCAATTAATTGCCACCTCGCACATAGCGGATCATTTTTTTAATATCCAATTAACTTCACTCCACAGGTGAAATAAGCAAGGAATCAATCACACATTTTAAAAGGAAATCGATTTCACGTGAGGCTACGCATTATCAGTCCCTGTGACAAAAACACATCTTAACAAACCACGAGCACTTGCAAGGCGGTCCTTGGAAGTCCTTGGAAAAATACTCCGGAACCTTGGAGGATTACACAGCTTCAGCAACTAATCATGCATACTGTTTAAGATACGTTGCCCAGGCCATGGGCACGGAAGACGTACGTTTTTTTCCACAATTAGAGGAGGGCAAATGCCATATGGCCTTTCGTAACTTCGACTGCAGTTCTGAACACTTGCAGTTTTGAAACCAAACTGTATTGGTGAATGAACCAACATTAATAAACTGCACCAGCCTGTTGATATCGGTAAGCTGCAGCGATTTCGTGGCAAAAGGAATATCGTTATTAACATCTTAGCAAAAGGGATACAAAGCATAGGCGTAGCCAGGAGGGTGCAGGGGGCCATGACCCCCCAAAATTTTTAGCATATCTAGTCATTTTGTGCTTTGAGAAGCGGCGTCCTAAACAAAAATACTGCTGCTCGCCTAAAAGTGAAACATTCCGCCAATTTTGGAATAGCTGCGCCACTGATATAAAGGATATGTTGTTGCAGAGGTAACGATACATGTCATGCCAATAATGATATTATACAAGGAACGCCCAACCGGCGTCCATTAAAAATGGTTGCTGTTTGTGTGTCATCAATTGACCTGAATCATAACCAACAGTCATATGTTTTCGTGGCATGAGGTAAAATATGTCAACAATTTCCTGAGTTTTGTAGATGTTCAAAAAGCGAAACGAACTAAACGGAGTTTTATTTAGTGTCACAGAAACTGTTGGCTAAACTAGAAGTTGGACTGAAAGAGGTATCTACGGTGTGTGTTAAAAGTCCGCGCTGACACTTATATTTACATTGTGCAAGATATCATAGAAAGCTTCCTCCATGTCACAAGCAAAGTGTGGGATTCATCTGTTCACAGTGTAACGAAGTTCGTTGCAGGTAACTGCCGCACATACATCAACCGCATTTTTTCTGGTAATTGCTTAAAAAATCTGATTTTAATACGACATTTACAAGCTTTGTAAAGACCACAAAGCTGACATCAAACGCTGATCTGCAAATCCGACAACTAACCGGATTGCAGAGATGAAACTTCCTGGTCTAGGCCGCTTTGTGACGTGGGAGTAAATTCACGCTTGACAGCGATCAAAGGACTGACCCGCTGTCACGAAAACATCCTCCGTTGGCGAGGCCAGTGCGGAACATCATGTTCACTGGTGTTATTGTTCGGTATCAGTCTTTTCTCAATGCGTCCAGTTAGCACATGAATACGCGTTCGGATAACCTACGTTTAACACGAAGTGCAGATCACACCGTTTAGTGGAACTGACTGATTTCTATCGAACGTTCACAGAGCGCAAAAGAGGTACATGTGAAAAAAGGGGGGAGCCCACGCAGATTTTCCTATACGCAGGTGCAGGAATATAGATGGCGCTCGTAAGGACCTTACAGTGTTTTGCTGAACATACAACTGCATTCACTGGAATGGTCAGTAGGTTGCTGGCCTGAACACGTGTTTTTCTTTTAACGGCATCAACTATCTCAATGTTGACATATGACAGTTGTATGTTTGGTCCGCATACCAATTGAACAGATCAGCTTTCTGTCTATGCCACACTCTGTGTTGCCGTGCTGTTCATGAAGGCAAGTCAAGTGACTTGCGATGTAGGCTAAATCACAGGAAATCAGGAAAAAGAAAAAGCTTGATCACGCCCGCTTACAAACTACAAATTCCACCATTTTTAACTCTATTAATGAAAACATCACCGTCAAACATTTAAGATTTATCACTATTTTTTTTCTCACTTCATTTCTGCACCTCCTGAAATTCATCATAGTGTACAACCCGCAAAACCATAAATAACTTGTTTAAAGCGATGTTGTGCAGACGACGATTGTACAGTGCATTATTTCGTAACGCAACAGTGATTTTTATGCATTGTTTGCTCTCCTGTGCGGTGAAACAAGAAGGAAAAGTTGGTGATCACCCAGTGCGGCTAAAAAAGAATGTTTTGTGATATTTCATTAATGTTTCATTTAAAGCTGTTTCGGAAAACAAAACATGGAAAATACTGAAATAACAAGAAAAGCATTGAAGTGGTGAACCAAAACCCGTAAATTTTTAAATAGCATAACGGTTTTGCAACATGAACCATTTGCATCAGATTTGCTGAATGTAACCACGTCATGTGTGAGAATATTGAAACAATTTGTAAATTTTATCGAAGTAAGTTGCAATCGTTCACACGTTTTTCAAATAAATTGGCCAAATAAAGCATCCATATTCGTGCTTAGCCCTTTTTTAATTTTCAAAGACTATGGAGCCAACTAAACAGGTCTTTCGCTTGAAATAACATCAAAATTATGCCGTTTTGTGTTTATCGTTACGTGCTGGTTGTACAACAAACTGTTGACCAACAACGCTACGAAACAATTCTACAAATAGAAACAACCGAAATCGCGGTTTGCAGTGCTTTGTATCTGATCGTTTTCGGCGTTTTCAATCTTGATTTAACACGACAAAATTTAGGTTTGACCTAAATTACAAGAACACGATTAAAACACTAATAGAACTCAACCGTAGTGGTCAGTGACGCTGGGACACCGGTAGGGCACGGGGAGGGGAAAGTTGAGGGCAATGGAAACTTATAAAAAAAAACAAAATTTCCTTACAATAATAACCGAAATTAAGAAAACCATTCTGAATTTTCTGGGTGCGAATAGCTGCAATAAATTTGTTTCATTTCGATCTTGATAAACCATGAAATTACTCATGGTACTGTTATGAAAAATCCATCTTCATCCTCGTTGCCCCCTTTTGAAAGGGCAGGGGGCAATGCCCCAGTCTTGTCCCCTCTCTCCAGCGTCCCTGGTAGTGGTGTTTGTTCAGACGCAAGCGTTTTGCAGCTGTCTCAGGCATCGATCAAATACAGCCTCATTCAGCAGCAAGATTTGGAAATGACGTCACTCCGCGCCCCCCCTGCGTGTGGCATCTAATTCATGCAGTTCGTCATAACGCCGGTTGGATCACCTACGTTTCGTACAGTTACAACAGCATCGCGCCGCAAGAACAAGATTACGATGTTGTTACTCACAACAGCTGAACGGTCAAATCACAAACGCTTTCCACATACCAAAAGTACTTGTTACCAGCCCGGCGTAACCGATAGGATATAGTCACGTGATCCTCAGGGAGGAGCTTGCTAGACAACCAAGTCCTTGTCTGGCTAAAACTGTTTTTCCGCTCACGTGATTTACGCCCGTTACATCCGATTACAGGTAAAAGAGGAGCTCATGCTTTAGGTAATTTAAATTTCACAAGGTGGCGACTAAATTTAACGTTGACGCCAAGACATCAACTGCTCTGTGTCGTCATCCTGCTAGCTTCCGAGTGACGCGGGGATTAGCGCATTGTCGGATGTGGATTAAATACAGCGAATACAGGGCGCTCGCCTTGCTGCAAAGCTGAATGAAACTGTTTGTTTTTAAATCAGGCCAAACAACACCTAGAAGAAAGTTCACGAGAAGTGACCCTTTGCTCCAAAGTAATCTTAATTGAAAAGAGCTTGCTGACGAAGATCATGGTTGATATGTAACATTCAAAAGCATTGTGAGTTATTTACCGGTCGCAAACAAGGCTGTCAGTGAAGCAACTTTGTTTAGCTGTACTCGGAATGGACCTAAGCCATAATCGCACTTATGACGTATACACGTGTGTCTTTTGCAGCGTGCAGCAGAAGCTGCGTAAGAAGTGACTTACTGGCCAAATGCCCAAAAATTCTCAAGATAACAAGTAAACACGTGCTGGTCGCAGCATAACGAAATGTGCCGCATGGCATCTGTGTGCACAGGATCAGGATCTGGTAAAATTATCCGGATTAGGAACAGGACCAAACCTCAAATTTCCCTGAAAAAACGGATCAGGGCCGGATTCTGTTTTTTTGCATTATTCTAAGTGCTGCGTATCAAACTAAGAAATTACTAACACTGGGAGCTTGAAATATTCACATTTGCATCAAAGTATTTTCCCTACAACGATTTTTTTAATATCATTGCAGTACATGCTAATACATGCTATTTCTGTCACTGCGCAAAGTTTGCTAGCTATAAACTTTTCTCCACTAGCGTGATAGCAATAGGTTGTCGAAACGTCAATAGTAGACATTGTTACCACACCAGTGGAGCACATCACTGCATTATATGTTTGCTCAGCCCTTGTAGCAACCACTGCTGCTAACCTGCTATTTGTTTTCCAAAGCTATGTAAAAGCATGCTTGTATGCGCTGTGACTTCTTTCAAACATTAACGTTACATGCTTATTTAAGGATTTGTGTTCTGAGTGCATGGACAATGCTATGCATTCTTTCTTGGGCCTGTTTATGTAATAAACTGCAATACTTTCAGATTGTGTTGATTATTCAATTGTTAGATCTAAACATTTATCCGAGAAGTGTGTATACCCAGTTGATGCACGTGATGAGGGTAATACCGCATTAATATCAAATCAGAAAGATCAACATAAGATTACAGTGTTGACGCGACTGGGCAGTTTACCATGATGTGTATGTTCTGACTGAGTAAGTTTTTCGTTTCGTATTTATTCATCAAGTCTGTCTTATCAGCTGAGTGTTCGAGTTCGTATTAAAAGTGTAGTATGGTACCTAATATGCGTGCTAATATACAGGGTGACACAAAAAACAGTCATCACCAAAAATCGAATAACGTCCAAAATTTTATTTAGATTGACACAAAACTTCAGCTACATTAGATCAAGCCTGTGTAGCAGACATCTCCAAAGTTACAAGTCTGTACTACAAAAACTCTTTGTTTCACTGGCGCTCAAAAAAGTATGCTCCAAAAGAGCTCCCCGGCGCTGCACGCACATTTGGATCCGGCGGGCAAAGTTCTCAATGACCCTCCCGCATTCCTCCCTTGGGATCGCTCTTATTGCTGCCTTCAGGTCAGGGATAGTCTGGGGGTTGTTGCCATACACCCTGTCCT
>Ga0210059_1001892_pt1 | contig 32130 bp, 21 predicted proteins | sample Ectturendosymbi2_FD_188042 | JGI IMG/M metagenome (GOLD analysis project Ga0210059, IMG submission 188042) | Ecteinascidia turbinata endosymbiont from Florida, USA - Sample 2 (SPAdes) (version 2) | ecosystem: Host-associated > Tunicates > Ascidians > Unclassified | place: Key West, Florida... | reverse complement strand
CTGCTTCTATTGTCTGAACATGCATGCTTGGCTTACGGCGCAAGCATCGTGTCCAAGCCTAACCAGAAGTTCCATGCCTAAGCAAGTGGGTTACATCGCGCGTTTGGTGCGGGCCAGCGCAGCTTCCGTATCGACCATGACCGCCTTTCAGCACCCAGTGTGCGTGAAGAACTACCTTTTTCCAGTGCGGTCATCTGCAAACACCTACCTAAATACATTTTCCATTCAGGGAAGAGCAGTATTCACACTGCCGGGCCAAGATCGCTCTCCATCTTTGGATTTCACGCGCCGTAACTTATCCGACATCGAAGCACGTGACAGACACGTGGCCGTTGCAGATTAACACCTGTCATGGAAAAATCATAAAATATTGTTGAAACATGGGTTCGGGTTCAGTGCAACTGCATAGTTACGAAAAGTTATGAAAATTTATTCTAGCGATCAAAATCCTACCAGTTCCTTGGCAGCCCCACCCTCCTGAATCTCACCCAACAGCAAATCATCTTGGCTGTAACCCACCCACCACAGGCAACTCATTCTGCACACTAAGCTCCACCAAAGTTTTCTTGCTCGCATTATTTGCTATCCCATACATCTCCAATTCATCTTCGCACGCTTCCAAATCATCTTCACGCTCCTCATCTTCCCACAACTTACATTCGCGCCACTCATCCCCGCACACAGCAGTCTATTGGTCGATACACAAGTCACGTGAACCTCTGTTGAAGTCTGTTGGTCGTTACACGAGTCACGTGATCTTTCGTTGAAGACATCTGGCTGCTGCTTGTGATCGAAACGAACCTGACTCAATGCGATATTAAATTACTGCGGCAGTAGCCGAGCCACCTTTTATAAACAAGTGCCCAATGTTTTCTGCCGGTCAGAGCGGTGTTGTCATTATTAACGGCAACGTTGCCCATTGCTAGGGTCGGTACATGATTTTACAAATCAGGTGGTTTATTTATATTTTGGGACGAAAATACGCTTTTTCGAAAACGTGCATTTTCGCCGCGTTACCTGACGAGTCATTGGTGATTTGTAAACCTTCAAGAAGTCTCTTGCAATGCAACAACGCGAAAGTTGCTTTCTGAAGGAACCCGAGGAGGCATGCCGGTGAAACAAGGTTTAGGTGAACTGGAAATGTTTGGTGATCACGGTTCCAACCTGGATCTGCGCGTTTGTGTTTTTGAATTTGGAGTCGTTTGTTTTTGAAGTTGATGAAAATCATTTCGCAAACAACCTCAGCTTGAAAATATGTTGTGAAACAAAAAATCTGTTGACTTTGTTCTAACAATGTTTGGCGTACGCAGAGGTGCAAACTTACAGAGTAATGAATGTTAAAACCTTGGGGCAAGTCATATTTTGTGCAACAGCAGGAAAAATGTCTCAACGGTTACTACTCTTGCATCTTTTTTCCACACATCCTGTCACTCCTTGTAATAAAAGACCGGGTAATAAAAACCGAAGTTCTCGCTTGTTGGCGACAAACGCGTCTCAGGTTACGCGCTTCGCACTGCATCGAACTTCTGTATATTGTCGTTTTGGGGGGCGAAGGGGGGAAATGAATAATAGATTCCGTTGCCACCATGGCCCGGGATCGGCAGGCGCTGATGCATTTTTCATGAAGCCTTTATTACTTCTGGCATCCGCCCACCGTAAAAACATTGCCGTTTTGGCACATGTCAACAAATTTTCGACCGCATTTTTTGTCCCGGAGAATTGGGTAGCGGAAAGCCATTAAATTATTTATTCTTGCGCGTCTTGCACGAGACACTGATGAAGTGGTGCTCGGTAATGCGAACATGACTTTAGTGGGACCTGTTAAATTGGTCTTCCGGTATTATGACAAGCAGTTCCGGGAATGGTTTGTACTTCAAGCGGTATTTTCTGGTCTTTTGTCGCGCTATTGGGACCTTTCTTGCGAATGTTTGGTTCGCTCGACTGTCTATGGACGCATCACTCAACATTTATGCAGTTGACGTTTCGTTTCCGATTGCGCTGTCCCTGTATGTAAAACATCCAAACGCACTTACCTGAATGCCAAAAATTAAGTAGTTGGGACAGGCTCTTCAGAGACACCTAGCGGCTGAGCTGCAAGGTTCCTGATTCTGGTAGTGGGCGCCATTGCTTTCTGTTCAAAGCGTATGCGAGGAATGGCAAATCCTGTGAATCATCAACGCTTTGTTACAGCAGCGGCCGTGATCTATCGTATTTGAACAATTTATGATCGAGAGATTACATCGCGTTTCCGTATGACTACTGCAAGAAAAGCTTTAAAACAACTGCTTTGTTACGTCTCGGCTGTTGCCGGTAAAGCCAGTTCATTGACTGCACGCACAAGATTTCACTGTTCTCATAACTGCACAGGTGAAGCAGTATTGGAGACCGGTAGTTCAAGACTAGCATTCAAAGCTACTGATCTTTCTACTGGCATAACTCAAATTTAATAACATTGAAAATTTCCACACAAGCTTTTATGCCGGCTTCCCCGCCTTTGCACCTACACAGCCCACCCAGTTTCATCACGATGACGTTAAACGGACCCAGATTTTCTTTTTCGGGCTTCTTGGCCTTGGTTATTCGGGGGCCCTTTTGAAAAACTTGCATGTTGCGTCAACTTATGACGTCACGTGTTCGGCGTGGGTTACCATGGCTTCACGGTTTCTTAACATTAAAATATGCCTCTGCCCGACATGTCAGCAGCGTTGTCGTTTGTTTGATGTCTGCATTTCGAAATGTCAATGCCTGTGCTCAGGCTTCTTTGAGGTTTGACCTTGATTACCGCTAAGACATTTTGAAGAGACCGCAAATGCCGAGGTGGCCATAAAGCGAGATTTTACTGATTTTGTTGATTATGCAGCGAGGTTCTCCTATGTATTGAGAGACGGTTGGAAAAATTTGAGAGACCGAAACGATCCCTGTTGTAGAATCTGTGTTGATGTTGAGTAATCCCTGATAAGTTGGTTACCATTGTCTGAGTCATTAAATCGATAAGGCCTCATATTAGCTTGTTTGACAAATAAGAGGAATATCCACTTCCGAAATTATCTTGTTTTGCAATAGTCTGGCCAAATATGGATCATATTTTGCGGAGTTCGCGCAGTCTCATTAAATTCCATTTGTTTCACTTCCAAATGTTTCTTCGTGACCTCTCATGGAAAACTGCGTTAGGTGCAATACATTATTACGTCGAAACCGGCAGATGCACGACTTCCTACATCATGTTCTTGTTTTTGTTTCAACAAGGCTTATGCATATGTTTTTCAATACATTCTTGAATAGAAGAGCGACGTACGAACGCAATGACTGCATTGCGGTAAATAAGAGACTTCTTAATCTCGAGCAGATATGTGCGGCATTTCTACTTTTTTAAAAACAGCTCTCGAATTCAAAACTCTTGGCCGAGCATACACGGAAGTGAAAACAAAAGGTCTTTCACGTTAAAGGGGAATCACATAATCAGGAACGTTCTGATACCTCTTTTGTCAACGGACGATTAAACAGTTGCCGATCGAATAAACGCTAATGCGTTTTAACCACGGTGCGGTGTTTCAAAATCGATGTCTTTGCTGGCAGTCTTATCGGGTGTCTGTGACTGAATCACTTGCGACTGCAACGTGAATGACAATGACTGCGGCCACAATCCAACGTCGAATTCAAGTGTAGCCCTTCAACCACTGACTCGCTGGTCTCTAGGACCTCTTCGTTCTCAGCTAAATCTCTCTCAATTACAGGCGAATCTGGAGCTTCCATTCCCACAGTTGCCACAGATTGACCGACACTGAGGATAAAATGTTTATCTCTTCACTCGCACTTCTACCTGCAGTTTCTTCTTCTGCCACACTAAAAATGTATTAATTTGTTCTTGTTGCGCAAAGAACAACGCTGAGTGCATCTGCTTTGGCAGTAGTTTTCCGTCACTTGGGCACGATTCGACATTCGTAACTTACCGAAGTCTTTTCTTTGCCCTGTAGCTGACCTACAACCTTCGGGTAAGCTGACGTGATTCACCTGTGATATTCTGAGAAGAGCAATGCAAGCATTGCATACAAAAGAACCCGTTTATGCCATAGCCCATAACCAACAGAATGCTCACGGTGAATAGCGCGACGTAGGCTTACTACATTTTAGAGTAGCCTATATCATTTTTACGGCAGATTCTTTTGCAAGGTTCTGTTCTTATGCGCCATGGTGAAAAGATTTACATGTTCTTCCAATGAGTTGATGCTTCCCGTTGAAAATTGACCACAAGGTGGCAGCAATTCTTTATGTCTCTTGCTGTTTAGGCCGAACTTACTCTTTTGCAGTTTGTCACTCAAGCGACTTGCAACTTCATGTGTTTTCAGTGCATTGTTTTCGATCGATTCCGAACCCAACCGCGTCACGTGCAATTATTTGATCATTTTTGGCTTGTGTGAGGTTTCCGGGACTACCTTCTCACTGTGTGTTAAGAACTATTTGTGCTCATTATTTGTTTTCCTAAGTCTCATTTCAGTTGATTATTGTTTGCGCTTGGAATATTCATCATTTATTTTCCAAACTTCCAGTGATCCGAGCCTTACGATAAAAGAGTCACATGTTTATCTGGAATCGCAGGTTGTCCATCCCTACCCTGGTCCCGCGCTCACCCTACCCTGGGTCCATAGTCACTTCTTCAGTAGACCAATATTTCGGGAGTGAAATCACACGCGCTTCCATCCACAGCAGTCTCACGAAAAATGTCACGCATTGATCAAGTTCCAGTATTTCAGTAGTCTGCCTCACATTAGGCCAGAAATATCTTTGAAACAAAAACAGTGGGACTGCGTCCGTTTATTTTTTTCATGCAAAACATCGTTGATCCAAGCTAGTCTTATTGCTATGACGCTCAGCCCCCACAAGCACGTTTTAGCGACTAACAACATTACCGAGTTTCGTTGTGCCTTTTTCTTGCTCCTGATTCAGGAGAAAGTGATTGCTTCTATGAACAACCGACTCCGACGTCTGGTTAAATTTTGTGTTACCCGTAGGCAGAAAAACAGACGGCGTTACCGTTCAGTTCGCACTACACACACAAACATTTTTAGGTAAATGCTGCGCGGTTCGTTGTCAGATTGCTGTCCTTCACTACGCAGCGATCTTAATCCTCACCACTTCTTCCTCCCTTTATTTTGACTGCGCCGTGCGACTGCGTTATCATTGACGCTATTTTGAACGCGCGAGTAAGGCGAAATTGTCCGATAGGAAATCCGACTTGCGCCCAGTGGAAGCCCGAAGAGTCAACGCGTCACCGGTCGATGCTTCTGAAAGTTATTTTAAAACTCAGCACCCGTTCAAGCTCTACGTCGAGTGTCGGCCGATCAGCTCTTACCGCCATCTTAGGCCAATCCTGGGCCGGGAATAACGGGCTTCTTGCGGTGGAATGATGGATGACCACGGGCTTTGTGAGCAAGCCTCTTGCGAGCGTTGGAGTCACGTGCCTCATGTGTGAGCGGAATGCCACCGACGGTCCTGAACGTAATTGACGCTAAAATGGCCAAGCCGAGGTCTGTTGTCGGTGTTGGAATGCTACAAACTCGGTGTCGCTACCGCGCTGCTTCCTGCTAGTACAGTAGCAGTGTGCAAGTGGAGGTAATTGCCCCTTTGTTTTTTTACTTTCCCATGTTGTCAACATCAAGTAGAGCTGGTTGCGTGTTAAACCTTCGCGTTTTGTTCACCGGTACTTTAAAGTGGTCCCAACGAGACCACATTTTTCGAACGCTCGATCCGATACAAGCAAGGCGTTTTGAAGGAGGAAAAAATTGATTGTTAAAATTTTATGAATCCTAATGCAGCTCACACATTTCAGACCTCTGTTGGGTGTGGTTGTAACTTTTCGGCGTGCGTTTATTTATCTGCGAAATTCTGTTGAGACCGAAGTGCCGCGCGGCCGCGCGCGAGGGTAATTGTTGCGTATCGCGAATTCAGCAGACGGTGTTTGTGACGGCGGAGTTGTTATCCGGCCCACGTTGGAAAGTGGTGGGCGACAACATCGCCGGTTGCCGACGTCCAGAGGTAGCGGACCGTGACTGCGCCGCTCTCACTTTCGCTCACGCACGAAAGACAGCATTACTTCCTGTGACGTAAACGTCCCTGGCGCGTCGACCTGATCGGAAATGTTTTCTTTCTTTCGCTGGTTTCGTTTTGGAAACTACCTGACATGATCACCGGCTGCATTTGTTATTGCGCTTGCCTGCGATTGATCTGAGAAACGTACCGCTGTCAGGTCATCGTTTACGGCAGAGACCGACTGCCTAACGTTCAGGCAACAAAGCGCTTCTTAGCTGATTTTCTCGTTTTTATTCTTTCATGCGGTTGGTAAAAGCGATGCGCCTGTCGACCGGCGCCGATTTGAAAGCTGCACTTTCCGTGTCATATCCAAACATGCTCCTGCAGCCAAGTTGAAGTTTCTGGTTAGCTGCGAACTTCGCGGTCGCTTTGTTGTCTTTGCCGAACCGCCTCTGACGTCAGGTGCAATAAAACGTATCTGTTTGCGAATCGACGAACAACGTTTGCGTTTCGAAAGCATTCCGAGTTAATGAGCTGAAGCATCAACCGATTGGACCTGCGCACGCAGGGAAGTGTATGATGGAACGGAATTTAACCCCCATCTGTTGCAGTAAGGATTGGTGCTTGCGATAGACCCTATCCATTCTGCAAACGCTCTGAAGAATTTCAAATCACCGAAACAAAATTTTCAATAATAGGAAATACTAAGAAATTCGTCTTCTTATCGGTAATTGAAAATAAAAAATCCGTTTACACCAAATGTTCTTTTGACACAAAAGACACGTCAAATCTGCGAACCTGGCCACACACATCGATATCACTGCGATGAGTGTGCAGGGCTCATTATGTTTGCTAACGTCATCCCGTAAACAGACGGAATCAGCATCACATCTGACTTTAGTTACAGTTCTCACGTGACAGGTCGGGTCGCTGTGCAACATTTCTCAAAAAACAGACATTTTTAGTACCTTATGATTTTTGAAAAAGGGCCTTTCTGGCGCTTGTCCGGTTACATCTTACGAGCTAACAACTCATGAACTTTGACGCAGGCACATCAGCTACAATCACCTGTTGCCAAAACTTCCGTTTTTCATTTTGTCCTGCGTCTTGTTGCGCCAAAACACCTGCTCTGTTTGCTGCTTCGGAATACAATACCTCCAATGGTTTTCGCATTTTTTATTTGCTGCGCGTTTTTACTGAGAAAATCTGGTTTCGAAAAGAATTTAATCAAAAGCGCATTTATACTAAACAGTCGAGTACCTTGGCGATTATAAACGTTTGGTGCATTAATTGCTGTGTGTGATCCCTTTGTTTTCACAAAGATACAACTTTTGAACCGAAATCTTTGCGTCAAGAATGCTTGCCAATCCTATTTCACAAACCGCATGTGCTTGGCTTGCGAATTTTAAGAGCTGTCATCAGCTGTTTGTAGATGCACATGCATCCATTGGATCGGATTCGAATCCTACCGTATCAAACGGTTTTAAAGTGGTGCTTAAAGAGGAAAACACTTTTGAAACATCGTCGATTGTCAACACTTATGCATGTCAAGCGGTAAGGGAATTATAGCATTGAGTCGAATTCGATTTTTGGTCTCATGTAGACGCAGCTCATTCTCGTCTGGAGCTCTTGTTGGTCTCGCGACGTTGTTTCGTGCACTGATTGCTGTTGTCAATTGCGTCTAAAGCAGTGATTTTCAACTTTTTTTGTACTACTACCCGTTGTAACAACTCACTATAACCCAAAGACCCCCATCTAAAACTCGAATAATGCAAATGTACTACAGCTGTGTACATAAAAAATCTACTCGCGACCCCTCCAAAAATCGTTCACGACCCTTCTGGGGGACGCGACCTCCAGGTTGAAAACCACTGGTCTAAACGAACGGTCATGCAGAAATCAACTTTCGCCAGGACCTCCTGTTGCTCGTGATGCTCACGTGACATTGCTATCTTGTGCTCGGCGCGTGTCCTTTCGTCGTTTCCGGTTTCAAACCTGAACTGCGCCTGTTTTGCTTCTAAATAAGGTTGCTTTGAATAACCTGTCGGTGCGCAAGCTTCTGCACTAAGCATACTTCTTCGTGAGCGAGCAGACTTGGTAGAACAAGAATTAATCACGTTTAGATCGTCGACTGGAACCAACGTAGGCCACAACCTCTGGCGGAGTTGCGGCTACGCATTCAGACCTAAATTTAACTGTTCACTAGTGTTTCGTCACAGCAAGTGAACTCTTTGTTTGACTGTTGCGTCGCACGCAAATCTATTCGTGTACAACTGCTTGCAGGTATTGTGTTGTAGATTTTCTCGCTTCCGGTTGTCTTTTCTGGTATTGTGGCGCATACCATCAATCCTGTACTTTAAAGACGAAAATGGTGGGCAGGGCGTGGGATGTTCACAAGTTGTTTCTCGGATAATTTGTTTACCTGGTCCCTTACTTGAAATGATTAAAAATTTACCGGGGAACGGCCATGCCGACGTGATGTCATCTAAGATTTAAAGCTCTTTTAATGATTCATGACAATCGCAGATGCTAATTCTCGACAAAGGAAACGAGCGGTCGGCACAGCTTTTCGTTTACTACAGCAGGTGTAAATATGCGACGGTCCTGGCGGTGTTGGCCGTCAAGGGACGTAAAAGTGATTTCCATTGTTAATCCCTAAGAGCCAAACTATTCCGAGCTTGTTCTGCAGATAGTCTGAACAGCGCTGCGAAGCTTGATGAACGCGGATTATGTGAAATAAATAACGTAAGGAGCAATGCAAATTACTGGGGCTTAGTGGGGCGGTGATTATTCACCAACCTGCTTTAACCCTGCGACGATCCCGCCAGCATGCGTCTTGTAACCCACAACACAGTGACCGAGGTCAAATCAAGTAGTCGCTTAAAACGTTTGCTGTTGGCCAAGCCGTATTAGAGTTACTTTCAGTCCCTCAACCGAGTTCCGCCAGGCCTTAAGTAAAGCACAGACCATTTCCATGTTGGTGTTGATGCTTGTTTCTACCGTGTTTCAGAACATTTTCTGCTCTGGGATGGTTTTAGAATATGTATTTCTATTGACAAGAAAGGTAGAAGACTGGAGCAATGGAAATCATTACCCATCAGTTTGTGTCATGCGAGGAGTGTTATCACGTACGCAGAATGTTACAAGCGAACTTCAATCAAGGCGCCCATGATGAAATATCTACCCACGACGGTATCGCCGCTTCATGCGCCATTGCCTTTGAGATATACGAAATGTGGCAGGCTTGTTTGTTTGATTTCTTGCCAAAATGTCCAGATCCCCTCTGCTTTCGTTTTCCTATCTGCTTGCGAGCAGGCGGTGATGCTCGCGAACGTGGAAAACCTCAATCAGTCGGCCAATAGTTTTTGAGTATTTCTTCCTCCACATCCCCCAGACTTCCAAGTGTCCTCAGCGAAGCAGATTATGGAGAATATAGATCGAGTGCCTTTTCGCGCGAAGCTCCAAGGTTGTGTATGATCGAGTGGAAGCCTGGTATGGGCGAAGTCTGCGCAAAAATATGCATTTTCTTTAATTAAATTCGAGTTTTTTGGATGCAGTGTGGCGAACTTATGCTGTCTTATTTTCACTGTCAGCTTTAAAATCGTGGTTTTGAAATTCGCCTGAAGAGGATTGTTGCTCTGGTTGCAAGTTCACGTCGTTGTGGATACAAAATTCGACATAGTATGAATTTTGCGTTTGTGTGCATGACTTCAAAGTAAGCATAGTGCAAACGAGGCTGGGCGTGACTTTCGTTAACCTCTGAACTCCATCTGACAACTTGTTTTTTAATTCGTCTGTTTAAATCTAGCAAAGCGTTTTATTTAACGACATGCCGAAACTATATTTAGTCTCTAAACAGTTTCTTCTCGGAAACAGCGCCAGCGACTGTGGTTTACCCCGGATGCAAAGACGTGAACATCACGTTTTGACAACACACGCATCACCGATGTATTTTCAAAGTTCTCCTCTTTCATCAGACACATGAAGGCTTGCCACCGTTTTGACGAATGACGCTGGTTGTACAACGTGGTGTTAATAGAACAGGAAGTTACGTGTGCTTGTTGCCCAGAGCGGTTTCTTATGTAAGACACGGCGTTGTATATGACGTCATAGACCGAGTGGCACTGAACGAAAGGGCATTCTGTACATGCAAGGCGTTATCCTGCTTGCGGTGGTCAGCGAAATCCTTCACTGACTTGGTATTTGGTACATAATTAAAGTTCATTCTCAGATTGCTTTGCCTCTCGCACTTATTTGTAGTCTTACTGGTGCCGCCAAGCGTCCAACAGGCACTGCAATTCTACAAAAAGAAGCAAGGGCCGTGTTGGGAACACAGGTGAGCGGCGGAAAGGTACTATTCGAAGTGTTTGCAGCCGGTGTGTTTGGGGGTTCGAAATGTCGTGATATCAGTGGGCATGGTGGCCACTTTCTCCGAAGGTGGAAATAGGAAACAAAAGTTAAATTAAGAAATCATCTGTTTATGGTATTCGCTGCGGGGTCGACCCTGACTGACGATGAGCGATTAACCCTGGAACGGTCAAGTGCATCAACTGACGCGTTCCAAGTGTTCAAGTTACCGTATTTTTGCTGGATCTCAAGCTTTTTTTATGAAGCTTCACGACGATTATTAATTTAGACACAACTGAATTTATGCAACTTTCATCTTTTTTTGCGTTAAAGCTGACGGAAGTAGCCATGACTCTACCCAAAACGGTCAGGCCCGTCAACCGATGGACCTCAGGTATTCAGGTTCTCCGCCTACAGAAGCTGTTTTTTTTTCTTTGAGACGTTTTGGTCATTTTTTGCTGAGACATTTTCGTCATTCTCACTGTTTTATTAAAATTTGCTGTAGCAGTGCTCATTCGCGTATATTTTCAGACATTCTGACTGAAACGACTTGATGTTTTTCGGTCATTTCAAAATCATTTCGGTCTATGGCCGAAAAAAAAAACAGTACAGAAAGTGTGATATGCATGTGGGCAACGCAAAGTGTGATAAAGTTCATAGAAGAGGTAGTAAACTCGAACAAATGATTTAAACTTTCTACACGTCTGAGTGGTTCACATCAACGGGATAAAATACATACTGCGATAGTTTCTTCCTCTGAGCAATAACCGACCAGGAGGAGGCCACAGGAGGTCGGGAATAAAATTTCCATAGCTGACGTGCTTTGTTGCAGGGTATGAAAGAAAAGCCGAACTCTGTTCCAAAGTTGTTATGAAAGATCTTATCTCTGCCATGGTAGGATGTAAATGTTGGATTTTACTCTGCACCAAGGTTTGTTGCAGTTGTATGACATTGCATCAAATTGCTCAGATGCTGATAACTCTGACAACGAGCATGATAATGCGCTGATAAACAATGCACATGAGGCTGATTCAATCCGAAGAATCATGTGCAGTGAAACCGGACTTGATTGGGAAAGACAGAACACAGTGGCAGCCTTTGTCCACTTACCATGCAACGAGGACGCTTGCAGCAGTAGCACATCCTGAACTCCATCCCCTGCTCAACATCATTTGTTACAAGACAAATCATCGAAAGCAAATCCGTCTTCATCTTTCCGCGTTTTCTTTGGTGAAGCAATCCTCAGAAATACAAGAAAATGCACAGCAGCTGAAACCCATCCCGTTTCTGGCAACACAAAGTGGGATGTGGCACTGGAGGAACTTGACCAGTTCATTGGGTTGATCATTGCAGAATGATTTTAAGACAAAGTGGCCTTCCCGTGGACAGTTTACGGAATACATTCTGCGGATGTTCATGTTTAACAAAACGTTATGAAGAAGAAGATTCAAGAAAATAATGCGTTTCTTGTGTATCGACGTGAAGAGAGAAAGGAGTTGCTTTCATGACAACTTTAGCGCACCTTCCACATTGTGGAACTCTCTCATTGAGAACTATCAGCAAGTATATGTGCTCGGTCCATACATAACAACTGATGCACAACTGCTTCCATATAAAGCTAAATACAGATTTATTAAATACGCATATGTCAAATAAATCGACAAATTGGTTGAAGTTTAGGATGGCTGTCGTTGTGTAGACAGTGGTTTTTAACCGGTGGACCAGGCCCAGTGGAAGGCCATGACGCTTTTTTCAGTGGGTCACAGAGGTTGGCATTAATCACAATGAAAGCATCATGACACTTGTGTAATGATGTCATTATGATCAAACAAGATAGAAAAATAGCACACAAATTCAACCCAAATGTTAGTCTTAAACTGTGTGTTATCATTATTTTTATTAGTCAAATGACCCGCATACGCAGAAAAAGGTTGAAAACCCCTGGTGTAGACAAAGTACCTCTGCGATGGCTTTCCATATTTGGGGAAAAATGAGAGCATGGATCCTTCGGTAAGCCTACCAACTTGACTAGTGATGAAGCTGCTGCAATCGCTTTTCAGAGGTGACTGTAATGTGGTACTTGTGACAACGTTTTTGCAAGTTTTGGTGTTGTTCAGCGTCGGAAAAAATGCATCATTGTTGAATATCACTTCCTGCAAAAGGGACACCACAGCTGTACGAAACTTCCGCGTTTGAGTCAAACCAGAAAGAAACGGTTGCTTTGACGTCTTGCCACTGTAAGAAACAACAGAATGTAACGAAAATGAGCACATTGCATCCTGACGTAGAGTGTATTCTTTCTCACAATAACTCCAAAAAAAACTGACATTGTTTTATTCTATAACAAAACAAAATATTCCGTAAAGGCTTCAAGCAGAAAACGGTCCTTTCACGCGTTTTTCGATGTAATTGATGTAGCATCGATGAACAGTTGGATTCTAGTCCGAGATTTGCCAGTCAAGTATGAGCCGTCGGATGTTTGTACAAGACGTGGATGATCTTACGAGTACAACACTCGGTAAGGAATCTGGAAATGCTGCAGCCACATAAAGAAATCCTGCTGAACCTGACGAACCCACAGAAAAAAATGTGAAACAAGCAGAACCTCGAATTTCCGTAAAAAAAGCAACAGATTTGTGCAACACATGCCTGGGTACAGTGTGTTCGATGTGCTCCATAAAATCTTGTGCGAAGTGCGTTGCTTCAACGTAGCGAAGGACATGCTCCACTTCGTGAACTGTTTGCTTCATGAATTTGTCAGCAGTGATTTTTGTCTGTTTCTTACCTTCAAGCGCTGTTGCTTTCAAGTATTCGTGTCTTTGCCGGAAAAGATTATATTTTCGATCGTTAACACATTTCATTTTGAAAAAGCCCCATTGGCGATTAAGTACCGGAACAAACTTCAACGTCATTTCCACCTTATAACTGTTTTTCGGAGGGAATTACAGTTTAACGTGTCGCGTGTCAGTTGACGCACTCGGCCGTTCTATGGGCATTTTGAAAGCACGGTTGTTCTACTGTTTACAAGCTCTTTCAGATCGCACATATGTGAAGTAGCTTATCCGACAGTCTTAGCTTGTTACTCGATCTCGGCATACTGTTCTTAAATGAATCTGTTTGACGAGAAACAAATCGTGCTGGTACAAAACATTAAAATTTTGAAGCAACAGCGATTCTCAAACAGGTGCGTCTTCATCTTCGCCCATCTTTCGCCTAAGGTTTATCAGTCGCAAGAAGCTTGCATCACATGCATCGAACCGAGCGCGATACGATCCGCTGGATGATAATCTTGACGAACGACCATCGTCGCGACCGGATCGTGGCAAATCAAAGAGATTACAACGCTAACGTGTTTTCAACGTCCTTTTCATTTATTCAGAAAAAACGTGCTTTGAAACGCTACCGGTGTACCATAAATTTCATCATTGGTTTTGGGCATGTGGATTCGCAGCTTCGGGTCCACAGCAGCATTGCGTTCTGTTGATTGATGCTCACCAAATGCTACACCCTAGGTTTTTTTGGGTTGGATCATTTCGCAGAAGGGCCTGCTTGAATCAATGCGAAAAATTCCAGATTTGATTGTGATGCAAAAATAACCCAGCGTGGGCAGCTGCGGTCTACCGATGCATTTGTTTCGTTTTGAAATCGTTCTCGGTGATCGGTTTTTGGGAACGTCCGGAATGCTTTTGTTGAAATCTTCTGTGCAAGCCTGGTTGCTTGTCGCAGCATGATAGGCAGGTTAATTGCTTGGTTTTTGTGTCACTCATCTCTTAAGGGAAAAGCGCCAAAAATCTCGATTTTCATTTTTTGTTTCCGCTCTTCGTACGACATCAGAAATGCATATGCCAAGCGATCAGCTGATTCACACAGGCTGAGCTTAGGATATCTGTACATATAGCAGTATTACAGTTATCCCAAGCATGCAGGCGTCGCAAGTATAGCATATACCACGGGTCGGCAACCTTTGCCTAGTCGCTGGCCAAAAACAAGCTCTACAAGGTATGGTGGACCGCACTAATTTTACACCAACAATTCCATTTTGTGATGTTGATGAAACTTGGGAATTTACGGAATTTTAATGATTACCTCCTGATTTCCACAGTTCATAATGAAAGCCCAAAATTTCACACACAGTACAATTATAGTAAAGTGTGGTTTCTTATAAGTAGTTACTCATAAGTATGCAATGCAAGAAATTGCAAGGAGAACAGATTCGAAAAGTATAATCCCAGCAGGCGGACCATACAGTTACTACAATTTGTAAAGGGGCTGCGGGCCGGTTGATTTTGCTTGGTGGGCCGGATCCATCCCGCGGGCCGTAGGTTGCCAACCACTGGCATATACAGTATCACAAAAATGATTGGCAGACTGAGTCTATTGTAGGTATGACATCCAGAGATGCTTCCACTCAAGTTATTCACTGGATACGGACTCAAGTCACGTTTGGTTTATGCTTGCAATGACTCGAGTCTTGATATACCTGTGATACCTGCAGGTGATGTCTGTGATGCTTCTATATTTAGAGAGGTTTTCATTAAAGGCGAAGTAAACTGTCTTTCTTTGTTGTTATCGTGCTTTCAACTGTACTGAAAAACTGACTGAAGTTGTAATTCTACGTTTGGTTTTCCAAGCTTTTGATTCATGTCAAATTTTAGATATAGATACACTGTTCGACATGGTAAGCCTCACGTTAAGCAAGACAACAACAGCTTTGAGTGTATAAGATTAGTTCACAAAGCAAACTTCCTATAGCTCCAATGCCATTGAACTGGGCCTTTCGAACTCACGATATGATATCTAACAAACAAAGAACGTGTTGCTGTTATCCTGATGTCTTTTGTTAGATTCGTGTTCGACTGGATGTTTTACTTCTGTTTTAGGAAAAACACAATATCATTACATTTAACAAAAAAGGTGTATCTGTCGTAGTTGAAAATAAACTTACGAGTGGTATGCAAGGCATGTGCGGAAACTCGAGAAGCTGGTCTCAAGGTTAAAATGCACACTTTCCCTTTTGAGAGAACTAAAAGTTAAGCTGATATCTTGTGAGAATACAGGCGTAATGAAGAGCAAACACCGTTTGCAATATCCAAATGTTGATTTTTGTCTAATCGTTACCTCACTCTGATAACTTCCAGCAGTTGTTTTTACTGATCTTCCTGATGTTAATGGAGATTAATTTCACCCTGGGACCTATGACAAGATGAGGATCAAGATGACTGTTTGGCAGAGTTATTTGAAAACCGGAACAGGATGTCAGCGTAACAAGATATCTTATTCGATCAAGTGAAATTACATTCTTCGGAGATGCTGACTTCATGGCTACAAGAGAGACATCTTCTTCAACCCGGTGCAAGCGTAGCGTTTTACCGTTACCGTCAAAAACAGCTCTTCACGTAATTTATTTCTAATGACGGATTAGTTTTTTTGCTACGAAATTGAAGAACCTCTGGTGGAAATGGGATTACTTGAACAAGAACCTCAGGAATAGAGACTGTCCGACAGCTAAAAAAACGTCTGAAGTGTGTCACTTCTCGCCAAGACCACATAGTATGGATCGATACCTCTAGGACACTCTGTAACTCGGAAAAGGTATGGAAACATCAAGATTTTTCTGAAAAAGTTGAAATATCGCGAGCATGGTTAGAAATTGTGTGTAGTTTTAAAGATGATAAACATCCTTTTTGGTCAACAAAGTGCTGTTCAAAACTATACAATTCCAATGTTAATGGAATAACAGAGCAGACATCAACACTTGATTAATGATGAATGTTATCACATGGGTGTAAAAATAACATCAATCAACAACTGGTCCATTGTCAACAAATTTTATACCGTTGCTACTTCATACTAAAATCGGAATAATGAAGCCAAATGTGAGGCGTGGGGCTGCTATGGAAATTATTTTAGATATGCATTCAACATTTTTTGGTCTTAGTGAAAAAAATACATGCTGGAATTTTTACTGGGCCACTAATACGTCAACCCCCGAAATGATTCCAACTTTTTGAAATCAATCACTTCGGTTAAAGCATAAGCGTTATCTCCAATAGAGTCAAGAATTTGTTGAGTAACAGGACAGCTGGAAATTTTAAGGAGCTTCTAAACAAACTGGCATCCAGTTTTCAAAATAGTCTGCGGAATGAACATCACGTTGCATAACGTTAAGGTTATCTGCACGAGTCCCCTGTGACCTTGGTAACCTAAGCGAAGAACAAGAACAACGATTTTACCAAGACTAAAGTACTGGAGAAACACTACCAAACCCGCTGGGACTGTTGCGTGATGGTAGATTATAACTGGAGTTTGATGAGATAAGCCTCATACGTAAAACGTAAATAACCATCAAAAAATTTGTAAGCTCGTGATGATGTGACAGACGTGCCAAAAACAACATATCGAAGTTTCGTTTTGACACGCCAGTCATTTGATCGTGGTTGCATTTTTCTGTTTTTCTCAATTTCTGTACTTTAAACAAGCTTCTTATCACAAGCTACCGTAATGCTTTTACTATTTGCGAAGGTCACGACTAAAGTTATGATGTGCTCGTCAATGTATTTGTATTTTGCAAGTTTCTTTTCTGAATTGTGAAACATAAGGAACAAATTGAAAAAGTGATACAAGAAAACTGTTCATGACAGAAAAGTTTTTTTTGCAGCAGCAGGTGGGCTCTCGTTTCTAAATAAGAGGGGCGAAAAAAAATATTTCCTGCATAAAATGAAAAGACAATGTGATTGACAAAAACAGACAACAGAATTCAAATAAGCTTCCCAAATCTGGCGAAAGATCACTTCTTGAAACCAATGCTGAAATGTGTGTGTCTGAAAAAATAATTGCTATTTTAAGTCTCAAAACCCGTTCAACCTTCCAACAGCTGCGTGAGAAGTTGCTTACCGTCACGAAAAGACGATGGCGTTATCAGTTCGTCGAGGCCCCATGCTTGAATGCGCAGAAATAGATATTTTTCATCGTCCATCACTTTCGTGGATTTTAATTATCCTCTTCTGCTAGAGCTGATTCGCCAGCGCCATGTTGTAATTAACTGCCTAGAGGATTAAGTTTTGAGCGCCTTGAGGCATATCTGGCAACCTTCAGTCTTCAGCCATGTCGCCGTACATGTGGAGGCAAGTGGTGAAGACGTCGAAAAGCTTGTTGTTAGCGTGTGAGAGCGATTCTGCTTTGATTTGCGACTGCCAGAGGAAAGAGCTGTTTCTTGTTGTTCATTCTCAGCCAGCAATTGACTGTTTTTGTCAATTTTCATTCTGACTGGCAAAAGTCAGGACATGCGGAGAAACAGAGTAGGATCGGCCAGGCATTTAGCACTTGGGTTTGGTGGTTCGCCACGTAGGACCTAGAATGCGCGAAAAGTCCAGAATTGCTTGCAGGCGAAAGGTTAAACTTTTTTTCGTTGGACCCCTTTCATGAAAGTAACAGAACGCCCAGCGGGAAATATTTAGCCTTAGCATCGAGTGACAAAACCAACTCTTCCCATCAAAGCTGCGCCGATGATAACCGCAGGTTGCTGTGGAAACTTGCAAATAAACTGTCTCTTTGACTGATGTCTGTCGAAAGAAATCCTTTCCCAGCTAAGAATGAGACACTGAGATCTTACAGCGTATATACTTCGCCTGCTAGGTAGGCGTCATCAGCCCTTGTTCAATAGAATCTTCGTCTGGCGTGTCATTGGATGGCGGCGAAACATTTTTGAATGCTTTTGTTAAAAGCGGTGAGTTTTTGGCAGCCACGTTTTCAGCGATGGTGAAACATAACATGTTGATTTAATTCGATGATTTCTAGCGCCTCGGGCAAATGGCAAGTCCAGTTGTAAATTCGCGCTTGATAACCGAACGATTACGTTCTTGTATTCCTTAGGACCAAGAGCTGGTGCTTCGGCGTAAACTTGCATTGCGCAGATACTCGCAGCGAACGTGTGAACGCGTTCCGCTTGAACGAGCAAACGCGGGGCCACGCGAAATCTTCGTTCCACTTAATCTGGTTAAAGGCAACGGAACGTTTCATGTGATCGGTCGGCTTGCAGTGTAACAGACCGAGAGTTAATTCAAAGTAACAGTTACATGGACGCCCGGTCGAGTCCTCGCTTGAGGGTCTTTCGTTGCGTACAGGAGCGAATGCCGCTGCAGTGTTCTTTCCACCTCACGTTTTCCGATCTTACGGCCAGTGGCGCTTCTAAGGCGACTGGCGCGACGATGCCAGCGGAGTCATCTCCACGCGGAAGTCACGCTGCCGGGCAGGACTTCTCGCAATGATGTGAGGGTTTCGTTAATTTCAAAAGTGACGGCGTTGGTTTTAGAAAATTCTGCATTGCCTGCAGGATTGGGAAGATCGTTATTGAGCCATCGTTTTGCTTGGTCAGCAACTCGGTCGAATTGTGAGTGGTGCTGAAAACGTGACGTGCCTGTGCAGCAAACACCCATAAAATGCAAGTTTTGAAAGATGCACGCTGTTTATTATCCACCTGTTTTAGAGACTGCACCAGCGTCTTCTAGCTCAGAGTGTTTTGTGCGTTGTCCCTGACCGACTGGTTGCACTGATTTGTTTTTGTTTGACGCGGAAATGTAGAGTATTTTTCAGACAGCTGTGTTGCTTTTCCAACGAATAGGCTGGCGTTTGCCTCGGTATCCGTTGCGTAGGCAGTACTGGAGTAGTGTTTTGTAACCTGGCGTGTTCTGACTGCCACAAACGTTTGTCCAACTCCGGAAAAATGTCTTCAAGCTTCGACGAGATTGGGAATATTGATCTATCGTCGCTGGCGATCGACGGTTCTCGCAGTCTGGCGCCAAACATGGTCAACAGCGCCCTGAACGGCGCAGGACCTTCTTGTGAATTCAGTTTCAATGGCCAGACAGGATTGCAGTCGTGCGCTGTGGGCAACCAACTTTGCGCAGGCGCATTGAACGCACATGGTCAAGGCGATCCATCTGGTGGACAACCGTTTGCTTCGTTTCCATCGAACACTGTTAAGGTTGAATCAAACCAGTTTGGCCAAGCTGTCCCAGGAATTCCTACTTTCAACGCCAGCAATACACCCTCCTTCCAGCCATGCCAGCAGTCTATGACATCTCCTCCGCAGTTCCGCCGAAAACCATCCACAATGAAAGCTCTGGGATTCTTGACGGAACGAGCCATCGCTCGTTTTTTCCCAAGCGAAGAATCGCGAAGCAACAACGGTGCGAGTCTTCCAACGGCCTATGCGTCCAACTGCGGAGCCAAGCCATCCATGCTGAACCAGCATTCCCATCGCAACTCAAGTATGCCTTCAATGCCCATAACCAACCGTCCCGAGGGCTGTTCCCAACACCCCGGCGCCTATCGCACCTTCCGCCGATACAACAGTTGTGATATGGGAAATGCTAATTTGCCTTCGAATGGATCCTGTTCCATGAACCCAAGCGGTGGGCCTGCGGACACATGGGTCACTGGCGCCTCCGCTCCGCTGATCAGTGGGGCGGCTTACGGCGCCGGCATGACGTCAGTGAAAATGGAATGGAATGATTACGAAGACAGAGCAGCTTACGGCGGTGAATTCTATGGGCCTGGAGCCAATCCCTGCGCAAACAGTAAGTGATCTTCTCTCTATCCTCTCTGTAGAGGGACGCAGAGGGAGGGTTTTTGCTGGCAAGGTGTGAAAATACGTTTGTTTGACTAGTTCTCCAGAACACGATTATGTGATTGCGTTGAATGCATTGATCTCAGTGCAAGCAGTGGTTAAAATGGATTGTAGAGCATACAGCCACGTGCGCATTGCGTTCTGTTGGTGAATTTGCTGGAATTGTTGAAGGGGAAAATTTCAGTGTTGTTTCAGGCGACCAGAGTCAGTGTGCATGGCTAGGTGGCCTTGATGGTATTCGTGTACTAGCGTCAAATGCTATAGGATCACGTTGCGCCTGTAGCCTTTGCTCCGCTCCCCGTGTCTCGCTCAGAGATGAGCGGCAGTGCTGCCGCTGGGATCAGACTCGTTAACATCAGATTGTTGCCTTCTTTACATCAGATAATATCAGATTTTTACGTCACACCTTCATACAGCTAAATGATACTATTGCCAATAACTAACAAAGGGCGATGAAACCATTGAAACCGCAATACAGCGGAGTGTCGTCATTAAATGGAAACGTCGGTCATGCGTAACGTAAAATATTCGCCCCAATATTGGGAACGGAGATTCTTTAGTTGGAACGATTACCAAACACACATGAGTGTGAGAGATTGATGAAAGAAACTTGAAAATTTTGAATCAAAACTTCTTTTCAACCAAAAAAGGAAACGTGGAAAACAAAAACAACAGCACCCGGAAATTTCTCTCAAAACATCAGATCTGATGTTAAAACATCAGAAGTGGCAACTCTGATGCGCGGGCGTGTGGCTATTGGCAATGCTGCTGAGGCACATTCTCATCAGTTCCTTGCGTGTTTCACCGGAGACCTCGCATTGTGTAGTTCTGCCTACAGCGATATGCTTCAGGGAGAGGTGAACGTTTGACCTCCGGCTGCAATTGTTCGGGTTAGGGTGTGTTCTCACGACAGCTATGCTCAGCTTTCTTGTTAATAGTTCACACCGTCGTTTTGCTTCTATTCATCAAGCTTCGTATCCATATAAAGCGTTTGCTGCGCTTTTGAATCAATGAGGCTAATCCCAGCATTGTTCACAACGGATGCATTACGGTGGTAGAACATCAGGTACCAATAGAGGCACGACCTTAAGCAAAGCTGAATGTCAAGCTGCGAAGCGGTGCCGCGAGATGGCTTTGATTGTATTAAATAAATACGGTACGTAGCTTCTCCGCAAAAATGTGTAATTGTGTGGTTGACTTGCACGTTTGCAGTGGTTGAGGTGCAATGTCTAGTCGATAAATTTCATGCGAAATCATTTCAACGTTCGGTTTCTTACGGCGATGAAGCAGCACGGGCACGGTGAAACTGTTGCTAAGGGCCTGCTGGTGAAGTCCGTGAACAGGAGACGACAACTTCTTTTTGATATCGTGTAGGAACGTGGCTGCACCATTTTCCTGCAGTTGATTTTGCGCCAAACGCTTTCAACCAGTGGAACCCTTGATCTTACCGACGGAACTTTTGCTACTCTTGATTCGGTTTGGTTCGTCTTCAGATATCTTTTGTCGATGCGGTCGAATGCGCTGCGATGCGAATCCCCAGTTTTTTCTTGAACCCCCTGTCTTTTCGTTCGTGCACCTGTTAAGTTGTCCTAATTACCTGAAACGACGTGTCTGTTAACTTCTCGTTTGCTTGTGTTTCAGACTTCGCGAACGACCGGCCGCACGTCAGAGACGACTCGTTCTCGCCTCCCGGCTCGTTCCACTTCAACGGATTTTCGGCCGAAAGATGCAGAGGTTTGTACACTGCTCCTCTCATCCCATATCACGTCCGTGTTTGCGTGACACCAATGTCGCTTTCGCGTCACGTTCACGGCCAGTTCGTGACATGTCGGCGAAGCCAAACCACAATCAATTAACCGCTGCTTTCAGGCTTCTGCGCGACCACCAGGGGGCGGTACTGGCTGTTGCGACGGCGACCCTGTCATGAGTGCGCGTCCGTCGCGAAACGGCAGTGCCGATTTTTCTGCCTGCTCATCATTACTTCGCGTACACTTTATTTAACGCCCGGAAATCACAAAAGATCCTTACGCAAGCATTAAAAATACAGCAATCGCAAGTGACCCAACTATGGGCTCTCGACTGACTTGGGCTTAATGGCACGCGACCGTCTCTTTCATAAATGGAGCCAGAAGCTGAAGTGGGACGAGGCGAACTTTGGCTTTCTTTGTATCAACTGCAGCAATCACTAGCGCTTTTGTCGAGGTCAAGTGTTTCCCGAACGTTTTCTCGTGCGTAATGACCAGGAACACAAGCGCCCGCCTCCCGCGAAAGGAGAATACCAATTGATCGCAAATACCAGACGCGATCCTTCATTTTCGACGCGTCACCGGCGCTTCTTCCGTCCGTCAGGCCAAGCATGCGCTCTGCGCACGGTCGAAAACCTACCGACATCCTGGTTGAGAAAAACGGTTTGTTTAACGTTGAAGTAGTTGTGTGACAGTCTCTGCCCGAGAAGATGGTCGCTTTCCGGTGTACGATTCTGAAAAGCGGTCGTTCATCCTTGGTTTTGTGTTCGATTTCCCACTGCTGGCTTGTTACTGCGTGGATTGCATTAAACAGTGGATGTTAGAAAAGTTTGTAAGCCAAGCCTGGTTTGGATTAGGCTCCCTATAAGTTTTTTTTCTGCTGCGGTGGCCGCGGATCTGGTATCGTGATTAGCAGTCACTGGTTGTTGCATCATAAAACGCCCCCTGCTTTCAAGCAAATTCCAATGCCACCCTGTCAATAATAATTGCTTTTTCCATAATGTGCATTATCAGCAGTGGATGGGAAGTTGCCAACCACGGGAAACTGGTCGTGCCGGTTTTGTTCGGTCATTACAGACTGGTTTTCTTCAGTCATCCTAATTGTGGCATCAGTTGCAACATGGCGAACAATTTTTTTAGACAAAGGGGCATTCTGCACTTATTTGTCAGTGCCTTTCTCGCAAGGTATTTCCTAGGTTGTTTGTTGCACCAGAGTCCCTGACACAACCAGGATAAAGTGTTTCAATGAGCAGCTGCCGTTACGCATTCTTTTGGGCCATTGCTGCTCAATCGGTGATTACACTGTCCTCAACAAGTTTTAGGTGCCTATGCTGCAATTGACCATAGTTTTTAACTTTTGGAATCCATGTTCTGCGCAACTAATTCTTACAGCCCGTTGCTGACATATCAGAAAGACGCTGGCGTTATAACGAACCTACCTCTTCCAAACTTAAAAAATAACCGTTGCAGAATTCGCTGTCAACAACCGCAACTAACACGCCGCGGTTTGCGCCTGAATTTCATCCGGCTTGTTCCGAGCGTTATGCCTGTTTTGACGTGAGCCAAACACTTGAAGCGGCCCACGAAACGTCAACACACGCGTCGGTGGAACTGCTGCCGCTGGCCAGTGCAAGCAGAAGCTGCTCCGAAGGCTATTTTTCAACTGTTTCGTTTTTAACCCAAACACCTGAAGGGATCGGCTGCGATCTGGAAAATTCGGATGTCGAAACGTGCGACTATCTGGCGTGACCCCAAAACTGTGTCGTGGGAGAAGATGACACGATCTGTTTCCGAATGTTTAACGATATATTTCCTCGATTGTAGCAATGATTACGACTGCGGCAAGCGTGTCCACGTCCCAACGACAGTTGGTGTACATTTGCCGCACCAAATAAATAGCCTATTCACTGTCTCTCCTGGCCAAAAAAACACTGCGTGTGTGGTCTTGTAAATCGCGTCTTTTCACCTTCCGTAAACAGTTATCGTTGAAATTTGTAAAGAAATATTTTGGTCTGGAGTTTCTCCAGGAAAATTTATTCCTAGTTAGCGGCCTATTGGGTTGGTTAAAGCTTTTCGATAGTATAACCCGTTCCAATGCCGCCCCCGTTGTTTATGGCAAACAAAGAACTTGTCGTTTGAGGTGGTGCTCTTAAGTAGTGTTGGAGGTCGGAACCATTTTCTTAAGAACCGTATGACTTTGTAATCAAAACTGTCAGCAATATGGCAGCCGGTGTAACTGCGATTTAACGTACCAAGTGCTTCGATTAATCATAACAACCCCCCAAACATTTTTTCTCAGTGTCGTTTCTTGCTCTTAACCTTTTTCTATCCATCCCATTACCTTCTACTCGTTTTTTAAAGTGGTTTGTTATTTGCACTGATCTTCCTCCTCACTAACCCACGGTTGACGACTCATGAAGGTTGTTTAAGTTGTGTGTTTTTTTAGTCTAAGCGACGCTCTAAATCAGGGGTGGGCGAACCTACGGCTCGCCGGCCAAATGCGGCCCGCGTGAACATCAGATATGGCCCGCGTCAGAATTTTCGTTGCCCAAGTTAGAACACAACATCGCGTCAAGACGAAACTCAACGACAAGCAGACACATAGACAGTAAGTCAAGAGAAGTCTCTCTCGCTCCTTGACATAGTTTTCTCTCCTTATTTTCCTTTGGAAGATAAAGATGAATTTGAAAAAAAAATTTTTTTGCGGCTCTCCAGCGATATTCCACAATTCATGCAGCCCGTGATAGTAAATAGGTTCGCCATCCCTGTTCTCAATGCTTTTGACTCCTGCGAGTTCAAATTTATACACGCAGCAGATATTTCCACGGATGCAAACAAGACAGGCCTATGGTTGCCTTCGCGATTTCGCAGAGCGGGATAATTGTAGTTGCCTTGACGTGGACAGTCCCGGCTTAGGCTTAAACCCCGCGAGGCAGCGATTACTTCGCGGAAGCGCGAAGGTCGTAAGGCTCAGTCTGCTTTTTCGCCGGTGCTTGACACGCCGAATCTTTAAGCGGAATGTCCGCGACGGGTTTGGACGCCGATGGTTTGTTTGCTCTTTAACTCGTCTCTCGCCTGAGGCCGAGCAGCAATTGCCAAGTGCGAGCGTAATGATTATTGCGAACATGCTGCTCCATTTCTAATGTCGCTTTTTTTGTTGCAAGCGAGAGGTGCTTAATGTGGCCGGAGTGTCGTTGGCATTTAACAACCAACAACCGTTACCAGCGTTTTTCTGTTTCTCAGTTCATGCCTTCGCTGCAATTTCCTGGAGCAGGAGTGACCATTTCGGAACGCAAGAGCTGCTGCAGGCGCTGTGGTGCGCCAGAGGGTGCAGGGCGAACGTAGTTGTCTGCCTTGTTAGAAAAGCGAATTGAAATTTGCGCAATCCCCTGAAACAGTCGTTTAACGCGCACGCCGTCGCATTGGCCAAATCGCTACGTTCCCGGATGAGGCATTCAAGTGTTTACGATTTGTACTGGAGCGAAGTTCTTCTCTGACGTTTCAAGTGACTTCCCTGCCGCGTTGCCTTATGGGAAAAAATAAAAAATCTCAATTCGTGTCTGCTTTCACACTCAACAAAAACGTGGCATGTTTCACGACGCAAGCGTCTTTCAAAATGAACTGGTTTAACGCTGCCTTTTTCTATGTATGTGAAATAACGTGAAGCACACCATGGCGTGATGCCCAATCACGTTGTGCATTAAAACGGCCGCACGATCGTCATTCACTGCGATGAGCGTTTGAAGAAAAAGGCTTCGAAGAACAAGGCTTGACCAATATTGCCATTCTGCGCCAAACAGGAAGCTCAGGAAATATTTGCAATAATTGCAATAACAGGAGAGAAGCCTCAGCAATTATTAGAATTAGCCCTACGCCTAAATGGTACCGAGGCGCAGACTTCCTCGACAAGGTTTTGCCACAGACTACAATATAATCGCACGTTTTCAACTTCTATTGTAAAGCTGACATTTCTTCAAGCGCTGTTATAGTTCACAGCTAAGGCTGCTGTTTTTTCTACTCGGTCCGGTCGAACCAGTTGCGCAACGTACGTTACGTTGTGTGCTTCTTGAATGCGCTTGATCAGTGCTAGCGAAATCTGTAACATAATTGGTGTGTCGAAAATCTACCTGTGCAACATACGATTCTTGACTCTAAGTTCATCATGTGCGAGGCCCAATGCAGTGAAGAAGAAACGGTTGTCCGGGACAGCGGAAGTTGCGCAATTCCAAGTCAAATTCCACCGCAATGGCACGGGCACGGCTACGTGGCTGTTAAGGACTGGCCGCTGGAGAGCGCTCGCGCAACGCTTCGATGACGACTGGATCGTTTGTGCAGAAAGACGGTCGAGCTTGCTGTTCTTGGTAAAAAACAACAAACATTGGCAGAATGTCGGGCACGCCTGCTGTTCTGCTGTGCTACGTCATGATGTCCGAATGATCAGGTTGTTGACCTCAATAACTTAAGTTCGTCGACGAGCGTCGTTTAAATGGTTCCCACCTACGCTTTGCGGTACTTCAGGGTTCTGCTATTTCAAGGCTCTGAATCCTGAGTCGGCACATACTGGGGCTAATCTGCATGTAATATGCAAATGTGCTTTGCGTTCCTTTAGTTTTAATGCATGACTGGCGCCTGAACTTCTCGCAAGGATACAGTACGTAGGGTTTTCCTGAGCAAGACCTCCGTCCAACGCTCTCCTTGATTGGAGCTTGGGAATTTCCTGCAACGGAATCTTTTTTCTGTTCAGGAATCGATTGCTACGAAAGGCAGCGCGCCATCGTGCGAAGACCAGCTCGTGCTGAAAGATCAGGTTTCCAGCTTTGTCAAAACAACACACGCTTTCCGTCAGTGTTTTTGATAATTCAATTTGCGCATAGGTTGCCCGTGAAAGCTTTTTAAGGTGGTTCTTTAGTTAATCTGCTCCAAGCGTGATTAGTTGTGCTTTGACGTCACTGTGTTTATAAGGAACAAGAACAACGTTCCGCTGAGATCGGTTTCCTTGGGTAAACCAAATATTGACCTGCCAGTGCGAGTCCGTAGCCAGAAGCTATTAAAAGGCTCATCTCGGTTTGTTGGCAAGCACAGAAAAACTCATCAGTAGTTGTGTGTTTGTGATCAGGTTATTGACACAAAGTTCGTAACTTTCTGGTGAGCCAATGAAAATTATATTCCGAAAAACTTCGAGAATATCTTTCTCATCAACGAAACATCTCCAAGCGTTAAGCTTCCAGGAGTTTGCCTACATGCATAAGAATTTCAATTGAAATACGGTGAAGTCGGAATTCGCTGAAAGTGACGCAGGACACCAGACTGCTGTGGCTTGTGTGTGACAACCAAAGGTTGCATGCGGCCTTGGCTGCATCCAAAGTTTTAATCTGTTTTTCTGACCTGAGGTCTGTAGAGCATGACTTCGCGTGTTTCAATTGTGGGTGAGAGCTGGGTCGGCAAAAATGTGCATCTTCTAATGTAGTGCGTTGTCCCAAAGCAAGCCTCTGGTCAGCAAAATGGAACTGGTGCACATGTCCTGATGAAGAAGCTTCGCTTTTTGCAACGTCTAAAAATACCCAAAAGCTTGCGAGTGTTTGCCCTGCACAATTGTTGTGTGCACTCATTTCGTTTCGCCGAATGTAAACATATCCGCAAACATTTTAGATATACTTTTCGCTTGTTCAAGATCGTGCCACTTCTTTCGTATCGGCCTAATTCCACCTGCATTCCTGCTTCGTTGGCTAGACTTGCAGATATGAGCATGTTCGTCGCAATCGTATAATTATGAGCTTTTTCACCGTTCCATTTCAAATCGCGCGCGCCAAGTCACCCAGGTTCAGTTGTGTTGTACCGCAATGACCTCGAGATCGGAAAGAATCCCGCGCATTTTGTTATTCACGCCGGCGCTTGCGATAACCAAAACATCGAATAACGACGCTTGCTTGTGCCTCATCAAGGCAGGTAAGCGTGCAGTGCTGAGTTCCGCGCATTTTTGAACGTTCGTAAAACATGGATGGCAAACCGTGTCTACAGTGGAAGATGTTTTCTGTCAAAGCAAACTTTCCAAGCTGCCCAGCACTGTCGTGATGCTGCTTGCGGTAACTCACCTGTGCTTCAGTCCCGCAGTCAAGTTGTACCTCGCTTTTGGTCGCAAACGGCTTTCACGCCTCCACGCTCGCTGTTCCATGCGCTTTTTTCAGAAGGCGTAGTTGGCTAAATACGCAAGGCAAAGATCGCTTATCTTGTGGGCGCGATTCTCACCGCTTCCTCAATGCCGACGTGACGACCACTTGCGGCGAGAAAGCGCGTGCCCAACGAGGTCGTGGAAAGGTTACGTTCAGCTGGAGAGTTCAGCAGAAGTTCACAAAACTTGGCGTCCTTCGAGCGTGTCTAGCTTCGCGTATGGCCTCGCACGGTTGACTGACGGTCTGGTGTCGTTTTATGATGCTTTCTGTGCCTGTGCGGGACAAATGCCCGCGTAATTTGCTGAGCGGCGTTGGAATTTCCGTTCAAAAGACGGACGCAGGAGCTTCAGGCAAAAGTGTGAAAGCAATCCGGTTGCCTATGCTTGCATTGAAGCGCACGAAAAAATCTCGTTGAAGCGCACGAAAAAAAGCGATGTTTTGCGCGTTAAACTTGATCTTCGGTGTCCTCGACTGAACGCGACGTCGTAGGGTGGTTTTTGAAATGCTATTTGATAATGGGATGCATTGTCGAGTTGATCAGTGATTTGGTGACGACACCGGACTTATCAATTTTGTATGTCGCAAGGCTTGTGAGTCGTTACTGTCGTAGAAGACTGGAGTGAACGGTATAAAGCTAATGCTGAAAATAAAGAAATTCGAGGATGACGTGGGAAAAACTGTAAATGAATACCGTCGCGAAGCACGTGCACTGTAATTTGTTGAACGGTTAATTTGTAACAAAACTTGTCCCGGACCTTGCTAAAGCGATTTACGACCACCATCATACGGGTGCTGACAGGTGAAGTGTATCTGTTATAAGCAAACAGCCAACTTGCGTGTTTAACAGCTCTTTATTGCCGTTGTACAGGATATGGTTGTGGAGCAAAACTGGCAACTTATCTTGACTGATAGTTCTGATTTTGCTGAAATATATTTTGGAGCCACTCGACAAAATAAGAAACCCTTTTTATCACTTGAAACAAACTAACCAGAGGGGAGCATAACGAAATAGTGTAGGTTTGCACCCCTCAAAAAATTCCTGTCATCATAAACAGCTTACCTTTTGTTTGTATAAATTATGGCGTAAGTCAAACTTACTCGCGGTCTCGTCGGCGATTTGAATTAAAAACATTCATTTTGAAGTTAAGGTCGCATTGCAAAATCTTCGAAGAGATATTTGTTCGGCGGGTGAAAAACTACATCACTTGAATTGTCCTCTTTAAATGCCGATAAGTTTATGTTCGGGTGCGTGACGCGCAAGACTGCCTCACGATGCTTGCTGAATAGATGAAGTGCGGTCCAAGCGGGTTCAGCAGACTTCCAGACATGGGAGCGTTCGGACGGTTCGGCGAAACTGAATGCATGTCTATCAACAAACCCTGGTACACTGATTGTTTCGAAGCAACGCCTACATTGCTCGTCGCAACCTCAGCATTTTCTCTTGGAAAATGAAACTGTATCAAGCGTCGAAAAATGTCAATTAAGCTTCGGCAAGGCGTATCGCCTCCTTCCATGCGTTAAACTAGCTAGATTTTTGTTGGGGCTAGGTTCAAGTAGCAGTTTTGTTTTCCTGTTGCGTTTCCGAAACAAATGAGCAAAATGCGCAACCGGGAACAAGGTGTCGGTTCTTTTCAACCCGGAGTATTTTGCCGCAAATGCTGTCTTTGCGCGACCGAAGCGAAACGAGGCGTGTCTCACGAAACAATATAATACCTGGCATTGCATGCGCTACTTGCTTGCGGCCTACGCCAAAGGCCAGGTTGTCTTTCGCAAGCGCTGCGTGTGGTCCAATCTAAGCGATACAATAAAGAAACATGTTAAATCCTGCTGGCGGAAAGCGGTCTGGTTTGCTCAGCTAACCGCTGGTGGGAACATGAAGCTGATCGTGTGCTCAAAAAGCTTGCGTGTCTGTTTCGAGATCGATTTATCTCAACTGTGGTTTTGTCTGCGATTATTTTCTCCGTGCTGGTACCGTGTTGCATACGTTAAGATACATGCGAACACAGATTAGCGTTGTGAAGAACTTCATCTAACAGGCATTGAACAGCACGAGCTAGCGGGATGAATACAAGTTTCTAGCGCGATCAATTGTTTTGATTTCAAGTTTGTTTTAATATTGAGCCCGTAGCCATCTTTATCTTCACTGTTTGTAGCTGTTGTCAGGCCGTTTGCGAAAGCTTGGCAGGTTTTCGTGTGTGGCCATTTCGATTTAGCCATTTCCATTTCGGCCAATTTCATGCCAGAAGATCCGAGAGTTTTATTTCTTAAAGCAAGACTATATTTTTCTGCTTTTGTCCACTGAGCAGAAATGTGATATTTTTGCTCGCACTACAGGCTGATAGTGAACAGTGAAAGTGTAACGAACAAAAGCTTGAACAAACGTTTGATTTTTTGTAAGAATAGATGTTTAAGCTACAAGGCGAAATTCTCACCATCATCTCCAATAAAAATAAAGATTTAATAAAAAGTATTCTTGGCGCTGCACGAACAACATAATTTACTGTAGGTTGCTTCAAAGCTGCGGAACGCAATATCGATCTTGTTCACGAAAAGCGCACTTGCATTTAAGCGGTTATCTTGTTTTGTTCACTGTGCGACACGTCCACTGATTCTCGTGCACCTGTCGATCAAACGCACACCATCAGCACGGCGCCGATTCACGGCGCTCTTGACGAGGTGCGATCCGCTTGAACAACTAAGTCTGGTTTCTCATCTGGTCTGTTTATGCTGTAACGATGACACCGCTGCTGTTGCTGCCATCGATCGCACGTTCCTGTCACGAGCGAAACCCAAAACAGGATATGTACCTTGCGCGCCACGAATGTGCATTGCTTCTTCGTCGTCACGTGGTCAGGGGAGCATGCTCTTGCACGTCACCATTGCCGCATTGTGTCTTCATCGCTTCTTGGCAGACCACGTGCTTTTGTCGTGTGATTTCTTTTCGTTGTTTACTGCAATTCGTGCATGGTCTCAAGCTGTCGCTAAAAATCCTGAGAAGAGCACAGTTTTTAGGAGATGTGACTCCTTGAAGGAAGAAAGAAAATGAAACGCGCAACGTATGTTTTGGAAAGTACGCTGCGCTCAAAAGACCCACCACCACAAACGTTTTCGCCACGTGACGTTAACCCACGGTTAGCATATGGTGCTTTCTGAACCTACCAGAAGGTTAGTGATACGATGTCGAGTTTACTAAGGCAGTGGCTGGAACGTCGTAAGCTTAACTGAACACTCTAAGGTCGTGCTCGTTTATTTTTATTAGTGTGAGACTCTGTCCAGTTTAACCCGCCCAACTGATTTTAGTATCTCTTTACTCAAATTCACGCAGATGCGTAACCAGTCATTTTTGGTATCACGTACGGAGAAGTGTAACTGTGTCATTTTCGCGTTGCAAGCAATGCCACGAGCGATTGTGCTCCATTACCCCCTTTTTTACATTTAAATAACCCCCTTCTCTGCCTGACCTTCCTGAGGCCAGTTTTTAGTCCAGACTTCCGTTTTTAATGTCACTTACGAAGCAACCTTCTGATGGTGATGATGATACATTTTGTCAAAAAGTTGTTCTAAACGTGCATCCGTTTCGAACAGATTGGATTGGCTTCGCGTGTACATTTTAACTTCAGGCATTTGCACGACTTGTCGCATTTCATTGCAGAACGTCTTCTTCAGTGTATAAAAAAATTCTGGAAATCGCCGACTTTCTCTCAGCTTAAAAATTTGCGCGGTCGCTTGCGTCACATTCTCGGCGCAGCGAAAAGTTGCAGTCTATTTCGGAGCATTGTAATGAATAGCGCCGATGAAGCCGTGAAACATTCGTAAGTAATGCTACTTGCAATTATTGCGCCGCACGCGGTTACCGGTTACCGGTCACCTGTCCTGGGCAATCGTGCGCCACTAATGACGCTAACCTTTTAAACACAACGATCCAGTGGTAAGTCCAAAGCTTATAGTGCAGGGACGGCACGATGTTCGTCGATGGTTATTTTTTCAAGCGAAAAACTCGCTGGCGCGTATTACTGCTTCGCGAAAATACAGCAGCACAAGATTTTCTCGCGATGACTCGACGATGAGTAAACGTTGGTGTTCGTCGGGTTGCCGTCGCGCAAACCTACGGCTGATGCTGAAACTATCCAATTACGTTCATCCGCTACTTGTCGCGCACAGGCAGTAGTTGCCAGTGCGGCGAAAATGCTCATCCGTTGCTGGCCACGCTCTG
>Ga0210059_1001891_pt1 | contig 32132 bp, 12 predicted proteins | sample Ectturendosymbi2_FD_188042 | JGI IMG/M metagenome (GOLD analysis project Ga0210059, IMG submission 188042) | Ecteinascidia turbinata endosymbiont from Florida, USA - Sample 2 (SPAdes) (version 2) | ecosystem: Host-associated > Tunicates > Ascidians > Unclassified | place: Key West, Florida... | reverse complement strand
CTTTCAACTTTTCACCCGTAAGCTTTGCTTGCAATTTTCAGGACTGAGGATGCGTAATTTTACGTGAAATCGATTTCCTATTAAAAATTTGCTGATCGATTCCTTGCTTACACCCATCGTGGAAAGAACATACTTGGAATAATAGTTGTATCAGGAAAAATTACGATATTTCGAGATCGTAATATTGGCCACAATCTTCGTTTCTAGTTTCTCTCGGTGAAATGCAATGTTACTTGCCGCTCGGGATCCAAACGTTCAAATTCAGACTGAGGACATCTCAACTCTCAAGCGATTTTCAGTTTTGAACTGTGTGAAGATGAGCATGATTCTATGCTTTTATTATGATGAAGCCCGTCGTTTTTCAGATGAAATATGTCTCATTTTTGAAAGTTTTATTGGTAGATCATAGATGTTTATTAGCGTAAGTCATTGCCATACAACTTTTTCAGCGTTGACTGAAGTACAACAGTGTCTCTCTCAACAGCGTAGATCACTGATCTAAATCAAAGTGGTCTTAACCTAAAAACTAAGTAAAGTAATAAGCATGGTGAAAGCGTCTTAGCATCTTGACCATGTTGTTGTAGGTTCAAAAACACCTAAACTGATAATTGAAACTTTTTGAAGTGTTGGATTTTAACAGAGCGGTAAGGTTGTTCATTCTAAGCCTACTAGTGCTGGAAGTTCAGTTTGGAAAGAGTTTCAAAAGAAACAGGGATTTAGATGAACAAGGTTTCACTAGACATAAAATATTCTAGTGGTCGCTTTGTCCCTGTTAAATTAACATACAACAGTTGTAGTCATTAATATCACATGATGAAGTCCCGTTATAGGGGCTTGAGCCCCTTGAGCACCCCTCCTGGCTGCGCCTTTGCGTACAACTATAACATTCCATACCACACATAGACATAAAAAAAGAATCGTGCATTTCTTGTCAAGATCAATCATAAGTTCATTGTGGTGGGCAGTTGTAACCATGGCATTTGTTGAATTAAAAATTGACTGTCTATTTTGCATCGTGAGGCAGAAGCACTGCTGGTGTTATTTTACTTTAGCCTAACACAATTGGCTATACTAGTTACGTGAAAAGTTGAGAACGCATGATCTGCTTAGTTGAACACTATCTGTAACGGCATGAATCTAAGGGATAACTGTTGTCATGGTTTCAGTGCTGGCAAGCTGTTATTGGCTTCTTGTCGCGTCAACTGTAGGCTAAATTTAAGCTTTAAATCCAAAATCCTAGCAGTTGTCTTTTTATGTATAGTCCTCGTCACATAACCACTTCAACCAGTCGCATCTGACAAAAGGCAAAATAGCCACAAATTTTGCCTCATGAGGCAAAATAGATACAACCAAATATCTAGGCTAATGTACAACTGAGTGAGCGGTTTCGGATTTGGATATCGGAGTCCACAATTTTTAATTTTCGGATATGGAGTTCATGAAAAAGTTTCGGATTAGATCAGGATTGCAAAATTTCCATATCCGTACACCACTCCAGTGTAGGGAGTTGATATCAGAGGCAACTCTTTGTACCTCCAGCGTAGGGAGTTGATTTAGAAAGCAACTGTTTGTACCAACAGCGTAGGGGATGGTTTTAGAAAGCAACTGCTTGTACCTCAGGCGTAGGAGTGGCTTTATAAAGCAATTGTTTGTACCACCAGTGTAGGGATGGATTTAAAAAGCAACTGTTTGTACCTCAGGCGTAGGGAGTTGATTTAGAAAGCAACTGTTTATACCTCAGGCGTAGGGAATTGTTTTATAAAACAACTATTTGTACCACCAGCGTAGGGGATGGCTTTAGAAAGCAACTGCTTGTACCTCAGGTGCAGGGAGTTGATTTATAAAGCAACTATTTGTACCACCAGCGTAGGGGATGGATTTAGGAAGCAGCTACTTGTACCTCAGGCGTAGGAGTGGCTTTATAAAGCAATTGTTTATACCACCAGCGTAGGGGATGGATTTAGAAAGCAACGGTTTATACCCCAGGCGTAGGGAGTTGATTTAGAAAGCAACTGTTTATACCTCAGGCGTAGGGAGTTGATTTATAAAACAACTATTTGTACCACCAGCGTTGGGGATGGCTTTAGAAAGCAACTGCTTGTACCTCAGGTGCAAGGAGTTGATTTATAAAGTAACTATTTGTACCACCAGCGTAGGGGATGGATTTAGAAAGCAACTGTTTAACTGTTTGCACCTCCGGCGTCACAATGCGCTTCCAAACACATCACCGGTCGTCTTGAGCGTGGTAACTGCAGCGTTAAGCAGAAATAGCAATGCACGTATTTACCAAATTAAATTGTTAAATTAGTAACGTTACCGTATCTGGAATAATTCGGCTGGATAGTGTTCTTTGATTAATAGCACTTGAAAGCTATACGCTGGTGGTACAAACAGTTGCTTTATAAATCAACTCTTCCGCTGGAGGTACAAACAGTTGCTTTTTACATCAACCCCTACGCTGGTGGTCCAAGAAGTTGCTTTCTAAATCAACCCCTACGCTGGTACAAACAGTTACTTCATAAATTAACTCCCTACGTTGAAGGTACAAACAGTTGTTTTCTAACTCAACTCCTACGCTGGTGTTAAAAATAGTCGCTTTCTAAAGGCACCCCTATGCTGGAGGTACAAACAGTCGCTTCATAAATCAACTCCCTACGCTCGAGGTACAACTGTTCCTTTCTAAATAAGCTCCCTAAGCTGGAGGTACAAACAGTTGCTTTCTAAATCAACTCCCTACGCTGGTCGTACAAACAGTTGCTTTCTCAATCAACTCCCTACGCTGGAGGTACAAGCAGTTGCTTTCTAAATCAGACCCCTACGCTGGAGGTACAAACAGCTGCTTTATAAAGCCACTCCTACGCTGGAGGTACAAACAATTGCTGTCTAAAGCCATCCCCGACCCTGGTGGTACAATCAGTTGCTTTCTAAGTCAACTCCCTATAAACAAAGAATCGCTTTACAAATCAAACCCTACGCTGGTGGTACGGACGCCACCGACCAACTTTTGGCAGTGTCTAAACGACCGTATCCGGTTTACGCTTGGAATAGACTAAAAAAAACGTATCAAACGAAATTGCTGAACTCTACAAAATATGTGACCTCTTTTTTACATGTCAGTTGCTTCTCAGATTAAAGGATTAATGTGGCCATTTATTTTTTGTAACCCTGAACCCTAACTCACCGTAAACTCTAACCCTAAACGCTAATCCTAAACCCTAACCTCAGACACTAACACTGAACCATAACCCTAAACACTAACACAAAACTCTAAAGCCCTAAAATGCTAAACCTAACCCTAATGCAAAAGTTTAATTGTAAACCCTTGTCTGCTTTTCGAAATGTACATCACAAGAGGTCCAAAAATTTTGTCATACAACCTTAAGTACATGAAACGAAAAATGTCCAGTCACTTCCCAGTCGACCAAGTTGACAGTAGTGAGAATTTCTCCAACTTAGTTTCATACCTGGCAGAAAACCGAATGCGGGATACGGTCTTTTTGGAAACGGAAAACTGGATACGGTTATTGAGACACTACCTAAACCTTTTATGTGAGCTAAATTCTATAGGCCAATAGATTTACAAAGTATCACCATGAACAAGAAATTGTCCAAATCTTTACACACATGACACTCAGCAACCTAACCTTACACCCAAGCTGTACTAAAATATTTGGACTTTCTGTGAAGCAGTTTTGCACATTTATAGTTTACATTATAAACATGCTTTGTAAAACAAACAACCTGCAATAATAATAATAAGCAGGTTTGTGCTTTCGGGTTGAAACAACCCCGGTTTGTGGTAGATGTGTGTGATTTTGTGGCATACATCAGGTGATATTCTCCTGACGTTGCTAGTTTAGTGCATGCGTTCAGCACGTTTTCAATCAGACGGCGGTAAGGTTTGAAAGTGGCGCATTGCCAGTTGAAAACGACGTATTCTTTTGTGTTACATCCAGGGTTGCGGAGTCGGATTTTTTTGTCCGACTCCGGGTGCCCAGTTGAATCCTTTTTTACATCACACTCCTAAATTGGGAATTCTTGTTCAAATGATACAATATCTTTTGAAACTTTTGTTGAATCAGAGATTTCGTGCTGTGTACCACGATTTCCATTGATTTTAACAGCCAAATTTCATTCCCTTGATGTTAAGAAGTCGGAAATTTCGGAAAGGTCGGAGACCGAGTCGGAAATTTTGGAAAGTCGGATATTTTACCTCCGACTCCGCAACCCTGGTTGCAATGCAGCTTGAGTTTCCATCACTGGGCCGTGCACTTCCACCATTAGAGCTCATGGCAGACAGCAACGCACCTGTGTTACGCTGCTGTGAGTGTACAAGAGAGGCTGTTTTGTGTTCACTTCACCGTGTTCTGTGCTTGTTTGTTTTACTGTGTTTATTTGATCTCCAACTGTTGTTTTTCTTGCTTCTGAGTATCAGCTGAGTCATATACATGAAGCAATACACATTCATTCATTCATTCATATAAAAATTCGGCCATTTTTGCATGCCTCTCATATAGTGGTCTTAAAGGGCAGTAATTCACTCAGGGCTTGCTTCAGACGCCTCGGTACAATCTGAACCAGCCCTGTTCAGATTTCCCGGGACCAAACCTCAAGTTTAGTTCTTTAGGGTTCGGGTAGACAAAACATTTTAAAATCAATGACTTCAAACAATTTAAAATATAAAATGGACTTTCACGCAGAAGCAAATTCCCAAACAAAACGAAAATTTAACTTGCTTCCAGCGAATAAAATTTCTGTACAGCATATGCAAAAGATATGGCCCAATTTCTGACACTTTGCCTCGGGCATCAATTCTAATATTCACTCTTGCATATAATAAAGAACAAATTTAACACATAGGATCGCGGGGACCATAGCAATTGCTACTATTGTCAATCCGGCACTAAATGTGACCAAGAACCGAGGTCTGCAAATAGTGGGTCGCGAAATAATTCAAATATACATTTTAAATTGGCCGTTCTCAGTTAGACAGAATAAATACAATCGTTTACTCTTTCATGTGCAAACTTTCATACAATTTTGTGCAAGAAAATTGGTACTGTCAATAGTAGTCTTAAAATTGATATTTAAGTATTTTCCACAAAATTATATGCTCACGAAATGTTTGGGTCGCGCCTAAAAATATTTGCAGACCACTGAACTAGAAGATCAATTTGCTTTCGTCAAGTTTATCGATAAATCTTTACTTCATCTTCATTTTGCTCGAGACATTTGGTTAGCACGTCGTTGGGAGTACAACTATTTAACCTTACTTGCAAATTTATTTATTTCTGGTTACGATTTAAAGAACTTCTTCACGTTGAATGCTGTCCACACATAAATGCTACTCAAAAACTTTCCTGAATCACTAGAACAATGTTTCTCAACCATGCATGGTTCGCGTCACCCTTTCAGAGACACTTCTTGGCCCCCAAGGGTCCACAGGGCGTTTGGGTATTAGCTCTGATTCGGTCAGCGTTTCGAAGATCGGGGTCTTTTCTTGAGTTGGTTGATAAAATCTGTCTACTGTAAAATTTGAACCAAGTGATGGGTTCAGTGCTCGACTGCATGAAACAGCGAAGGGGAAGGAAGATGCAAGATTACAAATGAAAACTCTTGACTACAGTGTCAAGAAATTTACGATCACACTTATACTCAAGGTTTGACTATCGCCCCAAAGAAACACTGCCAGATCCCGAAAATGAAGCATCAAATGTGTTGAATTGCTAAGTGGTACAGTTGGTTGAGCACCACCACCAAAGCTGGTAGGCATGGTTCAATTCCCAAAGAGCCATACCGAAAATTCGAAAAAGAGTACTTGCTGCCTGTCCAGGCTCATGCTCGGCGTTGATGGGTGGGTGCAAGGGAACGGTTCATGCGTGGTGCTGCCACTAACTCGTCACCAGTGCAAGCGGAGATGGGCGCCGCAGATCACTCGTGAAACTTCGAAAGTAATACACAAGCGAGTATGACGGAAACCTCAGTTTTTACTGAATATTTTCTTATGCTAATGCTTTATTGTTGATTGCGTTCGATGTATTTGTTGTGCCTTACGCTTTGCATGTGACTTTGGACGCGACGAAGTACAAATTCTGAACCTTTGGGCCTGTCATCACTCAACCGGCAGAAAATAAATCAAGTGGATGTTTCAAAAAAGTTGAAGTGAAGCAGTAGATTTTACTTGAAACGCTTTCACCATTAATCTAAAAATTCTAATTTTCATACATTGATGTCCCGCGCAGGAGGCTTTTTAACACGTCTACATCAACTGAATCAGGACCAACTACGGGTGACACCAAGGTAACATTACGTTGATTTGATTTTATGCTGCACTATCAGTAGTTACTCACTGTATGAACAAATTTCAGAAGAAAGGAATATTTTTTCCAATTCTTTCTCTGCCATTAAAGTTTTCCCACCTGCGCAGGCTTTGATTAGTAAGCAGCGTTTAACCTGTGCATTTCGCTTTCTATAAACCAATGACTCTTTTTTAATCCCATAACTTTATGTCAAAGTCGAAGCGATAGCAGCCAGAGCAGTGAAAAGTCACGACAACAGAGCTACAAGGCAATCAGCAATACAGAAATCAATGTGAAACCTTGATGGGCATTTGTAGTTGTTTGCTTCTTTTGGATACTACAGATAAAAAAACGTTAACAACAACGATAAGATCAACGAGAGCTTGTGTCCAGTCTGACAAAGATGCGAACACCGAAATCGGTTCATTAAATTACGATTTTTTCGAATACAGTTACAGCATGGAGGCCATTTTTAAGCCACAAAAATGTGTTTAGCAGCTTCCCGCAAAACAATAAATGTTTACAGCAATGTTCATCGTCGATGGGCTTAAGCTACCGCTGTGACAGGGGGTGAAGTTATTGAAGTTATTCAGTTCCTTCGAAGAACGACAAACCAGCCATGAACGCATCGAGTTTGTTTTCGAAGAGTTTGCTTGTAATGACGTCGTTCAACGGACAAAGTGGATTTCTGGCGACGTACTCCACGTAAATCTGAAAGCAGTTTGCGCTGATAGAATTCATTACATTGTGCGAAAACTTTGTATCTGTTCAGGGACAGCGTTGGTTGTGGTTTGTAAACTTGGGTTTTCCAAGTCTGAAAAACTTTGCATTCAGATAAAATTCAACACACGAGGGCTAGAACATCAGATTATCCCCTATATCTTGCCCAAATTTTCAACTAGGAAGAAAATTTGACAGAGCTGCTTCACTTCATAAATACACAATCGATGGAGAGACTTGCATCAATTTGACTCCATGCAAATTCAAATTCGGGTCGGAATATTCAACTTGCTCAGATGGCAGCTGTTGACTTAACCAGTATAGCCACTGGATGCGGAGCTATAAAATTTAGCAACTGAATTTCTTCCTGGTATAGATACACATCTAATTTATTAATGAATTATTATCTTACAATCATCTTGTAATATTGCAATCGAGCTGGCCGGGCCCAAAAAATAATTCTGTTTGCTAACACAACCGTGGTTGAGAAAACCAAGGTGAAGCCAGTTTATCGATCAAATTTACTCAGCAGCATAATTTTTTACATTCTAATTTGCAATCCACATGCATTAAAAGTTAGCACGGGGAGCACACGCAGCTCATTCTAACTAATCACATGTAGATGGTAAAAAAGCTTTCTTCAGTCATGGAGTATGTTCGCGCTTGGAAGTTCTCACGAGCACATTTTTATAGATTTTCGGTCACCTTGCTCCACACAATAAGCGTTAAAAGGCTTTTTGATGGACAAAGAAACGAATTTAGCATTCGGTTTGAAACATTTCACAAGAAACACTTACCGAACTGTAAAGCTTCTTCATTGTCTCTTTGATGTTACCAACTGAAGTGTCAGTCATCATTATGAACAACACACCGGTGGGAGATTCGTAGAAATGAAGTTTGTACCGACTGGTAGCATAGCTCAAAAATCCTTCTTTGCTGAAAAAAGTCAAGGTTTGAAAAGATCTACAATAGTGAGTGGAAATCAGTTTTAAGTGCATCTACAGGTGATGTGCTTGCATTAATAACAACTTGCTTGAAACAAATGCTTCATACCCAGTACAACATTCAATCCCAAATACAGCATTAAAACTGACACTTTGAACAGCAAAATAAATTCGTAACTTGGATTACAAATTAAGAACATTTGTGCTAGTCTTGTTCTAATATGGCTTCTGAGTTCCACTCAAACGCAGTGTTTAATTTTGAGTTAGTCTGAAGACAACCAAATTAATCATGATATGCTGACATGGTTTGGCAAACACTGTTACACCAAAGAAAAACTCTTGAGCATATTCAAATTATTTAGAAACTAGATCATCCATTACAGACGTGGCAAATATTTGAAAACTACAGTACTAACTTAATTCATTTCTCAGCAAAAACAAAGAAATCAAAAGACGTAAACTACGAAACAAAGCTGCAAAGCAAGCATTTGAACTAACTTCAAAACTTCTGCAGATTACAGCGCATCCGTCTGGGCAGACATCATTAATGTAAGCAGTTGTAATATAATTTTCTGATGACAATTTAAAAAGTTTCGTTAATTGTCAAAGGATTGTACAAGCAAGGACAGAATGCTCAACCACAAGTAATGGATGGTTGAACAGTGCACAGTAACGTCATGCTCTGCAAAAAGTGAAAAAGGTTGAAATGGTACTGTTGTAGATTGACAATTGATCTGAGCCTTTTTAAAGCTGTCTCACTAATATAGACTGACAGCTTCGGAGAGAATATTCATCATTCAAACAAGGGACCGATGTTTGAGCACATGGAAAGCTGGAGAGCTACACACCATTAGAGATATGGAAATCTTCCAGGGTATCTCTGTTGGATGACCCTGGAGCACCCCAAAAGAACTTCAAACCTATTTTGGCTAAATCCAATACTTTTCCATGGTCTTGTCTTGAACACCGATTTCATAATTCAATATTTTTTCAATACCATATTGAAAAAGTATTGAAAAACGTATTAAAAAGTATTGAAAAAAGTATTGAAAAAAGTATGAAAAAGTATTAAAATACCTTATCTTTGACAACATTTTTTCTTTTCAACACATGACTTGGAAACTTAAGCCATAAACTACTGCTTTATAGTATTACTGAGAAGATACTGTATTCATTCTTTTCAAAGCCTAAAATAGCCTGATCCACAATAAGCTAAAGTTTTCCAGTTACACACAAATACAATCTCCTCATTGAGCATATCGCAGACTTTACAAACAGCAGCACCTCTGTGAAACTGTTGAAGGTATGAGGTAAGTCATAACTGAGTGTACATTTGGAAGCTGTTACAATCTACACTCCCTCATTACTTTTTGTGGCTGATGTTAAAGTTTATTTCATTTATGTGAAGAAGCACACAACCCTAATTTTGTAACATTCTATTGAAAACTGTCACAATGTATCATTACATTGCCTCAGATATTTTTTTATATAAAAGGAGCTGTAAATCAAAAACTATTTTGGCAACAATTCACACAAATCACCCTTAACAGTATTCAAGTAATTAATGTGGCAGTCGCGAAAGTCCGGCCTGTGAGCATTCCTAGGAACATTCAGTATTTCAACAATTTCAGGTAAATCAATGTAAGATGTAATTACACAAAAAGCATTTGCTATAACTGAGAATTCTATCCCGACAGGCTTTAGAAACCAAAACAAATCAAGCTTTCTGCTTTGATCAAAAGCTCAACTACAAAATTTGAGTTTACGTACTAGCAATGTGTGAAATAAAAGTGATTTATTGAGGACCTACACCATTTGTTTGTAATTTTATACTACACGAACAACACAGACAAGCAAATGTATACGCTCGAGATGTCACAGGCTCACATTTTTATGACCCAGACCAAGCCACACACATTGCAACAAACCTGTAACCCCTAGATATATTCTGGCCCATACCCACCCCAGCCCATAAAACGGCAGTGTCTATTATGCTCCTATGTACACAAAGGAGTGGATCATTTACAAAGTCTGGATGAAGACATTATCGCATGACAAATATCTTTTCCATCACCACTTGCTACCAATTTTTTCTGTGGAATCTTCATGAAATAAGCATTTAGTTATTTTTGTGCTGTAACCAAACTAATGACTGCAGCAAGTAATAACAAATAAAGACATACTTGGCAACATAACACATTAACAAACCATTGGAGTCTCATCGGTTTTGCAGCACTTGTCCAGGTTGGACAGCAAGTTTGTAGTCTTATCCCCAACCAATGATTAATTATAGAGTAGGCTAATGTGAATGCAAAGTGGTTGATATTGCACTCTCAGTGATTGTTTCAGAGAACCTAGCTTCCTAAAAACGTATGACCTGTCCTTCGCACACTACTGTACAAACAAACACTGCCACCACCATAGAATCACACCGTTCAGTCCACAATGCAAGCACACAACACACACACACAGCATACATTATGCCTTGTTTGCTCACAGAGCTCCGAAAAACTTCTAAGGTCAACTCAAATTCCACCAGAGGGCAATGCTAATGACAACTGACGTCACAGAAAAGAAATTTCTTCAACATTCACATACGTGTACCCAAGAAAAAATAAATGTGTTTGGGAAAGTTAACTGGCCCATGAAAACCTGCCGTTAACTGCCATTTTAGCAACCCATGCCATCTCTAGTATACACAGACAACTGTTACTTCACAGCTGCTTTTTCTGTTGGAAGTTTCTGCAAACAAGCACCCTAATATTGTACATGTGCTGGCATTTAGACTGAAGTAGACTACATTAGCTTGCATAAGTGCTGCAAAATTTGTATATTGTAGCAGGCATTTGGAGTTTGAAGTGTAAGCGTTATTTGGCAGTGTGTAAATTATTTAACAGGATCACTGGATACTAATTACAAGAGTTTGTTGGGTATCAGCATTTGATACTCTGCCTATTCTGCTGTAGTGATTGATTAGGTATAACAGGTTCTTGAAAATCAATCTGAATGCAAACTGTCAATAAGAAACGCTTCTGAAATTTTACAGAGGGTCTCCCAAGAACAAGTTTGTCAAAGATTTCAAAGCAAGCTCAAAATTGATTTGTTTGGAAGTACCATACTGATCTTTGTGAGCAATTTTTTTCTAAGATGATATTTTAAGCCCAAGTATCAAATCAGAAATTCAGATGCACATTTGTACGATACTGTCCATACTGCAACATCAAGCATGGTACCAAATATTACACAATTATGCAGAGTTTTTTTTAACACTTTGAGAGCCGGCGTACAATATATTCATACCTAGATTTTGGACTAAAACCAGCAGTTTTTGGTTGCCTTACCAACGCCATAGCTCCTCCGCCAATTGTGCTAGAGAGCTGTTCAAGGGCTCAAACGGATTGGCTAGTCTTCTAGTCTGCACTCAAAAAAAAAATTTTTGGTTGGGGATTGCGGATTGTTTGTGAGTGATATCATAAGTGAAGTAATTTTGGGGCCATTTTGGCTCATGTTACCTGGCCTAGGGCCCAAACACTAGACCACAGTATTTCACTGAAGTTTTTATTGGAAACTAGGCTCAAGACCGAGTCTTTTGAGCCTTTGATCAACTTTCTAGCATTTCTGGTTCAAAAGTTATGATCTAAAATAAACAAATTAATCATTTATCTAATTAGCTAATTAGTCAAATAATTTTATTATTTTAGATCATAACTTTTGAACCTGAAACCTCAGCAGGTCATCCAAATTATCAAAAGACTCGTATTGTAGCCGAGTTTCCAATAAAAACTTCAGCGAAATGGTACCATCTAACGGTTTGAGCCCAGGGCCAGATGAAGTGGGCCAAGGTGGCCTAAAAGTCCTCCACTTATAACGCCACTCGCAAAAAATCCGCAAACCCAACCAAAAAATTTTTTTCGAGTGCAAGCTACAAGACTTGCCGTGTCTTTTGAGCTTTTCACTGGGTTGGTAGCGCTTACCGGACCAGAGAAATTCCCACGCAAAGCCACGTGTGTTTCGGTGTTTTTTTTCTCTCAAAAATCCCCAATTTCGGCCGGATGCTAAAGTGTTAAAGCAATTTAGGGACCCGATTCAGGTCCCTAAATCAAAGAAAACTGTCATCGGGTCCCTAAAATCAGAGAAAATCGGGTCCCTAGAATCAAAGAAATCAGATCCCTACAGATCCAAACCAGGTTTCCAACATTTTCCTTAAAAAAACCTGCATTATGCAACAAAAGATGCAGTTCCATAAGTCACATTGCAAACATGTTACCAAGCAAAGAAAATAGCTAGCAATAAACAAATGTTGCCAATGTTAAGCGTGTTGTAATTTTTTTTTTTTAATACACAAAATAGTCTGGCTGCAGACGCTGATAAGATTGCAAATTTGAACCAACATCAAAAAAGTTTGGGGACTGCTGAATTAAAGCATTTCACTGCCCAAAATTTCTACAAATCATATTTTATGCTCAAGGCTAAAAATACTGATGCATGAATTGAATTGTTTATAAAGTGTGTGGGAAAACAACATTAACAAATGTTTGTCAATACATCAGTTGTATCATTCTTGTATGCAACATCGGAAATTGCTAAAAAATGCATATTTGTTATCATAACACACCATTCATGGCTCATATTACAAAGCATGGTGGTCAGGCTGCACACAGATGCTATATTTGAAAGCAAAATTTAATCTATTTAAACAGCATCTACTCATATATGCAAAAATCTTAATTCACCAGCCTGTTATCCATTTCAGAAGGTGAAAAGAGGCAGGAAAAACCTATCCAGAATATATTTAGCCTGTATCTTGGTATTCTTTTATTTTCACACACACACTGTAACTAATTTATGTATTTGAAGGCAAAAAGTGATTTGATTTAGTTTAGACCAGAGATTCCCAACCTTTCTCTGACCATGTACCCCTTCAGCATTCCAACAGATGAGCATGTACCCATTCAGCATTTCGACATATGAACTTATACGCCCAAAATTTTTTATGACAAAATATTTTATGATTAATCATAGATATATTTAAAAAAAGGCTTACAATGGCTGTTGAAAATAATACTAACGGACATAACTGACATATGTATAAACATTTGGAAATAAAATATGTGTACATAAATATGTATTTCTCTTCTATTGCTAACCTTATATGTATCCATTCAGATAGCCAAATGTACCCCTAGGGGAACATGTACCCCAGGTTGGGAACCTCTGGTTTAGACCAATGCATGTCAGTGTTTCATAAAAATTGTGCAACTTCACACTTCTTTAATTACAGTAGCAATTGCTTATGCAAAATCAACATCAACAACATTATAAACGCTACCAATGGCTGGCTCATGCCTGTAGTTACTGCATGTTTGTCATTAGGCTACATTAGGCTATCTGTTACTGCGCATGTTGAGTGATGTAGTTATATTGAGTAAGACCCACTGCAAATCACCATGTCTAAAAACAAAATAAGATTGAAAGTGAGGACGAAGTGTTGAATCCAGAGTGGATAAGCACAGACAGGGTGCATCAGGTGGTCTGTTCTGTTTGGCTGTCATGACAGGCCCTGTTGTACTGTAGGTACTCAGCATTAACACTGAACAAATATTGAACACTGCCACTGCAGGTCTCTAATGCGGGTGGTTTGGAGCAGCCAACAGCATTTCCCTTCTAACTTCGTATAAGATTGTTATGAGAAAACAACATTGCTGCCTTGTTGAAATAGTACTTGCAGAATGGCATGGTACAACCTACATTTTTGAAAAATCTAAATTGATATTGCATCGAACGAACATGTTTCAGTATCTTGCACTGTGGTTTTGGAATGCAAGCACAGCTGTCAGAATTAAGCTCACACACTGCCAGATACAGACGGAGCTGTTTTGTAATATTTCGCTCCATGGCAATAAGACAGTCTTAAATCATAAGTTTTTAGTTTAGGCCTAAATTTTATCTGTCGTTTGCAACTACTGTACTAGGTTATCATAGGATTAAATAAGGTTTAGGTTTACTTCATTGTCACGTCAGATAATGCAGGTTTGTTTCCACTGAAGGTCATATTTTTACAACAATTTCTTATATTGAAAGGCACGACAGCTAGTCTCAGAAATTTTTGTTGCATTATCTGAACAAAATAACAGTCAAGCATTGTATTTCACAAATAACTGTTGGTATGAATAGTTATTGATGTTTGCTGCACAAGAAGTCTCATACTAACATCTTGTAATTCACTTCAACATTACGATGCAAAATCATCATAGCAATTGTACTCAATAGTTCTTCTTTGCGGTGATTTCACAATTATACTTTTAACACTGTGATCTCGATAAAGCACGCTCCACAGACACAGGTGTACAGCTGATTGTCAGCATCGTAAATGTTTGTATGTTTGCAGAAACAGAGTTCTTGTTGCTATATGGCTGATGTTTGCTGATTGTTCAACAAGCTCTGTACCTTTTCAGCATCACGTTCACAGGAACAAAAAGCGATTATAATGTAATAATTGCACTGTGACTAAATCTGTGATAACCTGGAAACCTTTCCTTGTGTTTCAACAATGTGACCAGTAGCAGTACCTAGAGCTGAACAAATGGATTGGCATGCCAACATATATTGCCCGATATGGCAATGTATCACATTTGTGAAATTCCACCAATATGTTATATATTGGCAATATTTTCTCAAAAAAGCGTTTATGCGATTGTTCTACATGGATTGTTCAGAAACCCAAGTTGCTACTTTGTCTCTGATTGATTAACGCAAATTCACTGTCCTGTTCCTTACGGCACACAGTCCTCCAACTGCATCAAGTAGTGCATAATATACAGACCACTATGCAATCATTTCAATAAACCACACTGTGATGTAACACTTGATCACAGGTTTGTGTGGTAAGCAGTTGACCACCTGCTAACAAATCAAGGTACGTGCTGTGGCAGTTGACTGTTTCAGTGACCTAGGTTTGTGCAGAATTCGATGTTGAATGACAATGTACGCTTCTTCATCGCAGTAAAGTGATGTTCTCATCACTGTTTGTAATGAGTCACGCATATGCACTGTCATCTTCATAATTACTCTTTGGTCTCATGCTTGCATCATTTGTATATTTTATTGCTTATTTGTGAGATGTTCCGAATTTGACACAATCTAGTCCTGTATTTGAAATAATTTTCCATTTGTTCATGTGGCTTACATTCTGAAGAAGAAAATGCACTATGTCTTTCAACTATAGTTTGAATAAAAAATATCAGTTATCGGCAATGAAAAACATTGGAATCAGTCCAGAAAAGCCTTGTCCGTAGAGCTCTACTGGTACCACTGTCTAAATGCTAGTTGCCCTAGGCTGCTAGCCAAGTTTGACTGGGTCTTAGGACCTGTTTTTTTTTGGTCATAGACCAAAATGTTTTTGAAATGACTGAAAAAATTAAGTCATTTTGGTCAGAATGTCTGAAAATATAGGCAAATGAACACTACTATGGTGAGTTGTAACACAACTGTGAGACAAATAACCGAAATGTCTCAGCAAAAATGACCGAAATGTCTCCGTGAAAAAAACAGCTTAGGACATCTAAAATCTGGTTTCATTCTGAAAAGTATTATCAAAAGCTGCCCTTCCACAACAGACCCCCTTTCGCCAAGCTAGATGTGACACTGACCACAGGGGTGCAAAAATGCAGTCACGTACTCATGCCACAACCACAAAAAAAAACTTTCCAATTTTGCAGTGCCAACTAGAAGACTTGCCGCATCTTTTGAGTGTTTGAACAGTTCTCTAGCTCAATCACCTGGCGAGTTGAGTTGCAAGATTTGCGTGAAAATACTGGTTCAATGTGGGATTTCGAAGTAGGAATATATCGTACACCGGCGCCCAAGGTGTTAACACTTTGGCTGCCGGGTTAATTCAAGCGGTTCGCAAAAAGCAGCTGATTCGAACGTGGCTTTGCGAATGAATATCTCCGCTCCTGTTCGCTCTAGCGACTCGGTGACAATCTCAAAAAACGTGGTCAGTCTAGTAGATTAGACTCGAAAAAAAATTTTTTGCTTGGGGGGTGCAGGTTGTCTGTGAGTGACGTCATAAGTGGAGGACTTTTAGGCCACCTTGGCCCACTTTGCCTGGCCCTGGAGGTCAACCATTAGGTGGTAGTATTTCGCTGAAGTTTTTACTGGAAAGTAGGCTACTTTGGATGACCTGCTGGGGTTTCTGGTTCAAAAGTTGTGATGTTAGTTAGTAAAAATATTTGACTAATTAGCTAATTAGATAATTAATTAATTTGTTTATTTTAGATAACTTTTGAACCAGAAATGCTAGAAAGTCGATCAAAGGCTCAAAACACTCAGACTCGAGCCTAGTTTCCAATGAAAACTTCAGCAAAATACTTTGGCCTAGTAGTTGGGCCCTAGGCCAGGCAACATGAGCCAAAATGACCCTAAAACTACTTCACTTATGACGTCAGTCACAAAAAATCCGCACCCCCCAACCAAAAAATTTTTTTTCAAGTGCAATCTACTAGGCTGGCCGATCCGGTTGAGCCCTTGAACAGCTCTCTAGTGCAATTGACGGAGGAGCTAGGGCGTTGGTAAGGCAACTGAAAACTGCTGTTTTAGGCTGAAATCAAAGTACGAATATATCGTACCCTGGTTCTCAAAGTGTTAAGTACTGCTTTCCACTTTATGCATGGCTCTCACTATCCAATTGCTGATTTTAAATTTATTCAGCAATTGTGATGATTTCACAGATTCAGTGAAGAGTACGTAGCTGCTGTTCAAAGCATGCAACCACAGATGTTGATGAAATGTGTGTCTGTCACAAAGCCAACCACATATTTCCATATGCATCAGAAAATTCTGCTAAATGCAAATTCTGTCACAGACTAACAATAACAGGATGAAATGTGGAAATTAAGGTGAGCAGTTTTTTTTTCTAATTTCGAACTTGTGAGGTGTGCTGTTGGAGAGAGTATCATACTCGATTGTTTGCTTCCATTGACTGATATTTTTTCAGTGTGATTTCTGCACATAAAGGATTTTTGGTTCATTATATCAAAAATACACATCTTGCATGTAGGCCTTCACAAATTTAGATTTATCAGGTTTAATATTGCTAGCTGTTGTGCGTAAAACTCACAAAAGGTGGTGTTGTATGGCAGAGATAGATTAGTGATCTAAAAATAAACCACATATAAACTGACATTTTAGTATCTGACAAGTATGCACTATACTGCTCAACATTTCATGAAGAAACATCAGTGATTTAAATCAAGTAATAAAAATAAAAAAACTCAAGCAAAAAATCACATGCTGTTTTTAAGCTTTGTGTGATTTTGGTGACACATTTAATTAGCATTTTCACAGGTTTTCACTTGTATTAGTATAGAAAGCAGAGAGGTCTTATGGCGACACAAGATAAAGCAATTTAAGTTTCATCAATCACAGCTTCTATGAGGTCACAGATTCTGTGTCGAGATACTAATTTGTGTTTTTTCTTGCTGAATATTAATTATCGCCAAATAAAATCAACTGAACTATGTCAACTAACTGCAAAAATGGCATGTGGACTGAACTCACTAACATTTACAACTCAGAAGTCAGAACTGTTAGAAATCTTAGAATGCTACGAATTTGAAAGTGTTAACTGGCTCAAAGTGAAAGTTGCATCTATATTCCATCAAAAATGTTTTATACATGTAACTTATACTATTGCAGAAGTTGAACTAGTGAAAACTGTGTTACAATAATTTATTTTAGCAATAAACTTCACACCAAAAAAGCTGGCAACCTTGTATTTATGTACAAGTTTTTAACATGCCATGAGTTTCAATGAATTTGCTGAACTACTGATTTGAGTAAATTGTCATTTCAATAAATATATATTTCATTTTACATACCGGCACTGATGTTATGAACTGATTTGCATTAACACGTTTGGCACTGGTGTACAATATCTTCGTACTTCGAAATCACACCTGAGCTACTATTTTTGTGCCACTTTGCAACTCTATAACTTGCCATGCAATTGAGCTAGAGAGCTGTTCAAACCCTCAAAAGATGCAGCTGCAAGTATTCTAGTTTAGATTTTTAAAAATTGGAAAGTTTGGGATTTTGGGATTTTTGTGGGTGATGTCATAATAAGGGTAAGTTTAGGCATTTTTTGCCTAGTTTACCAGGCCCTGGGTGCCAACTCCAAGGGCCAATTTTTGACTCAAGGCTTTAGTGGAAACTAGGCTATAATCCAAGTCTTTAGAATCCTTGATTGGCTTTAAAAACGGCAAATTAATTAATTAATTATCGATTTTTTGGCCATACCTTTCGAACCACAAATGCTAGATGGCCAATCAAAGCCTTAACCACCACTGTGTTAAGGGATATGCAGAAGCACAAGAAAAGCTTGAATGAAAGTTTAGCTGTTTCTAGTTGCTGTACCCTAAGTTAACAAAGAACAAAAAACTTGTATTTACATAGTTTATAATTAGAACTTTCAAAGGTTATGTGGCCACCCCTACACACTGAATCAAATAAAATCCTGATCACAAAATCTGATTAAAATTTTAAAAAATCAGATTTTTTTGAAAAGAATCATAATTTTTATCAATCCTGTGACCAACTATACTGTATGAGCCAGATAGAAATCCTGCTGCTCATAGCCAAACTTTATTGTTCTAAGCCCTACTATACCATACACCTATTACCCACTTCTGTTAACACCTGCAGAAGCAATGCACCATTATACAAATCAGATATTACAATGTATAAGTAGTAATGATATCTCAGTTTACTACCAATTATTAAGTTCCAATTCAGCCAAAAATGGCTTACCTGTCTTTTGGTGACATTTTCATCACAAAGGACTTAATGGAGTGTATAAATCCAAATAAAAGCTTCTTCTCTTCAGCTTTGGTAAGATTTGATGTTTTTTTACGATTCCACTCTTTTTCATAGAGGGAATCACCATTGCGAGCATAGATATGCAGTAAATGTACAGTCATGATCTTAAGTTTTTATTTTTTCAGTGGAAATGTAGCAAGCTACAAATAACCTCCACGAAGGGCAAGCACCAAATGCAGCACAGATCCACCAACAATTTTGTACTCAGATGCAGTTTTGTCGTCGTTCATTTGCTTGCCACTGAAAATCAATCGTTGCTGTGGAGGGGGAATGCCTTCTTTTTCTTCAACTCGCTCTTTAATCCGTTCAACTTTATCAGTAGCTTCAATATCAATTTCAATCTCTTTTCCTGTGAGTGTTTTCACTTTAATAAGCATGGTTGTATCAACCTACTTAACAGAAAAAATTTATTTCTGTTTCTGCATAATTACAAATGCAAAAAAAATTAACTGAACTAAATAATTTCACCCATAGTTGTGCCACAAACAGACATTTGAATTTGAACCAAACTTCCTTATATTTTTCTTGTTAATATTAGAAGTTTACAAAAAAATAATCAAAAACTCTCCATGATTCTAGCATATTTGCAGGTGCCACCTCAGATAATACAGTAGCTCTAAGTGAAACCAAAATTAATAAAAAACAAGGTGTAAACTTTTCAAGTAGTTTAGTAGGTTATAATTTTCTGCACTGATTCTGATACATTGACTGGGGGAGTTAGAATTTATATTAATAACAGCACATCATATCGACTTAGGAATGGCATACCAACTGCATTTGGCAACTCTGAAAGTTTCTGGATTCAAGTCTGCATATGTAATATAAAGTGTGTAATTTTGGTAAACAATGCACGGACTTGCTGTATATTCTTATCGCAAACAAAACAGCCACAATAATTGAAAACATTATTTTATTCGACGTTTTGGCTTATGTGTGATCCATCATAAGGAATAAGTGTAAACAGTTAGAAAGAAAAAATAAGGATGCAATTTTAAGGCATTCGTATTCTATTACGTCATTATGCGTTGAAAAGCAGTAAGGGGATAGATGAACCGTCAATGTTGAGATCTGGCTGGTGTTGCTGTATCAGATGAGACTCAAGTAGGTGAAGTTTCTTCTGACCAACAATGCTTCCCAATATTTCCGGTTGCTTGAAGTTGAAATGGTGCTTGGGAGCCAACAGATGTTTACAAACTTCAGAACGTTGATCAAATTTGTGTTCGTTGATTCGGGTTATTAAATTTCGGCGAGTCTGTCCAATGTAGTTTAACCCACACGTGCATGTTAGTTTGTAGACTACACTTGAGCGACGAAGATGATTTTGTTTGTCTTTGTATGTAAAATATTTTTTTAACTTATTACTTTCATGTACGTAATGAAACTGAAAGGGCGTGATGGTATAGCGGTGTACAAGTCTTTGCATTTCTCACCGGACTACATAGGAAATCTCCCCTACCTCGGGGAAAAATATATCCTGGATTTTAAACAAAAAATGTTAAACTTATACAATCGTGTTATATATCCGCTTTCTTCAAGCAAAGGAAGCACCATCATGCTAATATGAGCAAAGAGTTGCAGGAGGCACATAATTCTCTTCGCAAAGACAATAGCATCATAGTTACTCAGCCAGAAAAAAGCAATGGTGTGGTTGTACTCAACCGAACCGACTACGTGTCAAAAATGGAAGATATATTGAGCGATGCTAGCAAATTCTCTCTGAGCAGTAATGATAATGATTTGCAAAATCTGACGAAATTCCAGCAGTTCCTGTATAGACTCCAAAAAACAATAGCCTTAGTGAAGAAGATTATCGCAGCATGTACCCCACTTCACTAGTGGTGCATATTTTTGGCAAATGGCCCACACCAGATATGTAAAAAGGTTTTTGAAGCATCTAAGATCTAAGATCCAGGAAAATATTGGCCCTCTATACACGACAGCTCCCCACTCACATTTAAAAAGCAGTACAGAGATGTCTCTGCATATGATGACAGATAGTATGGTGACATGGAGTTCTTTATGTTAACTGTTGCCCACTTCATCTTAACCATAGCCCACTTCTTTTTGAAATCGCACATTTCCCTTTGTTCGTACTCCCTTTTCCCATAGCTATCTTTGTTCCATACTTTTCTTAACTTACACAACTAGGTTGAGTTTGCTTGCCTAGGTTTTGATTGTTTTGTTTGTGTATTTATTATTTGGTTTTCTTGCTGCTGCTGGTGTTCTTTTGTTTTGCAGGAACAGCATGTCATTTCCCAGTATTACCACAGACCACTTCTGGTCCACAAAGAAATTCGAAGGCTATATCCCTGCAGATTTGATTCCAAGAGTACCAAATCAACCATCATCTTAATGCAAAAAAACACTACAAACAATTTGTAGAGCTTGCTAGATGTGAAAGGGTTATGACAACCCAGGCAGTTTCATTTTAGATAGGTTTATACTTTCTCTTCTTTTCCACATATATGCAACACCACGAGTTGAAATGGATAGGAACAAAGCTAATTTAACTGTTGAGGGGCATTGACTCGGTCACCTTCCAGTTCCTTCAATGCCATGGCGTCCTTGCATTAATTTGTGTTTTTCTTGCTGAATATTAATTATCACCAAATAAAATCAACTCAACTTGTACTCTGCAAATACACCTGCCATGGGCGTCCGCAGGGGTGGCAAACAAGGGCATTTTCCCCCCTTGGAAATTGGGACTAAGAACCAAAATTTCTACAAAACATGAAGTCAGCAGCTTAAATTTGATTAAGTTAATTCTTGCAATGATAGTTTATTTGCCGATATGACACTCACGCTGCACGGAGTCAGTGCACACATACTACTAGACTGGTGTCTTGACTTTTTAAAAACATTGCTGAAAATTTGCTTATATAGTGCTTGGTGTATTTTCTCAAACTTTATCTAGCAACCCATATATCCCGCACGCAGGATTCATTCAATTCAGTTAATGTCATTGTCCTTATAGGCTACTGTACTCCTTAATGTTCAAACGTGTTGCCTTGCCCTTATAGGCTACAAATAATTCAATTCATTGGTATGCCATTCTATAAGTGGAAGAGCAGTTATGGTAAAGGGTGGAAATACAATAGTAATTGGGTAAAGTCATTTCTTTGGTTAAAGAAGGCCAGTGATGGTTCACAAGATTTATATGTTGCAAGTAATGCCACACTACTGCATACTTATACCAAGGCACAGTAACTTGAATTATGAAAAAAACGAAAAATGTAAAGAACAGAGTTCCACCAACAACACAAACTGGTTTCAGAGTTGTTAAAACTTCAAGCAGCAAAAGTGATGCACTGAAAGTGGCTGAATTTCAGATTGCCTTAAGCATAACTTGTCACAGACAGTGCTGTTCGCTCTGTTGACCACCTTGGAGAAACCACGGTACCACATGGAAAACGGCAGCAATTTCATGTTATTTAACAATTTGGCTTTTTTATAACCGGTTTGGCTTTTTTTCTCAAAATGTGTCTGGCAACCCTGACTCATGTCTGTTCCTTTGACGACAGATGCAGGTTGTGAAACTTTCGAGCAAATTGTTCCACTGTTGGTCTTTATTGCGTAACGAAAACATGGCAACAAATCTTCAGAAGTTCACTTCAAGTAATAGCAATGGGCGTTTTGTTGGAAAAGACTGCTGAACGCAGATATCTTGCCAGGAAATACAGTGAGGCAGGGCCTCTGCAAGAAATTTAACTTCTGGGGCCTCATCAAAACTTGTATAGCTTGTTTGTATAGCAAACAGAATACAAATAAAACAACTACCATGCTAAGATTTGGAAATAGATTAAATGTTATACTGGCAACTGACTTACGCTAGAGATTTTTGGCTTGATTAAAGAAAAACTTAGCGTGCGTACTTTCATCTTCCCAAGTCCCAGTACCTACCTGGCCCTGGCACAATGTACCACTTGTGCCCCCCTCTCTTAGGCCCTGCAACAGCGACTGCTGACAACGCTAAGCCACATAGTTTTACAATGTGTGAAAAGAAGCATGAGTGAATCTGTAGCAATGCTTCCACAAGTTTTAATAAATCCATTGTTTGTGTAAAAGTGTGACCAATCTGTCTGAGTGCATAGCTTAAACAAGGCTTCACTTCACATAGTATAAAAATGTGTGGCTTGTTAGAATACGTCCATGCAGGCTTGTGGGGATACATCTTAATCGTTAAGGTTGTGTTCTGACTTCTGAGTGCAGCCAGTGGTGTAACTAGAAAGGTTTGAATGAAGGGGGAAACATATCTGAAGGGGCCCACTAGCCAACACTCATAAAAATTGAGAAATGATATTAAATCTGGAAGTCATTCAAAAAAACACAAAAAACTACTGAAAACCAAAAGGTACCAAAATATAAACTAAGTTGGTAATGGTTTATTGTTTCATATGACTCAGCCAACAAGCAGAAGCACCATAAAAGCCATCGCATGCAGTAAACCAAACATTAGCGAAAATTAGAGCAAATGAAAACACAATGGCACAATAGCTGATCAGTGTAAACAAAGAGTTGGGCCCGGTTCTTACATTTAGCTTGACAGGGGGGGTTCAAAAACAAAGTTGGGCAGGTTCTTCCATTTAGCTTGCCAGGGGGGGTTCCAACCCCTGTCTCCCACATTAAGTACAGCATTGAGTGCAAAGCAACATTTGCTCTGACGAGTTTTCATAATTCATCTGCTCAATTTTTGAAGCCTTCATGGGTTTTATTTTTAGCAAGTTTTCCGTAGTCGTATCTACTTGTCCGGTTTGTGTACAATGAGCGTTCACTGTGGAAAAAATTAGCAAAGAAAAGCATAGTTTCATTGATCGCTTTGTTCGAAATCCCAGAAGTTTGCAGTGCTTGTTTCTATGTCACATTGACAAGTCCTGCAAAGCGAAACAAGGCAATGATTTGTGTTGTCCTTACCATGGCAATGCTTCCCAGAACCGTCACCAGAAAGTTTTTAATAGGGGGGCTTTGCGTTTGTGCGAAGGGGTTGACATTCTAAAAATTGACTAAAACTCCACTAATCTATAGTGTTTCATGTTTCACTTTTAGAGGTTTGGAGTTTTGTTTGGGGGCTAAGTCTACCAAAGCCCACCCGTGGCGACGAGAATGATGCCTCCTTCGTTTACTTTGACTTTGGTCATGGCAATTGGCAGCAGGCCGAAGCCTGAAATTTGCGTCTTGCCAGGGCGGTTGAACTGATCACTCTTTACCCAAGGAGCTTTACAGCAATACACCCAGTGGTCGTGGGTCGAACAACCAACCTTCCAGTTGAGAAGTGGGCATTCTCCCACTTAGCTGCTGCCGTCCCAGGCTTCATTTTTTAAAGACCATGGCACTGCTTTTTTGATAAGTACCTTTCTCTGAAAATCTGCAGATAGCCTCTTATGTAAGTTATAGTAATGTTCCTGGCTATTGCTGCCAGCGAAGCGTATTTTTTGTGATTGTTGCCATAACATAGGGCATCTTGTTTGTGGTTTAGAAAGTGTACAGCGTTTTACTAACGTCCATTTGCAATACATCGTCAGCAACCTGAAAAATGTAAGCAAAATGCTGACGTTGCCCCCCTGAAAAAATTTCATGGACGCCCATGACACCTGCTATTGTGCAGAACCGTTAGGGGTGCATCCACAGGGTCTGTCTATTTCACTGTCATGACAAGCTCCCTTGTGCCATAGGTACTCAGCATTGATGCCGATCAAAATTTGAATGCTGTCACTGCAGCTCTCTAATTTTTCACCCACATGGTTTAGCCCGCGTTGCTGACTTGTGGAAATGGCATCTATACAGTTATCTGAAACAAGCTATCTTGATATGTCCATCAAATGCATGACGTTTGTAATCTGGTACTCTTTCACTCAGCTTTCACTGCCAGACACACAGCTGTTTTGCAATATTATACTTCATGGTGTGAGGACCTAGTGTCTTGTCGTTTTGTTTTACAGTATAGTTACGGCTGTGTCTGCTATTTTGTATTTACACTTGCTAGGGTAGACTATTGTTAAGATTGTGACATTTAAACATGAACTCATTTGCATTGACAAAAATATTTTGCAACAGGCATTGTTTTGTGATTAATTTATCATAATGAAAAGTATGAACGTTATCCTCAGAATTTGTCGTCACAACATCATCAACAAAATACCAGTCACACGTTGTAGTTCAAAAACTGCTGTATTGGTATGAATCATAGGTGCCAAGTATGGGAGGTCGCACGCCTGCAATTCTGAATGTGTGAGCACTCCCACTTATTTTTCATTTATTGATTGGGAAGTTCAAGTACAAAGACAATATTTTAAAATATAGTGAAGTTTTTAGATGGATACATACAGAAAAAAGACTTAAAAATTGTAATGCAGCTTGAATCAGTTCTAAGTTGTACTGGTGAGAGACCTGACTTTTATAAAGACGACACAAATAAGGAACAGTTGAACAGCAAAATCCATCAATTTTTGGCAAGCAATTTCCTAAACAGTCCTACTCAAAGTGTTATTTTGAAACTGTTTGCGGAAAACCAAACTTCACTAAATTTATTTGAGTTTAACAAGTTTGCTATACATGTATTTCATATTGCCCTGCACTGTACCAACTGTGACGCAGAGCTTACCTTTACTGCACTTCGTCGCATTAAAAATTATGAACCATGGTTGAACGTAGGTTGAATTTTTGTTGTTTACTCAATATTCATCCCACTGTGACAGATGAACTTAACGCTGAAAGATTAATGAATGTTTGGATTGATCGGCTGCAGTTTGCATGATATATACTTTTAGATAATTATGTGTTTTCAACTTTTAATGATTTCAGTTTAACCTGTTGTGCACATGTTCTTAAAGCTTTGAAAAAAGTATACTCGCCTGTAAAATTGACATTAGTGTAAGAGCCACTTTATTCTAACACATAACATTTTCAAACCTAAGGTTTTAATGCACATTTTGTGATGTCATGGATTTCACATGCCCACAGAAATTTCAAACCCATTGCCTATGTTATGAATAGTTGGTAATGTTGTTAGTATAGGGGCTTTTATCTTGCCACACTCTTGAGGCAGCTTGCTGGTTCTGGCTTGGTCAGCATTGTTGGAAACAGCCACTGTAGCCCTGCTCCATTCAACAGCAGAGTGCTGCACTCCTACCTGCAGGTGCAGTGATGATACCCACTTCATCGATCCTGTCATCAGTGCCTTGTTTTTTTGAATTATTATTATGGGGGGGATGTAATCGGTTCCTCTTGAACTGTGACTGGATGCCTATAGTATGTCCTATATATACCAGCAGACAATCTTCTTAATATCCTTGTGTGGGCATCCAGCCTGCTGAGCTTCATCACAATGGAGCCACACATGGGGCGCCGTTCGTAAAAATATTATATCTGACAGATTTAGCACAAAAACTGCTATCTCTGCACGCATTTAGCTATCTCTGCACACATTTAGCTATCTCTGCACAGAGACAGCTATCTATGCACGCATTTAGCTATCTCTGCGTGCATTTAGCTATCTCTGCGCGCATTTAGCTACCTCTGCGCGCATTTAGCTATTTCTGCGCAGAGATAGGTAAATGCGTGCAGAGACAGCTAAACACGTGCAGAGATAGCTAAATGCTTGCAGAGACAGCTATCTCTGCGTGACAAAGGAAAAAGTAGGGGGACAAACATAAATATCTATCCCGCATGGTGATTTTAAATTGTGTTGAAAAGTAATTTGCTATGATTGACCTTATCAAACCCAGCATAGGTTTGTGAAGATCATCAGATACGATCTAGCGTTATTATTCACTTGGGACACTTAAACGCCACTCGACCCAATTGCACATTTGTTAGTGCTATGTTTAATATTCTGCACTATTCAATGTACTACGATGCATTTATCAACAACGAGGTTTCGGCACCAGTGCGGTGGCGTAGAAGGCCCAAAAATTTGGGGGAGCTAAAATGTTTGACTTTGGGCGAGCAACAGTGTTTTTGTTTGAGACGTCGCTTCTCAAAGCACAAAATGACAAAAAATTAAGGGGAAAATGACTAAAAATTAATTTTTAACAGATGTGCTAAAAATTAAGGGGAGACATGGCTCCTAGAACCGTCGCCAAAAAGTTTTCAATAGGGAGGCTTTGCGTTTGTTTGGGGGGTTTGACATTGTAAAATTAACCAAAACTCCACTTATTTATAGTGTTTCACGTTTCAATTTGGGGGGCTTGGAGCTTTGTTTGGGGGCTAAGCCCACCAAAGCCCTCCTGTGATGGCTCCCTGCGTCCTCTGGCTATGCCTATTCACCAGTGGAATCCTAAAATAGCATAGACACGCTGCAGATAGGCATGCGTGCACAGTGGCGTATCTAGGGTTTCCTACACCCGGGGACAAAGTCAGTTTGGGTGCCTAACCTTTAAGTAGGAAAGTTCGCAACCCTGGCTATCCGAAAGCATTGTGACGCATCTGTGAGTTAAACCATATGCGGGCGCTGATTGCTAGAGACATAAGTTCCACTTTGAAACATTGCCAAAGGTTCAGGGGCGGATTAAGGTTGTGCGCAGCCCCTGGCTGAAACTTATGTGACGTATTCTTATCAGCACAGTAACAACACGACAACATTGTTTGTTACGCAATATAAGAATGAAAAATACTGCTTTTCATCGGATTTCTGCAGGTGGTCTTGCGTTGGAACGAGCATTTTGTTTTTCAGTGGAAGATTAAACATCAATAAGAAAGTGCAGTGCAGGACGTAACAAGGGGGGATGCCGAATCACTATGGGTCGCTCAATAGTGTCACAAGTACTTTCTTCAATACAGTACATTTGATTCCAAAAGACCTACCTTACTTTTTAGACCTTGACTACTAACTTGTTAGTGAGTGTCGGCCAGACCACACGCCAAGAATCACATACTTTTATGTCAACGAAGCAATTTTTATGAGTGAGCAAAGAGCGCCTACTTGTTAGTTCCCACTGACGTTGGTATCTTTCACAGCGTATTGCGTATGATTCGCATATTACATTTTTTCTTGACTTAGGGATTGGGGGCCCCCTAAATGTTGAAGGCCCCTGGATGTAGCCCAGTCAGCCGCCCTTAATCTGCCACTGCAAAAGTTCCTAAATGCTTGCTTACCATTATCTCACAAGCCCTGGACAAGCTACGTCAGAATTTGATTTCAACTCAATGTAACTTAATACTTCGATTCACTCAAGGGGGGGCACTGTGCCATGCCCCCTCAGACCCTAAAAATAAAAAATGTACAAACAGTATTCGGTAGTGGCATAACTAAGGGGGGCAAGTAGGGACATCTGCCCCTAGGCGCAGCATTTTGGGGGCGCCAGATTGAGGTTGGAATGTTACGCAATAATTACAAAATTTAAAATATCAGCGGATGTAATAAAAATTAGTCAAGTGATTGACCAATTTGCGAAAGGGAACCGTCGCCTCAATTTAAAATAAACTGACCTTGTTTTTTGGTCACCGATATACACACTACGCAATTTTTTTTATTACTGTACCAGAACTGTCGCCAGAAAGTTTTCAATAGGGGGGTTTTGCAGTTCTGCGTGGGAGGGTTGACATTGTAAAATTAACCACATTTCCACCTATTTATAGTGTTTCACGTTTCAATTTGGGGGGTCTTGGAGCTTAGTTTGGGAGGCTAAGGCCACCAAAGCTCTCCCGTAGCGACGGTGCTGTACTGTACGTTTCCTCAGCTTGATTTTCAGTTTGAGATTTCATTCTTTCACTGACAAAATTGCTTCACACGTGGCTGTTTTAAGCAGTGGTGAAAGTAGAATAATTTTCTTACCGGAACGATCCAGTATTTGTCATAACCCTTGCAAAATTTTAGCCATAAATGTAAAAAAGCAATCAAGAGCACGTCTACTTTTGATCCACCCTGTATAGTACATTTTAAAAATACAAAAAACGTATGGTGCATTCTGAAAACCACCATTTCAAAATCAACCAAAACGCGTCAGGCTATAGGTGACGTACGACAACTTGCACTATCGCCAAAAGTGGTTCAGGCAATGCAACTTGAGCTGTCTAAATTTAACACCTCATACCATAGCCTACTTGCTAATACTGGATTTGCAATCTACATACCCTAAAATAGCAAACCCGATACAAATACTTTACATCGTTTGCAGAACCCTAGACTGTTTTAAAGGGGGCTCTTGTGAAAAGTTTGATGTTTGATGTCATAAAAATTAGTACTACAAACAGGACGGGATTAACTGATGCGAGGCCCTAGGCTAATCCACTTGTGAGGACCCCTCAACCATTGTCGCAAGGAAAAAAATGGAAAGCGACGATCAATTTGCGAAAATCGGAAAATTACGCTCTGAAAGTACGGTCATTAAAAAGCTCTCAATCATTACTGAAGTGCCCATGATCACTACGTTTGTTGCTGCCTTCGACGCAAAAGCGTTAAATTGCACGGAATTGTTGCAATCTTACTTGGCTGGCGGGAACAAGATTATTAACTGCCATAGGCAAACCAACCGAAATCGCCACAATTGAAATATTTGACACAATACATGGTCTACGCTTTTTATAAGAATCACATCTGTGTTTTCTTATCTGTTTTAAAAAAAACAAACACACTGCACCTATATAGTATATGAGTGGCGGCATAAAGACTTTAAAGTACAACGTGAGGACCACGTTGCAACTCGCTTAACACGGCTGTAAAAATCTCACATACACGAGCAAAACAGCTCACGTATAACGCACCCAAATGGTTGTAACTGTTAGGTTCACGATTCGCGTAACTTCACTCCACAGGTGAAATAAGCAAGAGATAAAAAACTGTGATTGATTCCTTGCTTATTACACCTGTGGAGTGAAGTTACTTGAATACAGATATGCGCAAGTTTGAAACATTGCAAAAAGAAGCAGAGCCCAATCGGCTGATTTTTCTAAAGCCTATAGAAAACTTTCTAGACTTTTTACTTGTTCACTATTTGCGTGTTTCTTACTTTTTCAGACTGGTAAAAACCGAATACAGCTAAACTGTCGCGTGAAAAGATGTGGAGTTAAAAATCAGAACAGTCGCCAGGAAGTCTTGAATAGGGGTTCAAATTTTCACAAGGGGACTTGACATTCTGAAAGTTTGATAAAATCTTTACTGATTTGTAGTGTTTCATATTTAAACTTGGAAGGGCTGAGCTCACCAATGACCACCGTGGCGACTAGTCTGGTTTAAATTTCGCTTATGCTGTCATTATTGAAATACGTATAAAGAAACAAAAAGCTACAATTATCAAATCAAGTAAGGCTGAATGTAACACAGTGAACAGTTAAAAAGGTTTTGTCCTGCCTTCTTCATAACAAAATTATCTAAGAACTCATCACAATTTGTTTGGCCAAGTTTGTCACTTTTAATGTACCGAATTCTTAGTGTGAACAACCCTCCTGGAATATTGCGGCCCTTTAATTCATTTTTAATTCTCTTCAATCTTGAAAAGGACCTTTTGCCTGAACAATTAATGACCATCAAGCTAAGCAATAAGGCTTCGTGTGGTTGCATAAACTAAAAACCACTAATCCAAGGCATCAAACCCAAACGCGCTTTTGTCATTTTTTGCTGTTTCCGTGTCTCGGTGGGGAAGAGTTCTACGGTTGCCAGTTGGTAAAGTGGCTTTTGCTTGCTATTCAATATCATCAAGATCTAATCTGATTTGCTTAGCATGGGAGCAGTACAAACTTGCACAAGCACTCAAAAGCAATCTGATTTCTGAATGACTTTACTGTAGAAAATTCAAATGGAAAAGATCACATCTAAAAATACCAATCAAGATTTACGCAACACAAACGCTGACAAAACTACAGTATTGCTCAGTCACCAAAGAAACAACTATGCTTTAATTGTAGGATATTGCTGCTAGCCCTACGCATAGCTCTTATCTGCAGTTCAACCTTGCTTTGATCAGGTGCAGTGACGTAACTAGAGGTTTGAGCTAGTGGGAAATTTAGCTGAAGGGTTCCCACTGGCTAACACTCAGAAAATAGTTGAGAAACGATAGCAAACCCGGTATTGAACAGCTACACAAAAACCCGAAATCACCGAAAAACACTTCCAAAAACGCAAAAAACAATCTACTGAAACCAAAAGAATAGTAAATACTAAAATACAAGCTACGTAGGGGCCCGATTTTAAATTTAGCTTGGCCCGGGGGGGGAGGTTCGTTAGTTATGCCACTGATCAGGTGCATTTCAAACATGAACAGCCACAAGCTCTTTTGATGGAGTCACACGTCGCAGTAGGTACGATTCAGCAAACGTAGGACACAGCCAGTGTGCTGTGAGTATATCGACACAATAGTTGGCATGTGGCTTGACCAACCGTCATATTGAGATTCATGGAAACTCGTTGGAAGACCCTCACCTAGCGTTATCACCACGAAAGTTGAATAAAACTAAATTTCGTGAATAATAATTAAGACATACATTTTTGACGAAATTTAATCTAAATGATTATATACCAGCCATTGACTCTATGCTTACCACAGTTTTTTGGAGGCCCCCTTGAATCTTGAGGCCCTAGGCTATAGCCTATAGGTAAATCCGACCCTGAGTCTACACGTACTCGCTACATTCAGTGAGTTGTTTCGATTCATAAACACATCACTTTATTCTGAACTCCCTCGATATCCGAACAAAAACAGTCACAATGAAACTAATGAAAAGGGCAGCGGTGCACATTGTTCCCTTTCAGGTGCGCCACTGCGCAGCAACTCCTAAAATCTTTATCAATTTTGGCAGAACGCTTTCTGGGCAGGTTGCACAGCTAAAATTCGGCAATAAACCTGAAAAAGTGTATATTGCATTTATTCGATTGTAAACCGCCGCTTACAATCAAGGACAATTGAGGGCGACTTGCATTTTTTTCTTGAGCTTATCGAAAGGTCTAGATCAGGGGCTCAAAGACTCGGGCCGCATGTGGCTCGCGATGGCATTTTGTGCGGGCTGCAATGTTTTTAGAGAATTTTCAGATAATTAGAGTTTACGTTATTTAGGTTATTTACCGGTATTTTAAAGTGCTTGGCTAGGGAGTGAACAAGTTCCTTTGAAACGAACGTTGAGACGGCTAGAAATGATTTGCCTTGAACTCATATTTAATTTAATTTTAATTTATTTGTTTGTGAGCAGACACGAAGTCCATAGTATGAACACACACACTCTGCAGAACGCAGGTTGATAAAAACAGACAATACAGAACGTAGTACAAGACATTGAAGCCGGCGAAATCACAGGGTTACAGACACTTTTTGCAACTGCATTGAAGACAGAACCATAGGGTTACAGACACATTCTTAACACTATTGTT
>Ga0210059_1001890_pt1 | contig 32134 bp, 11 predicted proteins | sample Ectturendosymbi2_FD_188042 | JGI IMG/M metagenome (GOLD analysis project Ga0210059, IMG submission 188042) | Ecteinascidia turbinata endosymbiont from Florida, USA - Sample 2 (SPAdes) (version 2) | ecosystem: Host-associated > Tunicates > Ascidians > Unclassified | place: Key West, Florida... | reverse complement strand
GTGTTTCTTAAGTTTCCATTTAAAGGTAAAGGTGGTTGAAAGTTTAATATCGTCTGGTATTGAAGACCATACTTTTGGGCCAATAAATTTAAGGGAACATTTTCCTGAAGAAGAGTTAACTCTAGGAGATTTGTGAAAAGCATCAGACAGACGAAGTGAGTTCAAATAAAGATTGGTTGATGGTGCAGATCGTGTAACAAAGTTGCACAAATTCGTTCTAAGCAATGGTGGGGGATCCTATTGGAAACCTTGTGAAGGGCGCTACGTTCTCATCCAACTTACACTATGGTCTGTAGATTCATAGAATCTAAAGAGTATTTGAGTCTGCTCTGCACGACTCAAAGGTATTTTACAACATTGGCTTGAAAACAAGCGAGTTATGGGACAAACAGATCTAAGCTAAAACCTTTTACGGAACTATATAAATGTATATCTGGAAATAATGACGGCAACGCTCATCTTACCCGTATGAAGTGTAGCCTGTGACTACAAAAGCATTGGTTTACTTAAGTGAATGTGAAATTACCTTGCTAAAGTAAAAATATTTTTTTCAAAAGATTAGAATATAAGCGTATGCCTCTGGAGGTAATTGCTTTCTTCGGACACCAGTAAATGCCTTTCGCGAGAAAATAAAGCTGTCGGCCAAGTTAGGAGCCCTATGGCTCTTAACTGGCTGCAGTAGCACAGCCAAGAGTTTTGTTCGGGATGGGCCAATCAATGACGTCGTCAGTCACTGATGTTTTCTTCCAGTATAAAATTGATTCAAAGCACCCGTAAAAATCTTGGCAAGTTTGTTTCGGGGGGGCCTGGCCTCTTCGGCCTCATTCTGGCTGGTAAAAAATAGTGACAAGCAACATCTATTCCTGGCACGATTACGTATAATGCATATTGTTTATTCACATACATGGGACATTCGCCACAAGAAGCAGAGATATTCCGCATCACATCTCGAAATGCATGGTGGAAACAAAAAATTTTCCCAACGCACAAACATGCTGCCAAGCGCAAAAATTTTATGCACAATAAAAATATTTTTATCAACAGAATTTTTAGTACACAGCCTACAATTTACGTTTGAAAAGGTAGTTAGTTTGCTCCCAATTCGATAGTGTTTATTTAGATTGTTTTTTTTATTCGATACAAAATCTCGAACGGCAAGGTCGCCCACACGTTTTCGCCATCTTTTGAGAAAATATATCAAAAGTTGACTCATCATGCTAAGACCGTAACCAGGGGGAGCGAAGCCCCCCTAGAAAAATTTTCGCCCCCCCTGCAAAAATGTGTTGGACGTAGTTTAAACTATTGGACATAGTTCAAAAAATTTGGGTCCCTCTCAGAAAACTCTTCGCCCCTCCTGGTGTCCCAAGCTGGTTACGGGCCTCATCATGCTACTAATTTGTTTTGCTTCAATTTGACTCTGCGGGAATTTTAGCCAAATAACCGCATTTTCAAATATATTTTACAGATGGCGTCTGAGCTCCCGTCTTACTATTATGGGCAAAGACAAGTTTAGTCTCACTTTGAACCAAGCAGTAAGCACATTACAGTCTGAGACTTCCTGTTTCCATTTTTATGGAGAGAAACTGATAGATTGTTTCTAAACACCTATGTAAATATATATTTTTTGCGACAATTATCTGCAACCAGAGGCCTGAAAGTAGTTTTTTGTCTAGTCACAACGGGCAGTAAAACAAGGCAATAAAGGCGCATGGTAAATGCAGTAGTGATAAAGATCACTTGTGTGACAAAATAAACTATTTTGCTCATGTATTATGAGAGGCAGTACTATAGCATCATGAACCCACCAGCAGAGAAATTATCTTTTTCTTCATACTGTTGCATTTCACACATATGTAATAGTGAAGACTGAGGAGTAACCCGTTTTTGCTGACCGACTGTAAACATCAGTAGCGGATGCCAACTAGATTCACGAGAGCCTTGCATGCACCAGCTTGGTTTTCGTCGGGTTTACCTGCGTGATTTGCGATCATAAATTGTTAGAGCTGCAGTGATGTCATCGGCATTTTGGATGTGTGCAAAATGGGAGTTTCCGAAGAACAATGCTGGAATTTGCGCGCGGACCCGGGACATCGGATGATCTATGACGCAGGTGATGAGGTTGGGATTTGCCGCACGGCCCTGCCTTACACTGGGAACCACTCTGAGAGCTTGCTGACTGGTATGCTCAGTCGGCAAGCTTAACCACTGCAGATATAGTCAATTTTTAACCACTGGTATACTCAGTAAAACGTGAATATCAGTGTTATTGTGCATATTGCAATGTGTTGTTTGTGTACAAGATAACGTCTTGTGTTGACTGCGCTGTAATACCTGGGTCTGATATGGGAGCAATCAATTTATTTGCCTAAGGCCTGCCTTGCTCGATCCTGCTTTTTATTTCTTTTGCAAAATACACAGCAAAACTGACAATCGGTTTTGCGTATCTTGCAGTGTTCAAAACTATTTTCCACTGTACTGACAATAACACGCTAAGAAAACCTTCATACAAAACAGGGGCGGCCAAACCTGCTCTGTATATGAGCCGCATATCGTAAAACCCAAGTTATAAAGAGTCGCAACATAAAAATCTACAATCACGAATTTATTAGCAATCTACGCTTCAGCGACATCATAATTCTTTTTGGAACGACTTGTAAAAGTAATGCTGTACGGCACACCAGCTAGTAGCTACCACAGTGACATTTTACAAATTTTCTACACTTTGCAATGGAAATAAAAAAATAAAAAACAAATGTATAATTTTTCGGAAAGCTCAAAGGGCCGCATGCTGCTCTTGGAGCTTTTGCGTGCGGCTCGCTAGCCACAGTGTTGCCACCGCTGATATAGAAGAACAGCAGAAGCTACATTCTCACTCCAGTGTTAAGTTGTCTAAATCCGCTTGTTTGCTCCATTCGCAAACACGGACGTAATTTAGCAGCTTGCTGAACGGTGACTCACCGCAATAGGTACCGAAATAGAAACGTTTCTGAATGCTTTTGGGTACGCAGCCATGGATGACGCAAATTTTGCGGAAAAGCTGCGGCAAAACAATTAATGCTTCCCCGCAGAGCAAAATTAGAGAAAACATTGGTGCGCTACGACGCTTCGTTAACCTCTATGTCAGAGCTAACCGACGTTTCTAAACTAAGTGCTGCGATGAAAGGTTAGTCAGGAGTGTTTGGAAAACAAGAAATTTCTTTTTAATAGTTAGTATTGCATGTAGGGTCAACGCATGCATTTTCATTTACGAGTTAAAATCATTTCCACAGCAAGATTCTTCTTTAGGAAAAAAATAGGTTTTCACGCCAAGCATATCTTTGCGTTTGTTATTTACTTAATGCACCATTTGCAAACGACTAGCTGTTCTTGTTCAACTTTGCGATCAAAGCAACTCCAAGTTTTACTGAAAGAAATAGCAATTAAATGCATTAAATACTTGCAACGCAAGCGTTGTTGTTAGAATCTATTTTGGGCAATCCGCTCAGAAGCAGCAATCGACCATATTTCGCCCACTTGGACTTTATGTTGGATGCTACCGTTGTACTCAGCTGCACTTAGACTACTTTCTCGAATGCCGGACACAGTCAGCCACTGTAAAGAACGCGACGTACCAATCAAATATCCAAGGGTCTACACCAGCTATGTTCAACCCGCGGCCCAATTAAGGTTTTCGCTGTAGTAAAAGTATCCTACATACTGACAACCTGTCCTTAATGATCTTGAACTTGACATTTTTGATGCAGATGGTCCTCAGCGCCTCTTTATCATTCCTGGACCATTGCAGTTAGGATCAGAATGCTTTCAGTACATTAGTTTAAGCTAAATTTAGTTTGCTAAGGTCAAAGTAAACCATCCAATATGCGGCCCTCATTAATATGTCATTCAATGTGCGGCCCTGGTTAAGACAATGACATATAATTTTTGGCTCAGTAAGCCATTTGGGTTGGACATAGCTGGTCTACACTCTACAGCTATAAGCATTTTTCCCAAACTTGCAGTGGATAGTAACGAAAAATGCCATTGCTCTATTCGCGAAGTTTGTTTCTGCAATTCAATTTTTATATAAATTTATCGTGGACACGTTCCTGCTCGGAGTGCTTTCGCCCTGCTTCTCACTGAACAATCGGTCGCCTGGCCGCGCAAAGCAGAGGGCATTAGCTTTACCCGGCAGATGTCTTGGGAAGTTCCTAAACCCAACTTTAACTGTTGTTACTATATTATCTTGTCAAAGTCTCGTGCGAATCATGGGTGTCGGAAGGATTTTTTCCATGGGGGCAATAGTGGATTTTTCCAGACATAGCCAAAAATATTTTTCCAAGTTGAGGCTAAAAGTGATGAAATTTCATTTTTACTTCTCGAAACTAAGAAAACAACCTTTCATTAACATTGTAATGCTGTGGGAAAATGTCAAATTTCAAAATCATTGCTCCCCCTTTCTACGACGCCCATGGTGCGAATAACATTTTAACAGTGTATTGTCTTCATGCGTCCATTACTTCAATTTGTTACTTTGTTGTTTTGTTTCTTGTACTAACAGTAGTGGTGGCAGACATGTGGACTAACCGTCTTTCGTCCACGCTCTGCGTCTCATTGAGAAAGCAGCTCTCAAAGTATAACGTTCTTAATGAGTATAAAATTTAATCGGTCATTGCGTCCCTTATATCAGTGGTTACATTTGTGCATGCTTGTCTTTATTATTTGGATGCACTGCATTGTTTATCAAAATTCTGTATTAAATACGTTATGATCCTATGATCGTCACGTAATGCATGAACAAACTTGAACCTGATCACCCCATGAGCATGGGCGTCGGAAGGTGTGTACAGAGGTGCCTTGTCCCCCTGGATTTTGAAATTTGATATTTTCCTATTAAATGTTTAGCAAAAAAGGTTATTTTCTTAGTTTCGAGTGGGTAAATGAAATTTCACCGCTACTGCCTCCCCTGGAAAAAGTCCTTCCGACCCCTGGAAAGAGCCACAACATGTTAAGTGAGAATACTTAACAAATCCTTCTCGCCTCAGTTCATCTCACCAAAACCCGATTTGTCTCCCTTCCAAATGCTCATGCTCTTAGTTTCAAACTTGGACCTGAATTAATTTAGTTCTTGGAACGTGGAGTTGTGTAAGAGTCATCGGGAACGTAAGACTAGGGTCGTTGCCAGTGTGGATGGTGGTGCCCTATTTCCATTTAATAGCCCTATTTCCTGTTTAGTGTTTTAATTTAACGATTACATTTTAGTGAGGTTTATGATGACCTATTTTAATCTTTCATTGAAACTGAAAATTTGGGGATAACACTGGGCTAAATTTTCACCTCCCAAAAGTTTTGCGTTAGTTGTGTCTGTGTACTGGTTGTGTTTATGGACGTGAGTATTGCGACGGGGCGTTGGTTACTTACATTTGAAATCATGAGCAACCAGCATTGGGCACTTATATTTTCGCGCCAAACGCCCTCTACGACCACAGTGTATGTTTCATGTAGGTTGTGAAATTCTCTTTCAAGCATTTCCAGGTTATGCAGGCGTATTCTGACACTATCCGCAAATCGGTTCTCTCAAATATCTGTATCGGCTGAATGAAACGAGTATCCCGACTAAGGTATTACGTATAGCAGGATATCCCCGAGTTTTATCAAGTAAGGTTTGTTCATACGTTTTTGTGACTCAAAACAGGAAATAACAGTAACAATAAAAACAAAACACAAAAAGCAGAATGTCAGTTGCATGCTTATACAACAGGAAAGACTTCATATTTGTGAAAATTGGAGTGAATTGAAATCTGAGGCACAAAAAGTTGGCGAAAGACATATTGGTCAACTACTCAGCCGACCCTATTGTTTGCACGAATTACTACTTAATTGAAAACTTTCAAAATGAAAGGAAAAATATACTGAAAAAATGCATCAGTGCACATCAAACAGTATAAGTCAGTGAAAACACAGCAGCAACAACAACCACAAAGAAACAACGCAGGACAAAAAGCATGCCTGTGTATAGGGAAGGTGTGGGCAGGGCCTAGGAGAGGGGGTCCAGCAGGTACATTGTTCCGGGGCCTGGCAGCTACGGGGGCGGCCGACACTGAAGGAACATCGGAGCGTTTGTTACTAACAAGCTCGGAATAAGGTAGCGAAATTATTCCCCGTGATAGAACATGGTTTGGCCGAAAGGATTTGGTAATCTAGTGTGATGCATATTAATGTGAGTTGTTGACAGTGCATTTTCCTGAGATGATGCATTGATAATATTACTAGCACTATTATTTTTGTTGAACTTCAATGTTTGCCCACTTTGTCGAATTTAAGACATTCACGATTACTGTCCCGCAGTCTGTCCACTGAACTGACTTATCTTTTACGTCTTGCATTTTCAAACATTTGCAAACATATCTTTAATAAAAACTCTCTCCAATAAACCAAGAGTTTCAAGCTAAGAGACAGTTCAAGTGAAATCTAATACCAGTTCACAATAAAATGTAATCTAAGAACAAAAGCTCTCGAATGTTGCGCTTATGTGTAAGATAACTAAAATGTTCAAAATTGGCAAGTAGCTGTAGTGCAGGACGCAAGTGGTTATAGTGCACTGCGGCGGTGTGCTGTACATTTTGCTGATTGTTAAACTTGCGCCACAAGCAGATACAGGCTCTGATCGAATATGAGTTTAGGATCAGCTGACAGACCCAGAAATCTGAAGATTTCGAAACCATGCAGGAACCATACAGGAAACTAACCACTTACGTATTGCAACCGAATGCTTTAAAGCAGTGATACACGGTCTGTGGCCCGTGTGGCTTGTGTGAATTATTTCGAAATGTTTGTGTTAGCTCGAGAATATTCTTGACAATTCGAGCTACAGCATCGTCTACTGAAGGATCTTTCAGCAAGCTTAATCTTGTAAAAACTTATTTGCAGTCTATTACGATCACTTCTTGTTGAAGTTTGAAGCACATTAATTTGCCTCAATTTTTATTTATTTCTAAATAATTTTGCAAGTCATAGGGGCCCCAAATGGATTTTGTTTCGCCTGAAAGAATTTCTCTTGGAATCCCTGGGTGTGGGTGAGCAATTGCAAAGGTATGGCGTATAATAGAAGGAAGAGGCACTTTTCATCAATTTACAGAAAAATGCAGTAGAAACCAGGAATATCTAGAGTTTGTAGATATCCCTGGTAGAAGCACACAGAAGGATAAATCAGTAATTGTCTTGAGAATAGATCATGAGTTGTTTGTATTGTTTTCCAAATGAATAAGGTAAGAGAGGATTTAAATATTCAGAAAGTTCTGACCAAATTTAGGAACCAATATGAGTTAAAGAAAGCTGACCTAGAGAGATGATTTCATTCTAGGTGAATGATATTTTTGAAAAACATTGGTATTTGTGAAATGATGCAAGTATAGCAAACTATTCGTTAAAGTTCTAGTGCAGTTCACAATTATCCAATAGGTCATAAAATAAGCCGCAGAAAATTTAAATAAATCTAGGATTTTTAAAATTTGATACTAAGAATATAAAATATTTATTTCAATTTTGTCATGATTAAGGGTTCTCATGTGTCCGTAATAAAAATAATCTTGTGTAGATATGCATCTAAATTAAATAGACATGATGAAAAAGATGATTGTTTCTGAGGCCGGGACAGTAGCTTTCCTTTTATTTTTTAGATTACTGGTATTTTTTTAGATATTGGTGTTGCCTGTAAAATTGCCTTGCATTTTTCGCTAGACCAGGTTTCCCTAACAGTGTCTCTTCAAAAGGACTGAACTGAAGTGTGCCGCGAAAGTTTTATGCTTTGGCAAAAAGCTTATAAAGTTTGTGAAGAGTAGGTTTTCGCTTTGATAAAGTAGGTGTACCGCGGCTAAATTCGGAATCGATTAGTGTGCCCTAATCTAACGAAAAGGTTTGAAAATCACTGCGTCAGACCGAAATAATACTGTAATTTGAGTTGCAATGAATTGAACACTGCGATCATGAGCTTCCAGAGTCCGGTGTTGAAGATACCAGAAACGAAATTATTTCCTGCCAATCTACATCGAAGTATGATCGATGGCTTATTTTTATCTATAGAAACACTGAATGTGACGTTAAAGTCGCTGTCTGGAGAGAGAGCCTTGCCCAGGAAGGCCGTTAAACGCCTTGCCAGTTTTTGACGGCCAACATGTCGATCAATGTCTCAGGGCGATAGGAAAGAGTGCAGCCTAATATATTCACATCTTGTAAATAATGTCAAAAGCGAAGGGAATTCTTAGACTTTATTTTGCAAAAACAGAAGAAATAAAAATGAGAGAAAAGAAATTAGAAGTTGATGTCTTTTCTTCTTTGGAAATAAACCGTGTCAAATACGTCTCCCATGCTTTTCAGTGCCAAGTCCGTGTTTGCTTTTTCCGTTACCACAAAAAACGAAGCTTTTCTTTATAATGGCAAAGTGAGGAAGAAAATTTTAGAACATGAAGTGAGCACCTGAACCAGGGACGGATTTAGGGGGCGCGGGGCTCTAAACCATCTTAGTTTCTGGGCCCCACGCAGGTGTGACCTATTTGGCCGTTTGTCTGAAAAGCATGAAAGTATACCCCTCTTATGGGTAATACCCATTCAAAAATCTATCTTTTGTGGTTCCGACTTCGGTTCTACGATTGCCTTAGATCTTCAACAGAAATTAAAGACGTTCTTCTCAAAAACAAATAACAATGCGTTCTTTTCTTGGAATTTATAGCGCTTTCGTGTAGTTCAGAAGTTCTCTTCATTAAATTTCCGTGAATTCTAGCGTTTTTTGTAGGTTTATTTTTCGGATACATACATTTTGATGCGGGACCGTGTTGCCGCCCTCGAAAATATCGTCTAGTTGTAGATCTGATTAGCTGTAGGTAAACTCCTTTGGTGTAGTCACATATTTTATGAACCAAACAAGCGTAATCCATTCAATGGACACAGGGTTTATTCATGCCGTTTTTAAGTTGTCATTTTCCAAGCAATGCAAAATATTGTGTTTTAATCCTTTATGTCAGGGATGGCCAACCAGTCAGAGACCAACAGCCACATTTCCCATTGTGTTACCGCAAAGAGCCACATCACACACGTGGGCACACATGAACGTCACCCCATCTCTTCCTCACTCAAACACGTACCTTTGCTCAGCTACATTTATTGTAAATATCACACACCAACATGACAAGGACAGAAATTTACAAGCCGTTTATTGTTATGTATGTTATTTAGTGGGATTTCTAATAATTACGTAAGAGCCGCATGAAACCGGGTAAAGAGCCACATGCGGCTCGCGAGCCGCGGGTTGGTCACCTCTGCTCTATGCTGTAGACTGATGGTAAACAGCATGAAGATAAGTTTTGCACAGAAAAGTATTGTCGCAACACCCTTAGCTAACCATATGAAGTAAACCCAACGTAGACATGTTTTTCCAAGTAAAATTCAAGAGAAACTGTTCCAGCTGATTTACCGTATGTATTCAAGTATAACGCGCACTCGTGTATAATGCACACCCTTAATTTGTTGATTGAAAATTGGTATACATTTTTTTTCACTTTTTCTCAGCTGTTACCAGTGAAAACACTGAATTGAAACCAGTGTTGCCACTGGGGTTAGTCTCATTAACATCAGATTGTTGCTTTTTTCAACATCAGATAACATCAGATAACGATTTTTACATTGCAGTTTAATACAAGCTAAATGCTTCTATTACCACTGCCTAACAAAGTACAATAACCCATTTTGAATCCGCAGCAGAGGAAGTATCGTCATTAAATGGAGAAGTCGCTTGTGTGTAACGTAAATGTTATGCCCAGGTTTGCCAGATATTTTCCGGAGCTTATTGCCAAAATCTTAATAAAAAATGGTCAAATTTTGTAAAATGGCCAAATGTGTTTCTTCATGAAACAGCAAACAGCCAATTTGGCAACCCAGGTTGTTCTCAAGGCAGTGAAAAGAGCCTCGTAAGTTTGGAACTATAAATAAACACACATGAGGGTGAGAAAGTGACGAAAGAAACTTAAAAATCATGTATTTAACATATTTTTATCCTCAAAGGATAGGAAATGTGGGAAACAAAAACAAAAGCCAAGTCAACATCAGATTTGTCGTCAAAACATAAGACATCATAAATTTCTCTGAAAACATCAGATCTGATGTTAAAACATCAGAAGAGGCAACACTGATTGAAACAGGCAATGCTCAAACTGAACACATCATTTATGTTGCAACGTCGATGTCGTCCTTTATGTTGTAACATTTTGTATTATTACATCATAGAGCCTAAGTAGCGTTGAAACTGCAAACAGGGAAGTTTATCTACAGCGCGTTGTATCCACAGATACCACGCGGTAAAACGCTAACACGCCGGTTTTAGGAAGCGCTGTCCCTTTTAACAGAAGCTCTGGTATACGAAAAGAACTAGGGCCGCATTCTACATCCAGGTCATGCATCGTGCAACGACTCATCGAATTCTAGAAAAACGCAGCCCCTTGCCGAAGCTACCCAGCCCCAACGTCATGTAACACAGATACAGCGGGAATGAAAATCAGGCGCGTTGCCATTTAGTAACGAAGGCTTAAAGTTCTTGTTTTTCTGACCAAATTTTTAGTCGCACAGTGCGAGTTCGCGACCGGGTTTTTGCAACCCTGCGCTATGCTGAAACAGGCTATACGAAATATACCGTACTTGCGCGTTCTCTTGGGTACGACTTGTTTATTATGCGCACCTGAACTCATGTGCCCTCTGGCGTAAAGGCATAAAAATCTAAGACCTCGTTTATAACGCGCACCGAACTTTGCGTTGGTGTTTTTGGTATACAATTTTGCGCGTTATACTCGAATAAATGCGGTAACTAACATTATAGAGCTTCAACAAGCAATCTGTGTTTGCGAGCAACCTAGTTGGTAACAACCAAACGTAGCATCCAACACTGACAATATTGCTTGTCATCAGAAGTTCTGCAGTGTCTAGCGGTCTTTCGTTTTTGCGAGCTTTTTGTCAGTGGAAGATCGAACATCAAGTAGGCTAAGTACTGTTCTTTCTTTTTTTTGCAACCATAGGCGTAAACAGGGGGGACAAGGAAGCTATGCCCACCCAAATTTCTACCATATCTTGTCATTTTGTGCTTTGACACGCAGTGTCCCGAACAAAATACTGTTGCTCGTTTCAAAGTCAAGGTATTTGATCCACCGAAAAAAATTTGGCTTGGCTGCGCTACTGCCTGTAACTACTTTCATACAGACGGCCTGCATCTTTTTCGCGCTCAGCCATGTTCCTCAGTATCACTCCTTTCACACAGCCTGCGCTTTCCTACTTGATGTTCAATCTTCCACTGACAAAAAGCTCGCAACAACGCAAGACCGCCAGACACTACAGAACACCGATGAAAAGCAGTATTCTAATTCTTATATTACGTAGCAAAAATATTATTGTATTGTTATGGTACACATAAGAGTCTAGACCAATGGTTCCCAACCGGTGGGCCACAGGCGGTTTTTAGGTGGGCTATGGCGCCATTTCGCATACTGGTATGTTTAAATTCACTGAAAGATGGTGAGAAGCACCTCTCATGAACCTGAAACATCGCTGATGACGCAATGTCGTTAAACTGGTTTTCTGTCAACCTTTCCAACTATCTGTGTGTTTTAAACTGCCAAACATATCAGGCTAGATTTAGTATGCATAATAGTAAGCTCAGATGCACGCATCGAGCAGTAATCAACTAAGCAGGATAAGAATTACAGCAAAATCAAATGTCAACGATCAAGGAAAAAACGATATGGTACCCAGTCACGATAATAACCATTTTATTTCCCGCCTGGAATATCTTGCTGACATATTTCAACAACTCAATAAAGTTAATCTGAAACTAAAAGAAGGGGAAGGACAGTCGTCGATTTCACTGACATCTCAGCGCATGCGTGAAAAAAACTTGGCAATTGGAAGCGAAAAGCTCAAGCAGGAAATTTTGCTTTTTCGAGAATCTTGCCACGGTTGCTAGTGACGAAGTGAATGTTGATATAGCATCGGAAGTTGTTCAACACCTTGGAGGGTTTCGTAAGGAATTTGTGCTGTACTTTCCCGAAATCATCAAAACAAACTTAGATTTGGTGAAAATCGTTTTGTTGTTCCAGTCGAGAAATGTTGCGGATTGCATGAAAGATGAACTCATCGACCTTCGGAACAAGTCTGGGGCCAATGTATGTGTTCGAAACTAATAAAATTTGTGAGTTTTGGCTGAAGGTGTCCGACGATTATCCAAATGTTTGAAAAGAAACTCTCCCCTAGTTACTACTCTTCCCTGGCACACGTTTATGTGGATCTGTATTCTCTACCCTTCTGCACGTGAAAGCAAAATGTCGAAACCGATTCAACTTTACGCCAGAAGACAATCTCAGATGCGCTCTTTCTACAACGCAGTCAAGAATCGACAATCATGTCAAAAACATCACGCAAGAGAGCAAAAATCGCACTGAAGTTTATCTCGCGGTCTGCTTTGTGTTGCTGGTACTAAAATTGAATATAATTTGATGTATTATCGTAAAGCACATATTTTGTTTGCTCATATTTGTGCCTAAATGAAGACAGAGTAGCGTTTGCTATTGTTCTGTGGTGGTGGGCCACGACGTTCTGCTGAAAGCGACAAGTGGGACACGGCATAAAAAAGGTTGGGAACCACTGGTCCAGACGTTTGCATTTTCGCTCGTTTCAAAGTAAATTGTGATGTTTTGCCTCTGCGCAGTTTCGCAATTTTTAAGTTAATGAGTCGTCTCAGGAAGGAGTTGCTCGGGGCCCTAGGCAATGGCCTATTTGGCCTATGCGTAAATCCGTCACTGACCTGAACCATCCTTATCGATAGCTTTAAAGTTTTGGCGAGACTTAGTTTACAAGCAATCTTACAATCCATTTCATTAACTTCTTCAGGTTAGTGTCAATTATAGCTAAGGCTCCTGGGCTATGAATTCAAAATCGCTTCGTGATGAGAAATCGGACGATTAGCGTTACTTCAAAGCATGACTGAAACAAGGGTTTGAGTACAAGTATGAGTAAATTTGGGCTGTGTAATTTGGGCTAGTGTAGCGTGTAATCTGGACCAAAGTTGTGACTGGTTATAAAAACTTTGATCTGGACTAAGTCCTCGTTTTCTGTAAAAATCTAACAATTGGATGTTGGTAGTTCAACAGCTTGATATAAGAATTCGGTAACTCTTTCGTGGTTCATTTTCGAGTTTGCGCTGGGTAGACGTGCAAGGTAGTAAGGATAGATTTTTTGACTAACAGAAGTTTTTAGGCCAGGTTTTTCGTGCTTTTTTTAGAACTTTTCAGTTATCTGTTGCAGCATTGATCTTAACATCAAATTTTAGCTGACTGGCTGAGTTAGGAAAATTTTGAAGTTAGTTTTGTGATAATGCAGTGCGTAATTTGGACCAACGCTGGTGACGGTTTGCATAAAGAACGTTATTGCCGAATTGATGTTCTAAGTGCATTGAAATGCATGTAAAAGATTCCATCGGTACCGAACAAAATGTAATGTTATAGGCGAACTGACGTTGCAGACGAAGACTTCATAAACGAATTCAACAGTATAGAACAGATTTACAAGGGGTTTCAGGCCCCATTCGGATCTAACTGCAAAAGTTAGTTTCAAGGCAAATTGTTTATTTTTAGGGCAAATTGTTGTTTTCAGGGCAATATTTCGCCCCCCCCCCGTACGCCTATGACTTTGTGTATACTTTTTGTGACACATTTCATGCCTTCATTTTAGTACGTCATCAATGTAGACAGTGACAATTTTGGAAACTTCTACTTTTTCAGCAAAACTTTCCTATGTGATCTTATCTACACAGTCTTGTCAAAACTGCACTCGGCGAAACTTTGGGCAATTTCAATTCGTTATTGTTAACGCCGCTCATAAAGACTATTTATCCAAACTTTTTGAAAGAATGCCACATACGCTATCCATCACACAATATTTCGAGGTAGGGTTGCCAGATGACCGGTTTTTCACCGGCCTGGCCGGTATTTTACTGTTAATTTAGCAGAGGTCGGTATTTTAAAATCAGTGCCTGAAGCCGGTATTTTTACAATAAATAATTTGCAGTAACTGCGAAAAGAACTAACACAAAACTCAAAATAAATGACTCTAGTAGTAAACCGTGTCATGACAGTTCCTTCAGCGAAGTTCATTTAAGGCCAAAATAAGGTCAAGTTATTACTTGTCGCTTAACAATAATCATTGTCTCTCTTTTTTCCCTGTTTCTTTGCTCAGGCATGCATACCATCCTCCGTCGCCCAAAACGTGATCTGTATGAGCATTTCTTTGGTAATTAACTGTGAAACCGTCGTAGGGGTTGTTGTCTGAACTACTGTACTCAACTACTCAGTGACGTAGCGAGACTGAATGTGGCTTTTCTCACCCCACAAATTTGCTCGCAACAATTTAAAATGAAAGAAGGTCATGTTTTGTGCTTATTAAAGATAAAAGGAATAACAAAGCATCTTAAACATCAGAATCAAACACTCACAAACTGAATTGGGTTTTGTTTTTCATTTTCTATTATGATCTTGCCTTTTCGGCTTTTTCTCCAACTTTCTCATCATTGGTATGCCCATTTCTTCTGCTTTCTTTGCATATGCATCTAAGCACCAGGCATATTTCGTTAATTTTTCCCCCGCTGAGTAGACACATTTTAACCGCCACATAAACTGTTTGCAGTTTTTGGTTGTGTTATAAACACTGGTTGACAGGTGGACATGAAAATAAGTGGATCAATTTTTATTGATTGAGTGTTTTCTTAAATTGATTTTGGTATAAAACAATTTTCGTATTAAGATTATTCTCTCGGAGAAAGTTTTTAGCTCAATTATTGTTACTATCGCCAGTGCAAAAGGCTATGTTTGAATGCGCAGTGTTCTAACAATAACAATTTAGCATACGCTTTGTTTCTCTTATTTTTTGATGATAATAAGATTTAGTCAGCGGATTATAACTGCGACTCAAGAGCCAGCGCATCAACCGCTGTTTTTTTCAGGTGCGCTAGACAATGTTTGTTGCAGGCTGAATCTCGCATGCAAGAACATGTTAGTTAGTTGCGTTACCGTATTCATCCAGGCAATAATACTATAGAAAAGCAAGTACCATAAAATTGTACGGAAAGATGTTCACTTCAGAAATTGATAGGCCTAGGCATACGTAAAAGATTTTTACAAAGTCAATTATGTTTTGAGAAAACGCCCCGTTCACATTAAACACTGAAGTTAGCGTTTTTTGTTTAAAGTGGGTTAGCTTGCTGATGCTTAGCACAGGGCTGTAGATTCTGCTCACAAAGCATACATTTGTACACCGCTTGAACAACTTTCAAACCAAAAAAATTGCTTTAAAAAATAAAAAAAAAATAAAAAAATTTCAAATCTCTGTTGAAAACAATTTTTCAAACCAAGCATTGTGGGAGCTTCATAAAATTCGAGAATTCCGTGCCATTAAATATGTGCTTACGAATTACGCCTATCTGTCACTGTTGACAAAATGACCGGTATTTTTTACAAAACGCATCTGGCAACCTTAGTTCGAGGGCCAGACATCTTACGTAATGTGATTGTTTCGGGATATGTTATATTCTACTAAATCAACCAATGTTTCGTAAATATATTATCTTTCATTTATTGACAAAAATGTGTTCGCGGGCCTGATGAAACGTCTTCGCGGGCCGAATTTGGCCCCGTGGACCGTAGTTTGGAGACCCCCGATATAAGCCAAAAATAATGCATTTTGCAAAATATCTATGACTCTTTTCTCCGTCAATGCGGAATGCTAGCCGCTAATAACTAATAGCAAAGATCTTTCGTTGAGTTACTCAGTTTTGATGCCAAACTTCTGGTAAGTTATTTAATCTTCCGCAAACGTTACGCCCTGTTTGCTCGCATGCTCATTCCATGGCAAGAGATGACGCTTTCGGATATTGGCAGCAAAGAACATTATCTTCCATATTGGTTGTAACCCTCATTTTAGGCTGAACAAAGGCAATTACAACAAGTCAGTATTTTCATATATGAATGGTATTTATGCTTACAGTTGATTTAAATCTTCTTGATATTTATTAAACAAGTCTTTTTTTGTAATAAGCGGTCCTCCTTCAGCCTCAACGCCGAATATCAAAGAGTGCACAATGGTGTAGTTTTATGCTGCGTGCCTGAAGGGATAATTTGTTTTCGGCTTAATAACAATCTAATGGCTCGCGGAAAACTTATATGAGTGGTTTTGTTCCATGGGAACCTCAGCGGTGCGTGGCTCAATTAAATGTTGCGGTCGCCCGATTAAACTTCGCAGGCTTTTCGTACGGTTTAATGCGGCGTGAACCTTGCTTCGCCGAGAATCTCTTTCACTCAAGTCTGTCTGGAGTGGTGACTGGCAAGCATCCTGCTCGAGTGTAGTCAAGGCTGGAATGCTCAAAAACACTGAACAACAGGAAGATGCAGATTTTTTGGTGACTTGAAACGGTAAAGCGAAAATTAAATAGTTTTGTTGAAACAACAAAGTAAAATTGACTCTGAATTAAACGTAAGTTAGAAAAAACGTAGCTAACTCTGTTAGATTTTGTTGAAATAAAGCAGAAAGGGTTATATAAAGCAGGAGTGCGCAAATACTTTTTGGTGCGACCCTTAAAAAATTATTCTGTATTCTCGCGACCCAAACATTTCGTGAGCATATAAATTTGTGGAAAATACTTCATAATTAAATGTCAATTTTAAGACTACTATTAACAGGAGCAATTTTGTGGCACAAAATTGTATGAAACTTAGCACATAAACAGTATTTGATTATATTAATTCTGCATAATGAGAATTATGGGCTCTGTGTTTAGACTTCAACAAATCAATTCGAGGTTTATTTTAAGAGACGGGAACCCGAGGATCTTCTACTTGTAGTCTTGATCTGTATCTTTTTGATGTATGATAATACAGAAAACGCCCTTTCACAGATGCAGGCAGTTCCGAATGGTGAAAGAACATTTATTGTAGCCGCTGATATTTGTGGATATTCTTTTGCAACTGAAATCCAAAATTCAGCTAAAGTTCTTTTAGTATCAAAGGCAATCTTTAAACCGCGGTCACTTGACTGGTCATCCAATGCTTCAATCAAATCTGATGATAGATGGTGAGTATTTGATACTGTGAAGGGTGATAATATCCAGCCGTGTTGTTGTGGTGCTGTGTCTTCGGGAAAGTATTTATGAAACCATTGAGAAAGATCATGAAGATGACTAATGATGGATTGTTTCGCAATGTTTTAACTGAGCTCGTTTTTATTGAGAAAGTCGTTCAGCTCAGAAAAATATCCATTCTTCCACTTTCAACTCGGTCAGTCCAATGTTGAATTTTCTTTTTGAAGGCTTTGATCTTGTTATTCACTGTTAGGATGTTAAATGATACGTTCTGCAATGACAAACTCAAATCGTTCAGCTTCCCCAAAATACAAAAAAAGTACAGCAGTTGGGCTATGTTAACCATTCAAGGTCAGTAAAATTGGTGGAAAGTTCGTGTTTTCTTTCCGTAAGCAACAAGTATACCTCATTCCGCAGCTCCTACAAACGGGTGAGAACTGTTCCTCGCGATAACCACATCACTTCTGAATGAAGCTGAGTTTTTTTCCGCTGAAACTTTTCGGTCATTTTTGCTGAGACATTTTGGTCACTGAAACATTTCGGTCATTTGTTACACAGTTGTAGTAAAACTCACCATAACAGTGTTTTTTAGCCTGTATTTTCAAACATTCTGACCGAAATGACTTAATTTTTTTCGATCATTTCAAAAACGTTTCGGTCTATGACTGAAAAAAAACAGGAATGAAGAAAAATACTTTTATGCTCCGAGCCCATTTCGCCACACAGAAAGGCAAATAGTCTTGTCTGAAAAGGTCTCGATTACACATAATTAACAATCTTTACTGTTGAATCGAGAACACAATTTAATTGTTGGTCCAGTGTTGAATAATGCAATGTGTAAAATTGATATGGGGCCCAATTTATAATACTCTTGCTAAAAAGCCTTTATTTTTTCCTACCATAGCCTCAGCCAAATCAGCACAAATGCTAATACACTCCTCCCACGATAATCCATCATTGTGTAGTCTCATGTCCACTGTTGAGAATATGTCTTCACCTGTGCATGTTCCAGATAGCCCACGCACATGAGTAACTCTGCTTCAAGCTTCCCACTGGCTAGTGTATATATCTAAAGAACACAATCATCAACTGCGTTAAACCAGACACATCCGTGGATTCATCCAATTGCAAAGCATCTTTTCCACGTTTCACTCTATCATTCGTTGGAACTTAATATCTTGACCCATTTCACTGATACGTAGGGGAATGGTATCAGCACAGAGAGCTTTTGTTTCCTTTTTTTCCTCAGTTACATTGTCTCCATTCATATTGACTGACTGCAATAGCAGCAGGTTTGATGAGTGCTTCTCGAATGGTATGTGGTTTCTTTCTTTTGCAATTAAATATGCCACTTCATAAGATACCTTTTGACATTTTTCTAAGATTGTGATACAATCTTTTCACTTAACAATTTTTTTCTAATCGGCGAAAAAAAGGCATTGGTTTTCCAATATTTATGTTAACTTAAAATTATTACGCGACCCAGAGTGGAAGGCCTCGCGACCCAAATTTGGTTCGCGACCCACTATTTGCGGACTCCTGATGTAAAGTACTGAGGTACAGTAGTAGCATTGAGGCCTCGTTCCAACCTAAACAACCAAATGCTGAAAAGTTTGTAACATTGTGTTTGCAGAGAAACCGGTCAATTTCTTGACAAGAGGGACTCCTAAAATTTATAAAAAAAGGCTTAAGGATTGCTGCTTGTTGTGTTTCAATTTTGAAATTTTTGCAAACAAGAAGTTAACTGTAAATGCGTCACATACTACGGGTCTTGACGCATGGTCACTTCATCATCTCGTAAACAAAGCACAAGGAAACAATAAATCTTTTAAAACATCATGCATATTTTTAACTTTACAAACAGCATGAGGAACTAAATACTGATAACGGAAATTTTCTCAACCTGAGATCATAGGGCTATCATATCGCCTTCAGGTCATGGAGCTTCCTTCTTGCACTCAGTCACTCTGTCTTATTTTAATTTCATTTATGTGTTTGTAAGTAGACACGAAGTCCATAGTATAATAAGCACACACACCTCATAACGCAGGTCGATAAAAACAGACAAAGCAGAACGTTTTACAAGGCATTGGAGCCGGCGTAATCACAGAGTTACAGACACTTTTCGCAACCGCGTTGAAGGCAGAACCACAGGGTTACAGACACATACTTAACACTCTTGTTAGCTAACACGTAACACTTGTTACAACACTACTGCAGATTAGGGCGCCAATCCCTAAACTGGTCGAGTCCAGGTAAAATGCGAATGCGTGTGACATGGCGCGCCATCAATCAAACACACACTGCAATGTTCGAGCACTCATTCACAAAGTAAAATGCGATTGTAGTGTTCAAAGAATATAAATCACGGCAACGAAAGCCAAGCAAATACCAGTAGAAAAAATAGATCAACTTTCAAGAAATGTATCATATGCGATGTCACATCTTGCAAAATGAACCAGCTTCATTTCCAATTCGCACAGGGAAGTTGTTATTGAATAGCGCTAAGTGCTTCAAGGCAGCTCTGCGCCAAGTTTCTTGTGGTTTTCCGCGAAAAACGCGAGAAAAACGTCCATGTTGTGACAGCGCGAAGCTCTCACAACAGCAGAGATGTAGTTAGATGTGTGTTGCCCTGCGTGTGGTGGAGGCTACATTCGCTTCAACGTCGGTTCTCCGCACGCAGCAGAGACGCTTTGGTTATATGTTACTTGTGCAGGTTTTGAATTGCTGTGAAAAAGCTGATTTGCTCTATCTGCTCGATTAAATGCAAACAGCATAGTTGCCGTCGGTTGTACCATATGTGATGCCACATCTTCGCATAATGAACACCAGTGGACAACCAGTTGTTCACTGAGTGCCGACTTCAAAGGTGCCTGGTAATGGTCACTGCGCCCTTATCAACGAGTTGTGATTCTCTTTTTTTAGAATTAGAAATTTGGTTGTTTGAACTGATATTGAACTGTAATGGGTTACACGGATATGGCTGTATCTTTAGACTCTTCAATGCTGCAGTTTGTTGAACCGCTGGGCCCAGGACAGATTGTGGACAGGCAGTCACCGGTGTCAGTGCCTGAAGGACGACTGCAGGTAAGCGAAAAGTTTTATTAAGTATTTTATTGTTTTTGCAAAGTTTGCTGAAGTACAGACTGAAATATTTTGGAGTGTTAATAATCTAAGAAGTGTTTTATCTGCCCTCTTAATAACTTGCACCACACTAATGACTGTAAACGTTACCGTGTTATTAACAAAATTAGGGATGCCAGTATGACACTCCGAAATGAATTAACATGGAAGTCTGGCAAAGTTGCATCGTCGTGATGAAGATTGTTTTCATCGGGATTCTCATAGTGATGAAACCATTAGTTTTTTGAAAGGTGCAGCATGGTTTCATCCAAATCAATTGCTGTATTGTTGTTGTTTTTTATAAACTCTTAACGACTTATAAAAGACTGCTCTAGTGCGTGCAGTAACACCCTGAAAATTCAGTTCTATTTAAACTATTCTAAGAATGACTGACTTCAAATACAAAACTCATAAAACTTGACAAAATAGGTTTAAAACTAGTTCAATAACATGAAACAAAGCTTGTGAGTTGTGATCCATGCTGTTTGATTGCAGTGGACGTAATTTAAATACCTTATCGTAACAGAATACATCTAGGATATTTTCATTATCTTGTCTTATAGCTTAGTGATTAAAATATTATAAACTATTTTGGTAAATAGTAGTAATATGTGGTTGAAAAGTACGTCATAAGGAATTTAGTTATGAATTTATTTTACTGTTACCTAGTAAAAATTTACAATGCTCGTCAAGCTGTGGAGGAATCACTTATAATCTGCTAAGCCACTTCACTGCATGATTTTGCTTTATTCCTAACGTAATTCTATTGCATGTTGACTGATCGTGGCATTATTCATCATAATTTTGTGGTGCGGTGAACCGCTGTTGCTAAACCAAATCGTTGTCGGTTGTCTGTGCTTGACAGGACGTTTTCGCGAAAAGACCAAGTCTGTTAATTCTCCCCAAGGTGATGAATTTGCGCTTAGTCAGGTTAAACAGAGATCATTATCCGAACTTAGTAACATCCCGTGCTTCTAACTAAATGACTTCTAACGACCAGCAAAGCTATTCTAGTTGCCCAAGCGCTCATTTTCAAAATTTCGGTGTTTCACGATAACGTGGGAAAGATCTCAGCACTCTGCGTACACCTGAGGTATTTTTAGTATCTGCGTGCATGGACGTTTAAAGGATTTTTCCAGGCAGGGCCAATAGTGATTTTTCTGGTGGTGGCCAACAGGATTTTTTTCCAGGGGGGAAACAGTGGTGAAATTTGATTTTTCCAAATCCGAAACTAAGAGAAAAACATATTTCTACAAAAACGTTAATAGCAAAATATAAAATTTCAATATCCAGGGGAGATTGGCCCCTTGCCCCTTACTTCCAATGCCCATGCCTGCGTGAAATATTGCTTAAATTATTACCTTTTAAATGTTAATTTCAAAACCCTACTGTGACGAAAAACGGCCTTAAGGAAATCATGAAATGCAATCTTCAGTGTGTATGATGTATGTGCAATTTGGTGATTCAACAAACACTTGTAAAGGATTTTAGCAAAACGTCTGAGGTTATAAACAGTTGCACTGTTTACACAATTTTTGATATGTGCCATCCGATTGACTACCGGTATAACTGGACTAAAAGAGCCTAACGATCAGTCACACCTTATAATTTTTACTGTATAAATTGATAAGTGGTTTGGGCATACACGGTTGTAGAAACCCTGTCCGAAACTAACCAGGAGAATTAAATTGATTTTGCAGAAAATCGAATGCAATTGTGTTAGTTTTATTTTTCAATTTCTGTGCAGATGTGTTTGGTTGTCAAAACCGTTTTCCTAAATAGTCTGCAGCGTATGTATGCTATATGCTACATATTTTATTGTTATCAATCCGTCGGTGTTTCCAAAAAAGAATGCATTAAAATTTGCATTGCCGTGTCTATTGCGCACTTCGCTCAATTTCGTGCAATGCTTGCCCTGTGGAAAGCGCGTCCAATCTTGAAGAAAAAAATGTTTTGTAGACATTTCCGATCAGTTAATGTAGGATGAGTTCGCAGTGTTGAGGCGTTTTGGTGGACTAGATCAGTGTTTTTCAACCTTTTTTGCATCACGGACCACTTTATGCAATAAAAAAATTTGGGGGAACACCAAACAAAATTTTATAATCACAATAATGATGTTTAGTTCTGTTTTGGCTCTTTTAATTTATTAAAATTAACAAGAAAGTCCTATTCGTTTGCTCCTAAAACTAAACTTTCACGAAAGAAAACATATTTACGCTCATTGCGTTAAACTAGTGATTTTCGACCGGTGTTCGATGGAACACTAGTCAAACTTATCAAATTTCCTGCGGAACACCTGACGATCTTTCACGGAACACTAGTTTTCCGCGGAACACCGGTTGAAAATCACTGGACAAGATGGTCAAGCGACACGTTTTAGTATTAAGGCTAGAAGTAGGTTTCTCAGGTCACCGGTGAGCGTTGATCGAAACAATGAACTGTTTTTCACACGTTTGGTGTAGAAGCGATTTCTAAATGGTGACTTAACTATGTGTTTTGTCGATTTGTTTTGCTGAGATACTCTGAGCCAATGAAGGTTTGTTTGTACAACGTCGTGCTACGACTCCTCATTTTGAGGAAAATCATGGGAAATTGCTTGGTAAAATTCTGCAAGAATTTGCTGTTACGTATTACGACGATGTTCTTACTGAAGTGTACTGAGCAAAGAACATCGTCGTAACTCGTAACAGCAACTTCTTACAGAATCCTACTGGGCAATTTCCCATGATTTTCCTCAGCATGATGAGATATTTGCTGTTCCAACGATGTTAGAGAACTATCATAGCATACTTACCGTTTTATGTCCATCCGCCCGCACGAATTCACATTGCTTTGTCCAGCTACATGTTGTTGGTGGAGCGACCATTGCCAATATGTGCTGAAAATTGTTGTGCCACAAAAACAAGCGCATTGACTGACACTTGCTCACGAGAACAGCGGAATGCAACTTTTACGTACCAGTGCATGTCTTGTCAAGTTACGCAACATAGCTTTAGGTTTTGGTCTTAGACAAAGGGAAAGGAAGCAGTCGTGTTCTATAGGTTGGTATAGGCAGAATTGTCCTTCAAAAGTTTCTCAAAATAGTTTTTCAAATATCACAAATTGGATAAAGCTTTTGTGCATTTATTCGAGGTAGGTATGCATCCAAGCACACTTTCTACTTTTCTCAAAACTAACCAGCTTCTTCACAAACCGGTTTTATGTTATTTTAGGTAAAGGTTAAAAGTTGCACTAGAAGTTAAGCCGCACTTCAAGAAGGATGAAGCAAAGCATTTATGTTATCCTGAAAATTCTATGAACCTTTACGCAATATCTTCTCATTCTCCAGCTACTTCTATAAGCAATAAGGCGTGTAAGACTACGTCAATAAAAGTGTTATTTATAAATAAAATCACTACCGCTGGTGAGCCAAAACCTCTACAATTTACAAAACGATAAGCACCGCGCATGATGTTCAGTTTCATGGGTCACGCATCTTGTGTGTTTACCGCCGCTTACAGCTTTTCAGCGTCAACGCATGGCCGAAATGTTTATGCCCGACTGTGTCGATGTCAGCGCTGCCGGCGAAACGTGGTTTCGGGCCTTTGAAGAAGTACATTAACGGCACACTTGTAAATATCATCAGTTTGGCAGTCTTGTGGGTAAAAGGAGGATAAGTTATTCCGACTTTGGCTTTCACCTTCGATTGCATTTGCGACTAACTGTCGTGTGTGGGTATAGGTAGGCCTAGTGCGTCCAGCCAAAATTTATTTTTTCTATTGCTCAATAGCGTTGAGAAAACATACGTAAGTATAAAATCGAAATCTTCATTTTATCAATGGGCAAAATATTCAATTTTGTGCATGCTAGAGCTCAGTAAAGCATTTCAATCAAGCAGAAAATTTCAAAAAAGCTGAGAATCGAGGAACGTAGTATCGTATGTGCTCCGTTGCATATATCAGGGGCGCAACCAGCTCTTCATTTCGGGGGGGGAAATTTTCACGAAATTTCATTCGATGACGTTATCATGCTTATTCAACTGTGGTACAACTTTTTAGCAAACGGTCACATATAATAACAATGTACTTTTGCCCGCAGACACGAAGTCCATAGTACAAACATACATTCTGCACAACGCTGGTTAATAAAAACAGAACGTTTTACAACAGCGTTGTAGGCTGAATCACCGGTGTCAAGCGAAATTTCTGACTTCACGGCATATGGGCATGCACAGAGCAACATTCAACATTCAAATACGCTGAGAAAATGCTGATTAGGGCTTAGGATTTGGTGTTTAGGTAAGTGTGTCGGGTTAGGTTTTATGTTACAGTTAGAAAAAGAAAACAGTTGAAGTCTAAGATTAAGTCCAATAGTTTTTCATTGGTTTTACTTATTCCCGTACTGTAGCTTGTTGTGAGTATCTGACATCTAACCAAAAAGTTTTAATTTACACAAGACACATAAAAAAAGTAATAGACCGAACTTTATTCCTTTGGTGTGAGAAGAAAAATAACTGATAAAAAATAATATGTCAGAAATTTCGCTTGAGACCGGGCTACAGAAACTTACTTAACAGAACGTTTTGTAACGGCGTTGGAGACTGAGCCTCAGGTTTACAGACGGATACTTAACACTATTTGTTCACTTGGTACAACACTATTGCAGACTGGGACGCTAATTCCTAAACTGGTCAAGCCCAGGTAAGTACGAATGAATTCTGACATGCACACCCTCAAACGAACAAACACTGCAATGTCCGAGCACTCTGGCACAAAGTAAAATGTCGTTGTAGTGTTCAAAGAATAAGGAAGAATATAAACAATCTGACTGCGTGAAAGCAGGCAACCATTACGTTAGTAGACCTTCTGCATCTTTCGAGAAATAAGTGCAAATTCTTTCTTATTACAGCCTCAAATGTAGGAATGTTACATTGAACCTGATGAGTCATGACTACTAACACTCGCTCTCCAGGGCAGGTTGTATAGAGTTCTACATCCAAAATTATAGGCCACAAGCAATCTTTGCATATATGACTTTCTGAAATTCCACCATAATTGTGATGCATACATGGGCGTACAAAAGGAACGAAAAAGCACATTTTTAACCGCATTTCAATGTCGGGGAAAGAGGCTCGCAGCTTGTTTGCTGCACAATATTTTCATCGCAGTTGTCTGTAAATGTCATTGTCATCTGGGGTCTCAGTATCCAGCACAGCTCCCAGATATTTGTATTGGTTAACAGATTTTAGATTTTTACCCCATGTGTCAGTAATGAGGTGACTGTGCTTTTTGCACTCTTAGCCATAAAGGTCATACAAACAGTTTTGCTGTAGTTAAAAATATTTCCATGCGATTCTGCATAAGCCTGAAACACAGATAAAATTTCTCTTCGCAACATTTCCGAAATTGAGAACTTTTCAGTTTTAATCAAGATGCAGACCGAACGATCAGGACAGAGTAAAATTAGTATTCTCGTAAAAACACCTGGTTCCGCACTCAACTAGTGCAGTCATGGCTTTAGTGTGACATTTGTATAAGCTACTACAGTAGGAAACCTGCCTAATTTTCGTCTAGTTTTAGCAAATTCGTTCTAGCCTAATTCGTCTAGCACAGGGTTTCCCAAACTTACTCAGTCCATGTACCCCTTGAGCATTTCACGAGATGAGCATGTACCCCTAAAATTTCCTATGACAAAAAGGCTGAAGAAAATAACAAAACTGTATTAACCAATAAGCATACAATGAAGTTTGAAAATAAAATTCACTGATATATGTATAAATAATTCGAAATGAATAATATATTAACGTATATTTTCCTTTCTATCGCTAACCTTAAATGTACCCCTTCAGATAGGCAAATGTACCCCTAGGGGTACATGTACCCCAGTTTGGGAACCCCTGGCTAGCATGTGCTTGAATTTATATCACAAATGAAGATCCCAAACTGGAAAGATAGCCTATGTCAAGGGTAAGCGGATCTTTGAATGCTACCATTTCGGGTAAAACGGATCAGGTGTCTTGTGCCTTTGGCGCATAACGGATCAGGTGTGTTTGGGGCAAAACGGCTTTTTCTGGCATCCGTGTGTTGTGTGAAAGTTTTTAGAAGCACCTTTAGGGCTATGAGCTTTCAGGACTTGCACTGGTTGCAACAGTTAGGGTCTTGTAAAGCGTCATTTGGAGCCAAAGTGGTCTAGCAGGTAGGTGCGTTCAACACTTGGCTAGCACTCATATAACAATTTGCTAAACCTTTTTCCCAAGCCGTAATACTGGAATCAACCCAGAAAGACACTAAAACATGAAACAGTCCTCAACCTAAATTTAGTTAAAAACTATCAGGTTTCGAAGCGAAAATGTAGCTAAACAACGCTTTTTTAAGAAATGTAGTACGTTAATAATGTTGATCCACTTTGCCCCTAACAAAAATAATAAAAGGTCTTAGAAGAACAAGCGGTTTGACGAGGCACTAACTGCTATGTCAAGATTTCTCTTATCAATTTGAAAGTTCCAGCAATTTGCACGGTTCAACGGTACCCTAATGTTATAGTTTCATGAGGGCAAATTGCGGCCTGTCTAAGACAAAATAGTGACTAACAAATAGACAAAAAATGCTTTAAAAATATGAACATTTATACTACCTCCCAAGTTGACACTTCCAGCATATTTCTGGTTGAATACCAAACATTTACGAAATTTTCGATCAGATGACCTGTCTCAAGATAAATCTTGAAAGGAGATAATAATTAACGACCAAGACAAAGAAAAATTCCATTAAGATTTCTTAAAAATGAGTAGAATATAAAATTTCATCTTTATTCTTTGAAAGTTTCTGCAAATGTCAAAATTGCTATGCAATGTTTTGAAAATTTCGGAAATGCCCCCCTCCCTGGTTGCGCGCCTGGCATATATACATATTTACTGTTTTTGTTTAACTGGCGTATTTTAGCTGGTAACGTTTCGATCAGATACAACTCTGCTGCGATCACAAAACCGCACTTTTTTTAATCGTCATTTGCGGAAGAGCTTGGCTTTCAGTAAAATAATTTCACTCGTGTTGGGATCGATTGGATTGCCATGAAATATTGATGAGCCTAAAGGCAGATTGCTTTCGAAAGGATGCAGTAAGCAGCAAGTGTGAAGCCGTCATCAAACATCAGGCATTTTCACTTGGGCGTTTTTTTCTGGACATGCGTTGCAGCAGATCTGTGTCGGTCTGGCGTTGGCTTAGGAAAAAGTGGCAGGAATGATAAAATTTTGTTATTCTACCACATAAACGTTGTAGAAATATCTATGCTTTTGTTATCTACGTACATATGACTTTGCAAAACACATCTGCGTTGTCCAGCGTTTTTCAACATTCACCACGTGCCCTAAAAACCAAACACGTAAAATCCAAGTGAGCTTTGGAAAGCACGTGAAGGTTTAAGTCTGGTTAAGGGAACCAGCGCTGCAATTCCGGCAAAAACAACTTCTGCTCAGACTCGAAATCAACACTGGTGCATTTGTCTACTTTATTATTAAAAACATGATCGGCTTAGAATTTGCGTCCAGCCTGTTACCTGTGGCTGCAATGTGAACAGAGTTTCTGTTTATTTGGATTAAAAAAATAGAGTGGAGGTATTTCTACATATATATATGGTAATAAAACAAAAATTTGTCCGAATTTCATTTTCTATACATGGCAGGAATTTGTTATCGCAACACCTGTTTTTCTACTAAATCAAGCTCTATTAAAACATTTACCGCTCTTATTACAATCATGTGTTACTGTGAGTTCTTATGTTGTAATGTACCAATTTGTGTTGCTCCATTTGGCTATTAAATCATCAGAATACTTTTAAAGTTGCCCTAAAAGTATCAAATAGGTTAACTACTACTGAATATGTGGCTTAATCAAGCTTATCCATCCTTTATGTGCAGGTCGCCTTTGAAGACCGGAATCGTAAATTGCTGGTTCGCATCCTCGCATTTCAAAACAAGCTTAGACTCCAGAAAAATGACAGTATAAGTAAGTCTTGCTTTTGCACCTGCTATGCTGATAGATAATTTCCCTACGGTTTGATTCGTTGGCAATAACATTTCACTTTCATGTATTAAAATTATTTTTTTCACCACGTTCATCAAACTACTGTTGCTTTCAACATCATGTTATCCTGTCCGCAAGCAAAACTTTTGTGGAGCTGACAATAGGAAAGCACTTACACCGTTCAAATACGAAGAGTTAGCGTAAAGATTTGTTGATTTTTTAGAAATCTCGAGTGAAAAATGCATGCTAAAGATGTTTACTTTTAGGACGACAGGCATTCTCCTACTAATTGCTTACATAAAAAAACTTTATGGAGAATTTCCTATTTGTTATATTTTACAATTTCTTGAACGACATATGAAATGCGTCTTATAGGTAATGAGGGATGTAGTGCTAACAAAATAGGTATGGGAACGCATAAAAAAACAGCTTCGAACTCAAACAGCTTCGAACTCATTTTGAAGCAAAACATGAAAAAGGTTTAAGAACGCCGTCCCCACGCGTTCCCGCCCCACTACACCCGTGTAGGTAATTTAACCATATTCATGCAAGCATATGCACGTTCCCCAAAGAAAAAAACTTCCAAAGTTTTTTTTATGAATTGGATGTGCCATAGTTTTCTTATGTCAGTTAATTTAACGAAATAGCACTCTCTGTTTTATGCTGTTCACATGGGTTCATACGACTACAGTCGACGTAATGGCAATGCGAACTTGAACGAAAGAAATCACATGAAAGATTCATTGCATGCGAAAGCAATTACGGGGTGTAATTGGCGTAGACGTAGGAGTAGACCATTTCAGAACAAAGGATGCAAACTGTGACATAAGTCAACAACACAGGAACATCTAGAACTACATTTCTCTACATATTGCTAATCAATCGCTGGTCTCACATGCCTTAAACTTTTCCACTCTAAACTTTGTGATGATTGAATTTGGTACCTGTTAAATCTATATTATATCTAAATTATAAATTATAACTGTTTAAAACAAAGAGTTCTTCTTTCATTTAATTTTTCTCAGTGTGCATTGCATTATGCACCTTAAAACTGAAAACAAACTAAAGCGAACATAACAAGTGCATCTCAAGCTCGGTGGTTATCAGTGCCATACAAAGTATTTGAACCAAGTGCCCGAATCAGCTGCAAAAATCTTTGAGTGAAAAAATAGTCTGGTGTTGTGTATAGAGGGTCCTACAAAACTCTAAAGTTTAGACTCACCTTTCCAAATTATGCAAACCGCAGGAGGTAGATATGTCCGATTCCCCTACATACCTGTGTTTGTGCGATTTCCTTAGACTGTGTTTTGTCTCTGTAGTACAGCAATAATAACTGCTGCATTTTGCAACTGATCAGAAACGGCTATAAAATCGTATTTCGCCATGGGCAACCACGTGCTGGAAGGTCGGGAACACGAAGAAAATAGCTCGGAACCAGGCTTACTGCACGTTTTCGACAAGACGGTGATGGAACGATTGGCGTTTGGTTTGTCTGGAGCATCTTCCCCCGTTCACAAGATTTTGCAGGTAATTTTCTGTGCTCTATTCAAACACAAAGGCTTTTTCCGGCCAATTGTAATGGTGTATTGACTGAAAGCTGTATTTTAAAACTAGTGGTGTATGCATTGCAGCAGTGACGACATTTGGATCGTGCTCTAGTAATGTAAGAAAGCGGTGATCAGCATGTTTAGATGCAAGGGACATATCTTGTTTTCCTCGTGCGGTTTCAACGAAAATAAACCTTTACGAAAGCCCTGGACTTGACGTTGCTCATCATTCCAAACCCAGGCCGGGCGTTAACTTAGCAGCTGTTTGCTCTCCTACCTTGGCTGTGCGGTCGCCGTGACAAACAGCACCGAACAAGCGTCGTTGATTAAATCGTGACGTCGGAATAAAATTAGTGTGTTTGTCATTGAGACAATGTCTGCTGCTTCTTTAACGCTTGGGCTGGTCTAGTCTGGCGGTGAGATTAACTTCGTGCAAGTTCGTGTTCTTGGTCTCTTTCATTTTCTAGCAAGAGGCGAGTTAAGCTGTTCAGGTCGACATTCGTGAAATGCGCTCAGCCTCCGGCGATCCTACTTGAGATGTTCGGTCCAAATGATTAATGTTCGAAAACATAACCATCGTCTCGATAAAGCCCATGTGGTTGCATGGTAACTTTGATTTATGTTATTGTAGCCTGGGGCTTAGCGTGGTTTTCGTGCAAAGCTCGATTGGTGTAACCTTTGAAGCACTGAAAACTAGATAGGCTTGCCGCGTAGGGCAACATGCCATTAGGTTGACTTTATGCGTAAAGCTGCAGTCAACTTCGCTGGGCAGTTTTACTCAAGTGACCTTAAACTTCAATTCTTACAATATTATCTGAAATTTCTTTACACGAAAGCTACAACTGTATTTTCGAAATCTGAGTGTGCCTGCAATATGCAAAGACCCAAAAACACCTTTTTTTATTAATTCCATTAAATTGCTTTGCTTATTCAAGTGGTGGATGAGAACAAAACTTTCTCAAACAAAGATGCATATAGAAAATACAACTGTCTACTTGTGAAAGTACATCTGAAGATGGGAATCCCAGAATAGTTAGGAGTTCTAAAATATTTAAATTATTAAAATCGATTCTAGAATTTCGAATCCATTCTAGAACAAGTTTTCCAGATTTTGAAAACCCAACGGTGTTTGTATTTATTTAACGAAAATACGTCACATTGCTGGATCATATGATTAATTTAATGGGAAATTCACAACTCCATGTTACAATGCGAAATTTTGAGCATTTGCAAATTTTTTCACCGTCAAACGTGATCGTACAGCAGCAAAGGAAAAGAGCGCAGCTCAACGCTCGTTAGTACACAATAACATGCTGTAAAAGTCATAAGATAGTAGGTCCGGTTTAAGTTTTATTTCCATTTCCGTTTGATGATGATTAGTATCATTTTGGTTCCAACTATTCCAAATAAATTGACGCTTTGGATTCAAATCTTTTAGTATTCAGTTTCGAAAGATTCCATATTCTGAAACGCCCATTCCTACCTGGTGATAGACGTGTAAAACCAATGGAGCTAATTTGAAATAACTCTAGTGAAAAAAAATGTTTGCTAAATTTTTTGCACATGTATCACGTTTCCGGACTCCGTTCATCAGGTATATATTTTTTTGTGACTGGTTATCCTCACTGTCTGTGAGAACGAGCGCAGATACGCGCATGGGCTGCTGGATGGTTAATTTAATAGCAACAGAAACCCGCTAGTCTCTATTACCTAAAGCAATGAATTTCTGAAACGAATTGTCACAACCTGTAGCATAAGTATATTATGTTCCGCTTCAGCAACATAAGTTTGCTGAAACGCTGTAGGTAGACCCTCGCAAATTGTGCTGTGGCCCCAAAAATTTTGTTGCGCCCAGAAAAATTTGTTCTAAACATATAATGAAAATAAAAATCTTGCTCCCCTATCAATGTATTTTTCCTCAAAATAAATTGAAACCTGGCTACGGGCCTGCACTCGACCCACTTTACTAACTTACACTTGAGCGATTCGGGATTTTGAGTAGATGCTTGTTTGGAAGCATGTAGGAAAAGCTGATTTGCAACCAATTTATCAAGCTTAATTTCATTCGCTCTGTGTGACGGTCGCGTTGTGGAGATGCGAACTCACAATGCACGGCTCGTGGTGTTTCTTCAGCAACACAAACAATAGGGGATTCCCCGCTCGAACAGGTCACTCTTCCTGCCCGTGCTGCACTGCGCCTTTGCTATAACTAGATGACTTGCGTTTAAACCAGTGGTTCTTAACCTTTCTACCCACTCGTACCCCCTGAGCTTTCGTTAAATTTTCTCGTACCCCTTGTCTGAAATCAAATAGTAATTGATACTAAG
>Ga0210059_1001889_pt1 | contig 32149 bp, 24 predicted proteins | sample Ectturendosymbi2_FD_188042 | JGI IMG/M metagenome (GOLD analysis project Ga0210059, IMG submission 188042) | Ecteinascidia turbinata endosymbiont from Florida, USA - Sample 2 (SPAdes) (version 2) | ecosystem: Host-associated > Tunicates > Ascidians > Unclassified | place: Key West, Florida... | reverse complement strand
GGACATTGACTTCAGCTTAATTCCTAGGCCCACAGTCACATAAAGCTGAACGACGGTGTCAATGACATGACACCAGTTACATTTGTGAAATAAATGGGTAGTCTACATAGATAAGCTATGACTTTTTGTGAAACTATACCTTAGAACTAAATAATTCTCTAACATACTAAACCCCCTTTTTGTTGTTGTTTTGTTTTTCATGTACCTAATACTTATTGAAATCAATAATGATTATATACTGCTAATAATACTGTAACCTGCTCACATCCTTTACTCTTCAACTTCATTCGAACGGTGACACCATGCATCTGGTTGGGAACAACTTATCCATGCAACCCACCCAATTATGGTCTGTGGGTAAATCTACTTCTCTTCATGATGTGTATTTATAAACATTGTTTTCTGCCCATGCTACTTGTTTTTGCTATGAAATGTTGTACTAAAATGCCTTGCCCTCTGCCTCATAACCATTATTGCTGCCTATATGCTTGCCTCACCTGCTCATCTGCACATGCCTCATCTCTTCACCCATTGCTTGCCCACCATCATCTGTGTTATGTTGATGTCTATTGCGTTTTTTTATATATTTGATATATGCTACATTTCTTTGTGACTTCATTTTGGATTGTTTATGTACATATTTTTGTCTGATTGGTTTTTGTGTCTCACCATTATTTGGTCTATGTTGTTTTCATTCTGTTGTGTCTGTTTTTATCAATCTGCATTGTCTTTTCTGGGTTCTTCCTTTAATGTTTAAATGCATTGAAACTTATTCTGAGTTTTCATTTTTTCAAATATTCGGCAAGTCTTTTTGAAACATTTGCAAAACTATCAGTGGCAAAGAACAAAAGTTGAATAAACACATAGCTGAATTTGGAATTTTCATATTTTTTAAATACTTTTTGTACATTTTGACCAAATTCAAATACTTTTTCAAGGTCTTGAAAATTGATTTCACAATTCCTAATTTTTCAATATTTTCAATACCATCTGGTAACCCTATATCTAGTGAAAAGTTTAAAAACAGGCATGACTAATCTAAACTAGCCCTTTAGGTTCTCACAGTTTTTCCATACATATGGGATACTTGTTCAAAGAAACCTTTTTTTATACTTTTGACATATAAAAACCTATAGGCAGTGTGTTTATTTTGCTGCCAAGATGGCAGCAGCGAAAGGCTTGGTAGAAACAAAGTAAATGTAACAAAAAGATAAACCTACAACCTAACCTTAACCCTAACCGTAGCCCTAACCTAACACTAAGCTAACCTAATGCTAACACTAACCTAACCCTAACACAAAGCAAACGCTAACCCTAACCTAACCTAACACCTAAGCGGAGCTTGAAAAAAAGCAAAAAAAAAAAAAAACAAAATGAAAGTCGGCAAGGTCAAGGTGAGAGTAAAACTGAAAACCATTGGCATAGCAGCCGTAACAAATAACCGTTACACCACGAGCAGGACGGCGTTTTCCTGACAACAAAGTTACTTTTTCTTGGTATTGCGTCATGCCACGAGACCGAATCATCAACTGGCGGCACAATAGCTCCAGCCGATCTGTTGCCACCAGAATATCGCTGGTAAAATAGACACTACCAAACCTAATGAAAGTCTAATCAACTCTAGCGAAAAACTCTCACTGGGCTTAATGCTACAAATTGACCTTTTCCACCATGCATGTAGGTAACGTTTTATGTTTCTGCACCTGCAAATGAACTTCTGGGCGAGAATCTTACATCAGCTTGGCTTCCGCTTGTCAACCTAAAATGTCAGGTCACTAGGAAAAGGCATAGTCGGGAGACAAGACCAGCGCTTTTGTGTGAACTCTGTGTAGTAGTGTGTCTGATTCGTTCCTATGGTAATTTGAATGTTTTTTTAGGCTATTCGTCACGTTTGGGGATATCTGATTCAACATTCAACCAACCTTCAAAACAACATGTTGCACCCTGCAACTGCTCACCATCATTTGAAAACGCTGTACCACCAACACAGCACTGATTGCACACAATGAACGTTTCAGCGTGACCTTGGTCACGTTCTTTCAGCAACAGTACTCGCAGGAAGTGTTTTGCAGCATCACAACTGAAGCTTAACGGATTTACATTGGGCTCGTTTTTTGATTTCTTCATATACGCGTCAGAGATGAGCGGGCTGTGAAATTTTTCAGTTCTGAGTCCAATGCTGATCAGAAAAAATTGAATCCGATCCAGTCCTGATCCGCAAAATTTTTGAAAATCAGCGGTCCGATCCAGTCCTGATCTGCCCATGTAAAATCATGTATTTTCATTGTGCCTCATGAGGCAAAAATGCTGGGGCTGTTTTGCCTTCAGCCAAACATGATTGGTTGAAAGCAAAATACTTCAATTGTGCTTTTGCCTCATGGGGCAAAATAGACACAGCCTTTTGTCATTTCGAAAATTTAACAAGGCAATGCTTATTTTGAATCTTCCATGAAGCATGAGCATTGCTGGAACTCTTACCATTAGGCGAGGCCACACGTACCCGAAGTAAACCGCTGCCATCAGTACAAGTTAGTTTGTTTTATTGTCTGACAGCTTTTCGTCCTGAGCGAACCGCTGCCTTCAGAGCTCTTCTGACAGCTACTGATCACAACGGCTGCAACGCGAAAAGCAATCCGAAGTTGGCAGATGCCATCAAAAATCTAGGCGCAGTCTCGGGTGTTGTGGTGTTATGCGTGCAGAAATCGAGGCGCAGTCTCACTCTCAGGTGGTGATGTGCGTGGTACGCCGAGATTCACTGTTGCTTTTGTTGTAGACTAGAATCTCAAAAAAGCACTGTGATTGAGTTACTTTGTCCAAAAGTTTTGTTTTGCCACTAACATGATCTGGTTGGGGGTGCAAAATGTTTGGATAGGCTGCTGTGATATGATCGTTGCACAATTCAAGCATCATTCACTAGCTTTCAAGCTAGCTACAGTAGCTTAGGCTATGTGTTAATTAGAAGATACATGCTTTTAAACATAAATGCAAGCAGCAAGAAGATGCTTTTAAAATAATATATAGCTTATTTTTTCTCAGTAGCTGAGATACTGCTCTAGATTGCAGGCAAAAGCTACTAGTAGGCTACTGCTAAGTAGTAGTGGTGACATTTGTCTAAAAACTTACGATTACTAAGCTATGTGGAAGTGGAATTCCAACTCAGCACATTACACAGCAGCAGGCCATTTGATACACTCTACACTACAGTGTACACATTATACAAGCCAAGATGAAGATTACTTAAGTAAATTGAGCAAGTTAAAAGATTAGCTTTCATTTTGCAAAAGTAGAAACCTATGATTGGCAACCAAGTGACTGCAGTTGTAATAAATTACATGTGATAACTAAAAGCGTGTATCCATAATTTGGCTAATCTAATGTTATGCTACACTAGAAGATGATTTGTAAGGAGAGAAACAGCAGATGTTAGTACTGAATCATGTACATATGAAAACTGCATACAGTGCTGTGAATAAACACCTTCATCTTGCATGAAATAAGATCCATATAGACCAGGGGTGTCAAACTGTGGCTAGTGAGCCATATGCGGCTCTAAGAACCTTTGCACGTGGCTCTTTGAACTTTTTGAAAAAATGTATTTGTTTTTATTTTTTATATCTTATGCAAAGTGTAGAAATATTGTAAAATGGTGCTGTGGTAGCTAGTGTGCTGTACAGTATTATTTTTGCAAGTCGTTCCAAAAAGAATTATGATGTAACAGGAGCGTAGATGGCAAATAAATTTGTGTTTTTAGATTTTTATGTTGCGGCTCTTGGTCACTTATGGTTTTACGACACCCTCCATGCCGCTGATACATAGAGCAGGTTTGGCCACCCCTACTATCAGACATTTCAGCATTCATTCATTCACTTTATTTGGGAAACAGACACATACAAAAAAATTCACGAAACTAAAAAGGGTAAGATAAAAAAGCAAATGCACAGGGAAGAAGATGAGATAAAAAAGCAAAAACAAAAGGTTTATTTTCTCCAAACCTGTGAAATTGAATATCTCATCATATGAAAACTACAGTATGTGTACATATGCATCCACTCATATGTAAATATCATGTGTGTGTGTCTATGTTTTTTATCACCTTGTCTGTTCTTTTCACTGACTACTTATGATAGTACTGAAAGTTATATTGCAGGGTTGGAAGACTAGATGACCTCATGATCTTTCACCAATCCTTTGTGACAAAGGAACCAGGAAATGTTCATTGCTTGTGTATAAGTTTGCTTCAAATTATGTTATAGCTTCTGCATTATCCTATAATAATATTCTACACAATGGCGTATGATGTTTTGACTGTGTGAACCATTACTTTGTCGCAAAAAAACGATACACTTACTTACACTTACACAGAATAGCAGCACAGTCAAAATAATATTTTCACCTTCCCAGGATACCTAATACAATCAGATTTTCAGTATTCATTCATTGATTCAGGAAACGAACATACGCACACAGAAAAAAATTCACAAAAATGAACAAGTAAAAGCCAACATCAATTAGTTTGTTGTTAGCCTAGTTACATGTTGTAGAAATGAAACTGACTGAAATGCAAGAAGATCTGGCTTTTAAAACTTTTAGTTAATGCCATTCTAAACTTGAGTTCTGGCAACAGGTTCCACAAAGCAAATACTTAGAACTAAAAAGACCAGTGTGCGACTTATTTCTGTATTAGCATGACATATTGCTGTGAATTTTTATTCTCTGCAATTAAGTTTGTGAAATCAAAACATCATGCAACCCCAGCAAATGAACACTTGGTAGAATTAATTCCCACATCTTACAAATGTGCTGTCAAGATTTTTGGAGACTAGCAAATCAAACAAAAGCTTAATATTGATAAATAATGCGTTGTTTGATTTCAATTACTGTAGGTGATTTTATGTAAAACTTGCATTCTTTTCCATATTTTTATTAGACTACAAACTGACTTTGCAGCTCACTGGTGTTTTTGGTTTTCTGCAAATGACTCTTCTGTTGAACAAGTTTGCCCACCCCTAGCATAGCCAATGTGACAAGCTGAGACTTTGCACATGTGGTCCTCAAAACAAGATATGAGGATGTGTTATGTATTTTGACTTTGCATATGTGGTCCTCAAAACAAGATGTGAGGGGTTGGCATTTGTGTGGTATGTATTTCGTGTTGAGCATTGCAAAGGTGGTAATTTTTGTTTTACTGTAGCAATGAGTAATTTGCTGTTATTTTAATATGTGTTCTAGTTCTGTGTAGAGAGTGCTGATTTTGTGATGTGGTTTGACTTTGTGCTTGCTGTCTTCCTGGTCTATTTAACTGTTTAGAGTATGGTTGCTATAACTCATCATTCCACCTCATAAACATGAGGTGCATGAATTTTCAAAAGACTTGAAAATTCATACGTTATTTGATTGTATGAATTTTTCTTCATTTGAAACACCTCAACAGCTATTTATTCAAAATAAGCAAAAAACATGAGGATGTTTTATGACTGAAATCTCTTCAAGAGCTTTCAGATGATGTATTGCACATGTTAATAGTGCTTGTCCAATGTACATGTTGAGTTATTAGCATTCAAAAGTTTGGTCATGCTTGACTGACTTTGTGTATCACATTTTTCTTTACCCCCAAACTGGGGTAAGTGCACGGATTTTTGCAATTTTTCATCATCTTTGAAAAAAAGATACATGAAGCAACCTATTTTCAAAAGTTCATAACAATTGAACAAGCACAATGAGAATAATCTGATTTTGAAGTTAGGTGATAATTTTCATAGTATTTGTTTTGCATTGCTGAACACAAAAGTGCCCATTTTGTACAGGCCATACCTTGATGAAACCTCAACCCAATTTCAAAAAATTAGTTGGTTGGAATCAGCATGAAAAAGTTATTTTAGAATATTAAAATTGATAAAAATCTAAGATATTGACTGATAAAAAATTTATTTTGATCAGTTGACATGGAATGACCCGTTTTGTTAAGTGTTTGGCATGTTTTTGGTGCTTTTTGAAATAGCTAGTGTTTGGCTACTAATGCTTCATTTTTGCTCATTTCAGATCAGTGTTTAGCTAATTCAGGTTTGAATTATCTGGCAACCCTGCTTTAAACAGCGAAGAACCAATCGTTCTGAATGACCTTACTGCAGACTGGAGAGAGGACTTCACCATTGTGGAATGCATAATTTAGATTCAGCTGTCCATGTAAAAGACAAAAGTTTGAAAACATCACAAAGTGAAAACAATTAAAACACTTTACAAAATTATGTTAGTTTCACAAGAGTTGATTGGTGCAAATTCTAGTCAAACATCAATTCGGAAATGGTCTAATATTAATTGAACACCAATTCGGAAAATATCATGAAAAACAGGATGGCGGACTCGTTACGATGCATTGACAGCAAATATATGCGTGAAAGCTGTCATTTGTGAGTATTTACAAAGTTATGTGCAATCAAAATGTCACCTCAAAGGTACCTTCACTTTACCATGCAAATTGTACAGCCACAACATGGTAGCAACAAGGCTGTATGAGAACTGCTGAGCAATTGCATTGTTCAGGGTTAAATCCAAACCGCAGCCTAACTCTAAACCAGTGTTTCTCAAACTTTTTCATCTTGTGGACTCCTAAGTCACATATATATTTATTTTTTGCGGACCCCCGAATGCTGTAAACAACGAATAAGACATCAAACAGGCTACACAAAATGAATAAGTCTTTTATTCATGCTAATATTTGGAAAATTGTTTCCTAAATGGCCTCAACTGAGGTTCAGTCAGGTTTGTGCTCATGACAACATTCTCCTACAAGCTTAGACGTTCTAGATTTGATTTTGAAGAAAGCCTTATCTCACATCCATTCTGTTTCGATATTTTGATTTGATCTTCACCAAACTTGACAAACGATCCTCACACTGATAAGTAATAGCAAAAAGAAGGAATTTTTGCAATGCCATCATAGCCACAGTACTGTAAGTTTGAAGCTGAGAAGCCCAGAAACACAACAGCGAAACGTTCGTCTTTTACTTCGTCTCTGATTAATTAACGCAAGTTCTCTGTACTGTTCCTCACGACGCACAGCCCTCCAACTGCGGAGAGTAGTGCGCAATATTCAGACCACTCTGCAATCGTCCCAATAAACCGGTCAATGATGTAACATTTGCTCTCAGGTGTTTGCACGGCAAGCAGATGGTTGCCTGTGAACAAATCAGGAGAGCTTATGTGCCGTGCTGATTGACTATCTTAGTGACCTAGGTTTGCGCAGAATTACATATTATACGCTTCTATATCGCAGTGAAGTATTGTTTTTCAACTGTTGTTTGAGTGCTGCAAAATATCCGCATCGGTTATCGGCAATGAAAAATAAAAACATCGGTATCGGCCAAAATAAGCCTTATCTATCGAGCTCTACCTAAAACCCAGTCAAAATTGGCTAGCAGGACTAGTAGCATAGCACGAATAACTATTAAAATACATAGTCGTATTGATCTCCTTGTCTAAAACACAAAGATTTCCAAGTTTATCATTGCTTTCGGTCACAGCGCATTTGTTACATCACAATCGCTGTTTGTTCCTACAAACATGGTGCTGAAAAGATACTTGGCTTGTCGAACATTCAGCAAACGTCAGCCATACAGCAATGAGAGCTGTTTATCCATACGTACATACATTTATAAAATCGATGCTGAACTGCGTCTGTCGAGTGCTGTCTATCAAGATGACGGTGTTATTATATACACTTGCAAAATCACTGCGGAGAAGAATGCTTGAGTTGCAATTGCTCTGATGATTTTACATCGTAATGTAAAATTAAATTGTAACTCGAAATCAATATAGGACTTCTTGTGCAGCAAACAACATCGTCAACTGTTCAATTCTAAAAAAGCTATTTTCGAAATACAACGCTTGACTGATATTTTGTCCAGATAATGGGCAGTGCGACCACAATTTCTGAGGCTAGCTGTTGGCTGTTGCACCTTTGAATATGAGAAATTCCTTGTGAAAATACAGGAAACGAATATAGGAAAGTGCAAACGAACTCACATTACTTGGTGTGACCCTGAGAAAGGTCAAAACTTATTTAATTTTGTCATAACCTAGATGGTGTGAACAGGAAATATTACAAAACAGCTCTGCGTGTGCGCCGCAGTGTACGAGCTTATGACAGCTTTGCTTGCATCAGAGCTAGCACTGCCAGAGTAGGAAATTTCATAACACGTGCATTCAATGCAATATCAATTTAGACTTTAGAGTGTTCAGAAACGTTGATTGTTTGATGTCATTGTGCAGGTGCTATTTAGGCAAGGCAGGGACGTTGTTGTTTCATAATAACACTATAGAAGGGAAACGCTGTTGCCTGTTCTAAACCACCCGCATTAGAGACCTGCAGTGGCAATGCTTGATCTTTTATCAGCTTTGATGCTGAGTACCTGCGGCACAAAGGGGCCTGTCAAAACAGCCAAACAGACCCCTTGGATGTGCCCCTGAGTGCTTCTTCCTCAGAACACTGTTGACAAAGAGATGTTGTTCACTGACAAACTTTTAAAATTTGCTCATCTGCTATTCACGACATGACCATCAATACCAAACACTTGTTCATTAGCAACGCTAGTTCCCATAACAATGTGTTTCTTGCAAGATCACTGAGATCTGGAAACTCCAATCTGTGGTTTCGCTACTGCTGGAGGATGTGTCTGCACCAGTGGTTCACAAAGTGGGTGGAATCGCCCCCAAGGGGGCGATTTTGAGAGGCAAGGGAATGAAAAAGTCAAAGAGGGCGGTAGAGGAGCAAAACAACACAAAGTGGGCGAAATGGCTCAACCACTAATTGATCATTGAGTTGCCTTCAGCAGTCTGCTAGTAGTATGACTTGTTAGTTTCTTGCAAATTCTATTTTACGTTGGAGGTTGTTGCTAAAGCAATTTATCAGTTAAATATTTACTCTGGATCATCTATGATGCACTTGGCTTCAATGTGGATTATTTTCACAAGAATTTTGAATGTAATTTTAGCATCATAATATAGTTGTTTAGTTCAGCTATTTAATAGCTTGATTCAGCTATTTAATACTTCCTTCAAATAAAATTCTTTAAATTCACTGCCTTGTGTTTGTTTTATCAGGCTTGGGGGCGAAAACGACGTGTCGAGGGTGAAAAGGGGGCGATGGAATAAAAAAGTTTGAGAAACACTGCTTTACACCCTTGTGTCACAAGCTCTCTATAACATCAAATTTCTTGCTCATGTCACTTCCACATGCTTACATTGCAACCACACTGTAAAACGATTTTAGGTCTTTTTGAAGACCTACTGTAGGTACCATTGATAGAGCCTCAAGACTTTGCCTCAGCTCTAAGATGCGTCTTGAGCCCCATTTCTGTGAGTCTGTCTGGAAGGACTCATATCAGTCTCTCAAAGGATGCAGATCTTGGTCTTGCTGTTTGTCATGAGACAGGAAGTCCCTTTCTGCAAATCTTTGAAAATGTTTGCTGTTCATCCATGACAAAGAAAAATAAAAAAGTTGGCAAACATGAATGAAATTTGACAAAATAGTAGTTCAAAAGTGTGAATAATTTTTTGTTGATAAATTTATGGAAGAAATTTGGCCAAGATGAAAAATTTTCTTGTTGTTAGTCTTGGTCTCAGACTTGTGACAAACTCATGGTCTCATTGTCTGAGCCAAGTATCAGAAGTTACTGTATTGACTACATCACTGATGTGAAAGTAATATTTATACAGCAAAGGCCTTTTATAGGTTTTTGGTACTAGGTGTCTGCCAAACCTCATTCAGCATCACAAAAAGCTGTTGGCAAGCATGCATACGTAGGTGTGGCCAGGGAGGGCATGGCCTCCCAAATTTCTAAAATATCTTTTCATTTTGCGCTTTGGGAGGTGTAATCCAAACAAAATACTGTTGCTCGCTCTAAGTCAAAATATTTGCACCCCAAAAATTTTTGGACTGGCTGTGCTGCTGCACCCATGTAAGCTTCATAAAATTACCTTTGTAGAGTTCGACGGTCAGAAAATCACATTCAAAAAGCACGTGTGATGGAGCCTCATTTCAAATTTAGATTTGAAAATTCAATTCAGTAAATGTTAAGTATTCTATATAATTATCTTGTTACTTCAGGATGAAATACCTATAATGAATGGGGAATTGAAATTCGCACAGGAACACTATTACATGTATATTGCAGAATGAGTGGAAAACATTCTGTTGGAGCCAATTCCACACACTTTAAAACTGTAGAAAAGTTTCTGTTCATACCGCCACAATAGGACAGTCATTGTTATTGGTTGTCGGTTTTAATTTGAAGTTGTGCACACCTTGTATAAAGGGACCAACACTTGCATAATTGACCCTGCAAATCATTTATGGTAAGAAAAAAAGCTGAATTGGTGTAATGTCTAGAGATCAACCAATATGGCTTTTTTGGGGCCGATATCGATGCAGATCTATTGGCCATTCATGGACCTATACCAATATTTCCAAAATTTTTGAATCTTGTTTTCTGCTTCATTATCGAAAATACAATGTATTCTCTGCCTTACCTTTTTTAAAAAATTCAAAAGTCAGGGTTTATGAGCTAAAAGTTTTCTAATTGCAGCAATTTGAATATTTTCCTATGATTTTTAATTAATCTGATTAATGATGATGCTTTTGCTTCAGTTACGATGGCTGACGCATGCTTCATAGTTCATCTTTTCTGCTTGTTTATGAAAACACACGTGCCAGCATTGCTGCAAGATTACTGCCTGGACTTGGGTTCGTTATGCTTTCTTGCCCAAGTTGTCTGCATGCGTGAGGAATATAAAAGCGTTTTGTCAACACCTACTGAGGCCGATACTCGGCTGCTTTGGCCGATACCGATATATCGGCAAAACCCAGATATCGGTCTATCTCTAGTAATGTCCTCCTAGTTATCTATGGTCAGTGGGAAAACTAAATATTGGTTGTTTGTTGGCAATATTTATCCTGCTTTTACAGCATATAAAAACTTCCTGTTGGTAACATGTACAAGTTAAATGCGATTCTGAGTAGTGCTCTTGCTAAAGAACTTGAAAAGGATGCATTTTTTCAAGAGGAGGACATCATCTTGAAAATTCGTGAGCTAAACACACACATTGTGTGCGCTCTTTGTGCTGGATATTTCATTGATGCCACAACAATTTCAGAATGCTCTCATACTTGTAAGTTTTTTGCACTCTGCTTCATTTTAGGACAGGTTTCATGTGTGTTTTCTGCTTTGTTGTTACCATTACAACTCTTATAGTCCGTTGACACCATAATTATGAACACTAGTCAGCATCAGGCAAGATGTTGCCAAAACTTCAAAGTAGTAATAAACTGTTACTGGTAAAACACATTTGCAGTTGTTGCTATTGTGTGTGACAACACATTAGTTCTGTTATTTCACAAAAGCATGCAAACTTTTGTTGGGAATAGTATGCAGTGGAGTGGTGGTTATTTATTAAACCTACCAATTTTGTGAGAAACTTCAAAGATTCAAACTTCAACAACATGTGTAGTTGTTGAAGTAATTCTAAAGATACTGGATATGATATTGTGCTAGATGCTTTTTTATAATCTCTACTCAGTTTTACTCAGCACAGTGTTATAGTTGCAGTCATGTCTTTTTAAATCAATGCAACATCCAGCTGAGATTTGAAATCGTGAACGAAGTTCCGTGCTTTGTCACATAAGATTGGTTTTTATATCATATTGTACCTGAATAAGATCTATTCATAAAGCTGTTGCTTAATATTTTGAAAGAGTTTAAGGCACTTCATATTTGCTTTCTAGAGTGAAGTGAAACAAGTTACGCATCGAAGTACTGAGGATGAAAGCAATAGTGTCCACCTTTAGCAGTCGATAAACTTAGCTCATCTTTGTGTTAGGTTGCCAAAAGGATTAAGGATTTTATCATTATTTTTTTAATCTTGTAGAGAATCAAGCTAAGTGCAATGTGGAGCGAAAAGCAGATGATAAACAGGTTTAACATGATACTCTGTTCCCATTTGTATAAATCAGGGGTTCCCAACCTGTGATACGTGTACCACTGGTGGTACACGAAGGTCTTCCAGGTGGTACGCGAGTAACTTCCATTTTTTCACAAAAACCTGGATTCATTGCTTTCTAGTTTACGTATCGGGCTTTGTTTCTCAATAAATAAAATTTCCTGCAGCTTGTTATTCCAATTGTTTCGTAACATCATGACTTTCGATGCGTTGTCACAACTTTTGAACAAATTTACGCCACGCATCGACCAATTGGTGGAAGGTAAACAAAAATCTCATGAAGTTTAGTTGTGGTTTTTTGTTGTTATTTTAATGCAGGGGTGGGGAACCTAATTACTATCGCGGGCCGCATGAATTGTGCATTATCGCTGATGGACCACAAATACAATTAATTTTATCCTAAAATTCTGTTTTTATCAACTATGAGGAAGAGTGACTTCTTTTGAATTACTGTCTAAGTACCTATTTGCCATGCTGCTTCGGTTTGACGTGATGTTGAACTTTAACTTGGGTAACGAAAATTCTGGTGCGGGCCATATCAAATGTTTACACGGGCTGCAGGTTCCCCGTCACTATTTTAATGTATATTATTATTCTGAATAAACTAAGATTCGATGATATTAGATGTTCTGGATGAAGTGGTACGCATTGACAATACGGGGTGTCCAAGTGGTACGAGATGGTAAAAAGGTTGGGAACCCCTGGTATAAATATTGTGGTGTTGCTGAAAACATAACATAACCTTGCATTGTTTTGTTTTCAGTGAATCAATTTCCTAAAAACTTATAAATATAAATAAAAAACTATGCTGAATAGGGAAATTGTCTACTATGAGTAGGTTGGTTGGCGGCCAACTGTTTTGGTTCTCTGCGAAGCAACCGTGTTTTTCAAACAATCTTTCATGTCACTTTGAATTACCCTGACAGTGGACATATGTAAACCGCAAAAATCGATTTTTCAGTTTGCAAGAGTTGTATCGTGAAACATCTTCAGACGAAGAAGTTTTGTCCTGAGTGCGGCCAGAAAGTGCATGAAACGCAACCGCTGCTTACTCTGAGGAGCGACCGAGTGATGCAAGATGTTGTGTACAAGCTTGTTCCAAACTTGTTTCAAAGTGAGTAACGTCGTTCAGAATTGTGTGTCCAGACAATTCATATTTGCACCTGACATAAATTTGACATCAGCCAATTATTTCTATTATAAAAATGGTTGTGTTCAAACCTGGCGATTGAGCAAGGTGGTAACGACCACGAGTAAAAATTGCAGAAACGTTATTTTAGAAGTGTGAAAATGTATGCTCGAATACGTCCATTACGATCAATTGTGCTGGTGCACATGTTTGCGGAGATTTGAAGTTAACTAATTTTCGGTTAAAAGCACTCGTACGTATGTTACAATTGTAACGTAACAAAGTTCAGTTTGAGAGGCAAAATCTGTTTGTTTGTTGGTCAATCATCGGGCGACGATTTGTTTACGAACAGACGAGCAGCAAAGAGAAGCTGAGTTTTGCCGATCGCGTGGCATCGACTTCGGCTCGAGCGGCAGCCATCTGCTGAACATCGGAACACCACTCAAGTACACGCAACAGAAAGTGATCCGAGACACGACCGACCACGCCATCCCCGTCATTGACTCGCGGAAAATTCCAAACGTTGCGGTCGCTCACAGGCAAGTTTCGGGTTCAACTGCAAACCTCAGCCGAATGTCTTCAAAGCCCATCCGACCGCAATCGAAGCTGCGCAAACACCAACTGGGTCTCGCCAACTGATTAAAAAGAATACTTTGCAGATATACTAATCGTGTTTCTTATTATCTATCCCGTCTATTGTCGTGTTTGTGCGCCTTTCTCTCAAGACCATCATCGAAGCTTGCTCAGTGTGATTGTTGCGTCACAGTGGCGAAGAAACCGTATAAAAAATTTTTGATAGTTTCAAATTGAATTGGATTGATTTTGATCTTTTCTGATTTTGATGAGGTGTTCTGTCCCAGCTTTTTAAGGATCACTAAACGAACGTTGGAACTAGTGACTGAAACAGCATTTTATATGTAGGGGGTTTGTTTTATTAACCGATTTTGACTTGCCATTAACTTGACATTTTCCAGGTACGGGTTCGACGAAAAAGTGCACATACATGTGATGCTGCATAGTTGCATGCAAGACAGTATTGACGAAGCCGGCTTTGTTAACTGCGGAAGCTGCAGATTTAAGGTAAGATCGGAGTTCTAGATGCTGTAAAATCTACCTCACGATGCGCGTAAACTTCTTCATACAGTATGATGAACGACAAAAGTAAATAGATTTTCGTAATTAATCAATTCCGGTGACGTCGTCATCTGCCGCAGAGGGTGGCGAACGATCGATCGATTGCGTGTTTCAAAGGGATCTACGGTTTTAGTTCCCTGTTGAAAGGATTGCCGGTAACCGGTATGCTTTAAACTGAGCGATTCGCCGACGTGCATTAACGACTGCGGGCTGATCGCGCTTGTGTTGAAAGCTTATTTATTTAAAGCACTTTTAGTGTTCGGCCCCTGATATTGTAAAAATCCTGCACGTATACATCGCATGGCCACTGATTCATCATCCAGGGTTTCCTTGTCTTTCATTTCTCTTCAACGCGTTTCCACCTTTTGTTGAGAAAAAATATATTCGAAGCATGTGATCATTGGACAGGGAAAAACAAATGTGTTGTTCATGCAAAGAGATCCACATATCCGTCGTGTGATCGCCATGGAAATCACAAGTTGGGCTGAAACAGCATTTAATAAAATTAGCAAGATTATTATTACCGAGAGGCATGTTCGCTTATATGCGAACGCGTTGGAGTGACTTTTGTATTGGTTCAAAAGTGCGGGCGGAATTCTGGGCGTTCATGACATTTCTCATGTTCTGTTTGTTGCTGTAGTTCAGCTCTGTCCAACCCAAATGGCTTACTGAGGCAAAAATTATGTCACTGTCTGACCAGGGCCGCACATTGAATGGCTTTGATTGTAGAAAACTAAATTTAGCTTCAACTAATATACTGAGAGTGTTCGAATCCTAACTGCAATGGTGACAGACGTGATAAAGAGGCACTGAGGACCACCTGCATCAAAAACGTCAAATTCAAAATTATCAAACCAAGGACAGGTTGTCAGCATGCAGGATTTTTTACTGCGGCGAGAACTAAACTGGGCTGCACAAAACCCTCGACTGAGTCGCGGGTTGGACAAAGCTGCTCTAATCAAATATCAAGGATTGTTATACATTTGCAGACGCGCATCAAAAGTGATATGATTTTTTTTGTCAGAACTTGATAATTGCTGAATTAAAACTATATATCTGTATTTTGTGACGACGCATCGCGTCACAATGCCCAGAGCGCGTAATCAGGAAGTACTTCAAAAATGCAGCTATGCACACAACGCAGCAATAGCGTGAACCTGGCCGAGCGGGAAACTCTTATTGTTTGCGCTGCCGAAACATCCCGAGTCCTGCGTTCTGGGTTCGCGTCCCCAAAAAGCGACCGTTGTTACAATTTGTAGACTTTCTATTACTTACTTTTCCTGCCAACATTTAAACCAATATTGCCGATTAAACGATTGCTGTGTCTGAATCGAGAGTGGAAACGAGTTCACTGATGCGGTTGCAGCGCAGTCCCTGGGGTTTAGGCGCGTTGGTCGCACACAGAACTGCGATGGGAGGACGCCCCTCTGCGCACTGAAGGAGAGATCTGTGCTACAAGCGTGACTTTGTTGTTGCATGCCTTAACGGTCAGGAGGTTTCCAACGTGAAAAATTATGAATTTTATGCAGCCCCTGCACAACAAGTACTTGCGCTGTCCTTCGCGCGCCACCGTGCGACACTTGAAGCGCGTCCTCAATCACCTCCTGATGGCGCAAGAATCAAACAAGCTTCACCTCGTGCTTTCCTGCGCAGGTCATGACCTGTTCGACGCGTGCACGCTGAAGCGTGTCCTTTTAACACACTGGTATAACAGTGAGAGAGATTGTCGCTTCACACCCCAAGTCGAGTACAGGGCCAAGTCGTCTTCGTGACCTTTGAAAAGTTTTGCTCATCTCAAAATTTTAGCTGATTTACTTGCAACCGTACGTGGTTAACCGGATCACAGGGCCGGTTGACCACTTCAAGCACAAAAACCATGTTGTCGAAATTTTATGGGCTTCGCTCAATCATGTGTTTGTGGCAATCATAGTCGTAGCCAGTGGGGAACCATGGCCCCCAAATTTTTAGCATATATAGTCATTTTGTGCTTTGAGAGACGGTGTCCCAAACAAAATAGTGTTATTCGCCTAAAATCAAAAAATTTCGCCCCCCACCCCCAAATATTGGGCTGCCTACGCCTCTGGATGACGTTTCGCTCGTCGTTGTCATTGCACTTGTTCTGCGTGCATCAATCATATGCCGGTGTGTTGCGCCGAAGCTCTGTTGAAACAAAATTAATCGACCTGGGTTAATTTTCCTGCGAAACGTGGTTAAATGTGGAATGCAGTGTTGCGTGACGGCTCTGAAAATGAAGTGGTGCGTGACGGCTTTGATAATGAAGTGGTACGTGACCACTCTCAATGCCAGCGTTTTGTTGTTCACCCCGACGCACTAAGCTTTCTTATAAATAGGTTGGTTTTGCAGTAAAGCAAACCTTGAACAGCTGCCAATTCCTGTGGTTGTGCAGTGAGGTCGAAAATGTTGTTTCTGTAACAATTGCTTTTGCTCGCTTCACCGAAACTGCGTGGAATTTTATTCGACCATGCGTGACCACCTGTTTGCTGCTACCAAGTATCTTTCTTTTGTGTCTTTCTCGACGTTTCCAACAAATGATTTCGAGCATTATATTTGTTTGTTGCATTGTCGCCACATGGGGAGGAACAGCCAAATAGATCTGTCAACTGCGCGGAACACAAGTGATCAACGTGTTCAGTGCAACTGAAAATTTCTTTGAGAAACTGTCCAATTTATTCTGTGGCAAAGCAAACTTGTTAGTAAACAGCAAGATGCAAATCATTTGAAACGAGCTCAATACCAACCGCAAATGCACAGACTATAAAAGATTTTTGCTGACAGCTTGTATAGATTTTTCAACCATGTTAAAGTGAAATGACGAAAGCTCCTAACTCCTCCTTTTGCTGCGCTGGAAGCATAGGCGTAGCCAGGGGGGCCATGGCTCCCCCAAATTTTTAGCATATCTGGTCATTATGTGCTTCCAGAGGCGGCATCCAAAACAAAATACTATTGCCAGCCTAAAATCAAAATTTCGGCCCCCCGAAATTTTTCCCCAAAAAAGGTTTTGGGCGGGCTGCGCCACTGGCTGGAACTAATCTTGTGAGTTACAGTTACATGAAACCAATGTGAGTCACGATTGATGCGAACAACTTGAAGACAATAAACGATACATTTCACTCTGTTTTACTGAAGCGCGTTGTTCAAGAGATTCCGGAAAAAAACGTTTAGGTTAAGTGCAAAAAAGTCCTAATTCAACCTGATCTGAATCAGGGAAAGCACAGTGATGAGCTCGAACTTATGAAGTCTGGTAAAAGTTCGTGCATCAATTGTATGTCTCCCAGACACTACAGCCATTTTGCAAGGGCATATTTCGCAGGTGCTGATGATTTCCTGTACAATGACCGGACTGCTCACGTCGAGCAAATGCCCGGCTTTTGAATATACTCATTGCCGTCCATCAGAAGCCGTAAATGAATAAATCCAAATGTGCAGCTGCGCGGAAACCTACTTATCTGTCGACTTGAGAGCTGTTGCGGTGTGCAATAGTCACTTAGCTAAATTAGACGATTGATTTGAATAGAAAACGAAAAGTGGAAAATGAAACCAACACTTGACTAGAACGGTCCACTGCGAACCGGTTTTATCCGGACGCAGAGCGTAGCAATCTACTCTTCCGCTGAACATTCAACACCAGTTGTCAGGAACGTTGGTGACGGTGTTGCTCAGATTTTTCCCGAGCCGATGCAAAGTCCTGGTTTCTTGCTCGGGGCTCCACGGTTTTTAAGTTGTTCATCATAAACATGTGCCGTAACTAGGGTAGGAAGTTCGAAGCTTAATTTGACCTTAACGCCGTGATTATATTCAGTTTTAAATTGATGTGGTAAACGTTTCTTGGAGTGTCTTCAACGTGAAGAGCAGCATTTTCTTTTCGAATAAGTTCTCTGAGGTGACCGAAGATCCACCGCAGAGTCATCTGAAAATCAGTTTCAATAACGAGTTTTCAGTGCGAATTCCTCAAAAATTTACATTTTTATTGTTTTCTGCGTTATAATTAAATTACTCCATTACAAATTATTAATAGTTTGCACCTAGTTTTGGTTTTATGAAGCAGTTATGGAAAACGTACCGCTTATCCGAAGTTAACAAAACGAATGCAACCAATTGTATGTGTGATCATGAGCGTTGTCACTTCATAATACTAATATGGTCCCTTAGGAAAGCAATTACTGTATTGCAATCGCCCCTTTTTTCATGAACTCGTAGTCTCTTCATACATCAATGACTTAGGTGGATTTGGGATCCTTAGGAATGTTGGTGTGGAAGAATTTTGGGTTCTTGGAGAGGGCCGGGTGTTGCGCAGCAGGTTGTTCGCAACAATACTGACATCTTATTGGGAAAAATGGTTTCGACTTTAGGACGTCATGATCAGGGTGGATATTAGGGCAGGCGATCGCCGCGGGACCTTCTTTTCAGAGATGTCGTGAGGTCCCCCTTTGAGTTTCGCGTAGTTTTTTTCGCATTATTTTGTTAAAAGCTTATGATGCACTCTAGAGCCACATTCAATATACTTTGAAGCACGTCCTATCTTTTTCAAAATAAAGCAAAAATTATGAGCAGATGTTTCAAAGGTGGCAGCTCTCAAGTGTCTAGCTTCATAACTTTACAAATTATTGGTGCTTTTGCATGTATGCTATGCTCCTGTCTTGAATTTCGTTCATAAATTGAAATGTGAAACAAATTTAATTCTTTTAACCACCTAGTCCCACATCTACCTTACGCAATGGCGATGTTTTGGGGCCTCCTGAGAGTTTGCCTCGGGCCTCTTAAACTCTAATATCGACACCTGGTTGGAGCGGATCCAGCCACTAAGGTTAGGGTGGGCGATTTCAGTATTATTTGGCAGTCAGGTGTCATAACGGCTTCGCTACTATAAGAGAGATGAAGTATTTTACAACACCCTTGTGAAAAAGCAATGGAAGACAAAGTGGCCTTATATCGTGAATGCTGTTTTTCGAATTGTACCGAATTATGGTAAATAAAGTTACTTTCGAAGGTTTTAGGGGGGGCGATTGCCACCCCTGGATCCGCCCCTGACCCCTGGTCATGGCACGTCACGTGAGCCAGAGTTGTAAGTCGGGCCGGGTTCGGGCTTAAATTAGTCAAAATGTTTCCGACCCGTATGCAAAATTTTTTTGCAACGACAGACACTTTTCTTGCCAGTTCCTGTTGAACCAATCGAGTTGATTTGATTAAATCTCAATAAAAGCGATTAATTTTAAAATATTTAGTCATATTTGCTTTTTTATGCCACCAACATCCACGCAGTTGCGCATGTCTGCACTCACTCAGTAAATTTCGCTTTCGGGCGTAAACCAAGCTTTAAAAATTAATTCGGGTTCGGGCCGGTTTGAGGCTTGTGAGTTCGGGCTGGGTTCGGTCTTCAAAATGAGGCCCGTTTACAACTCTGACGTGAGCTAAGGAAAGGTAGTTATTGTTCTTCAAAATAGACTGACATGTTTTATGAACCAAGAGTTGGTTTAAAAAATCCAGAGAATGTTGATTATCTAAGCTTTTTACCCTATGAGCTGGCACGATTGCTTCGGGGAAAATTGTCGAAGGCAAGAAATTAAATTTGGGAGGCAAAATTTTTTTAAGTTTATCAAAAATTGCAGCAAAAACAAAACTTGTGCATTTGTTTGATAATTTTGGCAAAATATCTTACCCAGGCCTAAAAACAATGTTGGATCATCACTTACGTATACAAACAACCAGGGAAAATTCTGCAAGCATACAGTAAGCTACTTGGCACAGCATTCGCAGCAAGATACTCGGTCAAAACCTTTTGCAATTTTCGCACTGCATGCGCCGTTTGCCCCACGGTGGTGTTTCAGCATTTTGTCATCAACAAGGTCTTAAACTCGCACCCAGATTCAGGCTGCAATTTTTCTCACACGAATGTCAGGCTACGCGCTTGAAGTTTCCCAACCGTCAATATTTTTCCATGTCCGATTACTGTGGCATATAGCAATGCAATATCACACCAGGTGTTTCACCTATTGGTCAGCCCTGTTGGTAGGCTACGTCCCAGGTGTCAGGGTTAAGGACCGCAAAGGCACTATAGTGACTCGGACTTTTTCCCGTCATAACTTGCCTTCCGATAGAGCTAGAGATCTGTTCAACCCCTCCAAAAAAGCAGAAGTCTCCTAGGTTCTATTCAAAAAGATCCTCGCACTTTTTGGGTTCGAACTTGTTTTGGTGTGACGTCACAACTAGAAAGGTCAAGGTATTTTTAGATGACGTCATCAGTATCTGAAAAAAATCAAGTGGTAATTTGCCCATTTTGTCTAAACTAGGCAAAATCCGGATCTTTAGAGCCTTTGATTGGCCATCTAGCGTTAGCGTGGTTAACATGTTATGGCCAAAATCGAGATTTTCGTAAGTTTTCAAATATTTGGAGTTTTCGTCTGGGGTGCTGAATGTGGGAAAGTGGACAATTAATGTGGAGCTGCTGAGAAGCCTTAATTATCTTCACAAATGAAAATTGCAACACAAACATACCTGCTACTTTTGCAAGGTTAGCTGCGTTTGCTGGATTTGAAGTAAAATCATCGGTAATCATCTGAAATAACCTTTGGACGTTATGACCAGTTTTGCTTGATGTCTCGATCAATGCGGCACCAATTTCTGTTCGACAGAATGCACATATTTTTGTTTGTAAATACCATAGGTGTAGGAGCAGTGGCGTAACTGCCGGCGGGGCAAGGGGGCGAGCCACCCCGTGGCAAGCTAAATGTAAAAACTGGCCCCCTTCAGTTGACATTTTGATATTTAGTATTCTTTAATTTGTTGTTTTTGTGCGTTTTTCGGGGTGTTTCCCTCTTTTTATCTAGTATGGATTTTCACGACATCCAGAGATTCGCTATCATTTCTCAACCTATTTCTGAGTTTTGGCTAGTGGGCCCCCCTACGGTGACCAGTGGGCCCCCTTCAGCTAAGCTTTCCCCCCCTGGCTCAAACCTCTAGTTACACCACTGTGTAGGAGCAGGCAAATTTTTGGGGATGCGAAGGAATTTTGCCCGAATTCTCCCAACTTGCCCTGATAAAGCAGCTCTTCATGTCAGTTCGGACGTAATTTTTTTCAACTCAAAGCATGTTGGGCGCCATTTCTGCTCATATTTTCAGGGAGTTTGTGAAGGTTGTCAGAGATTTTTCCCGGATTTTGTGGGATGTTGCCCGGATTTTATGGGATTTTGCCCAGATTTTATAGAACTTTGTCCGATTTTTTGCCAAATCAAAACTTTTGGGGGTGCGGTTGCACCCCCCGCCTCCTACACCAGTGGTAAATGCTGACGCAGGTTACAGGTAATAGATGTTGTGACTAATTTGAGCGCACAGCTCTCCAAAAAAACATTGAGCACAGGGTTGCCAGGTTGGCAATTTCATGGCCAATTTCGAAAAATTTGGCCGTTTTTGAAGTGCGTTGGCCATGAGAAAACACATTTGGCCATTTTATAAAATTTGGCAATTTTTGAAGAGCGTTGGCCATGAGAAAACACATTTAGCCATTTTATAAAATTTGGCCATTTTTTGGCTATTTTTTCCGTTTGCCAATGTGAAACGAAATTTCCGTTTCACTGTAAAAAGATTGAAAAGTTTTTTTTATTTTGTGGACGGGCTTGATGTCACTGTTACAGTAATACTGGTAGGCTACTTCAACCTTGTATTGGTTTGAAGTATGTAGTAATTATTCAGCTCAATTGCAGTCAGTAGATTTTTAGTCTTATGGTAACCATTGGTAGCTGCTACAATTGTACTGTGTACCTGAAGACTGCTGTACTCAGCTGTGTGACTGCATAATGCTACTTCACTAGAAAAGCATTTTACATTGTTGGTTAGATCTTACTGTTAGACGTTTCTCTTAACTTTTATAGTAAGATTATACTTATTACCGTACTAAACTATGTAGTAATTATTTAGTCCTTGTAATCAGCAGATTTTGTACAAGTTAGCCTTTGCAATCAGTAAATGTTTCAGCCGGATCTGTTATATGACTCAGTGTTTGCTCTCAAGAGTTTCTACCCTTTCGTTCACATACTGTATGTGGACTTGGTGGTTTTCAGCATCTGATGATCAACTTAATTCAGTTCATGGATTTCATCTCTTGTTCGTATAATTATACGATTATAATTGGAGCACAAGATCAAGAGATTTTTAGAATTGTCGTTGGATTGAAAAGTTTCTTTCAAACCGTTTCACAGAAATGGTTCAGATTTGAAGCATTTATCCATAATAGTATTTGATACATGGCTGTACGTTTTACTGAGATAACGAAAGACAAGTTCTAACGCGCAATTTTGAGTTTACGGCAGACACTGTTAGTTTTGGGACCGAAACTTGCTTCGTTGGCAAAACCAGATTTTTTCGGCAAAAAATACACTGCCTTCCGAACATTTTGAGTCCTATGTAAATTGCCATATTTGAAGGATTTTGTAATTTTGGCCATAACTTTTTCAGAAAACAGCCATTTTGGCCATTTTTTATTAAGATTTTGACCATAAGCTACGAAAAATATCTGGCAACCCTGATTAAACATTCATGCAAAACAATCGTATTTTTTATTGATGCTTGAAATCTAATGCAGTATGTCCAGCGAAACGTCCACAGACAAGAGCACGACGGACTCAAGGTTTCTCAGAATTCTTCTCTGGGTATAAAACCTTAGCGCCGGATACAGTTTACGTACATGAAAATTCGACGTTTCCTTGCAAACAAATCTTGAAGCGACGTGGATGATGATACCGAAGCTAAAGAATAGATCTGAAGCTACGTTTTCTAGTCTGACTTTACTTACGAAATTTACTCGACCAACCGGCGTAATGCCAATTCAGATATGTCGTTGTCGGGAATATCCGTGTTACCGGGGGAGCCAGGGAACCCACCTCCGTTTTCCATTTAAGTCCCTTTCCCCCCAGATTTGCTTGGAACAGTCAAGCGTATTGCTGCAATCAGTCAAGCCTCCTGAGTGAAGCAAGGTGCAAACGCCGCGAACAATTTCCGCTCTAAGAGGATGTAACCAGTGGTGTAATTAGAGGCTTGAGCCAAGGGGGAAAATTTAACTGAAGGCGGCCCACTAGGCAACACTCAGAAAAAAGTTAAGAAATGATGGAGAATCCGGATGTGGGAGCCTGTGCTAAAAACCCAAAGCGCCGGAAAATACTTCTAAAAACGCAAAAAAACAACAGCCTACTCACAACCAAAAAACTACCAAAACGGAAATTTAAGCTGAGTGGGGACCCAGTTTTTTAGCTTGCCAGGCAGACGCGGTTCGCACCCCTGCCCCCATCAGTTATACCATTGGATGTAACCAGGGGCACAACCAGCTCTTCATTTCCGGGGGGGGCAATTTTCATGAAATCGAAATTTCGATCGATGACGTCATCGTGCTTATTCAGCCGTGGTACAACTTCTTCGCAAACGGTCACAGATAAAGTTCTCTTCGCAACATTTCCGAAGATGAGAACTTTTCAGTTTTAATCAAGGTGCAGACCGAACGATCAGGACAGAGTCAAAATTAGTAGCCTAATACAAACACCTGGTTCCGTAGGCTACTCAACTAGTGCAGTCATGGCTTTAGTGAGGCAAATGTACAGGCTAATAGTAAACCTGCCTAACCAGGGTTGCGGAGCCGGAGTCGTAGGTTTTTGGGCGGAGTCGGAGTCGGATTTTTAACGACACTGGGAGTCGGAGTCGGATTTTTTGTCCGACTCCGAATGTCCAATTTGATCGTTTTTTACATCACACTCCTGAATTGGGAATTCCTGTTGAAATAGTACAATTTCTTTTGAAAGTTTTGTTGAAACAGAGGTTTCTTGCTGTGCACCACGATTTCCATTGATTTTAACAGCCAAACTTCATTCCCTTTATGTAAAGGAGTCAGAGTCGGAAATTTTGGAAAGGTCAGAAATTTTGGGAAAGTCGGAGTTGGAGTCGGATATTTTACATCCGACTCCGCAACCCTGTGCCTAACTTTTCGTCTTATTTTAGCAAATTCATCAAATCCATTATCTACATTTTTGAAACATCAGTTGAATATTTTTGCTGTATTTCTGCAGACGATATTACGAGTGGTGAAAGTGTCAGATACAAGAGACTGGTATGAATGCTGGATTATGTTTAATCACTGATGCTACTGTTTCAATCGTAAATAAACTGCCAACTGAAACACTCTTGAAAGGAATGCAAGCAGGAATGCAACTTTAACTTTATTACGAATGGTTGGGCCAGGCTCGCCACCAGATGTGGATGAGCCTCGTCACTTTTGCCAGGACTACCTAAACAACACCTATTAACTTTGAGGCCCTTGTGAAATTCGAATTATCCTTGCAACGTCAGAGCTTGGCTGTGAAATCCTAGCAACGGTTAAGCACTGAACATAAAATGCAAAAGGTCTTATATAGTAGCCTACAGTAACCCCAGACAAAAGTAAAGGTAACACAATGTGAACATAGTATGTTGTTTCTGTCACCAGGCACAGACTCCTGGCTACAAACTTTTCTCCACTGGTGTGATAACAATGCAGTATTTATTGTTGACGTTTCGAGAGTGCATGCAAACTCTTTCTCAGAAGATGGACAAGAAACAAAATCAAAGCGTTCACACATACTGCATTTCCGAAACTTTTCAGAGTGGCACGCGAACAAAAGGATAAAAACTGCCTTAGAAATACCAACATTTAAAACTATCTCCCAGGTTTTGACAATTACAGCATATTTGTGGTTAAATACCAATCATTAACGAAATTTTCGATCAGATGGTCTGTCTCAAGATAAATCTTGTAAGGAGATAATTAACAAGTAAGACAAAGAAAAATTGAAATAAGACTTTTCTTAAAAATGATTATAATTCAAAATTTCATCTTTATTCTTTGAAAGTTTCTGCAAGTGTCAAAATTGCCATGCAATGTTTTGAAATTTTCGGGGGGGGAGCAAAGGCACCCCCTGTTTGCGTGCCTGGATGCAACCCCAAAATTAAAACCGGTGTAGCCAGGCTTGATAATTTGGCGAAGCCAAATCTTTGGCGTTTCTGTTGATAGCTAGATTTGGAATTGCGCTTGCGCAAAATTCGTTTCGTGCATGAAACAATATTTTAAGAAGTGTGCTCGATGAAAGAACGCGGAACTTATTTGGACGTGAACTAGTTGATTGTGAAGTGAAGCAGTTGTGAAGAGACATATCTTTACTTCCTGGTTAGCTTTCACGCCCTTCTACACTTGCGCTTGGACGCTGTATATATTTTGTAATCTTTGTGTTGGTCCAAGATTTTGCATTTAATATTTATGTAGGATGGAAAGCGCTTTGGGTGTTGCTAAACTCTTGCGTTTTCTTTACGTTTTAGGGCCGGATTCTAATGCTGGCTCTCAGTAAAACCGTACTAATTCTTTATGGTTTGATTGAACTGAACATTACCCGGTTTGCAGGCTTTTGCAATTGTTGGTGACAAAGCAATTTTACTACTTCATTTTTCACGAGTGAAGGTGGAACCTTGTTGCTTCAACATAATTTTTACTGACCCAAGTTTTGAGCGCAGCTGGGACTTGACTTTGTCGCACCAAGTGGATCTGTATTGTACGACGTTTGTCGGAATTTCCCTTGGTTTTACACAAAAGTAAAGCAAGGAGCACAATAAATAATAATTTTTCGTTTTTTCTGAAGCGCAATATAACTGAAAAGGTCAGCTACTTTTCTGCGTTTAATTTCGCGTGTTGCTGTTTAGAAACCAGTGTTGGAGTTTCGGGAATCAAAGCAGAAATTCCAAGACCAGGATATCACATCAACTATCGCGGTATTTTTCGAGATTAACAAAATTGTAAAAAGTGCACAATAAAGTTCTTGCAAAATTGATGCATGAAAAGGCGCACCAAAAATGTTATAATTAAGATCCTGATATTATTTGCAAAACAACGAAGAGCCGAGAATTCAGCCTAATGTAGGCTTGATGGTTTTGAGTGCTTCATTTCATTCAACTTTTCTGGGCTGTTTAGTGTTTTTTTCTGGTCTCGTAAAGCTACATTCCTTTGTGCAGGCCACCAAAATAAAATAGCCTAAACCTAAAGACTCAATGAACGTGTTGAATTTGTCTTGCTCCAGTACTGAACATACCATCAATTTTTGTTTGATAACATACATCTTTTTTTTCTCAGCCCAAACCAATCTTGCTAAAACTTCGCTGACTTCCACTCGAAATTCTCAACAGTTGTTATTGCGATCGAACGAGGGAAATCACCTAAAGCAGCGTGGTCCAACTGCTTTCGACCTACTGGCTATTTTACAAAAACGTGACAACTCGCAGGCCACTTCCAGCAAACTGATGTATAAAACAACACATTCACAACATTTAAAGCTAAAATGGTGAGATAAGTGAGTGTGTCATTGAAATTACTGCACAATAGCAAATAGCAATTCACTGCAAATCTCTATCAGTGGGATGCCTTTGGTCGAGGCTTCTATTGACACTATCTTTATTTTATCAATACCGGTGTTAGTGGTGCAAGTTGGAGAATATCGTCTATTGTTTCGTCTGCCATTCGATTTCTGATTTTAGATTTGACTTGCTTCGGGGTAGAAAATGTACTCTCAAATATGTATGTGTTTCCAAACATCGAGTGCATTTTTAGTGCGAAATCTTTCGGTTTGAGAAATCTTTCTTTGCTGATTAATTTCCAGAAGCTCTCTCCTGTCTCTAACACCGTTAGTATTGCACATTTTTTTAAATATTGCAAATACATTAACAGCGTAAAAGATGTTACGCTTGTTCTAAGTAAAATTACCTATTGTAGGGATGGCTCGAGGGCCACTTTGAGAAGGCCGCGTTTAGCGAATAGATAGATAGATTTATTTGGCGGTGCTGAGTTCATTGCGCCAGATGTACTCTCCAAGACAATGAACGCCAGGGCACCGAAAAAACACAGAGGTTATCGAAACAGGTGCCCCAGAGGATGGTTAGCGGCAGGCCGTACCTGTTCTAATTTGATCGTAAAATAAATAAATAAAACAAACGATACACAGAAAAGGTATTGTTTTTGTGCAAATGCACTTTATCCAGAGCAAGAAATTCTGTGAGACAAATGTACCCTTACACGCTTTTCAACAAATTTCAGATTTGAAAATTTTTCTTGAATTCTTCCACGGGCCATTGAAAACGCTGTGGCGGGCCACATGCCGCCCGCGGGCCTGTAGTTGAACCACACTACATTATTTTTATCACAAAATATTGGGGGGACCAATGATGTTTGTGTCCCCCTTGTCCAAATATTAGGGAGACATGCCCCCCCGTAAACCTTGAATCTCGGTCCCTGTATGGCACTATTAAGTCTTAAAGTGGTTTATAACGATCTTAAAAATATTATAAAACAAATTTCAAGCATGTTTCCTGGCCTGAATGCATGCAATTTAATTCTTTTTGACTAAGAGCACATGAACCCTGCTTTGTATGTGAAATAATATTCTGTTAAACTCGGGGTGGCAGGTTTTCCAGTGATAAAATTTTTTTTTTCGCTAGATAACGTTACAAATTTAGGTTTAGTATTTTTTGGTGAAAAATATACAAATGTACAAACACATCGCTTGTCAGAATCACATCTCACCCCCAGCATAATCAGCAGCGTCATGAAAATCAATTTCCTTGGGTTTTTCTTCAGTTTCCACAAGATCCACCTTCGTTCCTGTCAAATAGATCTTGCAACCTTTTTCCAGTTGCAGGAGTTCATCGACCCAAAATTTTGTTTTTTCAAAACTTGTCTTGTCTGTCACGTCTGCAAATCAAATATTTGCAACTTTTTAACTTGGTCCAATGACACAATATTGGAGATTAAACCCGCGGTATGACTTCATAAACATTTACAGGCAAGCAACCACAGCTAATAATGCGCCCAGAACGCTCAATCACATTTGTTATAAAGCACATCACAAACTTTGCTGCAATTGAAGTAGTAAAAAAACTCGAATATCATTCAGTCAACGCACCCTATGTGAACAAAGACACACTAAAGCCAGCATTTAACAAATAAATATTTTGTCATGCGGTCTTCCATTGCAAAACAAGCTTGATGAATTTACTTTCTATTCGCCCCCAGAATGACCGTAATGGCAGTTCGGTACCAGCAAATTACCTTATAAATGTAAATAAATTCGACTGATCACCCGAAACATCTTCAAAAGCAAATAATCTATCTTCCAAATTCTTGAATTGCACGCGTTTGAACATGACTGGACCAAGTTCTCAGAACGCAATGTTTTTGGGTGAAAAGCTAGAAAAATCTAAGTTTACTTACAACTGAAACAAGATCACTCAAACTTTCACCGATAGCTATGTTTTGAAAATAAAATACCGTCAGCAGTCACAAGGCAGCCCCATTAATAATGTCAGCCAGAAAATGATGCAACAATTTTGTAATAAACTGCTGCTTCAGAATGCTTTGTATCTGTTTTGTTATAAGCATTAGACCAATGTAACGTTGTCATTGCCAACGAGATAGAAAACCGCTCATTTTTATTCAAAATTCATCCGAGCCACGAGAAAAAGGTTGGAAAACGCTGACTTAAAACATTGTATTTGCTCTGTGATGTGGGATGTACGCTTGTGATGACATGAAAAACGTTGATAAAATCGTTACTACATCTGTCCCTTTATCTAAGATAACGTCGGTAAGTAAAAATTATGCTGAGTCAATCACAACGCACATCGCTGTAAATTTTGTCATAAATTTCAAAATTACAGCACTATATTCAGAATTGTGAAAACTTTGGTTGGCTTGCGGAATCAAAACCAAAACTTTGATTTCTTCGATCCAATTTAAAATCCTGACATATGCACATGAGCTTTGTTTGCAAATTCACGCTGCGTCGTATCATGTGCAGTTTAGTAACAACGAAGCATGCCATTAGCCGTTCTTGATATGAGAATTTTTGCGAATTGAACTGTTGACAAAACTAAAACAAAGCCGTGCTGCAAACAGTGTTAAAAGCAAATGCGATGTCCTCATATTAAAACAAGCGAACACTGTTCTAAAATTTTACTGTGACCCAAACGCCTCTTGCACAGAAAGATGAAGCCGGGCATGCCATACCGTAACAGACAATGGCAGCCTTTGCTTCCCTGTAGTACATCCGACTCATTGCTTGGTACCTTTCGGAACCCGCAGTATCCCATATTCCGAGGATTACGACTGTACTGTTGGATACCATTTGCTTCGCTCCAAATGCTGCACCGATTGTCTGGAACGATAAAACGCGTTTAGCTCTGAGGTTGCTGCTCAAAAACAAATCCTTGCACTGGTTATGCTTTCTTGCTTTGTGCACCTGCCCCTTGTGGCACGAACAAGTAATACCGAACAATAGTGTTTGCGACACTTTATGAAGGGTATTCCTGAGGGTTTGTTGGTTTTCTGTTACATTCAACCTACTTTCGAATCCGCTATAAATTTAAAACATTTGCAAACATTCCTGAAGACTGACTTTGTCACATGTCCAATTGAGATGCAGGCCTAAGCGACCAAAACATTTCCAAAACAGTGAAACTTACAATATTCCAACAACCAACAAAAATAATCGGTTTTCTTACTCTTCAAAACGTTCTTCGCCCATGGGTTCATGACAAAAACTTTGAAGGAAAAACTTTCTTCGTTGGTGCCAAAACAACTTTTTCTGCCTGCATTTTAAGCAGGTCATTTGAACTGGATAGATATGTTCAAGTCTAGCACAAATTAATAGCGGGCATTGACAAAAATAAGAATAGTTAAATCGTTTAACTACCGGAGCTAACAACAATTTGATAGGTCTGTGAGCACAAGTGGCGTTTGTTGTAGGCGTCAATGCAAAGGCCATTAGGCCAGTACCAAAAAGGTTTTTGAAATTGTACGCCAACACAATGGCCACTTTTCTGAAAGCGAAACGTAACTCCTTGAACTTTTTTTCAAGCAGACAGTCTTTTTATCATAGAGATAATGAGATCTGAATTCATTACCTAACAAAGCTTTAAATAAAATGACGAAATGTTACAAACACACTCGGGAACAAAAATTGGACAATGATGACGTTTTTCCTTCGTTTTTCCAACGTCACCTCAACGCCCTATTGCCTGCGTCAGTGGTTCTCAACCTTTTTTTAGTGATGCAACATTTGGACAAAATTTTTCTACGAAGTGCCCCTTCACTGCAAGCATGAGAACAGTGATCAGAATGTGCCTACAGTAACTGTACTTTCAGGTTAAAATTTCATTATAAAGACAGTTAAAAATTCGTGTACCAATTGGAGCACCTATGCGAACCCCAAGGGGTGCCCTTACACCCCATGAGAACCACAGCCTAAAGAAATGCTTCTTGTTTCCTGCTACAGTTAATGGCAAAAATTTTTTGCTTAAGCCATCCTACTGCTTGAAAAATTAGGTGAAACTTCAGTGGATCGCAAAAAAAGACCAATATAGTGAGAACAGCATTACGTTGAAGCATTACGTACGAATGAGAACAGCATTACGTTGAATCTCGAGGCTAATACCCAACTTAAGCAAGTTTTCCGCAACCACCAGGGGCATAACGAGGTTAGATGGCGCCCGGGGCAAGAAGCAAGTTTGGCGCCCCCATGTTCGAGCCTGAGGTCTTTGCAAGCAAATGTACGGCGTTGAAGGAAGTACTTGTGACATTGTTGGGACTTTTCGGCGCCCCCCGCAGCCATTCGGCGCCCCCATAGTGGCCCGGCGCCCGGGAAATTGCTCCCTCCTTGCCCCCCGCTCGTTACGCCCCTGATAACCACAATAACCATGATCTCGCCTGACGTTAATTGATATATGCAGTGTTTTGTTAATTGTTATATGCAGTGTTTTGTTAAAGGTGTTTTGAGGTACTGAAACGGTCTCTCACGTTTTTCCAACATTCTTTCAAAATACACTAGAACCTCGCTTTAGCACAATCAAAATGCACTAACATCTTGCTTTAAATCAAAATATCTTGCTTTACACTAAAATCTTTCTTTACATCAAAAAATCTTGCCTTTACATCAAAATACACTAAAATCTTGCTTTACGACTAAAATCTTGCTTTGCACTAAAATCTTGCTTTGCGATTCGGTTTTCTGTTTCTTGATTACTATTTACCATGGTACGCGACAAGCTTTATTCTTGTATTTGTTGAGAGATTTTCTTCAAACAATGGTCCTGGTGACATGGACTTTTAACTTTCTGGCGGGGCTAAATTAACATTACCTCCAGCCGCCGCTCCACCACTATAACTGATCTTGTGACGGATGGCAAACCTTATTATGATGTCACTAAACCCGATTATTTCTCGCTATGTGTTAGAATTCATCGTTCAGGAACATGTCTGTTTTTTTCAAAATCGCAATGCGAGCAAGAGGTGAGCGACTAGAGTCTTTATAAACTTAATTAGAATTTAGGACAAAACACATAATATTTGACATTTTTAGCTTAGCCGTGACGTGTCTGGCACGTGTGAATCACGATGAATCAATAAATCAGTAACTAATCAGTGTAAATCAATAACTATGGTGCTATGATTTTTTGAACTTTGAATGACTGTATCAGCCCTTTTCCAGATTGTATGTCTTTGCGATGGATTGTTAATTCCTATTTTGTTCTTTCAACTACGAGGTAGATTTACAGAAAAGCGAAAGGCTCTGTCTGATTGTTGATCAGCCGTTTGGCATATTTACGGTATCTAGATCAGTGCTTGTCAACTGGGTGTATTGTACACCCCAGGGTGTACCAGAATTTTTCAGGGGTGTACCACCGTGATGGGGTGTACAGGGGTGTACCAGGTGTGTGCTCTTGAAGAACAATCACATTTCTCATATAAAGTTCCTAGCTCTATATCAGTTTGTTTACTTTGCACAGTTTTTAAAACCGTGTCTATCGGAGTGTGAGTTCTTG